>Ga0207814_100148_pt1 | contig 66404 bp, 72 predicted proteins | sample TtaePargueraPR_7_FD_187755 | JGI IMG/M metagenome (GOLD analysis project Ga0207814, IMG submission 187755) | Aerobic enrichment media microbial communities from Bioluminiscent Bay, La Parguera, Puerto Rico - Tt and P1 (2) (SPAdes) | ecosystem: Environmental > Aquatic > Marine > Unclassified ... | reverse complement strand
GCCAAGTTATCCCCTATCGAGAAATCCCGGCGTTCCCGAGGCGGCTTTCGTCTCAGTTTTTTAGTTTCAGGGACGACAAGCCGTCTCGGGACTCCGCTCTTGTTTTCAGAACCGCGAGGCCACATGGCCGGGCGGCGCTGAAGTGCGTCTGTTGCAATCTGGGTTCACGCCCCTAAATATCAGCCAACAGTTCGGAGTAGCTTCCCCTATGAGTGACAATAATTTCCCCGGCTGGCATGGCACGACCATCGTTTCGGTCCGCAAGGGCAACAAGGTCGTGGTGGCTGGCGATGGCCAGGTCTCCATGGGCCAGACGGTGATGAAGCATAGTGCCAAAAAGGTGCGGCGCCTGGCCGATGGCAAGGTAATCGGCGGCTTTGCCGGCTCGACGGCCGATGCCTTCACCCTGTTCGAACGGCTTGAGACCAAGCTCGAGCAATATCCCGACCAGCTGATGCGGGCCGCGGTGGAACTGGCCAAGGACTGGCGTACTGACCGCTATCTGCGCAAGCTCGAGGCCATGATGATCGTCGCCGACAAGACCGACACGCTGGTGCTCACTGGCACCGGCGATGTGCTGACCCCCGATCACGGCGTCATCGCGATTGGCTCGGGCGGCAATTATGCCCATTCGGCCGCCCTGGCCTTGCATCAGGCCACCGAGCTCGATGCCGAGGACATTGCCCGCCGCGCCATGAAGATCGCCGAGGAAATCTGCGTCTATACCAATGGCAATGTGACGGTCGAAACCATCGAGCTTAACGCGTGAGCTTTTCCATCCGCCGGCTGGGTCCGGACGATGCCGAGGCCTATCGCGCCATCAGGCATGAGGCGCTGGCCAATCATCCCGAGGCCTTCGTCTCGACCGCGGAGGCTTTCGCGCAGAAATCGGATGCCGAGATCCGGCAGACGCTCGAAGCGCTCACGGTCTTTGCTGCGGTCCTGCCCGATGGCCGTCTGGGCGGCATCAATGGCTTCCTGCGCCATGAAGGCGCCAAGGAACGGCATCGCGGCTGGATGATCCAGGTCTATGTGCGGCCCGCGCATCGCGGCACCGGCATGGCGCAGGCGCTGGTCGAGCATCTGGTGGACCAGGCCCGCCACCACGTGCTGCAGATTCATCTCGGCGTCTGGTCGGAGAATGTCCCGGCCATCAAGCTCTACCAGCGGCTCGGGTTCCAGACCTATGGTACCGAGCCCCGCTATCTCTTCGTGAACGGTCGATTCATCGACGAACACCTGATGGTGCGCTTCCTCGACAAGGCACCCATCGAAAGCGACAAGACAAATGAGTGAAACCAATTTTTCCCCGCGCGAGATCGTTTCCGAGCTCGACCGCCATATTGTCGGCCAGGCCGACGCCAAGCGCGCCGTCGCCGTGGCCTTGCGCAATCGCTGGCGCCGGCAGCAGCTCTCGGCCGATCTCCGACGCGAAGTGACGCCCAAGAACATCCTGATGATCGGGCCGACCGGCGTCGGCAAGACCGAGATTTCACGCCGCCTGGCCCGCCTGGCGCAGGCCCCTTTCGTCAAGGTGGAAGCCACCAAGTTCACCGAGGTCGGCTATGTGGGTCGCGATGTCGAGCAGATCGTGCGCGATCTGGTTGAGGCGGGCCTCACCGTCCTGCGGGACAAGCGCCGCCGCGATGTGCAGGCCCAGGCCCATCACAATGCCGAGGAACGGGTGCTCGACGCGCTGGTCGGCACCTCGGCTACGCCCTCGACCCGTGACAGTTTTCGCACCAAGCTGCGCAACAATGAGCTCGACGACAAGGATATCGAGATTGAGATGCAGCCCTCCCCGGGCGCCGGCGGCTTTGAAATTCCCGGCATGCCCAATGGCGGCATCGGCATGATCAACCTTTCCGACATGTTCAAGCAGGCCATGGGCGGGCGCGGGGTCAAGCGCAAGATCAAGGTCAAGGATGCCTATGAGCCGCTGGTGGCCGAAGAGGCCGACAAGCTGCTCGACCAGGACCAGCTCAAGGCCGAGGCCATCGAGCTGGTGGAGAACCACGGCATTGTCTTCATTGACGAGATCGACAAGGTCGCCCAGCGCGAAGGCGGGGTGCAGGGCGGGCCGTCGCGCGAAGGCGTGCAGCGCGATCTCCTGCCGCTGATCGAGGGCACGACCGTTGCCACCAAATATGGGCCGGTCAAGACCGACCATATCCTGTTCATTGCCTCGGGCGCCTTCCACGTGTCCAAGCCATCGGACCTCTTGCCGGAATTGCAGGGCCGCCTGCCGATCCGGGTGGAGCTGAAAGCGCTGACGCGCGAAGACTTCATCGGCATCCTGAGCGACACCGAGGCGAGCCTGATCAAGCAATATGTGGCGCTGATGGGCACTGAAGGCGTGACCCTGAACGTCACCCATGATGCCATCGAGGCCATTGCCGATGCGGCTGTGAAGGTCAATTCCACCGTCGAGAATATCGGCGCACGCCGCCTGCAGACGGTGATGGAGCGGCTGGTCGAGGAGATTTCCTTCGATGCGCCCGACAAGACGGGACAGACCATCACCATCGACGCCGCCTTCGTGAAGGACAAGGTGGGCGTTCTGGCGGGCGACACCGATCTTTCCAAGTTCGTGCTGTAGTCAACATGCCCGCAAACTGGGTGTCACCCCGGCGCAGGCCGGGATGACATCGTGATGGGGGCGGGTCCGGGCGCTACCGCTTCCGTCCGGCCCGCCGCACCACTTCATCGCGCAGGAACTTCAAGTCCTCGGGGTCCAGCCGGCTGATATCATCGCGCAGGCGATTGGTCAGTTCGGTCGCTTCGGGCGCCATGCCGCCGGTATCGATGGTGACTTTCGGGTCGGAGATTTCGGCCAGACGCTGGAGTTCTTCAGCCTCGTCCCAGATGACGTTGAAGAAGGCGATGATGCGATGGAGCAGAAAACTGGTGGGCTGGCCGCGCCGCCCATGCTCCAGCGCCGAAAGATAGGCGCTCGACACGTTGAGGGCGGCCGCCATTTCCTTGAGGGAAATGCCACGCGCGTCCCGCATGGCCCTGAGCTTGGCGCCAAGTGGGGTCATTGCCGTCTCAGGCGCACATACCACGCCCCCTCTCCGCCGTGCCCTCGGGCCGCCACGCTCCAGCCGGACACCAGATGCGACAGGCCCGGTTCCGAGAGCCAGATCGGCAGCATGGTGCGCAATATTCCCCGCTCGGTCATGGCAGCGATATAATCATTGTTGGTGCGGACGCCCTTGCCGGTAATCACCAGAATTGTTCTATCCCCGCGCGCCGCGCGGGCCCCAATATAGCGGCGCAAGGCGTCGCGCGCCTCCGATTGGGTCATGCCATGAAGATCAATCTTGCCGTCGATCTCGATCCGGCCCCGCCGGACCTTTTTGTGAATGGCCGGGTCGACGGCCCGCTCGGTTTCGGATGGCCCCGGTTGCGGCGCCTGATAGGGCGGCAGGAACGGTTTTCCGGGCTTGAGCGGCTTGGGCGGTGGCCGCACCAGCGGCTGGGGATCGGCCTCGGGCACCGGCAGCGTGCCCGATCCGAGCTTCAACAGGCCCTTGCGGCGCAGCGGCTCGACCGTTGCGGCAACTGTGGTCCAGAGATGAAAATCGTGCGGCAGGCGCTTGGAGCCACGCTTGGACATGCTCGGGCCTGCCTCGAGAAATCAATCGAGCTGGCTGGTGGCCACGACCTTCCAGTTGGGGTCGCGCGATTTGGGGTTGCGCGCAAAGGTCCATTCATCGGCAATGGTCTGGACCTGATCGGCATTGCCTTCCACCAGATTGCCGTCCTTGTCGCGCGTCGCCGAAACCACTTCGGCATGGAAGTCGACGGTGACGGTGACGTCCTTCTTGTCGAACTCGGCATCGACAATGGCGACCTTGGGCAGGCCGACAAAGGTGAAGTCGACTGTCTTGCCCTCGGCCTCGCGGTCAGTGATGGCGCGCTGGAAGCTGTCATAGATGGGCTTGTCGAGCAGGTTCTTGAGCGTCTGCCGGTCGCCTTCGGCAAAGGCGGTGACGATCATCTCATAGGCCTGCTTGGCCCCTTCCAGGAAGCTCTTGGGCGAGAAGGTCGGGTCGACCTCGGCCACCGCTTTGAGACCCGCGGCCAGTTCGACATTGCCGTCGGCGGCCTGCTCGATCTCGGCTTCCAGCTTGCGGGCGCGGCGCTCGTCATCCAGGTCCGGCTGGGCCGGACGGGGCCGCAGCGGCACCACCGTCTCTTCGTTTGCCGCGGCCTGCTTCTCGGTCGGTGTGGACCGGCTGCGATCGATTGGCGGCCGCTCATTGCCGGTGCGCGTGCCCAGGACCGAGCGCAGCCGGAACAGCACAAAGACCGCTACGACAATGGCGATGAGTGTTGGCAGATCGAGAAATTCGGCCATGGAGCGGGCACCTTGAATAAGCGGCGTCAACAAAAAATGGTTTCAGGCGCTCGTTCCGCGCCTCATCTGGCCTATATATAGGCAAAGCTTTAGCCCGAAACCAGTTCACGATGGGGCGAGTTGCGATTTTGCCGCGCCCGGGTGAACACCAGACCTCACAAGGAGCCGCGCGTGGCCCGTCTGATTGCCCTTAGTTTGCTTGCCTTGCCGCTTCTGGAGATCGCCGTCTTCATCATTGTCGGCCGCGCCATTGGCCTGTTTCCCACGCTGGCGCTGGTCATTCTGGCAGCCATTGCCGGGGCCATGCTGCTGCGCCAGCAGGGGCTGGGCGTGATTTCGCGCCTCAGAAACAATGTCAATGCCGGCACTATTCCGGGCCGCACCATGTTCGATGCCATGCTGATCGGCGTGGCCGCAATTCTGCTGGTGCTGCCGGGCTTCCTCAGCGACATCGCGGCGCTGGCCCTGCTGATCCCGCCGGTCAGGGGCTGGCTGTTTGCGGCCCTGGCCGGGCGCGTGCGCGTGGTGGAGACCACGACCAGCTACCGGCGCTATGATGGGCCGGACGATGTCTATGACATCGAAACCAAGACCATCGAGCACAGGGATGACGAGCCGCGCGAGGGCCGCCACTAGGTGGCTCGGCTTGTTCGACCACCCCAAAAGTGCTAGCCACTGCGCCACAATCGCCACCAAGCAATTACCTAGAAGGACCAGATAATGGCCGATGATACCCAGGGCGCGGCGGCGCCGCAGCCCGGCAACGCGCCCAGCATGAACCTCGTGGGTCAGTATATTCGCGACCTCTCCTTCGAAAACCCCGGTGCACCCGGGACGCTGCTTGCCGGTGGCGCCAATCCGGCCTTCAATGTGTCGATCTCGGTCGGCGTCAAGAAGCAGAATGAGGAAATCTACGCCATTGAGCTGACGCTCAATGCCAAGGCCAATCGCGACGAGACCGTGCTGTTCAATGTCGAACTGGTCTATGGCGGCATTTTCCGTATCAAGAACGTGCCCGAAAACCAGCTTTCGCCGCTGTTGATGATCGAGTGCCCGCGGCTGATTTTCCCCTTCGCCCGGCAGGTGCTGGCCAGCGTCACCCAGCAGGGCGGTTTCCCGCCGCTGATGATGGAGCCGGTCGACTTCTCGGCGATCTATCGGCAGAACCTGGCCAAGCTGGCCGCCCAGCAGGGCGGGGCTCCGGCGGCCCCAGCCGGCGCCGAGGCCCCCAAGCCGAACTGATCGCGCACGGCGCTCCGAACAAAAAGAAGGCCCCGGTCACCGCCGGGGCCTTATCATATCGGCCGGTTGATCCTATTCGGCGGCGGCACTTTGCTCATATCTGGCCCAGATGGCGTTCTCGCCCATCTTTTCAATGAAGGCCTCATGGGCGGCCGCTTCCGCCGTCGAGATCCGCGGGGGCAGGGCAACGGGCCGCTGGGCGACCGCCATGCGCGTCTGGCCCATGCCGATCATGGTGGTTTCCACTTCCGCCACCAGCGCCAGGCTCACCTGCTTGCCGCCGATCAGTTCGAGATAAACCTCGGCGAGGATCTCACTGTCGAGCAGGGCGCCGTGCAGCGTGCGGCGGGAATTGTCGATGCCATAGTGCTTGCACAGTGCATCCAGGCTCACGCGGGCGCCCGGATGCTTTTGCCGGGCGACCATGACGGTGTCGATCACCGCATTGGTCAGGCGCGGCAGGCCGGCCCATTCCATTTCGGCGTTGAGAAAGCCCATGTCGAAGGGGGCGTTGTGAATGACCAGCGTGGCATCGCCGATAAAGGCGCGAAAATCCTCGGCCACCGCCTTGAATAGGGGCTTGTCGGCGAGAAATTCGTCGCCCAGTCCGTGCACGCGAAAGGCTTCCTCGGGCATCGGGCGTTCGGGATTAATATAGACGTGGTGGGTCCTGCCGGTCGGGATATGATTGATCAGCTCGACGCAGCCGATTTCCACCAGCCGGTCCCCGCCCTGCGGCGACAGCCCGGTGGTTTCGGTATCGAGCACGATTTCCCTGATCATTGGTCCCGCCGTCTTGTCCGGATGTCCGCCACGCGTGCGGCGACGTCAGCCTCGATGTCTGCAATGGGCCGGGCGGTGTCAAAGAGCCAATCCGCCCTCTGCTTCTTTTCGGCCTGTGGCATCTGCCGGGCAAGCAGGCTCTCCATCTTTTCCACCGTCATGCCGGGACGCGCCAGAATGCGCTGGCGCTGTATCGTCTCGTCCACAAAGGTCACCGCGATGGTATCGAAGCCGTAGTTATGCCCACTTTCGAACAGCAGCGGCACTTCGACGGCAGCCAAATCATGACCCTGCTTTTCGGCCGCTTCGAGGAAACGGACGATTTCCGCGCGAACCAAAGGATGCACGATGGCTTCCAGACGCTGGAAGCCGGACGGGTCAGCGGCCAGGCGCCTTGCCAGTTCCGCGCGGTTGATGACATCGTTCTCGGCGACACCGGGGAACAGCTTTTCGACTGGCGCTACCGCCTCGCCAGCATAGAGCCTGGCAACAGCCTCGTCGGCAGAAAACACCGGCACGCCGCATTTGGCGAACGCGGCCAGCAGGGTCGACTTGCCAGTGGCGATCGATCCGGTGATGCCGATCCTGCGCATGGCCTAATGATCCAAGGTGGCTTCGATACGGGCCCGCAGGTCTGGCGTCACCACTGGCTGCACCCCGAACCAGGCAGCAAATCCAGGAACGGCCTGATGCAGCAGCATTCCCAGCCCGTCCACGGTCTTGAGACCGCGAGCCCTGGCATCGGCCAGCAACGGGGTTTCGAGCGGGGTATAAACGATGTCAGTGACCAGTGCGGTTGGAGGCAGCAGACCCAGATCGAGCCAATCAAAGCGGGTACCGTGCATACCGATCGAACTGGTGTTGACCACCAGTCCCGTGCGCGGCGCCAGATCTGCGAAAGCATCGAAACCATGCGCTTCAAATGGCCCGCCGATGTCCTCGACCAGGGCCTGGGCATTTGCCAGCGTCCGGTTGAGCACATGCACCTTGCCGCGCACGCGTCGCTTGAGGGCCACCAGCACCGCTCGGGCCGCCCCACCGGCACCGATGACAATGGCGTCCTCAAGCCCGTCGGACCAACCCGGGGCGTTGGCATCGAGATTGCCCAGAAAGCCGAGATAATCTGTGTTGGTGCCGTGCACCTTGCTGTCCCGCACCACCAGCGTATTGACCGCACCGATCGTGCGCGCCAGATCATCGACGCTGTCGCAAAGGGCAAAGACCGCTTCCTTGTGCGGAATGGTGACATTGCCACCGGCAAATTCGCCCTTTCTCAGGCGCTGGAAAAAGCCGGGCAAATCCGCTGGCGCGACATCTATGGCTTCATAGGAGCCGTCAATGCCATGCTCAGCCAGCCAGGTCCCGTGAATCAGGGGCGAGCGGGAATGGGCGATGGGATGCCCGATAACGAAAGCCTTGATGGTCAACACTCAATTCCGCGAATTCAAAAGCTCTGGAGCAATATCGCGCAACGCCGCCAGCAATGGCAGCAGCGGCAGGCCCAGAATGGTAAAATAGTCGCCCGTCACCGTTTCGAACAGCCGGATAGAGGGCCCTTCCAGGCGATAACCACCGACCGAGGTCAAAACGGCGTCTCCTTCCAGATCCAGCACGATCTCGCGTTCGTCATCGGAAAAATCACGCATGGTCAGTTCTGCGGTCTCGATATCAGACCAGAGCAATTGCCCATCCCGTACCAGCGTGACTGCCGCATGCAACCGATGGGTCTTGCCGCGCAGATGGCTCAACTGCTCGGAAGCTTCCTCGCGCGAGTCCGGTTTGTGCAAAAGCTCAAGTCCCAGGGCCAGGGTTTGGTCAGCGCCGATGACAAGATCGCCCGGATGGTGACCGGCGACCATTTCGGCCTTGCTCCGGGCCAGGAGCAAAGCGACATCCCGCGCGTCCCCCCCGGCTGCAAGCGCTGCTTGTTCCACGCCGCGTTCATCGAGCTGTGCCGGTTGGACGGCGAAATGCAATCCGGCCTTGTCCAGCAAGGCTTTGCGGGTAGGACTGGCGGAAGCGAGAATAAGCATGGCGAGCAGTTTTTCCACACTGTCATCCCCAGCTCAAGGCTGCTCTGTGGGTTGCTCGCGCAAGTTTGGGTCCATGCCAAACTTGTCCCCCTTGGCTAAGAATTTGTTAACAGTTCGTTTTGAGCGCGGGCACAAATCGGGCGTGGAAAGCTCTGGGGATATTGAAACGGACCGCAACAAAGATATGCGCAGGCTCTTCCACACCCGGAATCGAATCATTGACTCGGCAAAGGCCGGATTAACCTCTTGTTAATGAATTGAGCGCGTTAACACTTCAGTAAGACTCTGGTCATGATTCACATCCCGTTAACCATTGGCTGCGCGCAAGTGTCACTTCAGGGCGCGATTGTGGGTGAGGCGGAATTGCAGCTAAACACCGCCATAAAGATAAAGAAGCGAAGCAAGAAAGACTCTTTATTGAGTTTGGAAGGGATTAACCCATGACGGCGGGGACGCATCGGCCACTTCTTGAAACCGTTCTGGGTCAGCGCCAGTCGCGTCCGCCGATCTGGATCATGCGCCAGGCAGGACGCTATCTGCCCGAGTATCGCGAGACCCGGACCAGGGCCCGTAATTTCCTTGATCTCTGCTATACCCCCGAACTGGCCACCGAAGTCACCCTGCAGCCCTTGCGGCGCTTTGATCTGGATGCTGCCATTCTCTTTTCCGATATTCTGGTCATCCCGGATGCCCTGGGCCAAAGCGTCCGCTTTGCGACCGGTGAGGGGCCACTGCTTGATCCGCTGGACGAGAAGGGGATCGATGCCCTGGACCGCGGACGAGCGATGACGCATCTGGCGCCCGTGCTGGAGACGGTGAGGCGATTGCGGGCTGAGCTACCCGCGGAAAAGACCCTCATCGGCTTCTGCGGCGCGCCATGGACCGTCGCGACCTATATGCTGGGTGGTCGCGGATCAGCTGATCAATGGACAGCCCGCCGGTTTGCGCTGGAGCATCCCGAAGCTTTCGAACGGTTGATCGATATTCTGGTGGACACCTCGATCGACTATCTCGTCGCGCAATTCGAGGCGGGTGCCGATGTCGTGCAAGTGTTCGAGAGTTGGGCGCTGAACCTGGATGATGCAGCGTTCAACCGCCAGGTCATCGATCCAAATCGTCGGATTGTCGAAGGCGTACGGGCCCGGGTTCCCGACGCCCCCATTATCGGCTTTCCGCGCGGCGCGGCCGGCAATCTGAAGCGCTATGCCCAGGCCACGGGCGTGAATGTGCTTGGCATCGACTTTGCCACGCCATTGGCCTTCGTGAACGATCACTTGCCCCCGGAGCTACCGGTTCAGGGTAATCTCGATCCATTGCGGCTGGTCGTCGGGGGTGAGGCCATGGACAGTCAGGTGCGGGCGATTTTGGCGGCCTTCGCGCATCGTCCGCATATTTTCAACCTGGGGCATGGCATCGTGCCGGAAACGCCGATCGCCCATGTCGAAAGGCTGATCGAATTGGTCAAGGGCGCTTAAGGGGATTGTGATGATCGAATGGTTCAAGGCGCTGCACGTTATTTCTGTGATCGCATGGATGGCGGGGCTGCTCTATCTGCCGCGTCTGTTCGTCTATCATTGCGTGGCGGAAAGCGGATCGACGCAGTCGGAAACCTTCAAGGTCATGGAAAGGCGGTTGCTGCGCGCCATCACTACGCCGGCCATGATTGCCACCTGGGTTTTCGGGCTGGCCATGGTCGGGCATGGCATTGTCGATTGGGGATCAGGCTGGCCCTGGGTCAAGGCGGCGCTGGTGCTGGCCCTGTCTGGCTATCACGGCCTGTTGGCGCGCCATGTGCGGGTATTTGCCGCGGATCAGAACGAAAAGCCGCAGAGATATTTCCGCATGATCAATGAGGTGCCAACGGTACTGATGATCGGCATCGTGATCATGGTCATTGTCAGGCCGTTCTGAGGTGCTGATTGTCCGGCAGTCGCAGAGCCGGGTTCGAGGTTTCACGTGAATCGGTTTTCAGAAATTGCTTTCAACTTGAAACGCTGACCGGATCACGCTACATGAGGACAAGGCATCCCCTTTATGCGCGATCACCCCGGTTGCGGCGCGGTGCCGAAACTCCCCACCATTCGACTGACCAGTCCAATCGATATCCCTCAAGGGTCGTTTCGCTACATGCAGAATATCAAGCTCAGTGAGCTCAAGGCCAAGTCCCCGGCTGAACTCTTGGCATTTGCCGAGGAACTCGAGGTCGAAAACGCCTCGACCATGCGCAAGCAGGAGTTGATGTTCGCCATTCTCAAGGAATTGGCGGCCCAGGATATCAATATCGTTGGCGAGGGTGTGGTTGAAGTTCTGCCGGACGGGTTCGGTTTCCTGCGTTCGCCCGACGCGAACTATCTCCCCGGCCCGGACGATATCTATGTCAGTCCCAGCCAGATCCGCCGTTTCGGGCTGAGGACCGGCGACACGGTCGAGGGCGAAATCCGCTCTCCCAAGGAAGGTGAACGCTATTTCGCCCTTCTCAAGGTTTCGACCATCAATTTCGAAGATCCCGAGGCGGTTCGCCACAAGGTCAACTTCGACAATTTGACCCCGCTCTATCCTGAAGAGCGCTTGCGCATGGAGCTGCCGGATCCGACCGTCAAGGATCGCTCGGCGCGTTTGCTGGACTTGGTGGCGCCGCTTGGCAAGGGCCAGCGCGCATTGATTGTTGCGCCACCGCGTACAGGTAAGACGGTATTGTTGCAGAATATCGCACAATCGATCGCTACCAATCATCCTGAATGCTATCTCATCGTTCTGTTGATCGATGAGCGTCCGGAAGAAGTGACCGACATGCAGCGCTCGGTGCGCGGCGAAGTCATCTCTTCGACCTTTGACGAACCAGCCTCGCGCCACGTTCAGGTCGCTGAAATGGTGATCGAAAAGGCCAAGCGCCTGGTCGAACACAAGCGCGACGTGGTCATTCTGCTCGATTCCATCACGCGTCTGGGTCGTGCCTATAACACCGTCGTGCCGAGTTCCGGCAAGGTGCTGACCGGCGGTGTGGATGCCAATGCCCTGCAGCGCCCCAAGCGTTTCTTCGGCGCGGCGCGTAACATTGAAGATGGCGGCTCGCTGACCATTATTTCCACCGCGCTGATCGATACCGGCAGCCGCATGGACGAAGTGATCTTCGAGGAATTCAAGGGCACGGGTAACTCGGAAATCGTGCTCGACCGCAAGGTCGCCGACAAGCGCGTCTTTCCAGCTATCGACATCAACAAGTCCGGCACGCGCAAGGAAGAGCTGCTGGTCGAATCCGATATCCTCAGGAAGATGTATGTGCTGCGCCGCATCCTCAATCCGATGGGGACGATCGATGCCATGGAGTTCCTGACCGACAAGGTCCGTCAAACCAAGACGAATTCGGATTTCTTCGATTCCATGAATACCTAAGGCCTTAAGGCCGGGAGCCGATGATGCAGGCGGGCGACACCATTATGGCGCTCTCCTCCGGCTCCCTGCCGGCAGGTGTGGCGGTGATCCGCCTGTCCGGACCGCTGGTCCGGTCGGCCCTTGAAACCATTGCCGGCGGGGTTCCCAAGTCGCGGCAGTTGAGCTTGCGACACATCGGGCGGGACCAAAGGCTCGACCAGGGTCTCGTGGCCTTCTTCCCTGCACCCAACAGCTTCACCGGCGAAGATTGCGCCGAGCTTCAGGTGCATGGCTCACCAGCCGGTGTGAAAGCCATTCTCAATGCGCTGCGGGATCTCGGGCTGCGCTTGGCGGAGGCCGGGGAATTTACCCGGCGCGCCTTCGAGAATGGCAAGCTTGACCTCGTGGAGATCGAGGGTTTGGGCGACCTTCTCAATGCCGATACCGAAAAGCAGCGCAAGCAGGCCCTGGCGCGCTACGATGGGCGTCTCACCGCCGAAATCGAGCGCTGGCGCGACGCGCTTCTGGACCTGCGGGCCGAAATCGAGGCCCGTCTCGATTTCTCCGATGAAGGCGATGTGACTGAGGACCTGCCGGAGACCTGGCTAGCATCGCTCGCCGATCTGGAACTGACCTTGGCCGCGGCCCTCGCCTCGATCAAATCGGGCCGGATCGTTCGTGAAGGCATCCGGGTGGCGCTCGCAGGTGCCCCCAATGCGGGCAAATCCAGTCTGATCAATGCCCTATCCAGATCGGATATCGCCATTGTGTCAGACGAGGCGGGCACCACGCGCGATGTCCGCGAAGTGCCGCTCGATATTGACGGGCAATTGTTCATCCTACTCGATCTTGCGGGTCTGCGCGAGACCGACAGCCGGGCCGAGGCCGAAGGGGTGCGCCGGGCCCAGGCCGCAATAGCCTCTGCCGATATCGTGCTCTGGTTGCGAGCACCCGATGTTGAAGACCTGGCGCACCCCACGATCACCCCGCCCGTACTCGTTGTCGGCACCAAGTCCGATCTGGGATCTGTGGACGGGCAGGATCTCTCGGTTTCGGTGACCGACAAGGACGGACTTGAGGCCCTGATCACCAGGCTTGGCGAAATGGGTGAGGCGCTGGCGGGAAGAGAACTGGCTTTGGTCAGCCACGCGCGCGATCAGCAGGCCTTGGAGGCTGCCCTGCGGGCTCTGAATGCGGCGCGCGAGGCGCTGGGTGATTGGGAATTGGCGGCCGAATCCCTGCGTCAGGCTTCGGCGGCGCTGGAACGACATGTCGGCCGACTGGATGCGGAGCGGGTGCTGGACAGGCTCTTTGCGAGCTTCTGCATCGGCAAGTGATTAGCCGTTGGCGTCACAGCCAGTCAGCAAGGAACACCACCTCGCGGTCAGGTGAAATTGATTCACGTGAAACATCCATGATCACCTGCGCTGCGGCCCAGCAATTGATTCACGTGAAACATTGGCTTATGTCAGGCGCCTCGGAGAACATGCCATGACTGACTATGCCGTCATCGTTGTCGGCGGGGGCCATGCCGGGTCGGAAGCCGCGGCGGCCTCTGCTCGTCTCGGCGTCCCCACGGCGCTGATTACTCATCGGTTCGCCACCATCGGCGAAATGAGCTGCAATCCCGCCATCGGCGGATTGGGCAAAGGTCATCTCGTCCGTGAAATCGACGCCTTGGACGGATTGATGGGTCGCGTCGCCGACCAGGCCGGTATCCAGTTTCGTTTGCTCAATCGCAGGAAGGGTCCCGCGGTGCGCGGGCCGCGTGCCCAGGCGGATCGGAAGCTCTATCGCCAGGCCATGCAGGCGGCCATCAGCGCCCAGCCCAATCTGGAGGTGATCGAGGGCGAGGTAGACGATTTGGAAGTGACCGATGGCGTCATCTCTGCCGTGCGCCTTCTCGATGGCCGCCGTTATGGCACCAAGGCCGTCGTGCTCACCACCGGGACCTTTCTCCGCGGTCTCATTCACCGCGGCGAAGAGACCGTTCCCGCTGGTCGTGTCGACGAAATGCCCGTCTTGGGCCTTTCCACCCGTCTTGAAGCGCTCGGGCTGCAATTGGGCCGCCTCAAGACCGGCACGCCGGCCCGACTCGAGGGCAAATCCATCGACTATTCCGTCCTTGAGGAGCAACCGGGCGACAATCCGCCCGAAGCATTCTCGGCCCTGACCACGGCGATCACCACGCCTCAGATCTCATGCCATATCACGCGCACAACGGCCGAGACACATCGTATCATTGCCGACAATCTGCATCGCTCGGCCATGTATTCAGGACGCATTCAATCACGTGGTCCGCGCTATTGTCCGTCTATCGAAGACAAGATCGTCCGCTTCGCCGATCGCGACAGCCATCAGATCTTTCTCGAGCCGGAAGGTTTGGACGACAGCACCGTCTATCCCAATGGGCTTTCCACGTCGCTGCCGGCCGATGTGCAGGAGGCCTTCCTCAGGTCCATGCCGGGTCTCGAAGCTGTTGAGATCATTCGCCCCGGCTATGCCATTGAATATGACTACGTCGATCCGCGCGAACTGCGGCCGACACTGGAGGTCAAGAAGCAGCCGGGTCTCTACCTAGCCGGTCAGATCAATGGCACGACCGGCTATGAGGAGGCTGGCGCGCAGGGGCTTTTGGCCGGCGCCAATGCTGCCCTGGCGGCCAAAGGCGGCGATCCGATGATCCTCTCCCGCACCGAAAGCTATCTCGGCGTCATGGTGGACGACCTAGTCACGCGGGGCGTGAGCGAGCCTTATCGCATGTTCACCTCGCGGGCCGAGTTCCGCCTGCATTTGCGGGCTGATAATGCAGACCAACGCCTGACCGAACTCGGGCTGGAAAAGGGCCTGGTGGGCGAAGTGCGGGAAGCGGTCTATCGCCAGAAGTCAGAATCCCTGAAGGCCGGCCGTGTCCTGCTCGACACCCTGTCGGCATCGCCGAATGAGGCCCGCAAGGCCGGGCTGATGGTCAATGAGGATGGCAAGCGGCGGACGGCCTTCGACCTCCTGTCCTATCCCGATATCGGAATTGACGACCTGACTCGGCTCTGGCCGCAGCTCGGGGACATTCCGGTGCCGATCATGGAACAGGTTTCCATCGATGCCCAATATGCGGTTTATCTCGATCGGCAGAAGGCCGATATTGAGAGTGTCCGGCGTGACGAACAGCGGGCCATCCCTGATGATTTGGACTATACTTCCATCCCCGGGCTCTCCATGGAGCTGCGTCAGAAACTCGAACAACACCGACCGCAGACCATCGCCCAGGCCCAGGCCATGGACGGCATGACGCCGGCAGCCATCACGCTGCTCCTCGCGGTCATCCGTCGTGGCGATCTGCGTAAGGCTGGTTGATGGCTGACCTCTCTGTCATTGAACCTTACGCCAGCCACTGCGCCCGACCCATCGAAGCAGTGGCGGCCGATCTGGAATCCTATGCCAAGCTCTTAGCGAAATGGCAGAGCATACAGAATCTTGTTTCACGTGAAACACTCGGACAGGTCTGGACGCGGCATTTTGCAGACAGCTTGCAGGTTCTTGCCCTGACCCGACCAAACGATCGCCTATTCCTGGATATCGGGAGTGGCGGTGGTTTTCCGGCTTTACCCATGGCGATTGGCTCGAAGGGGAGCGATCGGCATTTCGTGTTGATCGAACCGACAGCCCGCAAGGTCAGTTTTCTACGCTCCGTCGCCCGCGAACTTGGACTCAATGTTACGGTGATTGGCCGCCGCAGCGACGAGACTGATTCACGTGAAACAGGCGTGCCGGACGTCATCACCTCGCGTGCCCTGGCCGCCATGCCGCAATTATGTGCCTGGATGGCCCCGTTTTTCGGCCCGAATACCCGAGCTTTGCTGCACAAAGGGCGGGAACATGTTGAAGAGCTAACGGAATCGGGTGCGCAGTGGCATCATGACGTGTTAATAACCAGAAGTGACACCGATCCGGGCGGCGTGATTGTCGAAATCACGAATTTGCACGGAAAATCAGTGAGTTAGCGGCACACGGAGGCCAATTTGGCACCCCGGATATTGACTTTGGCCAATCAGAAGGGCGGCGTGGGCAAGACCACGACGGCCATCAACCTGGCGACGGCGCTGGCTGCCATTGGCGAGCGTGTGCTGATCGTCGACCTCGACCCGCAAGGCAATGCATCGACGGGACTGGGTATTTCGCGCACCGAGCGTGCTCTGTCTGCCTATGATGTGCTGGTGGGCGAAGCCAGTGTCACCCAGGCGGCAGTCATGACCAGCGTCCCCAATGTCGCCATCGTGCCGTCCACCATGGATCTGCTCGGCGTAGAGCTTACCATTGCTGATCAGGGTGATCGTGCATTCAAATTGCGCAATGCTTTCAAGCAGTTGGATGATCTGCGTATCAATGACCAGTCGATCAGCTATATTTTGATAGACTGTCCGCCGTCACTCAACCTGCTGACGGTCAACTCGTTGGTGGCCGCCGATGCCGTGCTGGTCCCGCTGCAGTGCGAGTTCTTTGCGCTTGAGGGTCTGAGCCAGTTGCTGCAGACCATTGAGCAGATCCGCTCGACGCTCAATCCGCGCCTCTCCATCCAGGGCGTGGTGATGACCATGTTCGACAAGCGCAACAATCTGTCCGAGCAGGTGCTCAATGACGTGCGCAGCGAAATGGGCGAGCTGGTCTATGAGACTGTGATTCCTCGCAATGTCCGCCTCAGCGAAGCCCCGTCCTATGGCAAGCCGGCGCTGCTCTACGATCTCAAATGTGCGGGAAGTCAGGCCTATTTGCGCCTGGCCACCGAAGTCATCCGCCGGGAACGGCGGTTGAATGCTGCCTAGGAGCTCAAGATGACCGACAAACCAACACGTCTTGGCCGGGGGCTCGCGGCGCTGATCGGCGACATGGCAGCCATGGAGGGTGCGCGCGTAACCGAATCCTCGGGAAGCGGCAAGCGGCTGCCTGTCGATTTCATCATCGCCAATCGGGCCAATCCCCGTCGCAGCTTTGACGCCGAGCAGTTGGAAGAGCTGACCAATTCCATTCGTGAAAAGGGGGTGATGTCACCCCTGTTGGTCCGACCCACAGATGACCCCAATGTGTTCGAGCTGATTGCCGGCGAACGCCGTTGGCGCGCGGCGCAGAAGGCAGGCCTGCATGACGTTCCGGTTATTGTCCGCGAGGTCGATGACAAGGAGGCGCTGGAGCTGGCCATCATCGAGAATGTGCAGCGTGCGGACCTCAATCCGCTTGAAGAAGCGCTGGGCTATGGTCAGCTGATCGAGCAATTCGATTATACCCAGCAGGATCTGGCCCAGGTTATCGGCAAATCGCGTTCCCATGTTGCCAACACGCTGCGCCTGTTGCGTCTGCCCGAAGATGTCCGGGGCATGGTGGCCAGCGGGACGCTGACGGCCGGACACGCGCGGACGCTGATCACCGTCGAAGACCCTGCCGCCCTCGCACGGCAGATCGTGGACAAGGGTCTTTCGGTGCGCGAAGCCGAGGCGCTCAGCCAGCAACGTGATCTGCCCAAGCGCAAACCCGTCGCGGAACCCGCACAGCGTGACGCCGACACATTGGCCTTGGAACGTCGGTTGGCAGATGCGTTGGGCTTGAGCGTGGCGCTCAATCACTCCGAGCGTGGCGGGCGCATCGAAATTCGCTACAAAACGCTGGAGCAGCTCGATGATATCTGCCTGCGCCTGACAGGTCGAGCCAACTAACAGATTGATTTCAAAGCTGTTCCACGTGAAACCGCCCTATCCGGGCGGTTTTTCGTGCCTAGTGCACGCGGCGCTTTTTGCTTAGTGCGTTGCCGCCATCATGCACAGCGCCAATGTTGTGCGGCGCAATATGCTGTCGGCCAAGACCGGTCGACGGCGCGATTCGGAAACCCCCTGCAACAGGCGCTCCAGGGCCTGGCAAAGAGCCGGATCAGTCCACAAACGCAATTGCTGTTCCAGGGCAGCCATGCGTGAAAAATGCGGCTTGGGTCGTTGCCCGTCCAGAACCGCGCGTGCGGACTTACCGGCATCAACCTCCGTGCGCCAGCGCCGAAGATTGGCGAAATGATTGGTGAGCATGGCGAGCAATTGCTGAGGATTGACGTTGGCGGCGAGGGCCCTGTTCAGGGCCAATTCAAGCTTCTCTGCGTGGCCGCCCCCGGTGGCGTCCAGAATAGCGTCGATAGCAAGAGCACCATTGTCAGCACAAAGCAGCAAGACGTCTTCGCGCGTCAACGTCTTCGATGAGGCCGCGTAGAGCGTGAGCTTTTCCAGTTCGCGCCGGGTTATTTCGCGGTCATTGCCAAGAATGTCCCTTAGTGCGGGGATGACGTCGCTGTCAGCGCGGATGCCCGCCTGGTTGAAAGTGTCCCGCATCAGGGCGGTCAGCGTCTCGTCCGAATCGGGGTAGCAGGGCAGGGCGCGGCCGAGTTTTGCTGCCTCCACCAGAGATCGCAGCGCATCGCGCGGCGTCAGATTGTCGGCCTCAAGCACGATCGCTGTGCCGCCCGGATCATCGCGTAATTGGGTGAGCGGCATGATCAGCGCTTTGGTGGCATTGCGCACGCGGATGATGCGCTTACCGCCAAACAAGGAGACAGATCGGGCCTCCAACACCAATTGAGACGGGTCAGAGGCCAATTCCGGCCCATCGAAAATGGTGACATTGGCTGAGGCCGGATCGTCTCCGCTTAAGTGGCGAATCAGCCGCTGCGCCGTTTCACGCACCAGCCCGCCGTCAGGCCCATAGGCGAGGAAGATACCCTCGCTCAGGTCGGGGCGCGCCAGAAAGCGCGCCACCTCATGGGCCTTGAGCGCTGCCATCGACTATACGACGATGTTGACGATGCGATTGGGCACGACAACCACCTTCTTGGGCGCCTTGCCGTCCAACGCCTTTTGCACCAGCTCGAGCGCCAGCACCAAGGCTTCCACCTCGGCGGCCGGCAGGTCCTTGGCCACCGTGATTTCGCCGCGGCGTTTGCCATTGATCTGGATCGGCAGGGTGACCTCGTCATCGACCAGCAAGGCCTGATCAACCTCGGGCCATGGCGCGTCGGCAACAAGCCCTTGTTTTTCCAATACTTCCCAGCAGCTCTCGGCCAAATGCGGCATCATCGGGTTGATCAGCTGCACCAGCTTTTCCACGCCTTCACGCAGCGTTGTGACCAGTTCTGGCCCCTTGCTCGCTTCCTTGGCCTTGGCCAGGGCATTGGTCAGTTCATAGATACGGGCAACGGCGCGATTGAAGCCCAGTCCCTCGATGTCCTGGGCCACGCCGGCGACGGCGCGGTGAATGATCTTGCGCAAGCCCAGCGCATCAGCGCTGTCTGACGCAACAGTGTCAGAAGATTGTTGCGCAATCCCGACCACGTCGTTGACTAGGCGCCATACGCGCTGCTGGAAGCGGCTTGCGCCCTCCACGCCTGATTCGGTCCATTGCACATCGCGCTCCGGCGGGGAATCGGAGAGCATGAACCAGCGCGCCGTATCAGCACCATAGGTACGGACGATCTCGTCGGGATCGACCACGTTCTTTTTGGATTTGCTCATCTTTTCGACCGAGCCGATGGTGATCGGTGCGCCGGTCGTGGCGTGGCGGGCTGAACGGGTTTCGCCCTCGGACTCGATGACGATGTCCGTGGGGGGCACCCATTCGCCCTTTTCACCCTTGTAGGTCTCGTGCGTCACCATGCCCTGGGTGAACATGCCCTTGAAGGGTTCACTCAAGCCCACATGGCCGGTGGCCTTCATGGCGCGCGTGAAGAAGCGCGAATAGAGCAGGTGCAGGATCGCGTGCTCGATACCGCCGATATATTGGTCCACCGGCAGCCAGCGATCGGCCACAGCAGGAATGGTTGGCGTATCGGCATCCGGCGCGGTAAAGCGGGCGAAATACCACGAGGAATCGACAAAGGTGTCCATGGTGTCGGTTTCGCGCCGCGCGGCAGCGCCGCATTGCGGGCAGTGGACATGCTTCCAGGTGGGATGGTGGTCGAGCGCATTGCCGGGCTTTTCGAAGGTAACGTCCTCGGGTAGCACCACGGGCAGGTCCTTCTTGGGCACCGGAATGGTGCCGCAGACCTCACAATGAATCACTGGGATCGGGCAGCCCCAATAGCGCTGGCGGGAAATGCCCCAATCGCGCAGCCGATAATTGACCTCGATCTTACCTTGCGGCTTGCCGTCCACGGTGCGCGCTGCAAAGAATTCGGCAATGGCCTTCTTTGCGTCCTCAATCGACAGCCCGTCAAGAAAGCCGGAATTGAAGATGTTACCAGTGTCAACATAAGCCTCATTGCCGATGGCAAAAGAGGCCGGGTCGGTATCTGGCGGCAGCACGACGGGCTTGACCGGCAGGCCATATTTGCGCGCGAAATCGAGATCGCGCTGATCATGCGCCGGGCAGCCGAAAATGGCACCGGTGCCATAGTCCATCAGGATGAAGTTGGCGACATAGACCGGCAGGGTTTCGCCTTCGATCACCGGATGCTTCACCCTCAGGCCGGTATCAACGCCTTGTTTTTCCGCCTTTTCCAGCGTTTCGGTGGCTGTGCCGTGGCGATGGCACTCGGCCACGAATTCAGCCAGGCCAGGACTGGCCGTGGCCAGCTGCGTGGTCAGCGGATGGTCGGGCGACAGGCCGATGAAGGAGGCGCCGAAAATGGTGTCCGGCCGGGTGGTGAAGACTTCAATGCTGGTGGCATCGGTCTTCTCGCTCGCCTGCAGTTCAAACAGCAGCCGCAGGCCCTCGGACTTTCCGATCCAGTTGCGCTGCATGATGCGGACTTTTTCCGGCCAGCCAGTAAGGCCGTCCAGGGCCTCCAGCAGCTCTTCGGCGAAGTCCGAGATCTTGAAGAACCATTGGGTCAGTTCGCGCTGTTCGACCACTGCCCCCGAACGCCAGCCCTTGCCGTCAATGACCTGTTCATTGGCCAGAACGGTCATGTCGACCGGGTCCCAATTGACCTTGGAGCTCTTGCGGGTGACCAGGCCGGCTTCGAGCATGTCGATAAACATGGCCTGCTGGTGCTTGTAGTAGTCGGGCGAGCAGGTGGCGATTTCGCGCGTCCAGTCGATGGAGAGGCCCATCGACTTCAACTGCGCCTTCATCGCCTCGATATTCTGGTAGGTCCAGGCGCCGGGATGGGTCTTGCGCTCGATGGCGGCATTTTCCGCCGGCAGACCGAAGGCGTCCCAGCCCATGGGGTGCAAGACATTCATGCCGCGGGCGCGGTGGTAGCGGGCCACCACGTCACCCATTGCATAGTTGCGCACATGGCCCATATGAATGCGGCCGGACGGGTAGGGGAACATCTCAAGGACGTAATAGGGATCGCGCGGATCGTCATTGGCGGTGACGAAGCTCTTGTGCTCGTCCCAGACCTTTTGCCATTTCGGTTCGCTTTCGCGCGGATTGTAGCGTTCGCCGCTCACGTGATGATCGTCCTTGCAAGAGTGACGCAGTCGGCCAGCCGCAAATAGCGGCGCAGCTTGCGTTTTTGAGGGTTTTTGGCTACCCGGACCATCACCAGAAATCCCATGCAAGGTCAACAGAAACGGGGGCCGGATATGGCCGATAGCGCTGAAAGCGCCCAAACGCGCCTGGACTATATCCGCACACGCATGGAGAAGGCCCGGCGCCGCTTCGGATCCCCTCCCGAAACGGTGGAGCTCGTGGCCGTTTCCAAAACCTTTCCCGCCGCGGCCATCGAGCCCTTTCTTGAGGCCGGGCAACGCGTCTTCGGCGAGAACCGCGTGCAGGAGGCCAAGGAGAAATGGCCTGGTCTGCGGGAGAAATATCCTGATCTAACGCTCCATCTGATCGGGCCGCTGCAATCCAACAAGGCCCGCGAGGCGGTGGCATTGTTCGATGTTATCGAAACGGTGGATCGGGAGAAGATCGCAGCAGCTCTGGCGGCGGAGATGACGCGGGCAGGTCGACGGCTGCCATGCTTTGTGCAGGTCAATATTGGTGGTGAAGAGCAGAAGGCGGGGGTGCCGGTCGATGAAGCGGTTGCCTTCGTGCGCCACTGCCGCGAAGTGCATGGGCTCGATATTGTCGGGCTGATGTGCATACCCCCGGAGGGTCGGCCGGCCGGACCCTATTTCGCGCATCTGGCGGCGCTGGGCCGTGCTGCGCAGGTCAGCCAGCTTTCCATGGGCATGAGCGGGGACTTCGAAACGGCCATCGCGATGGGTGCAACCCATGTGCGGGTGGGGTCTGCGCTCTTCGGCAAGCGCTAGGATTGCCGATAATCAAGGCCTGCAACTTTCCTGCCCAATCCGCGTTTCTCGTGGTGGAATAACGCCGTTGTGATTGGCTGGCCAAAAACGGGTCGCAATAATGTGACCTTGGTCGGTTCGGCACGAAAAGACCGGAGAAAACAATGAACAAGCGACGCATCCTTGTCGTAGATGACGACGCGGACCTGCGCCAGACCCTGGTTGAGCAACTCAAGGGCGAGCCTGATTTCGACATTCTCCAGGCCGGAACGGCCAATGAGGCTCTCAAGGCCGTGCGGGAGAGTAATGTCGAGTTGACCATTCTCGACGTTGGCCTTCCGGATATGGATGGCCGCGAAGCCGTCAAGCTTATGCGGGAGGAGGGCTATAAAAGCCCGGTCCTGATGCTGACGGGCCATGACACGGATGCAGATGAGATCAAGGGGCTCGAAGCGGGCGCCAATGACTATCTCACCAAGCCGTTCCGCTACCCGGTGCTGTTGGCGCGCATCAATGCGGCCCTGCGTCAGCGGGATCAGAGCGAGGACGCGACTTTTACCATCGGCCAATACAGCTTCCAGCCGGCCGCCAAGATGCTCGAGACCAATGATGGGATCAAGGTGCGGTTGACCGACAAGGAAACCTCGATCCTCAAATATCTCTACCGGCAGGGGCCCAAGACCATCACGCGCGATGTGCTGCTCAAGGAAGTCTGGGGCTACAATAACCGGGTGACGACGCACACTCTGGAGACCCATATCTATCGTCTCCGGCAGAAGATCGAGCGCGATCCTTCCAATGCGCGTCTGCTTGTCACCGAGGACGGGGGCTATCGCCTGGTGCCATGAGGGCGCAAGCCCTTTCAATTCCGTACCGAACCGGACTATAGCTTGATTGATGGGCCGCCCACATGAAGTGGGCGGCTATTGGCGCATCGGGTCTGGGGCTCATGAGAATGGACGATGCGGCTGGGGTGTTGGCCCGGGCCGATTTCTTCGACATCTGCAATGACGAGCAGCTGCGCATGCTCGGCTTCGCTGGCGACCGTAAGCACTTCGATGCCGACGCTGTCATCTACAAGGCCGGGGACGTGCCCGGCGGCGCCTATGTGCTCATCGAGGGCACGGTCAAGGCGCGGCATGAGGGCGCCGAGGCCGGCAAGCCCTATGCCCTTTCCGAGCCGGGCAGCGTCATTTCACCGACTTCCCTCATCCTCGAAAAGCCCCGGCCAGTCACGTTCACGGCGGTCACGGACTGCGAATTGCTATTCGTGCCACGCATGGCCTTCCTCAAGCTCGCCCACCAGGATCCTGACCTGGCGGCCCGGGCCGCACAGCGCATCCAGGCGGAACTGGGGCGCTACATGCATGCGCTCGAGCCGCTCAGGGGCAAGATGAAGGGCGCCTGAGTCCTCCCCAAAAGTGCCGCATTAGGCGTCCAGTTCATCTGGGTGATGCTGGGCGAGACAGGGGCGGTCGGGGGCAGCCGGGGCGATTGGGCCGCTCTGGCCGCTTCCTCTGGCCTGCATGTTGGGCTGGCGCTCATGATGGTCTGGCTCAGCGCCCCGAAACCGCTTCCAGCCCCGGATGTCGGCAGTGTTGCGGTTGATCTGGTCAGCGAGGATGAACTGGCGGCGCTGACTGCCAAGCCGGCTTCACCGGTCATCGACCCAGCCCCTGTCTCAGCGCCAGAAACCACGCCGCAAGCCGAAAGCGTTGCGCCTCCACACCAGGCGCCACCCGAGCCGCCAGAAACAGGTGGCGTCATCCGAGCGCATACTTTCTACGCCTCGGCGATCCTCAGGGATCCGACCCATGTCGAGGTGTATCGCAATTTTCCGTTGCTGGATCATCGCGAGCAGATCATCCAGCTGTGCAACATCGAGGCGCTGGAGCAATTGCGGGTGGCCGGCACGGCGGACAATCCGGATGCTTTGGTGGGCTATGCCTTTGAGGGCATTTCGGTCAGCGAGCGGGTTCTTGAGGCGCGCGGCGGCGCCTACCGGGCCGCCGGGCAGTGGTATCGCATCGCCTATCGATGCGAGGTCGCTTCTGACATCGGCAGCGTGAGCGCCTTCGAATTTGAACCGGGGCCCCTGGTGCCGCAGAGGCTGTGGGAAGCGCACTTCCTCAATGCCGACGACGACTGGCTGAACTGATGCTTGTGAGCGCGCTGTCGTTCAGGGCCGCACGAAGCGCGCAATCACCGGCACATGGTCGGAAGGCTTGTCGGTCCAGCCGCGTGCTGGCTTGATGATCTCGGCGCCGATCGAGCGGTCGGCGATGTCAGCGGTTGACCAGATATGATCGAGCCGCCGGCCGCGGTCCGAGGCTTCCCAATCCTTGCCGCGATAACTCCACCAGGAATAGATCTTGGTGTCATAGGGGACGTGCTTGCGTACCAGGTCCACCCAGCCATGGCCGCCGGAGAGCAGGGCGTTGAGCGCGTCTGTCTCGACCGGGGTATGGCTCACCACCTTCAAGAGCTGTTTGTGGCTCCAAACGTCGTTCTCATGCGGCGCGATGTTGAAATCGCCAGCAATCAGGTGGCCGCGCTGGAAAATGGGCTCGCTGAACCAGGTCTTGAGTTCATTGAGAAAGCCCAGCTTGTGCTTGAACTTGGGATTGATCTCCGGGTCCGGTTCATCGCCGCCGGCAGGGATGTAGAAATTATGCAGGGTGAACGGCCCATGGCCGAGATCGACAAGCGCCGAGATGTGACGCGATTCGGGGATGTCGCAGAACATCCGGCTGGAGATGTCGGTCAGGGGAAACTTCGAGACGATGGCGACGCCGTGATAACCCTTCTGCCCATGCACGGCCATATGCGGATAGCCGGCCGCGATGAAGGCATTGCGCGGGAACTGATCGTCGGTGCATTTGATTTCCTGCAGCATCAGCACGTCGGGCTGATACTGCGCCAGAAAATCGAGCACCATGGGCAGGCGCAGGCGCACCGAATTGATGTTCCAGGTGACGATGGCATGGGTCATTGGGCGTCCGGGGAATCTGGCATTGGCAGGTGGTCCCCGTTATCGCCAAGCCGGGTGCAGGGGTAAAGCTGGAAATGGCGTCGCGATGGCGGTTGCTGACGCGGATTGGCAGGAAATCCAGCCCGATGCTAATTCACCCTCAGTCCGTCCGCCTTTCGGGAAAGGACCAGGGGTGGGGAGTTCCCCCTGTGGATGGCGCAAAGTGCTTCACGTGAATCACGAAAACAAAAAGCCCGGCACAATGGCCGGGCTTTTCAATTCTCAATGAGCGATGAGGCTCTTATTCGCTCTTGGCTTCGCCTTCAGCAGCAGCGGCCTGTTCGGCGGCAGCAGCAGCGGCGGCGGCCTCGGCGTCCTTGGCAGCCTGTTCGGCGGCAAAGGCTTCAGCAGCAGCAATCTTCTCGGCCTCACGGGCTTCGCGGGCGGCCTGTGCAGCTTCACGTTCGCCGGCTTCGATCTTGCGGGTACGGGCGTTGGTCGATTCGAAAATACGCGCCGACTTACCGCGACGATCGCGCAGGTAATAGAGCTTGGCGCGACGGACCTTACCGCGCTTGATCACCTCGATCGAAGCGATATTGGGCGAGTAGATCGGGAACACGCGTTCCACGCCTTCGCCATAGGAAATCTTGCGGACGGTGAAGCTTTCCATGATGCCGCCGCCGGAGCGGGCGATCACGACGCCTTCATAGGCCTGCAGGCGTTCCTTGTCGCCTTCGCGGATCTTGACCCACACCTTGACGGTGTCGCCATGGGTGAATTCGGGAATTTCGCGCTGCGCGGCAAGCGCGGCAACCTGCTCGGCTTCGAGCTGTTCGATGATGTTCATGTTCGATCCGTTCTGATCTTTTCACAGGGGCGACTCTTTGGCGGGCCGCTTGGCCCCGTCGCCCGGTCTTGGTTGGTAACGGAAGGGCAGTCTTCTTGGTCTTGCCGCGGTCCGGTCCGATACGCCAGTCCCGCGAATGGGCGGCTCATAGGGGAATTTTGGTCCAGAGTCCAGCGGTTTTGGGCTGTTCTGGTCTGGAACTGCCCCGTCCATCGTCCCCACCGGGCGTGTCCCGGTGGTCCATACCACTTCCTTCTGGATTGCCATGACAAGCCCGGCAATGACGATGAGGCAAAGCCGCTGTTGCGCCTCCTACTTTTGCAGCAGATCAGGCCGACGCGCCCGGGTCAGCTCCAGCGATTGTTCATGCCGCCATTTTTCGATCTTGCCGTGATCGCCCGAAACCAAAACCGCCGGTATGTCGCGGCCCTCAAAGCTCTGTGGTCGGGTGTATTGCGGATATTCGAGGAGCCCATTTTCGAAGCTTTCCTCGTCGCGGCTGTCGAGAGCGCCAAGAACGCCGGGTATGAGCCGCACCACAGCTTCCAGCAGCACCATGGCGGCAACCTCGCCACCGGCCAGCACGTAGTCGCCGATGGAAATTTCCTCGAGTTGGCGGGCCTCAATGACGCGCTGGTCGACACCTTCGAAGCGCCCGCAAATGATGACGGCACCGGGGCCGGTCGCCAGTTCATGGGCGCGTTTCTGGGTCAGCGGCGTGCCGCGCGGTGACATCAGAATGCGTGGTCGCGGGTCGGAATCCGGGGCGATGGTGTCTATCGCCCTGGCCAGGATATCGGGTTTGAGGACCATGCCGGCGCCTCCGCCGGCGGGCGTGTCATCCACGGTCCGGTGCTTGTCGGCGGCAAAGTCTCGAAGCTGGTTGGCGCGCAATTGCCAGAGGCCATCCTTGAGGCCGCGCCCAAGCACGGAGGTACCCAGTGGCCCGGGGAACAATTCCGGGAAGAGGGTGATGATGTCAGCGGAAAACATCAGTCGGGCTCTTCCTCGCCGGGCTCGGCGTCGAGCGGCGGGGCGATGACCAGATAGCCATCGGCGATGCGGATGGTCGGGACCACCGCCTTGGTGAAGGGATAGAGAAAGGTGTCCCCAGAGCGGCTGTCCCGCACCTCCAGGATATCGCCCGCGCCGTGATCGTAAATGGCACTGACGGTCCCGATGGAGACGCCGGTGTCCAATCGCGCGTCGAGGCCGATCAGATCGGCATGGTAGAAATCGTCTTCATCTTCGATATCGGGCAGACGATTGCGGTCGATATAGAGCGAGACCCCGTTCAGGGCCTCGGCGGCACTCCGGTCGCGTATGCCCTTGAGCCGGGCGATCAGCACGGTCTTGTTGAGCCGGGCCGCCTCGATGGTAACCGTCAGGCCCGGGCGGTTTGTGTCGAGTGGCCCATAATCGGCAATGGCCTCCGGCACCTGGGTGTGCGAGGTGATGCGCACTTCGCCCTTGATGCCGTGGGCGGCACCGATCGTGCCCATCAAAATGCGGGAAGATGTGTCAGCCATCGGCCTTCTCTTGTGTTCGTATGGCTCCATAACAGCGCTTGCGCCGGAGGCAAGCCCGATCAGCGCGCCGGTATCAGTTCGATAACGTCGTGGGTGGACTCAAAACGCGGGAAAGGCAATTCCAGCCGATAGCGCGCCGGCTTGCCGCTGACCTTGTAGAGGCATCCCACCTGGTTGCGCTCCGCATCGGCGCCATAGTCCATAGGCTGCTCGTCGCCATAATGCAGGGCGCCGTAGTAGAACATGGCACCACCATCGGATGGCAGCAGGTGACCACTGAAGCGCTGTGAACCGGTTTGTTTCTCGATCATGGTACCGTCGCCAGAGATGGTGCAGGCGAAGGGCGTATAGGCCGTGAGTGGCAGAAGGCCGCCGAGCTTGATGGTCCGGCAACGGTAGTCCCCGTCCGGAATGCCGGAAATGGGGGTGGTGCCGGGTGCAAACAGACCTGAAATAAGCGCGCGATCCTCACGACTTTCGGCAAGCAGAGCCTCCGCCAGTCCCCGGTAGCGTGCGGTTTGGAAGCCGGTCATCCGGTCTCCGTCGAATTGGTCGATCGCTGCCGCATTCGGGACCTCGCAGGCTAGGGGCGCCATCATGGACAGGCCGAAGAGAGCCGCAGCAAACAGCGCGATATCTGGCAGGCGAAAAAATCGGGACATGCGGTGCGCTCCTTTGCTCCAGATCAAGGAACCTTGCACGCCGATGACGCTTACTCAAGAAACAGACCATGGAGGCGTCAGATGTCGCAAATCCTTACCGACCGAGAAGCGATCCGCCAATGGGTTGCGGCGCGTGGTGGCAACCCGCTGATGATGGATGTACCCGATGGTACCCACAACCGGACCATCCTGCAGCTAACCTTCGGGCAGCATGCGCTGAACGCGGATGGCAATGAAGGTCCCGACCGGGTAGGCGGCTTCCGGCTGGTGAGCTGGGAGGAATGGTTTACCGCATTGGAAGAAGGCGGGCTCGCGCTCAGGGTCTCCGATGATCCTTCGGGCGGCAATGAGGCCGAGTTCGAATTCGTATCCCGCGACCCGGATGACCGGACCAGCACTGGGGCGGCGCAGAAGCCGGCTTCCATCGTCACCGGAGGACCGAATCCGGCCGACAGGGGGCTTTAGGCGCTATAGGCCGCGCGAGCCCGGTGTGACCGGCTCGCTTGGCGTTGCGGGGCGACCATCACGCGATCGCGTCCGGCGTCCTTGGCCGCATAAAGCGCCCCATCGGCCCGGGCCATTAGCGCGTTGAGCGGCTCGCCGGGCACACGCTGGGCGACGCCGGCGCTGACGGTGACCGGCCAATCCAACTCCCTGCCAAACTCTTCTGCGGCGAAACCGGTGCGAATGGCTTCGGCGAAGAGCCGCGCCATGTTGGTGTCGGCGCCGGCAAGGAGCACGGCGAATTCCTCGCCGCCAATGCGTCCGGCCACACTGCGCAGCAGCGTCATTTCGCCCACGATCCGGCCCAGCCGGGCAATGACCTTGTCGCCCATGGCGTGTCCGCAGGTGTCGTTGATCTTCTTGAAATGGTCGACGTCGAAGAGCACGACGCAAAGCGCCTGATCCACCGAGGTCGACAGCAGCGCCTTGGCACGCTCGTCGAAGGTGGCACGGTTCAACAGGCTGGTCATGGCATCGGTGGTTGAACGTTCATGCATCTGTCTGATGTTGGCCAGAACATCGCGCAACACAAGCACTGCGGCCAAGACCAATAGCGCTCCAATGGTCAAGAGCGCGATCGTCAGCGACTGTTCGATCGGTGGCTTGACACCTGGCGGCGGCCGAAACCCCAAAAGGCTCTCGGGTCCGGGCCCATTTCCCGGCCCCGGGCGCGGGCCCATGGGCAGGGGCTGTGGCGGCACGCCATCCGGGGCCAGGGTGCCACGCAGGGCGGGCGGTCGGACCGATCCCATGCGAATCAGGTCGTTGGTGAACCAGAGTGCGCGGATGGTGATCACGGCGATGCCGGCCGAGAGCGCCACGCCATAGCCCCAGGCGCCTGCGCGCAGCACGGGAACAATCGACCAGGCCATGAAGACCACGGTCGGCGCAGGACCCAGCAGAAACCACAAATGCGGTGGCGCCTTGGTCACGATCAGGGCTGAGGCGATGCCAATATAGAGAACGGCACAGGCGAGCATGCGCGGCAGCGGACTGGTCCGCATCGCGCCTTCCTTGTGAAGCCCGAAGGCAATCACGCAGGCAGCGGCATAGAAACAAGCCCAGCTCAGGGTTTTGATCCAGTGCGAAGGCCCGTCAAATCGCAGGGTAACTGTGGCCATGGCGATGGCCAGCAGCAGGAAGCTTGCTGCCCACCAGCGAAAGGCCGTGAGCTTGTGATTGACGCCATAGGCGGCCACCAGGCCTGCGGCCAGCAAGAGGGCTACCACCGATCCGGCCATGGAAAACACGTCGAATTGCGCCAAGGCGTCCACCCCTTTCCCGAAAGGCACAATAGAGACAGGGTGTTAACGCAAGCTTTGGTGCCAGCGTCCGGGGGACATTATTGCGGATCCCGGTCGGCTGCCGCTTCGATGGCTTCCATGTCCTCGTCGGAAAAGCCAAAATGATGACCCAGTTCGTGGATCAGCACGTGGGTGACGATCTCGCCCAGCGTATTGTCGTCATGTTCGGCCCAATAGTCGAGAATGGCCCGGCGATAGAGATAGACGGTGTTGGGCAATTGGCCGGTCTGGGGCACAGCGCCATCCTCGGTCATGCCGATACCGGAAAAGAGGCCCATTAATTCGAATGGGCTTTCCATGCCGAAGCCTTCGAGCACGTCGTCCTCGGCAAACTCGGCCACCGAACAGGTCACGTCAGCCGCCAGGGACGCAAAAGGCTCCGGCAAGTCGCGGAGCGCCGCGCTGGCCAGAGCCTCGATATCGTCCAGGGTCGGGGCATGGAGCCCCGACCAGTTGGTCTTTTCTAGCGCCACGCGCGGATATCGACGAAGTGACCGGCAATGGCGGCTGCGGCGGCCATGGCGGGGGAAACCAGATGGGTGCGCCCCTTGAAGCCCTGGCGGCCCTCGAAATTGCGATTGCTGGTCGAGGCACAGCGCTCGCCGGGGGCCAGCTTGTCCGGGTTCATGGCCAGGCACATCGAGCAGCCCGGTTCGCGCCATTCGAAGCCGGCATTCTTGAAAATGACGTCGAGTCCTTCAGCTTCGGCCTGGGCTTTGACCAGACCCGAACCGGGCACGACCATGGCGTTGACATGGTCAGCGACCTTGCGGTCCTTGATGACCGCGGCTGCGGCGCGCAAGTCCTCGATGCGGCCATTGGTGCACGAGCCGATGAACACGCGGTCGAGCTTGATGTCGGTGATCGGCGTGCCGGGCTTCAGGCCCATATAGTCCAGGGCCCGCCATTTGGAGGCGCGCTTGTTCTCATCGGCAATGTCGTCCGGGTTGGGCACGGCGCCCTGTACCGAGATGACGTCCTCGGGCGAGGAGCCCCAGGAGACGATGGGCGGCAGGTTGGCGGCGTCGAGCACCACGACCTTGTCATAATGGGCACCCTCGTCGGTGTGCAGGGTCTTCCAATAGTCCAGCGCCATGTCCCAGGCCTTGCCCTTGGGCGCGCGCGGGCGGTCTTTCACATAGGCAAAGGTCTTTTCGTCCGGCGCGATGAGGCCCGCGCGGGCGCCGCCCTCAATGGTCATGTTGCAGACCGTCATACGGCCTTCCATGGAGAGCGAGCGGATGGCTTCGCCGGCAAACTCGATCACGTGGCCGGTGCCGCCAGCCGTGCCGATCTCACCGATGATGGCGAGAATGATGTCCTTGGCGGTGACGCCTTCGGGCAGTTGCCCGTCCACGCGCACCAGCATGTTCTTGGCTTTCTGCTGGATTAGCGTCTGGGTCGCCAACACGTGCTCGACTTCCGAGGTCCCAATGCCATGGGCCAGCGCGCCGAAGGCACCATGGGTCGAGGTATGGCTGTCCCCACAGACAATGGTCATGCCGGGCAGGGTGAAGCCCTGCTCGGGCCCCACGATATGGACGATGCCCTGGCGATTGTCGAAGGGGTCGTAATATTCGATGCCGAAATGCTTGGTGTTCTCGGCCAGGGCGGCAATCTGGATGGCGCTTTCCGGATCCGGATTGGGCAGCGAGCGGTCGGTGGTGGGGACGTTGTGGTCAACCACGGCCAGGGTGCGTTCCGGATGGCGGACCTTGCGGCCATTCATGCGCAGGCCCTCGAAGGCCTGTGGTGAGGTCACTTCGTGCACCAGGTGCCGGTCGATATACAGAAGGCTGGTGCCGTCCTCGTTGTTCTGGACCAGATGGTCGTCCCAGATCTTGTCGTAGAGCGTGCGAGCCTTGGTCATATCCGTAGGGTCCGGGGCAGGAATGAAAGATTGGAGTGGTTCTAAGCCCAAGCCGGGGCAGGGGTCAAGCACAACCGTACTCTCGGGTACGGTCCGGTCGCGGCGGTTCAGGCGCGAGCGGTGTCGCTCAAATGGCGAATGGAAAAGACCCCGAGCAGGCTGGTGTCGAGACCGATGCGCAATCGGCACCAGAGGGCAATACCGAGCTGCGCCAGAATTCGGGCGCCCATGTTGACAGCGGCGACGCCCACCAGCCCCCAATATGGAATCACCAGGATCTGGACGATGAGGCCGAGCGCCATAATGGCGCCGAACACAGCCACATAGGGGCGTTCGTGGCCGGTCATCATCATCACGATCTTGGAGGGACCGGTGACTGCGTCGAACAGGAGGCCGAAGGAGAGCAGCATGAGGATGAGCCAGCCATCGGCATAGCTGGCGCCGAACAGGGAGAGGATTTCGGTGCCGAAGAGGCCAAATCCGGCAAAGATCAGGAGGGAGAAGACAAAGCCTGCCCAGGAACACAGGGCCGTGATGGCCTGAGCCTTGCGCATATTGCCGGCATGATAATGCTCGGCCACCATGGGCGCGATCACCAATTCGATCGCGAAGGTGAAGAGGGTCATTAGCCCGGCGGTGCGGAACGCGTTGAAATAGAGACCCGAACTTTCGAGGTCGAGCATCAAGCCCACCAGAATGATATCGGCGTTGAGTGCAGCCGCCTCGATCAGTGCGCCCAGCAGCAGCCAGCGGCTGAGACCGCCCCACCGGCGCCAGTGACTGGCGATGGGGGCACGGGCGCGGGAGGGCATGATGGTGTAGCCGCGGTGATTGGCAGTGAGCATTTGCAGGCCGAGAATGCCCAGCAGCAGCGCGGCCGACAGCACCAGCGCGTCTGGGCCACTGAGTACGATGCCCAGTGCAAACAAGGCCAGCACCAGGCCTGGAAGCACCAGCCGCCAGACGATGTCACGCGGCAATAGGGCGGTCCAGAGCGAGCCCTGGGCCCGCAGGGCAGAGGAATTGTATTCGGAAAGGGCCAGCGGCAGGATCAGGAACGCCGCTGCGAAAAAGTGGTTGGCAGTCTCCTGAGGCGCGAGGAAGGGAAGATAGGCAAGGGTTGCTAGGCAAAGCAGCGCTGATACGGCCAGCCCGGCCAGGAAGGTGATGCTGGAGCCGACCGAAACAGCCGCACGCGCCGCCGCGTCATCACTCTTGCTGCGCTCTTCGGCCCAGAGCCGCATGACCGCCATGGGCTGCCCGGCCCCGGCGACGATGGCCAGCACGGTGGCCAGCGCCAGTCCGAAGGCGAAATGGCCGTATTCATCAGTGGTCTGCGTGCGCGACAGCACCACATAGGTAAGATAGGTCAGACCCGCTGTCGCGACCTTGATGCCCAGTGAACCAACCGACCGCAGAAGCCCGGTTCGGAGCAGAGCCGACAGATCGCTGGGAATGTTGAGCCGCATCGGCATGCCTCTTCCACCGCATCCAAGGCGATGCGGCGGAATGTGTTATCTCACAACGATCTCAAGAAGCTCTTACCTGCCGGGCGCTGTCTTTGTTCGACAGACCGGCACTGCGCTTAGCGCATGGTGAATGTGGCTTTGACAGGCTGGTGGTCGGAGAACTGGAATTGCAGGTCTTTCGTGTGCACCGCCTGGGTCGTCAGGTTCGGCGAAATGATGAAACCATCGATCGAGGTTACATAATTGTCGCCGGCAACATAGGGCTGATGCAGCGTCCGCACCGTGGGCGTGGACCTGTCCGTGACCAATGCCCAGCCCTCCGGCAACTTTTCTTCCGGAAAGGGATGGATCCAGAAGAGATATTTGTCGTCCGTCTGGTGGGCGATCCCAGGGTCCGACAGGACCATGTTCCAGTCACCGCCAAGAACGACATAATTGCCCTCGGCGAACTCGGCCTGGGCAAAGGCCAGCACGGCATCGATCTGCGCCTGCCGGGTATGGCCGCCATCATCGAAAGCTGAAAGATGGAGATTGGCAATGACGAGCTGGCTCGCCCTGTCGGCGACCGGAAACCGCATCACGTGGAGCGCATAGCGACGCTTGAGAAATCCCAGCATGGCGCCCGGTTCGGAGGGGAGCGGGACGATCTCGATCCCGGCTGGGTTTATCCTGGATACGCTGACCGTGCCATGATCGATGGCGAGGGGAAATGGGATGAACCGCGAAGCGGCATCAGGCCGATAAAAGCTTTGCCGATCCGCAAATGCGTTCAAGAGCTCCTGTCGCACCGGCGCCCAATAGCTGAGCGGGCTGGCGTTCGACACTTCCTGAAACAGCATGATGTCGGAATCGATATCGGGCAGGGTGGCAAGAATGCCCTGCAAATTCTCGTCCACCGCCCGGCGGGAGGGCGGCAGAAGCGCTGAACCGCCATCGGCGATGAAGTTCGAGCCGGCGCCGAGGCCGGCATAACCCAGATTCCAGGTCGCCACTGTGAAGGTCAGGGAGACCTGGGATGGCAAGGATGCCATTGGTGGCGGGCTTTGCTGTTCGGAGGCCGGAACAAGATTGGCGTTGATCAGTACTACTCCAGCAAGATAGGCGACGACGCCCCCTAAGGCGAAAAGCCAGAAGCGCTTTCTGGTCTTGAAAATCATCATTGCGTGGCGGTCTTGGGGCGCTCGGTCAATAGACTGCGCAGGAAGTATCCGGCAACCGGCGCAACCAGTATCAGCCCACCTCGGCCGGCTGTCAGGGCCAGGAGAAATCCAAATACCCCGCGTTGCTCGGCGAGTTCGGTCAGCAATTCATGGAAACGCTGTGTCACGGGCCAGGGCCCGGCATTCATGCGGCTGACATAAAGGTCCAGCTGGTCGCGCAGTCCATCGACAAAACTCACATGCAAAGTGAAGAAAACGGTGCAGCCATAAACGATGCAGACGGCCACGAGAACCATGACGACGAGGCGCAAGGCGTGAAGCGCTTCTTCGGCAAACACCTGCCGGATGCTGGTGCCATAGATGGTCGAATAGGCGAGCATGACGCATAAGAGCAGCATGAGCAGGCTATTGACCTGGTCCAGGATGTAGCCTTCTGCAACCTGCTGGGTGCCGTAAATCACCTCAAACGCGGTCTGCAGCGTCTCTGGGTCCGCCTCGGTCATGCCCGCCACATCAAGGAGCATCGCCGCCACCCGCGCTTCCACGACCTGAAAGCGGGAAAAATCGATCACGATCTGCGTGACGGTCATGGCAAAGATTGCGAGGATTAGCAGCCCAACCGCCGTACCATAGCCGACATAATAGCGGTAGCCCCGCGCCAGTGCGCGAATATGGGCCTCGGTCTTCTTGATGCCTGGCCGGAAGCGCGTCTTTTCGATCTTGCGGACGGCGATCTTGGTATAGGCCCAGATCGCCACGAAAATTGCGACGATGGCGGGAATGATCCAGGGCCAATGACTCAAAGCGAAATCGTACAGATTCGCGTCGGGCGTCAGCACCAGCAAAAGCACCAGGATTGCGGCAATCAGGCCGAGATTGGCGATTTCGCCAACCTCACCAGAACTGAGGCGCAGCGCGGGATAGTCGGGCAGGCTGCTGGCGAATTGTTTGACCCAGACCGGATCGCCCAGCCAATAGGCCAGCTTGAATGAGACTATGCCCAGCCCGCATACAATCGCGACCAGCACAATATCATAGCCGAAATTTGCCATCCTGCCCCCAAGACTGGCGCATAGTTGAGGGAAAACCGGCGATATGCGCAAGCCTTATTGTCAGTGCCGGAAGTGTCGCATGCCGGTCATGACCATGGCGATGCCGGCGGCGTCGGCGGCGGCGATGACCTCGTCGTCGCGCATCGAGCCGCCCGGCTGGATGACGGCCGTGGCCCCGGCGGCCACCAGGGCTTCCAGGCCATCGGCGAAGGGAAAGAAGGCATCCGAGGCCACAACGGACCCTTCGGTCAGTGCACCCTCGAGCCCCGCCGCCTGGGCGGCGTCGATGGACTTGCGATGGGCAACCCGCGCCGAATCCACGCGGGACATCTGCCCGGCACCGATACCGGCGGTGGCGCCGTCCTTGACATAGATGATGGCGTTGGATTTCACGTGCTTGGCCACCTTGGCCGCCAGTTTCAGGTCGGTCAGCTCCTGTTCGGTCGGCTGGCGCTTGGTCACAACGTTGAGGTCGCAATCGTCGACATTGCGGTTGTCGCGACCCTGAACCAGCAGACCGCCGGCAACGGACTTGACCATCAGGCCCTCGGCCTTGGGGTCGGCGACGCCGCCGGTCAACAGCAGGCGCAGGTTCTTCTTGGCGGCTATGATCTCCTGCGCTTCGGGGGTCGCCGAGGGGGCGACGATCACCTCGGTGAAGACCTTGACGATCTCGGTGGCCGTCTCGGCGTCGATCTCGCGATTGGTGGCAACGATGCCGCCAAAGGCCGAGACCGGATCGGTGCGCAGCGCCTTCAAATAGGCGGTCTTGAGATCACCGGCGACCGCGACGCCACAGGGATTGGCGTGCTTGATAATGGCGACGGCCGCGGTCTCGGCCGGGTCGAATTCGGATACGAGCTCGAAGGCAGCGTCGGTATCATTGATATTGTTGTACGAAAGGGTCTTGCCCTGCACCTGATTAGCAGTGGCCACGCCCGGACGGTTCTCGCCGGTCTTGTAGAAAGCGGCCCATTGGTGCGGGTTTTCGCCATAGCGCATGACTTCGCTCAGGCTGCCGGCAAAGCTGCGATAGCTGACATCGGCGAAGTCGATTTCCTTGGCGAACCAGCTCGAAATGGCGCTGTCATAGGCCGCGGTCCGGGCATAGGCCTTGGCGGCGAGGCGCTGTCGCATCTCGAAGGGAATGCCGCCCGACTTGATGGCCTCGAGAATGGCCGGATAATCGACCGGGTCCACAACAACAGTGACATGGGCGTGGTTCTTGGCGGCCGAGCGGACCATGGCGGGCCCGCCAATATCGATGTTCTCGATGATCTCGTCGTAAGAGGCGCCGGAAGCGACGGTCTTTTCAAAGGGGTAGAGGTTGACGGCGACGAGGTCGATGGGCCCGATTTCGTGCTCGTCCATCGACGCCTGGTGCTGGGGGTTGTCCCTTACGGCAAGGAGGCCGCCATGCACCTTGGGATGCAATGTCTTGACGCGGCCATCCATCATTTCGGGGAAGCCGGTCAGCTCGGAAATGTCGCGCACCGGCAGGCCGGCCTCGCTGATCAGGCGATGGGTGCCGCCGGTCGAGACCAGCTCGACCCCTGCTTCGGACAGTCCCCTGGCGAACTCGGCCATGCCGGATTTGTCGAATACCGAAAGCAGTGCCCGACCGACACTTACCGTCTTGCCCATGAGAATTGTCTCGCGCTGGTGAAAAGGGAGGATTTTCGCGCGTCCGCTAGCACGAGACGGGGCAAAGGCCAATGGTTTTGGCGCGCTGCGTCAAATCCAGGACACGCCTATTGCTGTTCGAGCGTAAAGATCCAGGCGATTTCGGTGGTTTCGGTCACATTGGCTTCCAGCACCAGCTGCCGGGTGCGATGAAAGCCAAGATAGGCGGATTGGCGGACGCTGTCCTCTTCGCGGAACTGAGCGCCCTCCCAGAGAAAGCTCCAGACCACGCCATTGGGCAGCACCAGCCGGGCAATGCCCTCGCCGGTGGTGCGCCGGACCTTGATGCCGGGCGCCAGGTGAAATCGCAGGGTCAGAAGGCCTTGGGGGGTGCCGGTGGGAACAATCCGATCCTGACCCACAAGCGTGGTGCCTTCCGAGAGCAGGGTAAGGCGCCGCTCGATCTCGACCCCGAAACGTCCGGCATAGCCCGTGCTGGTCATGGTCAGCATGTGCTCGCCGGTATCCAGGCTCATGGCTGGAGCGGCCGTTCGACCGGGCCGGTGCTCGGGGCCTTCAGCGTCGATTGTGGGAGCGGAATGGGCGATAGTCTGCCGGAACAGCGCGCGGCTATCGGGCATGTCGGAGGGGGCTGGTCCGCAGCTGCCCACCACCAATTCGCTGCCATGGGCAAATTCGAAAGCCAGGGCGCTGTCATGGGCCTCGCCGTCGAAGCCCGGAGGTGGGGACTGGCCGCTATCGCCGATAATGACGGTCTGGCCGGCCCGGACGATGCCGTAGCCGCCGATCAGCCGCGAGCGGCGCGAGGCAGAGGGGCCATTGGCCTGCACGGCAACCAGCACGTCATGCGGCACCTGTCCGCAGCCATTGAAATAGACCGGTTCGCCGCTCGAAAGTGTCAGCGCATCGAGCGCTTCATGCATGCGGTCGATACGGTTGGTCAATTCGGCCATGGCCGGACTGCCATGACGGCCGATAGCGCGGCGCAAGCTGGCCAGTTCCACCAGCAGCGCCAATTGCTGGCGCGGATTGCGCGACAAATGCAGGCCATCGCCATCGAGCTGCTGGCCCAGAAGGCTATCGAGGCGGGCCACGTGGGTGTCGATGTCCGGCACGTCCCCCAGATTGCACAGTTCTGCCCCCAATAGGCCGATGGCGGCAAACAGCGCCTCGAGGGGATCGGAAGCCAGCGGCCCGCGCACGCGCAGGCTCTGCGCCTGCGTGCCCAGGCTGCGCTGGATGGTCCGGGTCTGGTCGGCCGTGGCGCCGTCGAGCACCAGCGTCAGGTGCCGCAGCCAGTTGAGTACGCGCTGTGCCGTCAGGTTGAGGGTCCAGCTATCGGCCGCGAACTGGCCTTCGCGCCCGATCCAGTCGAGCACCAGGGTGCGGGCGAAGAGTTTTTCGCCTGGGTCGCGGCAATCGCGGAAATGCCGCAGCCAGGAGAAGCTGTGCAGATTGTTCCACCAGTCGGGATGGTCGACATCGAGCGAGAATGGGGAGGCGCCGCCGGTTTCAAAGAGCTTGGAGGCAAGCAGATAGCGCCCCGACATCATGTCGCGCACCGCTTCGCGGTCGGCGGGGCGGATTTCGGGAAGGTCACCGGCAAAGGCGTGATCGGTCTGGCCACGCCAGGTCCAGCGCAGCAGCGGCATGGTCACCACGCTATCGGCCAGGCCAAGCGCCACTCGGCGTCCGGCCGTCACCAGCCGCCCGCTCATCGGTGCCTTCTCCCCGAATCGGGAGCGAAGGCCATCGCCCTTTGCCGTATCGTTGCCACTCGTGGATAATCCTCGCCGGCCTGATTGTGCCGGGTGCCTGTTACCAAAGCCCTTAGCGTGTTCGCCGGAAGCGCGCCACGAAGAACCCGTCCATCCCCGCATTTCCGTGGCCGGGGGTCATGGCGGGATGGGTGCGCACAAGGCCTCTTTCGGTCACGGCTTGCTCCAGCCCGGCCATGTCCCTGCTGGTGATGGCCCAGAGTTCGAGCCCAGGCAAGGCGTCGAGCGCCCAGTTCACCTGGCCTTCGCCCTCGGCCTGTTCGAGCGAACATACGCAGTAGATTAGTACGCCGCCAGGTGCCAGGCAACGAAACGCATTGGCCAGCAGCGCCTGCTGCAGGCTGACGCGGCTGGCAATGTCGCGCGCGGAACGGTTCCAAAGTACTTCCGGGTGCCGGCGGAACGTGCCCGTCGCCGAGCAGGGGGCGTCGAGCAGCACACCGTCAAAGGGCGTGGCCGGGTCAAAATTGGCGGCGTCCGCCTCGATCACCTTGGGCGCATAGCCCAGCCTCGCCATGTTCTGGCGGAGCCGGTCGAGCCGGCCGGCATCGCTGTCGAGTGCGGTGACCTTGTAGCCGGCCTTGGCCAGTTGCGCTGTCTTGCCGCCCGGCGCGGCGCAAAGATCCAGCACGGAGCGGCCGGCTTCGAGTCCCAGCAGCCGCGCGGGAATGGCCGAGGCGGCATCCTGTACCCACCAGCGGCCCTCGTCATAGCCGGGCAGGGCTTCGACCGGGCGGTCACGGCTTTCGAGCCGCACGCTGTCGGCCATCAGTGGCTCGGCCCCCAGAGCCTCGATCAGTTCGAGGTCCTCATCTCGTAGTGTGAGATCGAGCGGAGCCCCTTCCACCAATGCATGAGCGAATTGGGCCACGGCCTCGGCGCCATAAGCCTGGCTCCAGCCTTCCGCCAGGGGCTGCGGCAGCAGCAGTGCGTCGTCCATCAGCCCGTAGCGGGCCGAATTGGCCTGGGCGCGGCGCAGCACGGCATTCATCAGGCCGGTCAGGTGTCGCGCCTTGTTGTCCCGCTTGAGCGCTTCCACGGCCAGGAACAGGGCGCTATGGGCGCCCAGATCAGGCAGGAAGACCAGTTGCGCCAGCGACAGGCGTAGCACAGACTCGAAGCTGCCGGAGCGAGGCGGCAACCCCTTCTCCAGCAGGTCGGCCAGCATGGCATCGATCTGGCCATGCCGGCGCAGGGCCGTGGTGATCAGCCGGTTGGCAAGGGCGCGATCCCGCCCATCGGCCAGATCGGCGGCGCCCAGGGGTGAAAAATGTTCACCGGCCAGTACAGCTTTGAGCCGCTGGGCGGCAGCAAGGCGAAGCTTCAGCCCCGCCGGTTCGGTCCGTTGCGCCAATTCGTCAACTCAGTTTCGGCAGTCGCCGGGTGGCGATGCGCTATCCCCAGGGTCCGCGGGATCTGCCCTCACTCTCGGAGCGCCCGGCGGTTGGCACGCGCCAGCCTCCACCGGTATTGCGGCGCGGCGAAGCGGCACGCGGGCGGGGCTGGGGCCTAGCGTCCTTATGATCCACGACACCTTCGGCGGCAAGCCTTTGCAGTGCAACAATGCGGTTGCCGGTATCCGGATGGGTGGAGAAGAGATTGTCCATGCGCGCGCCGCTTAGCGGATTGACGATATACATGTGGGCCATGGCCGGATTGCGCTCGGCGGCGACATTGACCTGGCGTCCGGCCAGGGTGGCGATCTTGTGCAGCGCCGATGCCAGGGCCAGCGGATCGCCGGAGATCTCGGCGCCGTGCCTGTCCGCTTCATATTCGCGCGTGCGGCTGACCGCCATCTGTACCAGCATGGCCGCGAGCGGAGCGAGGAAGACCATCAGGATAGCGCCAATGCCGCCCAGCGGATTGTCGCGATTATTGCCACCACCGAAGAACAGGCCGAACTGGGCCAGGGCCGATATGGCACCAGCCAGGGTCGCGGTAATGGTCATGGTCAGCGTGTCGCGGTTCTTGATATGGGCCAGTTCATGGGCAACCACGCCGGCGACTTCGCGCGTGTCGAGCTGGCGCAGCAGGCCGGACGACACGGCGACCGCCGCATTGTTCGGGTCGCGGCCAGTGGCAAAGGCATTGGGCTGGTCGGTTTCGATCACATAGACAGCAGGGGTCGGGATGCCGGCCCGTTTTGAGAGCACATCGACCATGTCATAGAGTTCGGGAGCGCGGCTGCGTTCCACCGGAACGGCGTTCTGCATGCGCAATACCAGCTTGTCCGAATTCCAGAAGGCGAACAGGTTCGTCACCGCGGCAAAGGCCAGGGCGATGAACATGCCCGCGGTGCCGCCGATGAAATAACCGACCACCATGAACAGCGCCGTCATTGCCGCCAACAGGGCAAAGGTGCGCAGCGTATTGAACATGTCTCGAACCCCTTGGGTTGGATTTGCTGAGCAACTATGTTGTGTGTCGGGCGGTTCCGCGCAAGCAGGGTGACCGATTTGTCATGAAAGGCCGATGATGGACGAAAAGGCGGATAGTTCAGAAACCGGTGGCGCAGCCGAACCCAGGCCGCTGAGCCCGGCAGCGCAGCGCGCCTTGGCGGAGGCCGAAGCCCGGCGGCAGGAGATCGACGCAGCCACGGCCATGGCCCCCAAGGAAAAGGGCGGCCGCGGCGGCTTGGAGCCGGTGCGCTATGGCGATTGGGAGATCAAGGGTCTCACCAGCGACTTTTGAAACTTGGCCGGCTTGTGCCCGTGCTGTCGCTGGCACCGGTTTTACGGTGCGCGGGCCAGTCTGCGGCTGTCGTCAGCCTGGGAAGAAGTCGGTGATGTTGTAGCCCGCGGCGGAGACCGCAAAGGTTGTCGCGACAGTCACAATGGCGGCGACCAGCACATATTCGATGCGGGTGATCAGCGGCTGATTGCGAATATGGGTGAGGACGCGACGCAACATATAGTCTCTTCCGGTAAGCGAAGACGGCTCAAACATGCCGCGGACAAGATGAATGGAAGCTGAACGCGGTCAGCTTCGCGCTTTTTCCAGTGCCGGAAGCAGCTCGGTGGCGATGGCTTCGGGCGTCAGCGGACCGACATGCTTGTAGGTGATGATGCCGTTTTCGTCCACAAGGAAGGTCTCGGGCACCCCATAAACACCCCAGTCGATAGAAACGCGGCGGTCGCGGTCGGCGCCTACAGCATCGTAGGGATTGCCCAGTTCGGCCAGGAACGCCCGGGCATTTTCCGGCGCGTCGGAATGATTTATCCCGAATAGCCGCACTCCGGTCTCTGCCTTGAGCGCTTCGAGCAGGGGGTGTTCGTCGCGGCAGGGAATACACCAGCTGGCAAAGACATTGACCACCGTCACCGTCCCCTTGAGCCCACCAGCGTCAAAGCCGGGCCGATCCAGCCCCTCGACAGGCGGCAGGGCAAAGTCGGGGACCGGCTTGTCGATCAACACCGAGCGGACCAGGTCCGCATCGCGGTCGATCGAGAAGGCAAAGACCGAGACCAGGGCCACAAGCAGGATCAGGGGCAGGGCGAACAGGACGTAACGCATCAGCCGCGCTTGTCCCCGAGTGCTTCCAGCCGCGCCCTGACCCGGCGGCCATCGGCGACGATCCAGCCGATCAGAACGACGAGGCCGATGAACACGCCCGCATAGGCGGCGATGATGAAAGTGGCGTGCTCGCCCAGGCCGATCATGCGGTTTCTCCCCTGGCAGCGCGGCGCTCCAGCGTCACCAGCCGCCGGCGCCGGATTTCGGTGTGCATGGCCACCAGCTGCAGGGTGGCAAAAAGCAGGGTGAAGGCAAAGAACATGATGAAGAGCGGGGTCAGCAGCGAGGCGGGCATGGTGGGTCCGTCGGCGCGGAAAACGCTGGCCGGCTGGTGCAGCGTTGACCACCAGTCCACCGAGAACTTGATGATCGGCACGTTGACGGCCCCCACCAGGGTGAAGACGGCAACGACGCGGGCGGCGCGCAATTGATCGTCGAAAGCCCGCCATAGGGCAATGATCCCGAGATAGATGAAGAGCAGGATGAGGGTGGACGTCATGCGCCCGTCCCATTCCCAGAAGGTGCCCCAGGTGGGGCGGCCCCACATGGACCCGGTAAAGAGCGCCATTGCGGTAAAGGCGGCGCCCAGCGGCGCCGCGGCCTTCATGGACACATCGGCCAGGGGATGGCGCCAGACCAGCGTCCCCAAAGCGGAAACAGCCATGGCCGCATAGACGAACTGGCTCAGCCAGGCGGTGGGCACATGCACATACATGATGCGCACCGTATCGCCCATCTGGTAGTCGGCGGGGGAGTTGAAGAAGGCGAACCATAGTCCGAGCCCCATCAGAACGGCCGTTATGGCGGCCAGCGGCCAAATCAACGGCCGGGTCCAGCTCATGAACTGGCCGGGATGGGCCAGCCGGTTCCACCAGCTCATTTTGGGGATGTCGTCTGTGCTCATGGGCGCGCTCTACTCTTCTGTCCAGTCTATCGCAAGCGCGGCGGCAAAGGGAGAGAGGGCGACGGCCATGAGACTGAGTGCCGCAAGCAGGAGCATGGCGCTTGTTGCCTGGCCGGGTCCGCCCAGGGTGGATATGGCGCCGACGCCGAAGATGAGGACCGGCACGCACAGGGGTGCGATCAGGATGGGGGCAAGCAGACCGCCGCGGCGCACCGCCACGGTTATAGCGGCGCCCAGGGCGCCAAAGGCGGCCAGGGCCGGGGTGCCGACCAGCAGCGAAATCAAGGTGCGCAGGAAGGCGGGGCCGTCCATGGCCAGGATCATGGCGAGGAAAGGTGACGCCAGGATCAGCGGCAGTGCTGCGGTCAGCCAATGCGCGATGACCTTTGCGGCCACCACGCCGGCCAAGGGCATGTCGGCCAGCCGATAGAGCGCCAGCGTGCCGTCATCGCGATCTGGGCGAAACAGGCGGTCAAGGCCCAGCAGCATGGCCAGGAAGGCGGCGATCCAGATGATCCCCGGCGCGATGCGCGCCAGCAGGACCTGGTCCGGGCCGACGGCGAAGGGGACAATGGCGCCCACGATGATGAAGAACAGGACCAGGGTCATGATCTCGCCACCCCCGGCCAGCGCCAGGCGCAATTCGCGCTTGAGCACGCCCAGAAATCCGGTCATGGGGCGCCTCCCAGGGTGAACGTGCTCAATTGCGGCAGGATGATCTCGTCATGAGTGGCAATCACCGCCAGCCCGCCTGTCGCGAAGTGCTCGGCGAGCAGGTCGATCAGCAGGGATTGCCCGGCGGCGTCGAGGGCGGCGCTGGGCTCGTCGAGGAGCCAGACCGGCCTGGGAGAGACAAGCAGGCGCGCCAGTACCAGGCGGCGCTGCTGCCCGGCCGAGAGATAGTTGGCATCGAGCTGGGCCGCCCGCAGGAGGCCGACGCGTTCCAGTGCGGCTTCCGGGGCGAGGCCGCCGCCCCCATTGATCTCGCACCAGAAGCGCAGGGTCTGCAGGACGCTGAGGCGCGCCCGCACCGCGTTCTTGTGCCCGCAATGATGGACGAGGGGGCCGGAGTCTGGGTCAGCACCGCTAATGTGCACCGTGCCGGCGAGCGGATGCAGCAATCCGGCCAGCGTCAGCAGCAAAGTGGATTTGCCCGCGCCATTGGGGCCGCGCAGCAACAGGCCGGCGCCACCGGCCACGTCCAGATGCAAATCCTGGACAAGAGCGACATCACCGCGACCACAGGCAAGATCCTGTGTCTGAAGGTGTATCGGGTGCTGGACTTGCCTTTGCGTCATGGCCCCATCTCGTATTGGACCCATGGTCGTACTGGCAAGGGCTTGGTTGATTGACTATAAGCCCAAAGAGATTGGAGTCATTCCAGAAAAGCGCGGATTTTCCCTCGGCCCCATGCCCCGGACGATCCCAGGCGCAAAGCAGCAAGAAGGGCGGAGCATCGTGACGCAGATAGACAGCTTCAAATCCAAGTCGACGCTGACCGTAGGCGGCAAGACCTACACCTATTATTCCATTCTCGAGGCGGAAAAAAACGGCCTCAAGGGCGTGTCCCAGCTGCCCGGCTCGATGAAGGTGGTGCTGGAAAACCTGCTGCGCTTCGAAGACGATCGCACGGTCACCAAGGCTGATATCGAGGCCGTGGCCGCCTGGCTGGTGTCGCGCACCAGCGAGCACGAAATTTCCTATCGCCCGGCCCGCGTGCTGATGCAGGACTTCACCGGCGTTCCCGCAGTGGTGGACCTGGCCGCCATGCGCGACGCCACCGCCAAGCTTGGCGCCAATCCGCAGAAGATCAATCCGCTGGTGCCGGTGGATCTGGTCATCGACCATTCGGTGATGGTGGACAGCTTCGGCACGCCGCTGGCCTTCAGCCAGAATGTCGAGCTCGAATATGAACGCAATGGTGAGCGCTATGAATTCCTGCGCTGGGGCCAGTCGGCCTTCGACAATTTCCGCGTGGTGCCGCCGGGCACCGGCATCTGCCACCAGGTGAACCTGGAATATCTGGCCCAGACCGTCTGGACCAAGGACGAGAACGGCGAGACGGTCGCCTATCCCGATACGCTGGTGGGCACTGATTCGCACACCACCATGGTCAATGGCATGGCGGTGCTGGGCTGGGGCGTGGGCGGCATTGAGGCCGAGGCGGCCATGCTTGGCCAGCCGATCACCATGCTGATCCCGGAAGTGGTGGGCTTCAAGCTCACTGGCAAGATCAATGAAGGCATCACCGCCACCGACCTGGTGCTGACGGTTACCGAGATGCTGCGCAAGAAGGGTGTGGTTGGCAAGTTCGTCGAGTTCTACGGTCCGGGCCTCGATTACCTGAGCCTCGAAGACCAGGCGACCATCGCCAATATGGCGCCGGAATATGGTGCCACCTGCGGCTATTTCCCGGTGGATGCCGATACGCTGAAGTTCCTGGCCACCACCGGCCGCGATGCAGATCGCGTGGCGCTGGTGGAAGCCTATTCCAAGGCTCAGGGCATGTTCCGCACCTCGGACAGCCGCGACCCGGTCTTCACCTCGACCCTTGAACTGGATCTTTCCACCGTCGTACCGTCGCTTTCTGGCCCCAAGCGCCCGCAGGACCGTGTCGCCCTCAAGGACGTCACCTCGGCTTTTGCCAAGGCCCTGCCAGAACTCTCCGGCGGCCGCATCGAGCGCGCTTCCACGCCTGAGAGCAATGGCGAAAGCCGCTATGTCGATGAAGGCGCCACCGGCGTCGACGATATCCCCGAGGAAGCCGCCTTCCCGGTCAAGGGCGCCGATTACGGTATCAATGACGGTTCGGTGGTGATTGCAGCCATTACCTCGTGCACCAATACCTCCAATCCTTCGGTTCTGGTGGCGGCGGGTCTCGTGGCCCGCAAGGCCCGGGCGCTGGGTCTCAATTCCAAGCCCTGGGTCAAGACCTCGCTGGCGCCCGGATCGCAGGTGGTGACCGATTACCTCACTGCCGCCGGCCTGCAGGACGATCTCGACGCCATCGGCTTCAACCTGGTCGGCTATGGCTGCACCACTTGTATCGGCAATTCGGGCCCCCTGCCGCAGGCTATTTCCGAATGCATCAACGAGAACAAGCTGGTCGCCGCCTCGGTCTTGTCAGGTAACCGCAATTTCGAAGGGCGCGTGAACCCGGATGTGCGGGCCAACTATCTGGCCTCCCCGCCGCTGGTGGTGGCCTATGCGCTGCTGGGCACGCTCAACATTGATATCACCACCCAGCCCCTCGGCACGGGCAAGGATGGCAAGCCGGTCTATCTCAAGGATATCTGGCCCACCAATCACGAGGTGGCCGAGATCGTCCGCCAGCACGTCAATGCCGACATGTTCCGCAAGCGCTATTCGGACGTATTCAAGGGCGATCAGCACTGGCAGTCCATCGCCGTTGAAGGCGGGGAAACTTATGGCTGGAATTCTTCCTCCACCTATGTGCAGAACCCGCCCTACTTCCAGGACCTGACCACGGAGCCCAAGCCGGTGACCGACGTGGTCTCGGCCCGGGTGCTGGCGCTGTTCCTCGATTCCATCACCACCGACCACATCTCCCCGGCCGGGTCGTTCAAGGCCGGCACGCCGGCCGGCCAGTATCTGACCGAGCGCCAGGTGGCACCGAAGGACTTCAACTCCTATGGCGCCCGCCGCGGCAATCACGAGGTGATGATGCGCGGCACCTTCGCCAATATCCGCATCAAGAACATGATGCTCGATGGGGTCGAGGGCGGCTTCACCAAGGGCCCGTCGGGCGAACAGATGCCGATCTATGATGCAGCTATGGCCTATCAGAAGCAGGGCACCCCGCTCGTCATCTTCGCCGGTAAGGAATACGGCACCGGCTCCTCGCGCGACTGGGCTGCCAAGGGCACCAATCTGCTGGGCGTCAAGGCCGTGATCGCCCAGAGCTTCGAGCGTATTCACCGCTCGAACCTGGTCGGCATGGGCGTCATTCCGCTGCAGTTCAAGGATGGCGATAGCTGGCAGAGCCTGGGCCTGGATGGCAGCGAGACGGTGGACATTGTGGGCGTCGAGAGCATCGAGCCGCGCGCCATAGTCAACGTCAAGATCACCCGCGCTAATGGCGAAGTGCTCAATGTCGAAACCCGCTGCCGCATCGATACTGCCAACGAACTCGACTACTTCAAGAATGGCGGCATCCTGCACTATGTGTTGCGGAGCCTGGTCGCGGCGTAAGACCGATCAGCAACCGAAGAAACCCTTGCAATGGCGGCCTCCGGGCCGCCATTGTCGTTTCCGGCCAAGCCGAACAGCCACTCCGGAGCCGACAAATCCCGGGTTTTCACCCCCTTTTGACTAGGCAGCGGGGCAGGGACCGGCTTACAACAGCGCCCATGTCTTTGCGCGCTTCCGCTGTATTGGTTGCTGGTGCTTTGCTGTCACTCGCGCTGGTGGGTGCCACGCAGGGTCAGTCGGCGCGCGAGAATCCCAAGGCGGTGGTGGAGCTGTTTACCAGCCAGGGTTGCTCCTCCTGCCCGCCGGCCGATGCGTTGCTGACCAGCCTCGCCGAGCGTGAGGACGTGGTGGCGCTGGCCTATCACGTGGACTATTGGGACTATATTGGCTGGGAAGATACCTTCGGGGAGAGGGGCTTTTCCGATCGGCAGCGCGGCTATGCCAAGAGTTGGGGGTCCTCGCGCATCTTCACGCCGCAAATGGTGATCAACGGTGCCGAGGGTGTTGTCGGCTCCAAGCGGGACGAGGTCCATGACGCGGTGGCCTCGGCGCAATTGCCGCTTGCCGTGTCGCTCATGGCGCATGGCCACATGCTCAAGCTCAGCGTACCGGCCGATCCGGCGCTGGAAGACGCCTCGATCTGGCTGGTGCGCTATCTCGATCGTGCCGATGTCGCCATCGAGAGCGGCGAGAATGCCGGCAAATCCATGGTCTATACCCAGGTGGTGGTGAACCGGCAGATCGTCGGTGTCTGGGAGGCCGAGGAAGGCGCAGAGATCAAGCTGCCGCTCGATCAGTTCCAGGACAGCACCAATGGCGGTGTCGCAATTCTAATTCAGCCCGAGCGCAATGGTCTGCCGGGGCCCATCCTGGGCGCGGCCGCCTATAGCTTTTGAGGCCCGGTCCGGTAGCCTCGCGCCTTTCAATATCGATAAAAACAAAATCGCCCGCTCCGGGGGCATTGGAGCGGGCGACTGACTTTGGGTCAACTCAATTAAGGGCGGCTGGCAATCGGACCTTCTGGTTTGGGGGCTCGGTCGGCCCGGCTGCCAGCCACTGGAGGCAATAGTTGAACGGTGTTGCCGCATTGGGGCGGAGTGAGGGACAAATAATGGCCGAATTGAGGTTTTTCATGACCCTTGCCAAGTCCGGCGATTGCGCCGATCATGACCGAGTGATGACAGGGCATTGAGGCGGCGTGCAGGGTCCTCCAAAGGATAATCAAGCCAATCTGGCGCTGGTGCATGTGGGTGAGCCCGCGGCCCAGCAGAACCGGCCTGTGCAACCCATTGTCGCCTTCGACCGGCGCGAGCTGATGCAAATCCTGGCCGTCTATGGCCGCAAGGTCGGCTCGGGCGAGTGGCGCGATTATGCCATGGACTTTCTCAAGGACCGGGCGCTGTTCTCCATCTATGCCCGCGTGTCCGAGCGGCCGCTCTTCGTGGTCGAGAAGAACCCCAAGCTGCGCAACAAGCAAGGCCAGTTCATGGTCACCAACCAACAGGGGCGCATCCTCAAGCGCGGCCACGACCTGGCTCAGGTGCTGCGCGTGCTCGACCCGGACCTCATGGTGGTTGGATGAGCATCGTGGTCCGTCCGGCGCGGGCGGAAGACGTGCCAGCCATGAGCCGGGTGCTGATCGCTTCCATTGCCGAGCTTTGTGCCGCCGATCATGGCGGTGATCCCGAGAAAATTGCCGATTGGACTGCCAACAAGACGCCCGAGGGCGTGGCTGAAATGCTGGGCCAGGATGGCCTTACCCTGTTCGTGGCCGAGTGGGACGGGCGCGTCGCTGCCGTGGGCGCGACCACCGCGTCCGGTGGGATCGCCCTCAATTATGTGGCGCCCGAGGGCCGATTTCGCGGCCTGAGCAAGGCGCTGCTGGCGGTGATGGAAGCCGATCTGGCCCAACACGGCTTTGCCGAGGGTCGGCTTGAAGCGACCAAGACCGCCAGGGATTTCTACCGCGCGCAAGGCTGGGTGGAAGTCGAAGGGTTGGGCTGCAATGCGGCTTGCCGGGCGATGTCCAAGGTGCTGGCACCCGGCGGGAACAAAGCCTAGAGCGCCTTTTGCAGATGCACGATGTCGTGCCAGCGATCGAACTTGAAGCCGACCGCCTTGTAGTAGCCGACGCGCTCGAAACCGAATTTCTCATGGATAGCGACGGAATTGGCCGTGTCGGCGGTGATTACCGCCAGCATCTGCTTGAAGCCAAAGGCTTTCGACTGGATCAGCAGTTCAGTCAGCATCAGCTTGCCTAGGCCGCGCCCGGTCTCTGCAGGATCGAGGTAAATCGAATCCTCGCAGGTGAAACGATAGGCGGCACGGGGGCGATAGAAGCTGGCATAGGCATAGCCGGCGACCTTGCCGGCGCGCTCGGCGATGATCAGTGGATGACCGAGCTTCTTGAGGCCGGCATATTTTTCCGCGATCGCCTCTTCGCCCGGCGCTTCGGTATCGAAGGTAATAGCAGTGTGCTCGACATAGTGCCGGTAGATCGTGGTGATCGCGGGTATGTCGGACCAGGAAAATGGGCGCAGCAGATAAGCGGACATGGCTAAGCGGGAAATGAAAAGGACCGCAGCCTTTTAAGCTGCGGTCCTGTTTGACGTCCAACCAATTTCCTTGATCCTGCGATCAAGGAAGTTCGTTTGCTATTCGCGATTGCCGAACAGGCGGAGCAGCATGAGGAACAGGTTGATGAAGTCGAGGTAGAGCGAGAGGGCACCCATGATGGCATTCTTGGCCATCACGTCGGCACCGTAGTGCTCGGAGTAGCTTTCCTTGATCTTCTGGGTGTCATAGGCGGTGAGACCGGTGAAGATCAGCACGCCGATGACCGAGATCGCGAAATCGAGCATGGACGAGGCCAGGAAGATGTTCACGATCATGGCGATGACGATACCGATCAGGCCCATCATCAGGAAGTTGCCCATGCCGGTCAGGTCGCGCTTGGTGGTGTAGCCGTAAAGGCTCATCGCGCCGAAGGTAGCGGCGGTGATGAAGAACACCTTGGCGATCGAGGCGCCGGTATAGACCAGGAAGATGGACGACAGCGACAGGCCCATCACGGCCGCGAAGGCCCAGAAAATGGCCTGCGAAGCACCCACGGAAAGCTTGTTGATGCCGAAGCTCAAGACCAGCACGAAGGCCAGCGGCGAGAGCATGATCACCCAGGACAACGGGCTGCCATAGAGCAGCTCGGCATTGGCCTGGCTCGACATGGCCCACTGGCTGGTGAAGAAGGCCACCAGGCCCGTTACCACCAGGCCGAGGCCCATATAGTTGTAAACACGCAGCATGTAGCTGCGAAGGCCCTCGTCGATGGCCAAGGCCGAGCCGGCCCGCGCACCGAGGGTCTGACGGTCATATTCAGCCATTCTTTGGTTCCCTTTCCAAATAACGCATACGCGGTCTTGTCACCGCCGGGGGCAATTGGCGTTGCCACTTGTGGAGGAATATGGGGAGACAGGCGTTGGTTGACAAGGATAATCGGTTCGCTGCGACACTGGGACTGGCCCAATAAAGCGATTGTGTTAGGGTCAAGAGGCGAATCGTGCGCAGCCACGCCAGGGAGGACCATAATGCCCCGGCTTTTTACCGGCCTCGAGATCCCCGCCGAAGTGGGATTTGCCCTCTCGCTCAAGCGAGGCGGCCTTTCCGGAGCGCGCTGGATCGATCCGGAAAACTACCATATCACGCTCCGCTTCATCGGTGATGTGGATGGCAAGACCGCCGACGAAGTCGTCGACAGCCTCGATCGGCTATCCAATTCCCTGCAATTTCCCATCCGGCTGACCCATCTGGGGACCTTTGGCGGTGACAAGCCCCGGGCGCTCTATGCCGGGGTGGAACCGTCCGAGGCGCTCAACCGCCTGCAAGCGGCCCATGAGCGGGTGCTGCAACGGGCTGGGCTGCCGCCGGAGGGGCGCAAATTCGTGCCCCATGTGTCGCTGGCGCGGTTGCGGGGTACTTCCGCCGAGGAGGTAGCCCGCTTCATGGCGGAGGCCGCTCGGTTTGAGCCGCTCAGCTTCGTACCGGCGCGCTTTGTGCTGTTTTCCAGCCGGGATTCGGTGGGCGGCGGGCCCTATCTGGTGGAACAGAGCTACCCGCTGGCGGCCTGATCACGCTGAAGTTAACGTCTGCTTAACCCTGGGCGGAGATCGGAAGCGGTTCAGGTCGATCAGTGCCCAAATGCCGCCGCCTTTGGCTTTCATTTGAACCAAATGCCCGCGAACGGGGTGCGGGCCTTGACACCTTGGTAACCATGTTCGGGGCAGACTGGACGGGCAGCACGCCCCACGAACACCAGCAAGACAAGAGGAAGAATTGGCGATGACGACGAAAACCGGTGGCCTCATCCTTGGGCTCGCGGTGGCGACGGTCATGGCTCTGGCCCCGGCCGCACAGGCTCAGCAGGCCACCGAGCTGGGCACGTTCAATGCCTGGTCGGCCTATACCGCGACCGATCAGAGCGGACAGCTCTGTTTCATCATCGGCGAGCCGCAGAGGAGCGAACCGACCGGGGTCAATCGCGATCCGGTCAAGTTCCTGATCGTGCACCGCAAGGGCATGGGCTCCAAGAACGAGGTTCAGACCCAGATCGGCTACCCGTACAACACCAGTGATGCCAAGGCCTCGGCCAGCATCGACGGCAAGAGCTATGTCATGGCCGCGCGCGGTTCCACCGCCTGGTTGGCCTCGAGCAGCGATGAACCCGGCTTTGTTCAGGCCTTCAAGGCCGGCAACCAGATGGTGGTGCGCGGTACCAGCCAGCGCGGAACCGATACGGTAGACACCTACTCGCTCTCCGGTGCCACCGCCGCGATGAATGCCATCGACGCGGCCTGCCAGTAAGGGCTTGCCCATAAGCGCCCAAACAAACTAACTGGGCATCGGGGTGCAAATCCCGTTGCCCGGTTCTGCCAATGGTACCAGTCCTGATGATCCGTATTCCTGCACTGTCGCTCGCGCTTCTCACCACGCTCGCTGCCGTCTTGCCGGCCACGGCGCAGTCGGCGCGGGTGCTGGGTGATTTCCGCGACTGGTCCAGCTATGCGGCAGACGACGGGTCCGGCACGGTCTGCTTCGCCATGACCCGGCCAAAGAGCACCCAGCCGACGCCGGAAGGCTATGGCGAGGCCTATCTCTATGTGACCAACCGGCCCGGTGAAGACGTTGCCAATGAGTTCAACGTCGTGGCCGGCTACACTTTCCAGACCGGGTCGATGGCTGTGGCCAGCGTCGGCGGCCAGGACTTCCCGCTCTTCACCCAGAATGACGCGGCCTGGCTCGACGATAGCGGGCAGAGCGCCAATCTGGCCGCCGCCCTGCGTGCCGGTTCGACGGTGACCATCACCGGCACCTCGGCCAATGGCACGGAAATTGTGCAGTCCTATTCGCTCTCCGGCGCCACCGCGGCGCAGCAGGCCATTGGGGCCGAGTGCTAGTTCGGGCTGCACCAAGCTCACCTCTCCTTCGTCATTGCCCGGCTTGACCGGGCAATCCACCTTGGTGAGCCACGCACGGCGGTGTGCGGGCATCACGCTCACTTCCTGCTCCGCAGCCACCGCAACCCCGCCTCCCGCCACCGTGACTTTGAGTTTTCCGCGCGCCTGTGCTACAGGCGCGCACTTCCCGCATTTCCGGAACCCATGTGCCTGCCATGAGCATTGCGCTGAACCTTGACCATTCGACCGCCATCCGCCCGGCCTCCGCCGCGCGGCCGAGCCTGATCGGCCTTTCCAAGGCGGGTCTGGCCGAGGCCCTAGTCAGCAACGCGGTCGTCTCGGAAAAGGAAGGGCGCATGCGCGCCAGCCAGCTCTGGAACTGGCTCTATGTAAACGGGGTCACCGATTTTGACCGCATGACCAATGTGGCCAAACCGGTGCGGCAGAAACTGGCCGATACCTTCAATCTCGACCGCCCGGAAATCGTCTCCGAACAGGTCTCGGTCGATGGCACGCGCAAATGGCTGTTCCGCTTCCGCGATCCGGCCAACCCCAATATGCCGGCGGTTGAGGTCGAAACCGTCTATATCCCCGAAAGCGATCGCGGCACGCTCTGCGTCTCCTCTCAGGTGGGTTGTACGCTCACCTGTTCCTTCTGCCATACCGGCACGCAGAAGCTGGTGCGCAATCTGACGGCTGGCGAAATCCTGGGACAGATCCTGATGGCGCGCGAGCGTCTGGGCGATTTCCCCGGCGGTTCGCGCCCCGCCGATGGCGGGCTGGTGCCCGGTGGCGAGACCCGCGCCATCACCAATATCGTGATGATGGGCATGGGCGAGCCGCTCTATAATTACGACAACGTCAAGCAGGCCCTGCTGATTGCCTCGGCCGGCGACGGCATGTCCATCTCCAAGCGCCGCATCACGCTCTCGACCTCGGGCGTCGTGCCCTATATCGAACCAACCGGCCGCGAGATCGACGTCATGCTGGCCATTTCGCTCCATGCCGTGCGCGACGATCTGCGCGATGTGCTGGTGCCGATCAACAAGAAATGGCCGCTCAAGGAGCTGCTGGAGGCCTGCAAGAATTACCCCGGGCTCTCGAATGCCCGGCGCATCACTTTTGAATATGTCATGCTCGACGGCATCAATGACAGCGACGCCGAAGCGCGCGAACTGGTGCGGCTCTTGGCCGGCATTCCGGCCAAGATCAACCTCATCCCGTTCAACCCCTGGCCCGGTTCGAACTATGGCACCTCGCCTTCAAGCCGCATCGAGCGTTTTGCCGATATCGTCAACAAGGCCGGCTATGCCTCGCCCGTCCGCACGCCGCGCGGCCGCGACATCTTCGCCGCCTGCGGGCAATTGAAGAGCGAGAGCGAACGGCTTTCAAAGAAAGACCGGGACGCGCTGTTGGCGCTGTAATGGCGGCGCTGGTTCCCGAGCTTTCAGTCTCTGACATTGTGGCCAGCCGTCGCTTCTATTGCGATGTGCTGGGCTTTGCGGTGCTTTATGAGCGTCCCGAAGAGGGTTTTGCATATCTCGCATTGGATCAGGCAGAACTGATGCTCGACCAGATCGGCGAGGGCCGGGACTGGATCACCGGTCCGCTGGTGCCGCCGCTGGGGCGGGGTGCCAATTTTCAGATCGAGGTCGCAGCGATCGACCCGATCTGTGCGCGGCTTCAGGCCGCCGGCATCGAGCTGTTTCAGCCCGTCGAAACCAGCACCTACCGCACCGCCATGGACCAGGTGACGCAGCGCCAGTTCTGCGTGCAGGACCCCGATGGCTATTTGTTGCGGTTATGCGAGAAGGTGTGATGCGGCCCTCGGCCTCCAAAATCGACAAGGCCATCGCCGCTGCGGAGGATGCAGCCGCAAGGCGGCAGCCGCTCATCTGCCCCTTGTGCGACCGGCCCATTCCGCCCGACGCCAAATCCAGTCGGCACCATCTGGTGCCCCGGCTCAAGGGTGGTACGCATCTGGGGACGGTGCGCCTGCACCAGATTTGCCATAGCGCCATCCATGCCCGGTTTTCCGAGGCAGAACTGGCGACGAGGCTGTCGGATATCGACAGTCTCAAAGCCGATCCGGAAATCGCGGATTTCGTGGCCTGGGTGAAGACTAAGCCACCGGCCTTTCACGCCCCGACGCGGAGAACGCGCAAGCGTGGAGCATAGCCATTACTCCCCCGCAACCCAATCCACACTCCAGCGCCCGCGGCCCTCATCGCTCAGCAAGTCCGCAAGCACTGGCAACAGCGTCCGCATTTCCTCTTCCAGCACGTAGGGCGGGTTGACCACCATCATGCCGGTGCCATGCAGGCGAGGCGGGGTTGAGGGCGCCCGGATGGTCAGTTCGAGCCGCAGGATTTTGGGAATGCCGGTCTTTTTGAGGGCTTTGACATAGGTCTCGACCTCGCTTGGCTCCTTGACCGGATACCAGAAGGCATAGGTGCCGCCGGGCCAGCGTTTGTGGGCTTTTTCGAGACTCTGCACCATGCGGCTGAACTCGCCCTTTTCTTCAAAGGGCGGATCGACCAGCACGAGGCCGCGCTTTTCCCTGGGCGGCAGATGAGTGCCGAAAATGTCCCAGGCATCGAGCTGGGTCACGCGGGTCTGGAAGTCGCCGGCGAAATTCTCCTTGAGGCGATCGGCGTCCATGGGATGGAGCTCAAACGCCATCAGCCGGTCCTGCTCGCGCAGCATGTGCCGGGTGATGAAGGGCGAACCGGGATAATAGCGAAGGCTTCCATCCAGGTTCTGTGCCCGCACCGCTTGGAGATAGGGCGCCAGCAGGTCCGCTGCATCCTGTGGAAGTTTCACGTGAATCAGCCGGCCGATGCCATCCTGCCATTCGCCGGTCCGCTCAGCCTGATCACCAAACAGATCATAAATGCCCAGGCCTGCATGGGTGTCGATCACCCGGAAGGCGGCGTCCTTGCGCATGAGATAGGCGAGGATGCGGGTGAGAATGGTGTGCTTGACCACATCGGCAAAATTGCCGGCGTGGTAGGCGTGGCGGTAATTCACGTCACTTGCGCCCTTCGGCCAGAAGGATGGTCGCGGCAAAAGCCATGAACACGGCGGCAAAGCTCCAGTTGAGCGCCTTGCCTACCCAGGCATTCTCCTTGAGCGTGCGCGTCAGCCATTCGGCAAAGAGCACGATGGCGACGACGATCGGCAATGAGACGATGATGAATTCGACGCCGAGAAAGATCAGCTTGCCGGCGGCATCGGGATCAGCTGCCGAAACGAATTGGGGCAGGAAGGTTACGAAGAACAGCGCGACCTTGGGATTGGTGAGGTTGATTCCGAGGCCCGTGAGGTAGGACTGGCGCCAGCTGGGCTGCTTGCCGGCCTGTTTCACCACCAGCACGCCGCCGCCATCGCGAATGGCCTGGATGGCCAGCCAGACCAGATAAAGCGCGCCCACGATTTTCAGCACCCAGAAGGCGGTTGGCGCGGTGACGATCAAGACGGAGATGCCGAAGGCCACCAGCATGGTGTGCACGCCGATACCGGTGATGGCGCCCAGCACCGTGGCGTAGCCATGGCCGCGGCCCCAATTCATGGTGCGTGAGACAAACAGCGCCATGTCCGGGCCGGGCGTCACGGCCAGAACGAAGGCGGCCAGGGCAAAGGCGAGAATGACGGGCAGGTCGGGGACGAAAGCGGGCATGGCAGGCAACTCAAATTGGTTCGGCCGGACAATTGCATCAAAGCGCGCGGATGAATAGGGTGCGCCCGATTTCGGGCCGTTCGGCCACCACCACCGAGACAACACAATGGCGAATGACATCAAGAAAGTCGTGCTGGCCTATTCAGGCGGGCTCGACACCTCCATCATCCTGAAATGGCTGCAGGAGACCTATAATTGCGAGGTGGTGACCTTCACCGCCGATCTGGGTCAGGGCGAGGAGCTCGAACCGGCGCGCAAGAAGGCCGAGATGTTCGGCATCAAGGACATTCGCATCGAGGATTTGCGCGAGGAATTCGTTGCCGATTTCGTGTTCCCGATGTTCCGCGCCAATGCCATGTATGAGGGGCTCTACCTGCTTGGCACTTCGATCGCCCGGCCGCTGATTTCCAAGCGGCTGGTCGAGATCGCCCAGGAAACCGGGGCCGACGCCATTTCCCATGGCGCCACCGGCAAGGGCAATGACCAGGTCCGGTTCGAATTGACCGCCAATGCGCTCGACCCGTCGATCAAGGTGATCGCGCCCTGGCGCGAATGGGATTTGCGCTCGCGCACAAGGCTGCTCGAATATGCCGAGCAGAACCAGATCCCGATTGCCAAGGACAAGCGCGGCGAGGCGCCGTTCTCGGTGGATGCGAACCTGCTGCATACCTCGTCCGAAGGCCGGGTGCTGGAAGATCCGGGCGTGGAAGCACCGGACTATGTGTTCCAGCGTACCGTCGACCCCGAGCGGGCGCCGGACACGCCGGAATATGTCAAGATCGGGTTCGAGAAAGGCGATGCCGTCTCGGTCAATGGCGTCAAGCTGTCACCCGCCGCGCTGCTGGAAAAGCTCAATGAGCTGGGCGGCAAGCATGGCGTGGGCCGGCTGGACCTGGTCGAGAACCGTTTTGTGGGCATGAAGTCGCGCGGCATCTACGAGACGCCGGGCGGCACCGTGCTCTGGCATGCCCATCGCGGCATTGAATCGATCACGCTTGATCGCGGCGCAGCGCATCTCAAGGATGAGCTGATGCCCAAATATGCCGAGCTGATCTATAATGGCTTCTGGTTCTCGCCCGAGCGCGAGATGCTGCAGGCGCTGATCGACAAGAGCCAGGAATTCGTTTCCGGGGAAGTCACGGTCAAGCTCTACAAGGGCTCGGCCAATGTGGTGGCGCGCACCTCGCCCTATTCGCTCTATTCGGAAGACCTCGTCACCTTCGAGGAAGGCGCGGTCGCCTATGACCACAAGGATGCCGAAGGCTTTATCCGCCTCAACGGCCTGCGTTTGAAGACCTGGGCGGCCCGCAACAAGAAGGCCAAGGGCTGAGCGATCCCGACTGGCGGGCAGGGCAGGCCCGCCAGTTCACCTTTTTCGTTCGAACATCGCAATTTAATCCAGCGTTAAGCCCGTCTCATTACCGTTCGCCCAGCGTCGAGAATTGGCTTTTGAACTGGGGGGTTCGATGCGCTCGGATGACGCCGAAAATGTTGGGGACGTGGCTGAAAAGCTGCTGCTGGATGCGGCGCTGGAAAGCATTCCCTATGGCTTTTGCGTCTGGTCGCCCCAGTTTCGCCTGGTGATGTGGAACAAGCATTACCGGGATTTCTACGGTTTTTCCGAAGACGCCATCCATCGCGGCATGACGCTGGAAGATGTGGTGCATCTCTCGGCCAGGCTGGGCAATCATCCCGGCCAGAGCCCCGAAACCTTCTACGAGCACTACACCAGCGAATTGCTGGCCAATCGCCACGGCACGCGCCACAAGTCGCAGGAGCTGTTGCAGGGCGGGCGCGTCATCGAAACCGCCCATGTCTATTCCGAGCGCCTGGGCTGGGTGGTGACCCATGAGGACATCACCGAGGAAATCGCCCGCTCGGAAAGCCAGCAGAAGCGCAAGCTGGAGCTGGAGCGGCAGAATATTCGCCTCGATGCGGCGGTGAACAACATCTCCATCGGCCTGTGCATGATGGATGCGCGGGGCCGGCTGGTGATCTGCAACGAGCCCTATGCGCGCATCTACAACCTGCCCATCGAGCTGCTGAAGCCCGGCACCCAGCTCGAAGACATCCTTGGCCATCTGTTTGACACTGGCATGTCCACGGGCGGCACCAAGGATGAATATGTCAATTGGCGCCGCGATGTCATCGCGCGGCGCGAATATGGTAAGAACATTCACGAGCTCAATGGCCGCACCATTCTGATGCAGCATCATCCGATGAAGGATGGCGGTTGGGTGTCCACCCATGAGGACATTACCGAGCAGCGTCAGGCTGAAGCACGCATCCAGCATCTGGCGCGGCATGACGCGCTGACCGATCTGCCCAACCGCATCGAGTTCCTCGAACAGATGGCCAAGGCGGAGGCGGGCCTCAATCGCGGCGAAATGGCCGCCGTGCTCTATATCGATCTCGATCACTTCAAGGCCGTCAACGACACGCTTGGCCATGCCGTGGGCGACGAGGTGATCAAGCAGGCCGCGGTCCGGCTTTGGGGTACGACGCGCGAGACCGACCTGCTGGCGCGGTTGGGCGGCGACGAATTTGCGCTGCTGCTTCGCCCCATCGACAATATCGATCAGGCTGCCAAAGTCGCAGACCGCATCGTCAAGGCCATGCGGGCGCCGATGAATATTGGCGGCCAGCAGATCGAAATCGGCTCTTCTGTCGGCATTGCGGTGGGTCCCTCAGACGGTACCACCACCGACCAACTGGTCAAGAACGCCGACCTTGCCCTTTACAAGGCCAAGTCGGAAGGACGCTCGACCTATCATTTCTTTGAAGCGGGCATGGATGCGGAGCTGCAACAGCGCCGCTCCATCGAAGCGGGCCTGCGCTTGGCCATGCAGCGCGAGGAATTGCGGCTGATGTTCCAACCGCTCCTGGGTCTGGCGGAGAACCGGGTGACATGCGTGGAAGCGCTGTTGCGCTGGGACCATGACGATCGCACCGTGTCGCCGGTCGAATTCGTGCCGGTGGCCGAGGAAACAGGGCTTATCGTGCCCATTGGCGAATGGGTGCTGCACGAGGCCTGCAAGGCCGCCGCGACCTGGCCGGGCGCGGTGCGGGTGGCGGTCAACCTCTCGCCGGTGCAGTTCCGCCACAAGGATCTGGTGGGACAGGTCAAGGCGGCGCTGGCCGAAGCCCAGCTCGATCCAACGCGGCTGGAGCTGGAGATCACCGAGAGCCTGATCCTGACCGATAGCGAAAGCACCATCGCCGCGCTGCACGAATTGCGGGGCATGGGTGTGCGGGTCTCCATGGACGATTTCGGCACGGGCTATTCGTCTCTCAGCTATCTCCGGAGCTTCCCCTTCGACAAGATCAAGATCGACCGCTCCTTCATGGCCGACCTGACCACCCGTGCCGACAGCCAGGCCATCATCAAGGCCGTGATCGGGCTGGGGCAGTCGCTGGGCATGTCGACCACGGCCGAGGGCGTGGAAACCGAGGAACAGCTGGCGCTGGTGCGCGAGCATGGTGTCTCGGAAGTGCAGGGCTTCCTGTTCTCGCCACCGCTGCAGCCGGCGGCTCTTGCCAATCTGCTGCATTCGGAAATGGCCAAGAGCCAGGCCAACAAAAAAGCCTCATAGGCCGCTCTTGCCGACGATCCGGCCTGCTGGCACTCTTGCTTCATGCGCATCCGGCTCCATTCACACCTGCTGGCCATTGCCCGTCGCGAAGCCGGTGCGGCGCTGGCTGAAGATGTCGTCCAGGACGCCATGCTGATTGCCGTCGAGCAAGGGCGGCTTGATCTGGACGATGCGGACAATGCCAGCTGGCTGTGCGGTGTGGTCCGCAACCGGGCCAGGATGAGCGCCCGCTCGGCGCGGCGGCGACTGCGACGCGATGGTGCCTGGCAAGGCGAACGGGTTGGAGCGGTCGTGGAAGACGCTGCGCCCAACGAGATCCTCGATGGCCTGCCGCCCGCGCTCCGAACGCTGGCCGCGCTGGTGCTGACCGGCCATAATCGCCGGGAAATCGCCTATCTGCTCAACCTCTCCGACCCGGCCTTGCGGCAACGTGTCAGCGCCCTCAAGCGTCATATGCGGGCGAAAGGGCTGGCGGCACCCGCGGAATTAAGCGGGCTCCATCTCGATCTGGCCTATGGCCGGATCCGCGACGCCCTGCTTCCCGCCCTGATGCGGCATGGCGGCAGTTTCGCCAGCCATGATCCGGACGGCCATTTATTTGTCGTGCGGCGCTCACAAACCGGGTTGTCGCGGCAATAGGAAGGTGTCCGCCGATCGGTGGCGGTCTGTCATCAAGGAAGTGACCATGCTCTTCAAACCTTCCGAGGCGTGCCTCGTCTATCATTCGGCCGATCTGGAGCGCAGTGCGCGTTTTTATACCGATGTCTTTGGCATCGGCTTTGAACGCCGCGGCGAGGGCAGGGGACAATTTCTCTTTGCTCGCCTCAGCGCCGATTTCAGCATCAGCATCGTGCCGGGCCAGCCGCAACCGGGCACCAGCCCGCTGGTCACCTTCACGCTTGCCGAAGGCGGCATTGCCGATGTCGTGGCAGCACTGGCCGAGCGTGGAGCCACCATCGTCTCGCCGGTGAGCGATGCGCCAGATGGCAAGGGCGCTGCCTTTCTTGATCCCGATGGTCATCCGCTGGGGCTTTATCAGCCTGCCGACAAGCCCCTGAGCCGCATGGAGGCGGTAAAATGAAGCTCAAGCCCAAAAATGTCAGCGTCGTGTTTTATGTCAGTGATATCCGCCGCACCGAAACCTTCTACAACCAGACGCTGGGATTGCAGCTGGAGCGACAGGAGGGAGCCGAGCCCTTCTGGCTGCAGGCCCATATCGAGAATGGTCCCGACCTCATCTTCTTTGAAATGGAAGGGAAACGCGGCGATACCCCCGCCATTGTCTTCGAGCTCGATGAGGGCGGCATCGATGACGTGGTGGCCGGGCTGGCCGAGCAGGGCGTCAACATCGTGACCCCGGTTTCGGAGGCTCCGGGCGGATGGAGCGCCGACTTTCTGGACCCGGATGGCTTTGGCCTGGGGCTCTGGCAATCCGGGGATATGCCGCGATCGCTGAAGTAGAGGTCGACAATTTCGAGCCGCCTATCAAGGCACCCTCGGGCGTGACCCGAGGGCTAGCTTCCACCCTCTCCAGGCCATATGGGGCCAGTTGTGACCGGCCATTGGTTTGAACCCATGGGCGGCTCCGCGCTCCGGGCGCGCGCCGGCGCATCCCCGCCCTGCAGATTGAAACCTTGTGAAAATGGCCCTCTTGCTATATGCAGCGCGCGACAGGTCGGCCCGCTCCCAAGTCAGGCGCCGGCATATTCATACCGCATGGTCGTTTCTGACTGCCCACTCGAGTGCGCTCCCGTGGGTCGGTCGTCTGGATCATGCCAATAAGGCTGATCCAAACAATGTCTCTGCGCAATATCGCTATCATCGCCCACGTTGACCACGGCAAGACCACGCTGATCGACGTTCTGCTCAAGCAATCCGGCTCTTTCCGTGAGAACGAGCGCGTCGAAGAGCGCGCCATGGACAGCAATGATATCGAGCGCGAGCGCGGCATCACCATTCTGGCCAAGGTCACCTCGCTGATGTGGAAAGATACCCGCATCAATATCGTGGACACCCCCGGCCACGCCGACTTCGGCGGCGAAGTGGAGCGCATTCTCTCCATGGTCGATGGCGTGGTCATCCTGGTGGACGCAGCCGAAGGCCCGATGCCGCAGACCAAGTTCGTGCTCGGCAAGGCGCTGGCCCAAGGCCTCCGCCCGATCGTCGCCATCAACAAGATCGACAAGTCCGACGAGCGGCATCTGGAAGTGCTCGACGAGGTCTTTGACCTTTTCGTTGCGCTCGACGCCACCTCCGAACAGCTCGATTTCCCGGTGCTCTACGGTTCGGCCAAGCAGGGCTGGATGGCCGAGGACCCGGCCGGCCCCAAGGAAACCCTGGCACCGCTGCTCGACAAGGTCGTGGACCATGTGCCCGAGCCGGTCGTTGAGGAAGGCGCCTTCCGCATGCTGGTGACCACCATCGAGCGCAACCCGTTCCTTGGCCGTATCCTCACCGGCCGCATTGCCTCCGGTTCGGTCAAGGCGGGCGATCCGATCCACACCCTCAACCGCGAGGGCAAGGAAGTTGAAAAGGGTCGCGTCTCCAAGGTTCTGGCCTTCCGCGGTCTGGAGCGCTCCCCCATCGATGTGGGTGAAGCCGGTGACATTGTAGCCATTGCCGGCCTCGAGACCTCGACCGTGGCCGACACAATCTGTTCGACGGCCGTGTCCGAGCCGATCACCGCCAAGCCGATCGACCCGCCGACCCTGTCGGTGACCTTCCGCATCAATGACGGCCCTCTGGCGGGTCGCGAAGGCGACAAGGTGCAGTCGCGCGTGATCCGTGAGCGGCTGATGCGCGAGGCCGAGGGCAATGTGGCGATCCGCGTCACGCCCGGCGACGACAATGACAGCTTTGACGTGGCCGGCCGCGGCGAATTGCAGCTCGCCGTGCTGATCGAAAACATGCGCCGCGAAGGCTTCGAATTGACCATCGGCCGCCCCAAAGTGCTGTTCAAGGAAGAGAACGGCCAGCGCATGGAGCCGGTCGAGGAAGTCATCATCGACGTCGATGACGAGTTCACCGGCGCCGTGGTGCAGAAGCTCACCGAGCGCAAGGGTGAATTGACCGATATGCGTCCCTCCGGCGTTGGTCGTACCCGCATCAAGCTCCTGGTGCCGACCCGCGCGCTGATCGGCTACCAGCCAGAATTGCTCTCGGACACCCGCGGCACGGCCATCTTCAACCGCCTGTTCCACTCCTTCGTGCCCTATAAGGGTGACCTTCCGGGTCGCCGCACCGGCGTCCTCATTTCCAACGGTACCGGCCAATCGGTGGCCTATGCCCTTTGGAACCTGGAAGATCGCGGCGCCATGCTGATCGATGCCGGCGTCGACATCTATGAAGGCATGATCATCGGCGAGCACAATCGCGAGAACGATCTCGAGGTCAATGCGCTCAAGGGCAAGCAGCTCACCAATATCCGCACGACCTCCAAGGACGAGGCGGTGCGCCTGACCACGCCCAAGAAGCTCACCCTGGAACAGTCGCTCGGCTATATCGCCGAAGACGAATATGTCGAGGTGACGCCCAAATCGATCCGCCTGCGCAAGATCTGGCTCGATCCGAATGATCGCAAGCGCATGAGCCGGGCTGCCAAGTCGGCTTAAGGGCGGTTACTCCCTCCTAACCTCCCCCTGATGGGGGGAGGGACCGCATCTCAGATGCGGCAGGATCTGATCAGTCCCAATGGCCCTTGCCCTTTCCGGGGCAGGGTGGGCGTCCCGGAGGCACTCCATGAGCGACTTCATCATCGGCTTCATCACCGATTGGGGCTATCTCGGCATTTTCCTGATGATGGTGCTGGAGAACATCTTCCCGCCCATCCCCTCCGAACTCATCATGCCCTTTGCCGGCTATGTGGCCGCGCAGGGCGATCTCAATCTGATCGGCGTACTTGTGGCCGGCATGGCGGGCTCGCTGCTGGGCACTTCGGCCTGGTATGCGGCCGCCCGGCTGATGGGGCTTGAGCGCTTCACCTGGCTGTGCAACCGGCTTGGGCGGATCGCCACGCTCAGCGAAGCTGATATCGACATGGCCTATCACTGGTTCGCACGCTATGGCGTGTTGGCGGTGTTCATCGGGCGCCTGATCCCGGCGATCCGCACGCTGATTTCTGTGCCGGCGGGCCTGGCTGCCATGCCGCTCTGGCAGTTCCTGGGCATTTCGGCCATCGGCACGCTGCTCTGGACCGGCATCCTCACCGCCGCCGGCTATGTGCTCAATGCCGGCTATCATGTGGTGGAAGCTTGGATCGATCCGGTCTCGACTGCGGTCGTGGTGCTGGTGCTGGTGCTCTATATCTGGCGCTTCATCACCTGGAAGCCGATCAAGGATATCGGCTGATCCAGCCCTCGCATTCTGCAATGGCCTTGCATTTTGCATGACCCGGCCAGCTTGCAAAATGCGAGAATTCACAATGGCTTAATCTTTGCCTCCCGGAATCTGCCCGACGTGATCTGGCACGCTTCGTGCATTACGATGCACGCCCGGATGAAGTGTGCTGCGTACCGGGCAGTCAGTCATTCGGGGTCCTGCATCGCGTTTTTGATGCAGGGCCCCGTGGCTTTTTACCCTTCGCCTTTCCCGGACTTGCCCCAGGGGCTGCCAGCCACTAGATATTTCCCAAGTTTTTTCCGGAGACGCCCATGCGCGCCGTGCTCGACATCATCCTGATCCTCCTGCAGCTCTATTGGTGGGTGCTGCTCATCATGATCATCATGAGCTGGCTGATCTCGTTCAACGTAATCAATACGCGTAACCAGTTCGTGGCCACGGTCTGGCAGGTGCTCAACCAGCTGACAGAGCCGGTGCTGCGGCCCATCCGGCGCTTCATGCCCAATTTCTCGGGTCTCGACCTCAGCCCGCTGATCGCGTTCCTGCTGATCTTCTTCATCCAGTCGATCATCGGCTACTACATCTATCCCGCCGTCATCCGCGCCGGGATCTAGTTGGCCGACCTGCCCGGATATGCACGCCTGACCGCGGCCGGGCTCATCCTTCATCTGCGCGTCACGCCCAATGCCGGGCGCGACGTTATCGAAGGCGCCGAACTGCGCGATGACGCCACCAGCGTGTTGCGCGTCCGCGTTGCCGCCGCGCCCGACAAGGGCAAAGCCAATACCGCGGTGATCGCGCTCCTGGCCAGGACGCTGGGCGTGCCGAAATCCTCCGTTTCGCTGGTCAATGGCGAGACCAGCCGCTTCAAGTCCATCCGCGTGGACGGTCCTGCGGGCGCGCTTGAGCAGCGCCTTGCGGCCCTTGCCGGCTAGCCGCCGCGACAAAACATCGCAAGTCCCATTGCTTAACCGATTATTCCCGCTAAGCTCCGGTCCTGGAGGGGGCCCGATGGAGGGCGGGGATTGGACCGGGCGAAAGACCCGGCCGGGACCAGCGCGGGCCCTCGGAGGAAACTTTTCGAGGGACTTCTTATGGATCTGGCACTTTGGCTGATCGTTGCGTGCGGCGGCCTGTCTATCGTCTATGGCGTGGTGACCACCCAGGGCCTGCTCAAGGCCGATGCGGGGTCAGCGCGCATGCAGGAAATCTCGGCCGCCGTGCGGGAGGGGGCCTCGGCCTATCTCAAGCGGCAATATACCACCATCGCCATTGTCGGCGTGGTCATCCTGATTGCCGCCTGGCTGCTGCTCGGCATCTACGCCGCCATCGGCTTCCTGATCGGTGCCGTGCTGTCGGGCGCGGCCGGCTTCATCGGCATGAATGTGTCGGTCCGCGCCAATGTGCGTGTCGCCCAGGCCGCGGTCGGCTCGCTGGGCAAGGGGTTGGACCTGGCGTTCAAGTCCGGCGCGGTCACTGGCATGCTGGTGGCAGGGCTGGGGCTGCTCGGCGTCACGCTCTATTTCATCATTCTGACCGGCATGGGTTTTGCGCCCATCAGCCGTACCGTGATCGACTCGCTGGTGGCGCTGAGCTTCGGTGCCTCGCTGATTTCCATCTTTGCGCGTCTCGGCGGCGGCATCTTCACCAAGGGCGCTGACGTGGGCGGCGACATGGTGGGCAAGGTCGAGGCCGGCATTCCCGAGGACGATCCGCGCAATCCGGCGACCATCGCCGACAATGTGGGCGACAATGTCGGGGACTGTGCCGGCATGGCGGCGGACCTGTTCGAGACCTATGTGGTCACCATCGTTGCTACCATGGTGCTGGCCGCCATCATCCTGCCCGAGCAGTTCAAGCTGATCGGCATGGTGCTGCCGCTGGCCATTGGCGGGGCCTGCGTCGTCACCTCGATCAT
>Ga0207814_100146_pt1 | contig 66772 bp, 54 predicted proteins | sample TtaePargueraPR_7_FD_187755 | JGI IMG/M metagenome (GOLD analysis project Ga0207814, IMG submission 187755) | Aerobic enrichment media microbial communities from Bioluminiscent Bay, La Parguera, Puerto Rico - Tt and P1 (2) (SPAdes) | ecosystem: Environmental > Aquatic > Marine > Unclassified ... | reverse complement strand
ATCCGCTGCAGTTATCACATCGGCCTCCTGATAGGTATCGGGAATGCTGTCCCCGGAGGTATCGCGGCCATAGAGCAACTGCATATCCTGAACACCCTCCAGCAACTCCTGCGCCGTGCCACCGTTGATTTGTTGCCAAAGACTTGGCGCACCGGACGTGCCGTTGGCAATGTAGTACGCGGATGCATTCACTTTAATGATTTCGGAATCGGGGCCGAAAGTTTCATTCGGATCTTTTGACGAAGAGCCCCCCCAAGAAGTGGGGTCATTTCCAGGAGTTCCAGTTGAAGAATGCGTAATATTAATCTCCACACCACCTGTGCTTACATCTTGCAGACTCGTTGCCTGAAAAACCCGAGCCTTGGAGCAATCAGACACCACCAGGATGTCGTTTTCGCAAAGCCCGCTATAAGATTTTTCTTTCTCATCACAGGATGCAGCCACGCGGGTATTTTCTGCAAATAATTGCCCACTATCATTATTTCGAGTCACTCCGACGCCATTGCCGTTGGCACCTCGGACAACCAGCACATCCGTACCTAGAAGAGGGGAGAACCCTGCCGGATATCCAGTCGGAACAGTCCCGTCAAAATCATCCAGTCCTTCGATCCCAACTCCAAAGTTGAATGCAAAAGAGCTCTGATCCTTCAATGTACTGGTGAAACTCATATTGCGGCTCATGCACCCCATATAACCCGCCATACGGATATCATCGGCGAGAAACTCCATTGCCAGGCGACCGGTTTCCTGCACCCGGGACAGCGCCTGCTGGGTGGAAAAGGTGGCGCGGCTGGATAAAAACAGCTGTACCACACCGGTCATCAGAATCAGGCCGATGGTGATGGAGATCATCAGCTCGACCAGAGAAATACCTTGTTGCTTACGCATGCGCATCGCGACCTCAAATACGGGTGGTATAGATGAACGAGCCCTGATCTTCGCTCTGCTCACCGGAACTGTTCTGCTCGGCCCACTGCACGGTAACGGTACACAGGCCGCTGGCGGCAACACACTGCACGGAGCCGTCGGCACCGGGCAGCATGGTTTCGATATTTGTCAGCCAGTCGGACATATCCGTCTGTGCCACCGTGGACCCGGTCGGCTTGTCCGCAGCCATTGCCAGCGAGTAGCCAGACATATTGGCGCGATTGATACGCACCCGGTCGAGAATATCGTAAGCGAGGATATTGGCCTGGGATCGCAGATAGGCACTGTGGTTGTACTGCAGGGATTTACTCTGCAGCGCCGCCAGAGCCAGCAGTGAGGTACCGAGAATAAGCACGGTTACCAACACCTCGATCAACCCTGCACCCTGTTGCTTGTTCACAGTTAACTCCTTTATCTCAAGAGCAGCCGCTAGTGCTTTTACCCATATTCAGCAGACCTGCCAGGCCCACCGTGACATCCCGCGCAGTCGTGCAACCGCTGGCACTGGCATTTACCGTTACCGCACCATTGGCGGAGCGGCCCAGCATGCCCTTGCGGGTAAAGCGAATGAAAGACACCGCATTGCCCCCCTGGGTAGCGGCAACGGTTTCGTTGGCACCGGGCGCCTGCCACTGACGCAGCACGGTATCTACGGTAACTGCCGCCGCGTCATCGGAGGCCGCGCTATCCACCACCACCAGCCAGTTATTGGCGAAACCGCCATCGCAGCTGGCACCGTCGGTGCTGCCGCACAGGGATACCCGGGCACCGCGCTTGACCGCTTCGGTGCGGGCAAAGTTGAGTGCGGTAGCCAGGTCTTCACCCAGCGTGAGCGCACGATTATTGGCAATCATGGTATTGAAGTTGGGCACGGCAATGGCAACGATGATGGCCAGTACAGCCAGAGTGACCATCAACTCAATCAGGGTGAGCCCCCGCTGTTTGAACCCCATGGATAATTCCCCTGTCACGAAAGCGGACAATTTTTATGCTTTTTCCGGAAAAATTCTGCGTGAAAGTACCGATTTCAGGTCACCACCCGAATCGCCAATTGGTACAAATTGCCACCAAATACTGGCACACATTTCTTCCGCAAGCGGTTTAACCCGGTGCCGGCACTGGATACACACGCAGCCCGATGTTAATTTTTTCGCAGACTAACACGCCCCTTTCTGGCCATGGATTGATGGCCGACAAGCGGTAGATTCAGAGGGGCAGGCGGTTGCCAGGAAGGCAACAGTTCAAATAACACCCAACGATTCCAGGGAAGGAAAGTGCACTCTCGAGGCCTTACGCTGCTCGAGCTTTTGATAACGCTCAGCATACTGGCGATTCTGGTCGCTATCGGTATCCCCAGCTTTACCACTCAGATCGAGTCCAGTCGCACGCACACGGCTGCAGACGAACTGTACCAGGCTATACAACTCACCCGCAGCAAAGCCATCAGTGCCAACCGGCGCGCGACCATGCGCAGGCTGGCCAGCTGGAATGCGGGGTGGGAAGTATTTTTTGATCGGGATTTCGACGGTGTTCGGGACGCCAACGAGGAACTGCTGTTCAGCAGCGGAGCCCTGCAAGGCGCATCCATATATGCCAACAGCCCGCTCGCCAACTACGTATCGTTTATCGGTTCCGGGGAGAGTCGCTTTGCCGGCACCGTATCCAGCGGAGGCTTCCAGGCGGGAACCTTTACCGTTTGCCCCGCGGATGGAGGCGAGGGATACCAACTGGTGCTGGCACGCAGTGGGCGGGTGCGGCAGAGCCGGGCCACCGCCGAGGAGTGTAGACAGGCGGCGGCAAGCTGAGAGCTTCGCTCAGGAGCGCAGCTCTTTGGGCAAGCTGAAACTGATGTTTTCGGGGATACCGGCAACCTCGTCCGGGGCATTTGCCCCCAGGTCACGCAGGTGCTGGATCACGCGCTCCACCAGCACTTCCGGGGCGGAGGCACCGGCGGTTATGCCGATAACGTTTTTGCCCTGCAACCAGCCGGCATCGATACAATCGGGGCCATCGATCAGATGGGCGTCGGTGCCGCAGCGCTCCGCCAGTTCCCGCAGGCGATTGGAGTTGGAACTGTTGGGGCTACCCACCACCAGTACCAGGTCGCACTCCAGCGCCAGTTGTTTTACCGCATCCTGACGGTTCTGGGTCGCGTAACAGATATCGTCTTTGCGCGGGCCGCGGATTTCCGGAAACTTGGCCCGCAGGGCGTCGATCACCCGGGAGGTGTCATCCACGGACAGTGTGGTCTGGGTAACATAGGTCAGGTTACCCGGGTCCCGCACCTGCAGTTTTTCCACATCGGACTCGTCTTCCACCAGATAAATGGCACCGCCACTACTGGTATCGTATTGCCCCATGGTGCCCTCGACTTCCGGATGCCCCTCGTGGCCGATCAGAATGCACTCGCTGCCGTCGCTACTGAACTTGCTCACTTCCATGTGCACCTTGGTCACCAGCGGGCAGGTCGCATCGAACACCTTGAGGCCGCGCTCGGCTGCTTCCTGCTGCACCACCTTGGACACGCCGTGCGCGCTGAAGATGACAATCACATCGTCCGGCACTTCATCCAGTTCATCCACAAACACCGCGCCGCGCTCGCGCAGGCCGTCCACCACGAATTTGTTGTGCACCACTTCGTGGCGCACGTAGATCGGCGCACCGAACACATCCAGTGCGCGATTGACGATGTCGATGGCGCGATCGACGCCGGCACAGAAACCGCGGGGATTGGCGAGACGAATCTGCATGCTGTTACAACCTTTTGTTTCCGCGGCCGGTTCAGTTGACCGAAGCCACTTCAAGAATTTTGACGTGGAAGAAAACCGTCTGCCCCGCCAGCGGGTGATTGAAATCCACTTCCACCTCGTCTTCGCCAATGGAGCGAATCACACCGGGCAACTCACCACTGCCGTTGTCGAAAGACACTACCAGCCCCTCTTCCAGCTCCATATCCGGGGAGAAGTGGTCGCGGCGGACCTTCTGTATGTTGGCCGGGTTGCGCTGCCCGAATGCACCTTCGGGCGGGATTTCAATCTCTGCTTCATCACCGGTTTTGAGGCCAAATAGTGCCTGCTCAAACCCCGGCAGCAGATTGCCGTCGCCGACGATGAATGTGGCGGGATCACCTTCGAAATTGGAATCGATTTCGGAGCCATCGTCCAGCTTGAGACTGAAGTGCAGGGTTACCCGGCTGTGTTCGCCGATCACGTTATTGCTCATAGATACTGCCTTTAAACTTCCGCGCTGTTTTCCGAGGACTTGTTGTCGCGATCACTGAAAAACAGCAGTTCGATGACCAGCATTGCCGCGCCCACGCTAATGGCGACGTCCGCCACATTGAATACCGGGAAATGCCAGTTGCCGTAGTACACGGAAATAAAATCCCGCACATAACCCAGCACGATACGGTCCCACAGATTACCGAGCGCGCCACCCAGAATCAGCGCCAGCGCGGTCGGCTCCCAGCGCTTTGCCGGGGAAATACGGGAAATCCACACCACCACCACGACGCTGAATACCAGTGCGATAGCGCCAAACAGCCAGCGCTGCCAGCCGCCCGCATCCGCGAGAAAGCTGAACGCCGCACCGTAGTTTTCCGCATAGGTGAACTGCAGGAAACCGGGGATGATCTGCAGGGCCGGGCCATACATAAAGCGCTCCACCGCCCACACCTTGGTGACCACATCCAGCGCAATCACCACCAGCGCCAGCAGGTACCAGCGCCACGGCGATTGAAACACCTTAAGCATAATGGCGCACCTCGCCTGCACCGCTTACATTTTCTACACAGCGGCCGCAGAGTTCCGGGTGCGCACTGTTGCTGCCCACGTCTTCGCGGTAGTGCCAGCAGCGCCCGCATTTGGGGGCATCTACCTTGTGCACCGCGACTTTCAGGCCTGCCAGCTCGGTAGCCTCGGCACCGGCGGCATCCGCCAGTGGCTGCACGGAAGTCGAGGAGCAGATCAGCACGAAGCGCAGCTCATCCTTCAGCGCGTCCAGTTTCTGCTGCAGCGCCGGATCCGCAAACAGGGTCACCGACGCCTGCAGGGAACCGCCGATATTGCCGGCACCGCGCTGCTCTTCGAGCACTTTGTTGACCGCCGTTTTCACGTCGGCAATGGCTTCCCAGTATTCCGCATCCATCTGCGCGTCTGCCGGCAGCTCCGGCAACTGGTACCACTCTTCCAGCATTACGCTGCCGCCGCCGGCACCGGGCACAAACTGCCACAGCTCTTCCGCGGTAAAGCTCAGGATCGGCGCAACCCAGCGCACGAACGCCTGTACGATATGGTACAGCGCGGTCTGCGCCGAGCGGCGCGCAACGCTGTCCGCCTGGGTGGTGTACTGGCGGTCCTTGATGATATCCAGGTAGAAGCCGCCCATCTCCACCACGCAGAAGTTATGCAGCTTCTGGTAGATCTGGTGGAACTGGTAGCGGTCGTAGGCATCGATGATTTCCTGCTGCAGCCTGGCCGCCTGCTCCAGCGCCCAGCGATCCAGTGCCAGCAGCTCTTCCGCGGGCAGCAGGTCCTTTTCGGGATCGAAACCGGCCAGGTTGGACAGGAAGAAGCGCGCGGTATTGCGCAGGCGTCGATAGGAGTCCGCGGTGCGCTTCAGGATCTCATCGGACACCGCCATCTCGCCACTGAAGTCGGTAGCCGACACCCACAGGCGCAGCACATCCGCGCCCATTTTATTGATCACATCCTGGGGCGCCACGGTATTGCCGATAGACTTGGACATCTTGCGGCCCTGGGCGTCCACGGTGAAGCCGTGGGTCAGCACCTGCTTGTAGGGCGCACAGTCGTTGATGGCGATGGAAGTCTTCAGGGAGGACTGGAACCAGCCGCGGTGCTGGTCGGAGCCCTCCAGGTACAGGTCTGCGGGGAAGCGCAGACCTTCGCGACGCTCCAGTACTGCGTAGTGGGTCACGCCGGAATCGAACCATACGTCCAGGGTGTCGGTCACTTTCTGGTATTTGTCGGCGTCGTCCCCCAGCAGCTCTTTCGCATCCAGCTCGAACCAGACATCCATCCCGTCCTGTTCCACGCGCTCGGCGACTTTTTCCATCAGCGCCGGGGTGTCCGGGTGAATCTCCTGGGTTTCCTTGTGCACGAACAGCGCAATGGGCACACCCCAGGTGCGCTGACGGGAGATACACCAGTCCGGGCTGGCATCCAGCATGGAATCGATGCGGGCCTTGCCCCAGCCGGGAATCCACTGAACTTCGTCTGCGGCTTTCTGGGCGTGATCCAGCAGGTCGTTCTGTTGCATACTGATAAACCACTGCGGGGTGGCGCGGTAGATCAGCGGAGTCTTGGTGCGCCAGCAGTGGGGATAGCTGTGAACCAGTTTGTCCTGGTGCAGCAACACGCCTTTTTCCTGCAGCAGCTCGACAATTTTGCCGTCCACTTTATACACATGCTCACCGGCAAACAGCGGCACGCTGTCGCGGTAGACCCCGTTATCGTCGAGGTAATTCAGGGTCTCGATGCCGTAGCGCTTGCCCACATTGAAGTCGTCGGGACCGTGGTCCGGCGCGGTATGCACACAGCCGGTACCGGCGTCGGTGGTGACGTGATCGCCAAGCACGATCGGCAGCTGCTTGTCGTAGAACGGATGATTGACCTTCAGGTGCTCCAGTGCGGCGCCATGAATACGCCCCACCACTTCACCACTCAGACCTGCAGCTTCAAGCACCGCATCTTTCAATTCTGCAGCCACCAGCAAACGCTCATTACCCACCTGCACCACGACATATTCGAGGTCCGCGTGTACGGATACCGCCTGGGAGGAAGGCAGGGTCCAGGGCGTGGTAGTCCAGATCACCACGGACAGCTGGCCGTCACCACCGTGACCACCGGCGGCATCGGCGATGGCCAGCGCGGTTTCTTCGGCAACCGGGTATTTGACGTAGATGGAGAAGGAGGTCTTGTCCTGGTACTCCACTTCCGCTTCCGCCAGTGCGGAACCGCCCACCACGCTCCAGTAGACCGGCTTGAAGCCGCGGGACAGGTGGCCATTCTTCACCACACCGCCGAGGGCGCGGATGATGTCGGCTTCAAACTGGAAGTCCATGGTGCGATAAGGGTTGTCCCACTCGCCGAGAACGCCGAGGCGAATGAAGTCTTTCTTCTGGCCTTCGACCTGCTTGGCCGCGTACTCGCGGCACTTCTGGCGGAAGGTCTTGTGATCCACTTTCACGCCGGCCTTGCCGACCTTCTGCTCCACTTTGTGCTCGATGGGCAGGCCGTGGCAGTCCCAGCCGGGCACGTAGGGGGCGTCGAAGCCGCTCAGGGTTTTCGACTTGACGATGATGTCCTTCAGGATCTTGTTAACCGAGTGACCGATATGGATATCGCCATTCGCGTAGGGAGGACCGTCGTGCAGAATAAACTGCTCGCGCCCCGCGCGGGCTTCGCGAATCTTTTCGTAGAGCTTGCCGTCTTGCCATTTTTTCAGAATCTCCGGCTCCCGGTTCGGCAGATTGCCGCGCATGGGGAAGTCGGTTTCGGGCAGATTCAGGGTCGCTTTGTAATCGGTCATTGGTTATCTACTTCGGTTGTAGCAATTCAAAAAATAGCTGCTCAAACATCCCCAACATTGTTCCAACTTCACTTACGAAGTACATAACTGGGAATTGAAGCGGGAGTAATGGGGATCAGGTTTCAAAACCGTCGGTGACAGGGATGTCACCGCCGGAGCGTACATGGGCCGCAGGCGCCGTGAGGGCGCGGAACGGCTGGACTGTACTCGCAGCGATTTTGAAACCTGATACCCATTGCTTCCGCGCCACCGATCCTAAAACAGAGCGCTTTCTAGGTCCGGGGCACCGAGCAAACTGGCCCGGTGGCGACAGAGCACCGGGTACGGGTTTTCAGGACCGCTGTGAACCCATCCCTGGGCGCTGCGGCGGCGACATCCATGTCGCCGACGCTCCTGAAAACCCGTACCCGGCGCTCTGCCTTCGCATCTGAATTTTGAACAACGTCAGATACGAATGGGAAATTTCATTTCTATGGCTTGCGACTCGCAAACCATGCTTTTGCATTTTCAATATCCTGCGCGATTTTCTGTTTGAGGATATCCAGTGACTCAAATTTCTCTTCATCGCGCAGCTTGTGGCAGAAGGTCACCGCAATTTCGCGGCCATACAGGTCACCACTGAAATCAAACAGGTGCACTTCCAACAGTGGCTTGGCGCCCTCACCTTCAACAGTAGGGCGGAATCCAACGTTGGCCACGCCAGCCACCTCCATACAACTGCCCGCCATCGGGCTGCCATTGGTGCGCTTCGCCGTCACCGTATACACACCAACCAGTGGCGAGCGATAGCGGTGCAGTCGCACATTGGCAGTGGGCGCCCCCAGCTGCCGCCCGAGCGCGCGGCCGCGGGCAACCAGGCCGGTAATGCGGTAGGGCTTGCCGAGCAGCGCTTCCGCCAGGGCAAAATCTGCGCTTTCCAGGGCCTTGCGGATCCGCGTACTGCTGACCCGCTCGCCGTCGATCTCGAGTGTTGCCGTGTCCTCCACGGAAAAGTTCGCCCCGGCGCCCACCTTTTGCAACAGGGCATAGTCGCCGCTGCGGTCACAGCCGAAGCGGAAGTCATCCCCCACCACCAGATGGCGGATACCCAGGCCGTTCACCAGCACCTGCTGGATAAAGGCCTCGGCACTCAGGTTGCGCAGGCGCTCATTGAACTGCAGGCACAACACCCGGTCTACGCCGGCAGCGAACAGGGCCAGCACTTTTTCCTTGAACCGCATCAGGCGCGCCGGCGCCTTTTCCCCGGAGAAGTACTCGTGTGGCTGCGGTTCAAAGATGATGGCGACCGCGGGCAGTCCGTATTCCGACGCCCGTGCACGCAACTGGGAAATGATCGCCTGGTGCCCCAGGTGGACACCATCAAATGAACCGATGGTCGCCACACATCCGCGGTGGCGCGGCTGCAGGTTGTGCAACCCGCGAATCAGCTCCCGGTGCTCGGTCACAGTGCTTCACTCACCCTTGCAAAATCAAGCGGCGCAGTATAACGGATTTGGCGGCCTTCTGGGGATCCCGCTGGCTCATGAAGTGGCCCGGAAATGCCGCGGCCTCAGGCCGCTGGCCAGCAGTACCCCCCCGAAGGTGGTGGCGCCCGCTGCCACCAGCGCCCCCATGCGCCAGGCGCGCTGCCACCAGTTCCAGTCGTGCCAGTGCGGCCACAGGTAAAGCAGCCCCAGCAGCACCGCCGCCATCGTCAGGTTCGCCAGCAGCAGGCGCAGCAGGTAGGTACCCCACCCCGGTTCCGGGCTGTACACGTCACTGTGGCGCAGTCCCCGGTACAGCAGCCAGGCATTGATCGCGGCCTGACCGGCGGTGGCCATGGCCAGCCCCATATGCCCGAGTTTGAAGTAGATATGCAGGGGTACCACGAACAGCAGGCTCAGCACCATTTTCGAGGCAATGGCGATCAGGCCGAAGCGCACCGGTGTCACCGTATCCTGGCGGGCGAAATAGCCCGGGGCCAGCACCTTGATCAGCATGAACGCCAGCAGGCCGAAGGTATAGGCCCGCAGTGACCAGGCGGCCATCTGCATATCCCGCGGTGTCATATTGCCGTACTGGAACAGTACCGTGAGCAGCGGCTCGGCAAGCACGAACAGGGCCACCGCCGCCGGCAGCGCAATCAGGGTGACACTGCGCAGGGCCCAGTCCAGGGTGTGGCGAAAGCGCCTGGGGTCGCCGCCCGCGTGCTGGCGCGACAGGTTCGGCAGGATGACCGTGGCCACCGCCACCCCGAACACCCCCAGGGGCAGCTCGGTAAGGCGGTCGGAGAAGTACAGCCAGGTCACGGAGCCGGTTGGCAGGAAGGAGGCCAGGGCGGTATCCAGCACCAGGCTGATCTGGGTTACGGAGACCCCGAAAATGGCCGGCGCCATCAGCCGCAATATCTTGCGCACCCCCGGGTGCTGCCAGTCCCAGCGCGGCCGCGGCAACAGGCCGCTGGCGACCAGAAAGGGGATCTGGAACAGCAGCTGCACCACCCCGGCCACCAGCACCCCCCAGGCCAGGGTCACTATCGGCGGTTCGAACCAGCCGGTGGCGATGGTCGCAGCAGCGATCAGCACCAGGTTCAGCAGCACCGGGGTCAGTGCGGGAATGGCGAAGCGGTCAAAACTGTTGAGGATCGCCCCGGCAAAGCCGGTGAGGGAAATCAGCATCAAATAGGGAAAGGTGATCCTCAGCATGTCCGTGGCCATGGCGAACTTTTCCGGCTCGTTGCCGCCCCACCACCAGCCGAAGGCGAACAGGCCCGCCACCAGCGGCGCGCAGAGGACCCCGAACAGGGTCACCAGCAGCAGGGTGCCGCCGAGCGCCCCGGCCACCCGATCATTGAGCTCGCGAACCGCGGCGATGCCGCCATTTTGCCGGTACTCCGCCAGCACCGGCACAAATGCCTGGGCAAACGCGCCCTCGGCGAACAGGCGGCGGAAAAAGTTGGGAATCTTGAACGCCACGAAAAACGCGTCTGCCGCATCACTGGCGCCGGTAAAGCGGGCAAACACCACATCCCGCGCCAGTCCCAGCACCCGGGAAAGCATTGTGGCGCCGCCCACCACGGATGTACCCCGCAACAGGCCGCCCCGCGGTCTATCTTCTTTTTCCTGTTTCGGCTGCTGCTCCGCTGGGGGTTCGGTCACGTCCGTGAATTCCTGCGCATAAAAAGAGGCGAGCCGCCCGGTTGCGGCCCCGATGGCCGGCAAGTCTACCGCAAACTCCGCCCCGGGCCAGCGGGCGCTTTACACAGAATGGCAGACCGCGGCCTACTTTCGGCGCCATGCGGAACTATACTCAGGGTAAGCAGCTGACGAGCCGCAGGGATTGGCGGCAACAGAGGAGAAACGGAATGACCTTCAATGCGCTGATAATCGCACTGATTCTGGCGGCCCTGTTATATGCCGTGGTGGCACTGGGCCCCCGCCCCCAGCGGGTGCGGGTGCGGATCGACCAGCCGCGCGACCGGCGGTATCGACGCAGTCAGCAAAAACCTGAGCACTGATTTTGCGGAGACTGAACTGAATCACAGGGCGCGCCGCCACAATTCGCCATAATTGTTGCGCAATTTGCCCCGCTGGCGCCACGCCAGCGCCTCCTTGCGAAGTTTAAATGACTCTCAACCGGGCAGGGAAACACAGCCCACCCGGACCAAAGAGCAGTCCATTTAAAACCGTTAATCGCAAGGAATAGGATCATGAAAAAATTGTTGATGGCAGTTACCCTGAGCAGTCTGACCCTGAACACTCTCGCTGCATCTGCGGCCGCCACTGACACCGAGAACAACCATCAGGGCTCACCCCTGACTCCGGCCAAGCAGGCCACTGTATTTACCGGCGCCGCAGTCGCGGGCGCCGCCTTTGGTGGCCCGGTCGGATTCATCGCCGGGGCCCTGGGTGGAGCCTGGCTGGGCGAACAGATCAAGCAAGCGGAAGAGGCTGACATGCTGGCAACTCAACTGACCGATAGTCGCGCGGAACTGGGCAACCTGGCACAACAACTGGACGCAGCGCGACTGTCGGCCAACGATGCGCAGCAACTCGCCATCGACAGCCTGCAGTTCCAGATGCTGTTCACCACCGGCGACGACCAGCTGCAGGAGGCCCAGGAGCGCCAGGTTGCGGCCATGGCGGACTTCCTGGTGCGCCACCCGGACCTGCAGGTCTACCTGGAAGGCCGCTCCGACCCCCGCGGCAGCGACGGTTACAACAATGTCCTCTCCGACCAGCGCGCCCTCAGTGTACAGCGGGCCCTGGAAGCCTACGGTGTAGCCCCCGAGCGCATCAGCCGCCGCGCCCTGGGCTCCAGCCAGTCCAGGGCCAGCAAAGGCGACCTCGACGCCTACGCCCTGGAGCGCCGGGTGGACATCCACTTCGCCGCGCCGGAGTCCATGGCCGGCACCTTCTGAGCCGCCCCCCAACACCGCTGGACTGCCGCTCTGCAAAAGCGGGCGGCCCGCCCCCGAACCCCAACAGTGCAACCCTGAAGCTGTAATCTTGCGCGCAGTATCGCTGCGCGCTTTTTTCTGGTTTGCACCCACAGGGACACGCCGCTCGCGGCGCCCTTTGCCATCTGCCCCGCCTATCAGGCATGATTTTGCGCCGAATAACCTATTTAACCCGGCGCCGAACCACCCTGCGAGCCCCCTATGAGCAGCCCCACTATTGCCATCGTCGAAGACGAGATTGCCATTGCCGAAAACTACCGCGACGCCCTGCGCCGCACCGGTTACCAGGTCAACCTCTACCATACGCGGCCGCAGGCACTGGAAGCGTTCCGCCAGCGCCTGCCGGACCTGGCGGTAATCGACGTCGGCCTGGGGGCGGAAATCGAGGGAGGTTTCGACCTCTGCCGAGAGCTGCGGGCCATGGCCCCCACCCTGCCGATCCTGTTCCTCACCGCGCGGGATTCCGAACTGGACATCATCTCCGGGCTGCGCCTGGGCGCGGACGACTACCTCACCAAGGATATCTCCCTGCCCCATATGCAGGCGCGCATCAGCGCCCTGTTGCGCCGGGTCAGCGTGATGCAGTCCCAGAGCGACGACAGCGAAACCCTCACCCAGGGCGACCTCACCCTGGATGTCTCGCGCCTGCACTGCCACTGGCAAGGGGAGCCGGTGGACCTCACCGTGACCGAGTTCTGGATTGTGCACGCCCTGGCCAAACGCCCGGGCCATGTGAAATCCCGCAGCCAGCTGATGGAAGCCGCGCGGGTAGTGCTGGATGACAACACCATTACCTCCCACGTGAAGCGGATCCGGCGCAAGTTTCAGGCCATTGACCCGGCATTTGACGCCATCGGTACCGCCTACGGCATGGGCTACCGCTGGCAGGTGTAGGCCGGCAGAGAAACCACCGTGAAATTACGCCGCCAACTGGTCCTCCTCAGCCTTATTACCCTGGCCCTGCCCTGGGCCGGCTGCCAGTACCTGCGCCAGGTGGACCGGGCCCTGTCCCAGGGGCAGATGCAGACACTCGAGGCCACTGGCAGCGCCATCGCCGCGCGACTGGCCAGTGCGCCGCAGTTGATCGCCCCGGACAGCGAGCGCTACGGCCGCCCCCCCGGCGCCCAGCTGTACCTGAACCCGCTGCCCCAGGCACCACTGGTGGACGGCTACGGTGGCGACTGGCGCGGCCAGCAGCTACAGCCGAGACAACTGTTGTCGGCAGATGGCGAGCCCCAGGCCCAGGTCACCCTCGGTCGTCGCAACAGCCAGGTCTACCTGCTGCTGACCGCCAGGGATGGCACTCCCAGTTACCACGACCCCCGCAGCAACCAGGTTTCCAGCGGCGATACCATCGAGCTGTATACCGCCCGACAGAAATATGTCCTGCCGGTCGCGAGCCAGGGCCCGGTATTTGCCTACTGGCACAACCCGCGCCGCGGCGCGTACGAACGGGAACTGCGGATTCGCGGGCGCTGGACCGCCTCGAGCCGCGGCTACCAGCTGGAATTGAGCCTGCCCTTTGCCCTGACCGGGGGCGAACTGGCACTGCGCGTGCTCGACCGCAGTGACAGCCGCGGCGGGCAACCGATGCACATAGCCGGCACCCTGCCTGCGGACGGGCGCCCCGGCGCACTGGTAGAGCCCCTGCCCGCCCTGCAACAGGAGCTGGAGCACTTTGCGCGCCCGCACCTGCAACTCACGGTGGTGGACCAGGAGGGCTTTGTGCTGGCGCGCACCGGCCGCCCCACATCCCACCCGGATGGCGCCCCCAAACCCGCAGAAGACTGGCACTGGCTGCGGACGTGGTTTTACCGCCAGCTGCTGGCAACGGACCAGCTGCCACCGCTGCCGCAACAGCAGTTTCCCGATTCTCTGACCCAAAACCGGAAAACCGCCGGCGAGTGGTTCAGCGCCTCCGGCGACAATACCGGTACCCCCGGCAGCGAGCGCATCGGCGCCGTGAGTGTGCCGGTGATTACCCGTGCAGACGACATCGTCGAGCGCCCGCTACTCGGCCGCGTCATCGCCGCCCAGTCCAGCAGCGCGCTGCAGTCCCTGACCGAAACCGCCGCCCAGCGCCTGTGGCTTACTACCGCCGGCGCCGCGGGACTGGTGCTACTGCTTCTACTGGGTTATGCCAGCTGGCTTTCCTGGCGCATTCGCCGCCTGCACCGCGCCGCACGCAACGCGGTGGACGCCAGTGGGCGCCTGCGGGGAGACTTCCCGCGCCCGTTCGTGAACGATGAGCTGGGCGCGCTGAACCGGGCATTTGCCAGCCTGCTGGCGGAGCTGGACCACTATCACCAGTACCTGCGCAGCCTCGCCAGCAAGCTGTCCCACGAACTGCGCACCCCGCTGGCGGTGGTGCGCTCCTCACTGGACAACCTCAGCGCCGGTGAACTGGACGACGACAGCCGCCGCTACGCGGACCGCGCCGCGGATGGCGGCGCCCGCCTGTCATCCATCCTCAACGCCCTGTCCGCCGCCACTCATCTGGAGGCCAGTATCAGCCAGGCGGACAAGGAGGAGTTTGATCTGGCGGACCTGCTGCAGGTGCTGGAGCAGAGTTACGGCGACGCACACCCCTCACAGCGCTTCGGCCTGGTGCTGCCGGAGGGCAGGCAGCTCTACTACGGCGCCCCCGAGCTGCTGGCGCAATTGCTGGACAAACTGGTAGACAATGCGGTGAGCTTTGCGCCCGAAGGGAGCGAGATCCAGCTTGCGCTGGAACAGGACAAGCGGGAATACCGGGTTTCCGTGAGCAATCCGGGGCCGTTGCTGCCCCGGGGATTCGGCCTGAAGCTGTTCGACTCCCTGGTCTCGGTGCGCGACGACGGCGGCAAGGCCGGCCACCTGGGGCTGGGACTGCACATTGCCCGGCTGATTGCGGATTTCCACCAGGGCAAACTGGAAGCCGCCAATCGCGACGACGGCAGCGGCGTGATTTTCACCCTTACCCTGCCCCGCTGAGAGACCTCGATTGAATGGCTCCGCGCCAGTCACAAACTCCTGCGGCAAGCGGTTGACAAACAACCAACGCTGGGGATAATGTCGCGTCCCAAACGGGCCCCCGGCCCGATGTTCGAGTTTTACAGATTCCAGACAGGAGCAACCGGTGGCCAACTCACCTCAAGCGAAGAAACGCGCGCGCCAAAACGAAAAGCGCCGCAATCACAACGCCAGCCTGCGCTCCATGGTGCGCACCTACATCAAAAAGGTAGTTGCGGCCATTGATGCAGGTGACGCAGAAAAAGCCAAGACCGCCTACGAGGCCGCTGTGCCGGTTATCGACCGCATGGCAGACAAGGGCATCATTCACAAGAACAAGGCCGCTCGCCACAAGAGCCGCCTGAATGCCCAGATCAAGAAGCTGGCTGCCTGATTTTTCAGAAAGCCCGCTCCTTGAGCGCAAAAAACCCCGCAATTGCGGGGTTTTTTTATTGCCTGCCGAAAGGCGAAAACAGCGCGCATTAGGGCGATCCGCTAGAGCAGGATCAGGTTGTCGCGATGGATCAGCTCCTCATCGTCGCGATAGCCCAGCAACTCGGCAATCCGCTCCGACGGCTGCCCCTGGATCCTGAGCGCCTCACAGCTGTCGTAATTCACCAGGCCGCGGGCAATCTCCGCCCCCGCCTCGCTACAGCAACTCACCAGCTCACCGCGCTGAAAGCGCCCCTCCACAGACTTTACCCCCACCGACAGCAGGCTTTTCCCCTGCTCGCGCAATGCACGCTCGGCACCGCTATCCAGCACCAGGCGTCCGCGCACCTGCAACTGCCCAGCCAGCCAGCGCTTGCGCGCGGTCAGCGGATCCGCCTCCGGCAACAACAGGGTACCCAGGTCCTCGCCGGCAACCACCCGCTCGATGACCGCATCCATGCCCCCGCCGACAATGACCGTGCGCGCGCCGGAGCGCGCCGCCAGCTGCGCCGCACGCACCTTGGTGGCCATACCGCCGCGGCCGAGACCGCTGCGGGAGCCGCCAGCCATCGCCACCAGTCGCGCATCTGTCGCACTCGCCTCGCGCACCAGCTCGGCTGCGGGGTTGTCCCGGGGGTCCTCGGTAAACAGGCCGTCGGCATCGGTGAGAATCAACAGCGCATCCGCCTCCACCAGATTGGCCACCAGCGCCGCCAGGGTGTCGTTGTCACCGAAGCGGATCTCGTCGGTGACCACCGTGTCGTTCTCATTGATGATCGGCACCGCGCCCAGGGACAACAGGGTTTTCAGGGTGCTGCGGGCATTGAGGTAGCGGGTGCGGTTGGAAAGGTCGTCGTGGTCCAGCAGGATCTGTGCGGTGCGGCAGTCGCACTGGCCAAAGGCGTGCTCGTAGACCTGCACCAGGTGGCTCTGGCCGATGGCCGCTGCCGCCTGCAGCTGGTGAATGGATTCCGGGCGCTTGCGCCAGCCCAGTCGATCCATCCCCGCTGCCACCGCACCAGAGGAAACCAGCAGGACCTCGATCCCCTGGCGACGCAGGGCGCCAATCTGCCCCGCCCAGTTGTGAATGGCCGCGCGATTGACGCCACGGCCATTGTCGGTCAACAGGGCGCTGCCAATTTTGATCACCCAGCGCTTGCTGGTGGAGAGCTGCTGGCGTGCCGGGATGGAATCCATTTCTTCCTCGTGTCAGGACGCACGCCCGCAAGATAATCGTCTGAAGGGGTGCAGAAATCAGGGACGATATTCTACATCGACATCGTAGTCATCGTCGTCCCAATCTTCATCGTCTTCAGCAGAATCTTTCGCCGCCTTGCGCTTGGCGCGCTGGGCCAGGCGCAGCTCCTCGATACGCTCGCGCGCTTCCAGCTGCATCTGCCGCTGGGCTTCCTGCTCGGCCTCGAACAGGTTGCCATCCAGCGCCTCCTGCTCCTTGATCTCCTCCAGATGATCCATCAACTGGCCGCAGAGCACGTCGGTGCCCTCGCCGCGAATAGCCGCCACCCGGAACACCGGGCCCTGCCAGCCGAGCGCGTTGACCACCGACTGGCAGCGATCTTCCAGTTCGTCCGCGGGCACCAGGTCGGTCTTGTTCAGTACCAGCCAGCGCTCGCGACCGGCCAGAGTGGGGCTGAACGCCGCCAGCTCGTGCTCGATGGAGAGCGCATTCTGCGCCGGGTCGGAGCCGTCAAACGGCGCCAGATCCACCAGGTGCAGCAGTACCCGACAGCGGGTCAGGTGCTTGAGAAAGCGGATCCCCAGACCGGCGCCTTCAGAGGCGCCCTCGATCAGGCCGGGAATATCCGCAATCACAAAGCTGCGGTGCTTCTGCACCTGCACCACCCCCAGGTTCGGCACCAGGGTGGTGAACGGGTAATTGGCCACTTTCGGCTTGGCCGCGGACACCGCGCGGATGAATGTGGATTTGCCCGCATTTGGCAGGCCCAGCATGCCCACATCCGCCAGCACCTTCAGCTCCAGCTTGAGGTCGCGGTGCTCGCCTTCGGTACCCGGGGTGGTCTGGCGGGGCGCCCGGTTGGTACTGGACTTGAAGCGGGTGTTGCCGAGACCGTGCCAGCCGCCCTGGGCCACCAGCAGCTTCTCTCCCGGCTCCAGCAGATCCCCGAGGGCCTCCCCGGTATCCACGTCGATCACGGTGGTACCCACCGGCACCTTCAGCTCCAGGTCTTCGCCCTTGGCACCGGTACAGTTGCGTCCGCGCCCCTGCTCGCCGTTCTGCGCCTGGTACCGGGGCTGGTAGCGGTAATCCACCAGGGTATTCAGTGACTCATCAGCCACCAGATACACGGAACCGCCGTCGCCGCCGTCACCGCCGTCGGGACCGCCCTTGGCCACAAACTTTTCACGTCGGAAACTCAGGCAGCCTTTGCCGCCGTTGCCCGCCTGCACCGAAATCGGCGCCTCATCTACAAATTTCATGTCTTTTTTACCGGATACATTACCTTCAGTGTAATTCGCCACTGAAGATACAAAAAAGCCCCGCGATTGCGGGGCTTTTTATCGGGCGCGGTGACCGCTTAGGCTGTTTCGATGGAAACAAACTTGCGGTTGTTGGCGCCTTTCACCTCAAACTTCACCACGCCATCGGCGGTAGCGAACAGGGTGTGATCTTTGCCCATACCAACGTTAACACCAGCGTGGAACTTGGTGCCGCGCTGACGAACGATGATGCTGCCTGCGGAGACAGCCTGGCCGCCAAAGCGCTTCACGCCCAGGCGTTTACTTTCGGAATCGCGACCGTTGCGCGTACTACCGCCAGCTTTCTTATGTGCCATGAGTCGTTACTCCTCTGCTTATGCCTTGATGCCAGTGATTTTAACTTCGGTGTACCACTGACGGTGACCTTGACGCTTCATGGAGTGCTTACGGCGACGGAACTTGATGATCGTCACTTTTTCACCGCGACCATGGCTCAGCACTTCTGCAGTCACCTTGGCGCCTTCCACAACCGGCGCACCGATGTTGATGGCGTCACCGTTAACTACCATCAGAACCTTGTCGAAATCGATAGATTCGCCGGTAGCCACTTCAATTTTTTCCAGGCGCAGTACTTCGCCTTCTTCTACACGGTGCTGCTTGCCACCGCTTTCAATAACAGCGTACATATTTCTATGCTCCAAAATGGACGACACGAAGCAGCGGCAGGGTCAAAATGACCAATCAGCCAGCATTTTGGGAGCTTGCGCCGTTGTTGTTTAAACATCTTCCCGGCTCTGGATCCCCCACGAGAGGAGGCCCGGATCGAGCGGGGCGCAGATTCTAATCAATTCGCCCGATTGATACAATAGTGCGTTTTTCAGCCCCGCTTCCTTTCCGCCCGGGGCCAAAACGGCTAGTCTTGCCGCCCGAACCAGACCAAAGCGCAGTATAAGGAACCCTGCATGTTGCCCTTCCACCAGGTAGCCGCCGACGATTTTGCAGCCGTCAACCAGTGCATCCTCGACCAACTCCACTCCGACGTCCCCCTGGTGGAGAACATCGGTCACTATCTGGTCGAGGCCGGCGGCAAGCGCCTTCGCCCGCTGCTGGTACTGCTGTGCGCCCGCGCCGCGGATTACACAGGCGGCGATCATATCAGTCTGGCTGCCATTATCGAGTTCATCCACACCGCCACCCTGCTGCACGACGACGTGGTGGACACCTCGGACATGCGCCGCGGCCGCATCACCGCCAACGCCCAGTGGGGCAACGCTCCGGCGGTACTGGTCGGTGACTTCCTCTACTCCCGCGCCTTCCAGATGATGGTGGCACTGAAGGACATGGACATCATGGCGATCCTGTCCGACACCACCAACACCATTGCCGAGGGCGAGGTACAGCAGCTGGTGAACGCCGGCGATCCCGCGGTCACTGAAGCCAACTACCTGAATGTTATCCACAAGAAGACCGGCGCCCTGTTCGAGGCGGCCTGCGAGACCGCGGCAGTGATGGCGGGTTGCAGCGCGGAGCAACGGGAATCCCTGAAACTCTATGGCCGCCACCTGGGCTCGGCGTTCCAGCTGGTGGACGACGCCCTGGACTACCGCGGCAATTCCGAAGAGCTGGGCAAGAATGTGGGCGACGACCTGGCGGAAGGCAAACCCACCTTGCCGCTGATTTATGCCATGGCAAATGGCACGCAAGAACAGGCTGCGCTGGTTAAGGCAGCCATCGAGCAGAAGTCCGCGGACAAATTGACCGAGATTGTCGCTGCCATCGAAGAATGTGGCGCGCTTGACTACACGTTTGCACGGGCCCGAAAAGAAGTGGAGCTCGCCAACGAGAAGCTCGAGTTCTTACCCGAAGGGGAATACAAAACTGCGCTGCGACAGTTAGCCAGTTTTGCGATTGAGCGGACCGTATGATGCAAAAAGCCCCGGCAGTGCCGGGGCTTTTTGGTTTTGGGGCTCTGTAACTGGCGCCCCGCCTTAACATCAAATAATTTCACTTTGCACCCAAAAGCAAATACGAAGTGTAAAAATTCAATGCGAAGGCCCTGATATCGGGTACAGCCTTGCGAGACCTTCTAAAACAGGGATGTTTTAGAAGAGCCCCCATGGATGGGTTCACGGCGTGTCTCGCAAGGCAGTACCCGATAGCAGGGCCGCCACTGAGCTCCGCCACGAAGCGTGGCAGAGCCCACTACGAAATAAAAATCTAGCCTCGAATCAGCCCCAACAATTCCTCGGTCTTGGCCTTCATCAACGCCTCATCCCCACGGGATTCCACGTTGAGGCGCACCACCGGCTCGGTGTTGGACATGCGCAGGTTGAATCGCCACTCGTCAAAAGCAACGCTCAGGCCGTCCACATGTTCGACGCTGTTGGCACCGGCCGCGTATTTTTCTTCCGCGGCTTTCAGCAGAGCTGCAGGATCTTCCACCTTGGAGTTGATCTCGCCACTGCACGGGAAGGCCGCCATACGCTCGCCCACCAGCTGCGACAGGGATTTGCCGGAACGGCTCACCAGCTCCGCCACCAGCAGCCACGGAATCATGCCGCTGTCACAGTAGGCAAAATCGCGGAAATAGTGGTGTGCACTCATCTCGCCACCGTAGATGGCGTCTTCCTTGCGCATGCGCTCCTTGATGAACGCATGGCCGGTCTTGCTCTGCACCGGCTCACCGCCCGCTGCGCGCACAATGTCCTCGGTGTTCCAGGTCAGGCGCGGGTCGTGTACCACCTTGGCACCCGGCTGCTTGAGCAGGAAAGCTTCCGCCAGCAGGCCGACCACATAGTAACCCTCGATAAAGTCACCGCTTTCATCGAAAAAGAAGCAGCGGTCGAAATCGCCGTCCCAGGCGATACCGAAGTCCGCGCCGCTCTCACGCACCGCGGCCGCCGTGGACTCGCGGTTTTCCGGCAGGATCGGGTTGGGGATACCGTTGGGGAAACTGCCGTCCGGCTGGTGGTGCACGCGCACAAACTCAAACGGCAGGCTCGGCGCCAGCGCATCCACTACCGTACCGGCGCCACCGTTACCGGCGTTGACCACCAGCTTCAGCGGTTTCAGCGCGGAAACATCGACGTAGCCCAGCAGGTGCTGCACAAAGTCATCGCGATGGGCAAAGGTATGCAGCTCGCCGCGCTTTGCCACTGCGGCAAAATCGTTTTCTTCCGCCAGGCGCTTGATGTCCAGCAGGCCGGTATCGCCACTGATCGGGCGGGAGCCGGAACGCACGAACTTCATGCCGTTGTAGTCCATGGGGTTGTGGCTCGCGGTCACACAGATACCGCCGTCGAAATCGCCGTGGAAGGTGGCGAAATAGATCTCTTCGGTGCCGCACTCGCCAATGTGATAAACGTCGGCGCCGGCATCGCGCAGGCCGTTGGCCAGCGCATCGGTCAGCTCGCCACTGGTAAGGCGAATGTCATGCCCCACCACCACGCGGCGGGCGTCCAGGAACTGGGCGAAGGCGCGGCCCACGCGGTAGGCCACATCGGTGTTCAGCTCGTCCGGCACGCGGCCGCGCAGGTCATAGGCCTTAAAACAGGTTAATTCGGTCATCTCAGCCTTTCTCCCCCGGCAGATAGATATTTTCATAAACGTAATTGGTGGCTTCGACAAAGCCGTCGACGGAACCGCAGTCGAAGCGGCGCCCCTTGAAGTTGTAGGCGAGCACACATCCGCGCTGGGCCTGGGCCAGCAGCGCATCGGTAATCTGTACCTCGCCATTCTTGCCCGGCGGCGTTTCCCGAATGAGGTCGAAGATATCCGGCGTCAGGATGTAGCGGCCGATGATGGCCATATTGCTCGGCGCGTCTGCCGCTGCCGGCTTCTCCACCATATTGGTCACCTGGTACAGGCCCGGCTTGATTTCGTTTCCGTCGATCACCCCAAACTTGTGAATCTGGTCTTGCGGCACCTCTTCTACCGCCACGATGCTGCAGCGGAACTGCTTGTACAGCTGCACCATCTGCCCCAGCACCCCCAGTTCATCATTGAGGCAAAGATCATCTGCAAGCACCACGCCAAATGGTTCATCACCGATCAGGCGCTGTCCCTGCAAAATGGCGTCCCCCAGACCGCGCATTTCGCCCTGGCGGGTATAGGAAAAACTGGCTTCATTAATAACGGAGCGGACGCTGTCGAGATAGCGCTCCTTGCCGGTACCGGCGATCTGGTGCTCCAGCTCGAAGTTGGTATCGAAGTGATCCTCGATGGCGCGCTTGCCGCGCCCGGTGACAAAACCAATCTCGGTCAACCCGGCCTCGATGGCCTCTTCCACCCCGTATTGGACCAGTGGCTTGTTCACCAGCGGCAACATCTCCTTGGGCATGGCCTTGGTTGCCGGCAGGAACCGGGTGCCGTAGCCGGCAACCGGGAAAAGACATTTTTTGAGCATTAATCCCCCTCACTAAAAATATCTGTCGGGCGCTTTCCCGCGCCTTTGTCAGCAACTTATCACAATTCTGTGGCAAGAATCAGTCCAGCCCGGAGACCGCGGTATACCTGGTCCCGCGCCCTGATGACCACTTCCGAAAAACTGGTCAAGGGTTATTTGAGACAAACGCAGTCACAAAAAGGTTTATGACTGACTGGACAAGCTATGCTTAGCCCTTAGAATGCCGGCTCGTGTAAAGATTGCCCAGAATCGGGGACCCAATGAGTAATTTTGTTCAAAAAAGCAGCTACACCCGTGAAGAACTCCTGGCCTGCAGCCGTGGAGAAATGTTCGGCCCGGGTAATGCCCAGCTGCCCGCCCCCAATATGCTGATGCTCGACCGCATCACCCATATTTCCAAGGACGGCGGAGAATTCGGCAAAGGGGAGCTGATCGCAGAACTGGATATCACCCCCGACCTGTGGTTCTTCGAGTGCCACTTCCCCGGCGATCCGGTGATGCCGGGCTGTCTCGGCCTCGACGCCATGTGGCAGCTGCTGGGCTACTTCCTGGCCTGGAAAGGCAACCCCGGCCGCGGCCGCGCCCTGGGTTGTGGCGAGGTGAAGTTCACCGGCCAGATATTACCGACCGCGAAGAAAGTCACTTACCATATCCAAATGAGCCGCCTGGTCGAGCGCAAGCTGGTTATGGGCATCGGCAACGGTTCCGTAGCCGTGGACGGCCGCGAGATCTACACCGCCAAAGACCTGCGCGTAGGCCTGTTCACCCGCACCGACAACTTTTAAGCCGGTGGCGGGTCAAAACCGACCCACACAGAACAATAACAATCCACTCGAAAGAATTACTGGAGTTTACTATGCGCCGGGTAGTCATCACCGGAATGGGTATCACTTCCTGTATCGGTAACAACACCAAGGAAGTACTGTCTTCCTTGCAAACGGGCCGCAGCGGCATCCGTTATATGGATGAGTACGCCGAGCTGGGCCTGCGCAGCCAGGTTGCCGGGCTGGTCGATATCGATTTCAAAGAGCACATCGACCGCAAGCACCTGCGCTTTATGGGTGACTCTGCCGCCTACGCGTATATCTCCATGGCCGAGGCCATCGAGATGGCAGGGCTGGAAGAGAGCGACATTTCCAACCCGCGCACCGGGCTGGTGATGGGCTCCGGTGGCACGTCCACCACTGCGGTTATCGAAGCCGCCGAAATCCTGAAAACCAAGGGTGTGCGCCGGGTAGGCGCCTACCGGGTCCCGCAGACCATGAGCAGCACTGTATCCGCATGCCTGGCCACGCCGTTCAAGATCAAGGGTGTGAACTATTCCATCTCCTCCGCCTGCGCCACTTCGGCTCACTGCATTGGCAACGGTGCCGAACTGATCCAGATGGGCAAGCAGGACGTGGTATTTGCCGGCGGCGGCGAGGAGCTGGCGTGGAGCCTGACCCACCTGTTTGACGCCATGGGCGCGCTGTCCTCCAAGTACAACGACACCCCCACCAAGGCCTCCCGCCCCTACGACGCCAACCGCGACGGCTTTGTGATCGCCGGCGGCGGTGGCTGTGTGGTGCTGGAAGAGTACGAACACGCCAAGGCCCGCGGTGCCAATATCATTGCCGAACTGGTGGGCTACGGCGCCACCTCCGACGGCTACGACATGGTTGCCCCCAGTGGTGAGGGCGCGGCGCGCTGCATGCAGCAGGCGCTGGCTGGTATGGACGGCAAGGGCCTGGAAGGCGGTGTCGACTACATCAACACCCACGGCACCTCCACACCGGTTGGTGATGTTGCAGAACTGCGCGCGATGAAGGAAGTATTCGGCGACAAGGTGCCGGCATTCGCCTCCACCAAGTCCCTCACCGGCCACTCCCTGGGCGCCGCCGGCGTACAGGAAGCCATCTACTCCCTGCTGATGATGCAGAACGGCTTTATCGCCGCCTCTGCCAATGTGGAAACCGTGGACGAGGCTGCCGAGGGCCTGGACCTGGTAACCGAGCTGCGGGAGACCGAAGTGCGCCGGGCGCTGTCCAACAGCTTCGGCTTCGGCGGCACCAATGCCAGCCTGATCTTCGACAAGATCTGAAGCCCCGCCAGACGGCAGGACTGAACAAAAAAAGGGCGAACCGGCCAACGGTTCGCCCTTTTTTTGCTGAGTATTCGCTGCCGGCCTGCGCCGGACTAATCCGCCTTCTGCAGCCGTTCCAGCCACAGCTCCACCTGCCGGGTCAGGCCCTGGCGCCAGCTGCGCTGCTGAATACCGAAGACGTCCCGCAGTTTGGTGCAACTGAGAACTGCGGAGCGGTCGGTGGACTGCGACGCCTCGCCGGCCTCCGCCAGTGGCTGTATATCTGCGGCAAAATCCTCCCCGTACAGGGACTTCACCCGATCCAGAACTTCGCTGCCAAATTCCAGCGCGGTACAGGTGTCTGCCGATCCGTAGTGGTACAGCCCGTTTCGGGGTGCGCCGCTGGCCAGTTGCTGGGCAACGGCGGTGGCCACGCGCACCAGGTCGGCAACCGTGGTGGGGTTGCCGCGGCTGAGGTTGTCCAGTGACACCGGCCTGTTGGCCAGCAGAGCGGCAACCACCCGCCCCAGCAGTGCGTGCTCGTTGCGATCGACCAGCCAGCCGAGGCGCAGGGTGCTCACATTTTCCGCTCCGGACAGCAGCGCCTCACAGGCCTGCCAATCCTTGCCAGCGCGGGAATCGGGCGCAGGAGTCTCCTCTTCATCGATTTTCTTGCGCCCACCGCCGGCAAATACCCGGTAGGAAGAGAGGTGTAGCAGCGCGCCGTAGGGTAGCGCCGGCAGCGCCTCGCAGATGGCCCGCGCCCGCGGCATGTTGGCGCTGCCACCACAGGCGGCAGCGTTGATCAGCAGAGTGCCCTCGCGCAGCTGGTCGAGCTGGTCATCCGCGAGCAGCTGCACGCGGAATCCGACCTTCTGCAGGCCTTTCTGCAGCGCGCTGTCGATGGCGTTACCGGCACCGATCAGCGCGACGGAGTCCGGCTGGTAGCCGGTGTGATGCATGGGCATTGGCGCGCTTCAATCAGAACGGAATGTCGTCGTCGAAGCTGTTGTCAAAACCACCTGCCGGCGGCTGTTTGGAAGGCTGACCCTGCGGCTGTTGCTGCTGCGAAGGTGCCATCGGTGACGGCGCCGAGCGCCCCTGGGAAAACTCGTCCTGGTAGCCCTGGTTGTAGCCGCCCTGGCCACCGCCCTGCTGCTGGCCGTAGCCACCACCCTGGTTCTGCTGGAAACCACCCTCACCGCGGCTATCCAGCATCTGCATTTCGCTGGCAACAATCTCGGTGGTGTAGCGATCCTGGCCGGAATTCTTGTCCTGCCACTTGCGGGTGCGCAGGGAGCCTTCCAGGTACACCTTGCTGCCCTTGCGCAGGTATTCGCCGGCAATCTCCGCCAGGCGGTTGAAGAACACTACCCGGTGCCACTCGGTGCGCTCCTGCTGCTGGCCGGTCTGCTTGTCCTTCCAGGTCTCCGAAGTCGCCAGGGTGACATTGGTAACCGCGCCGCCACTGGGCATGTAGCGGGTTTCGGGGTCACCCCCCAGGTTGCCAATCAGAATTACTTTGTTCACGCCCCTGGCCATACGCCTCTCCTCTCGATCTGCCCGCAGCGGGCAACAATGTGCAAATTCAAAACAGTTTCAGACAACGACACAGCGGGCCAGCCCGGGAAAGCTGCCCACTGCCAACGGTGTATTTATATCCAGCAGCATACCGCATTCAACCGACAGCCGTCACCGCTTACGCAGCAGTCACACGCCGGTGACCGGCATGTAGCTGTTGCGCATGCGCCACCACAGCAGGGACCACAGCAGAAGGACAAAAAGTCCCAGGGTAGCGACACCCCCGGCACCGCCAAGGCCGAACACCAGGCCACCGAGGCTGCCCCCGGCAAAAGCGCCGAGAAACTGCAGGGTCGCGTAGAGCCCGGTGGCGGCGCCGCGGCACTCCGCGGGCGCTACCCGGGTGAGCTGTGCCGGCAACAGGGCTTCCAGCAGGTTGAACGCGAGGAAAAACACCCCCAGGCAAACCACCACCCAGGTCCCGTGTACCTGGGGCATCAGCGCTACGCCGCCAAATACCAGCCCCAGTAGCGCCAGGCGCATGGCCGCGGGAACCTGCTGGCGCTTTTCCGCCATCCGCATCAGCGGCAACATCACGATAAACGCCCCCAGCATCAGCGGTGCGTACAGCTTCCAGTGCTGCTCGCTGGCGAGATTCAGCTCGTCCACCAACAGCCGCGGCAGCGGTACAAACAGCATGGTGAGCAGCAGGTGCAGGAAAAAGACCCCGCCGACGAGGCGCCAGACCGGGCCCTGCCCCAGCAGTTTGCGGAAATCCCCCGGCCGCGGCGCATGGCGCCTGGCCGCCTCGGGATTGGGCACCAGTCGCCACACCAGCAACATTCCCACCAGTGCTAGCAGTGCGGTCAGCCAGAAGATCGCCGACAGGCCGCCGGCCGCCGCCACCAGCGGCCCCAGTACCACCGCCAGCACAAAGGCCACGCCGATGGATGCGCCGATAATGGCCATGGCCTTGCCCCGGTTCTCGTCCCGGGTCAGGTCCGCCACCAGCGCCATGGTGGCCGCGGCAATGGCGCCCGCGCCCTGCAGAATACGCCCCGCGATCAGGCCGTAGACCGAGTCGGTCAGCGCCGCCACCAGGCTGCCGCAGGCAAATACCGCCAGCCCCAGGAAAATCACCGGCTTGCGTCCCCAGCGGTCACTCAGGGTGCCGAGGGGGATCTGCAGTATCGCCTGGCTCAGGCCGTAGGCACCCAGCGCCAACCCCAGCAGGGCCGGGGTACTGCCCCGGTAATCGGCGCCGTATAGCGACAGCACCGGCAACACCATAAACAGGCCCAGCATGCGGAAGACGTAAAGGGAGGCGAGGCCGGCGAGAGCGCGGCGTTCTGTGGGGTTCATGCAGAAATTCCGGACACAGGGAAAAACAGGCGCGCATTGTAGCAGCCATGGCCGCGGAGATTGATCCCCCGCCGCCCAATGGCCAGATAGCCTGTCGCTATATGGCCACCGCGGTCAATTGCGCCCGTCACTCTCGCCCGTATTGGTCCTCGAAGCGGACGATATCGTCCTCTCCCAGGTAACTGCCGGACTGCACCTCGATCAGCTCCAGCGGGATGGTGCCGGGGTTTTCCAGCCGGTGCACCACCCCCAGGGGAATGTGGGTGGACTCGTTTTCGGTCAGCAACAGCTTGTCGTCACCCCGGGTCACCATGGCGGTGCCCCGCACCACGATCCAGTGCTCGGCGCGGTGGTGATGCATCTGCAGCGACAGCTGGCAGCCGGGCTTGACCACGATGCGCTTGACCTGAAAGCGGGGCCCGCCGTCGATGGAGTCGTAGTAACCCCAGGGGCGGAATACCTTGCGGTGATTCTCCGCCTCGCTGCGCCGGTCCTGTTTCAGTCGCTGCACCAGGGTTTTGACTTCCTGCACGCGGTTCTTGTGCGCCACCATCAGCGCATCGTCGGTGTCCACCACCACCAGGTCCTGCACACCGAGAATGCCCACAAGGCGATCGCTCCCGTGCACCAGGCAGCCGGAGGCATCCTCTGCGAGTACGTCGCCCCGCAGCAGATTGTCGTTGCCATCCCGCTCTGCCAGCTCCCACAGTGCCGACCAGGAGCCCACATCACTCCACCCCGCCTGCATGGGCACCACGGCAGCGGACTCGGTGCGCTCCATCACCGCGTAGTCCACCGAATCCGACGGGCAGTTGGCGAAGGCCGCGGCGTCGATGCGGGTGAAATCCAGGTCCCGCGCGGCGCCGGCCATGGCGGCGCGGCAGGCTTCCAGTATCTCTGGCCGCTGCTGCCCCAGTTCCTCCAGGTAGCGGGTGGCGCGGAACAGGAACATGCCGCTGTTCCAGTTGTACTCGCCGCTGGCGAGATAGCCCTCGGCGGTGGCGAGATCCGGCTTCTCCACGAACTCCGCCACTTGCCAGCCTCCCGCCACCGGCTCGCCACTGCGGATATAGCCGTAGCCGGTTTCCGCACTGGTGGGCACTATGCCGAAGGTCACCAGGTGACCGTCTTCCGCCAGCGCCCGCGCAGCCTGCACCGACTGCCGGAAGGCCGCGGCATCCGCCACCACGTGATCCGCCGGCAGCACCAGCAACAGCGGGTCCTCGCCAGACTCGGTGGCAGCCAGCGCCGCCAGCGCGATGGCCGGTGCAGTATTGCGCGCGCAAGGCTCCAGCAGGATCGACTGCGCGGCGCGATCTATCTCCAGCAGCTGCTCGGCGGCGGCAAAGCGGTGGTTCTCGTTGCACACCAGGATCGGCGCCTGCACACCGTCCAGGCCGTCGAGGCGCCGGGCAGTGGCCTGCAGCATGGTGTCGCTGCCCGCCAGGGACAGGAACTGCTTGGGGTAGGCCTCGCGGGACAGCGGCCACAGGCGTGAGCCGCTACCGCCGCAGAGAATGACAGGAATCATGTTTTCCATATCCTTAGCGGAATATTCAGTTGTGCAGATTTTGGCACACTCCCCAGCCGGATTATACTTGACCGTTTTCGTCCGCCCGGTTCGCCGCGGCACCAAATCTGACATCAAGCCTGACAGCAAACCTGGCAGCAAACCTGGCAGCAGGCCCGTCACAATACAGGACAGCGTGTGGATACGATTTATGTACGGGGTGCGCGCACCCACAACCTCAAGAATATCGACCTGGATATTCCCCGCGATAAACTCATCGTAATTACCGGCCTGTCCGGCTCTGGTAAGTCCTCACTCGCCTTCGACACCCTCTACGCCGAGGGCCAGCGGCGCTATGTGGAGTCGCTCTCCACCTACGCGCGCCAGTTCCTGTCGATGATGGAAAAGCCGGATGTGGACACCGTGGAGGGGCTGTCGCCGGCGATCTCCATCGAGCAGAAGTCCACCTCCCACAACCCGCGCTCCACCGTGGGTACCATCACCGAGATCTACGACTACCTGCGCCTGCTGTTTGCCCGCGTCGGCGAGCCCCGCTGCCCGGAGCACCACGAGCCGCTGCAGGCCCAGACCATCAGCCAGATGGTGGACCAGGTGCTGGCGCTGCCGGAAGGCAGCAAAATCATGCTGCTGGCACCGGTGATCCGCGACCGCAAGGGCGAGCACCTGCACGTGTTCGAACAGCTGCGCCGGGACGGCTTCGTGCGCGCGCGCATCGACGGCACCGTGTGCGACCTGGACGACACCCCCAAGCTGGACAAGCGCAAGAAGCACACCGTCGAGGTGGTGGTGGACCGCTTCAAGGTACGCGAGGATCTGCAGCTGCGGCTGGCGGAATCCTTCGAAACCGCGCTGAACCTCACCGACGGCATCGCCGCCATCAGCTTTATGGACGGCGACCAGGAAGACCGCCTGTTCTCCGCCCGCCACGCCTGCCCAGTATGTGATTACTCACTGGACGAACTGGAACCGAGACTGTTCTCGTTCAACAACCCCGCCGGTGCCTGCCCCGCCTGTGACGGCCTCGGGGTAAAACAGTTCTTCGACGAGGAAAAAGTGATTCTCGACCCGGCCAGCAGCATCTCCGAGGGTGCGATTCGCGGCTGGGACCGGCGCAACATTTACTATTACCACATGCTGGATTCGCTGGCGGAACACTACGGCTTCGACCTCGACAAGCCTTGGAACAAGCTGCGCAAGCGCGATCGCGAGGTCATACTGCAGGGCAGCGGTGACACCGATATCGACTTCAGCTATGTGAACGACCGCGGCGACATCACCGTGCGCCGCCACACCTTCGAGGGCATCATCCCCAATTTCCAGCGCCGCTACCGGGACACCGAATCCCAGTCGGTGCGAGAGGAACTGGCGAAATACCTCAGCACGCAGAAATGCCCGGACTGCAGCGGCACCCGCCTGCGCCGGGAAGCGCGCAATGTATTCGTGGACGACCGCACCCTGGCACAGATCACCGAATTGCCGGTGGGCGATGCTTTCGACTATTTCACCAACCAACTCAAATTTCAGGGCGCGCAGAAAGAGATCGCCGACAAGATCCTCAAGGAACTGCGCGACCGCTTCCGCTTCCTGGTGGATGTGGGCCTGAACTACCTGACCCTGAACCGCAGCGCCGAGACCCTGTCCGGCGGTGAGGCCCAGCGCATCCGCCTGGCGAGCCAGATCGGCGCCGGCCTCGTCGGCGTCATGTACATTCTCGACGAGCCCTCCATCGGCCTGCACCAGCGGGACAACGAGCGCCTGCTCGCCACCCTCACCCACCTGCGGGACATCGGCAATACCGTAATCGTGGTGGAGCACGACGAAGACGCCATCCGCGCGGCGGACTTTATCGTCGATATCGGCCCCGGTGCCGGCGTGCACGGCGGCGAAGTGGTGGCCGCCGGCAGCCACGACGAGATTGCCGCCTGCGAGCGCTCACTTACCGGCCAGTACCTGTCCGGCGCCAAGCAGATTGTGGTGCCGGAAGCGCGCAATCCCGCCAGCGACAAGATGCTGCGTATCCAGGGCGCCACCGGCAACAACCTGAAGAATGTGAGCCTGGAAATTCCCGTGGGCCTGTTCACCTGTGTCACCGGTGTCTCAGGCTCCGGCAAATCCACCCTGATCAACACCACCCTGTATCCGCTGGCGGCAACCGCCCTGAACAAGGCCACCACCCTCAAGGCTTCCCCGCACCAGAAAATCGACGGGCTGGATCATTTCGACAAGTGCGTGGATATCGACCAGAGCCCCATCGGCCGCACACCGCGCTCCAACCCGGCCACCTACACAGGCATTTTCACCCCCATTCGCGAACTGTTTGCCGGCACCCAGGAGGCGCGCTCGCGGGGCTACAAGCCGGGCCGCTTCAGCTTCAACGTGAAGGGCGGGCGTTGCGAGGCCTGTCAGGGCGACGGCGTGATCAAGGTGGAAATGCATTTCCTGCCGGATATCTATGTGCCCTGCGATACCTGTAAGGGCAAACGCTACAACCGGGAGACGCTGGAGGTACATTACAAGGGCAAGAACATCCACGAGACCCTTGAGATGACCGTGGAGGACGCGCGGGAATTTTTCGACCCGGTACCGGCCATCGCCAAAAAACTGCAGACATTGATGGACGTGGGTCTTTCCTATATCAAACTCGGCCAGGCCGCGACCACCCTCTCCGGTGGTGAGGCCCAGCGGGTGAAGCTCTCGCGGGAGCTGTCCAAGCGCGACACCGGCAAGACCCTGTACATTCTCGACGAGCCAACCACCGGCCTGCACTTTGCGGATATCCAGTTGTTACTGGATGTACTGCACCGGCTGCGCGATCACGGCAATACCATTGTGGTGATCGAACACAACCTGGACGTGATCAAGACCGCGGACTGGATCGTCGACCTGGGCCCCGAGGGCGGTTCCGGCGGCGGTGAAATTATCGCAACCGGCACGCCGGAACAGGTGGCGAAAATCAAGGGCTCGCATACCGGGCGGTTTCTGAAGCCGATGCTTGCGGCCAAGCGCGGCTGACTCTGCTCCGCCCCTCCCCCACAGGAAGGGGCGGTTTAACCGCCGGCCCCTCCTGCAACCCGGCTATTTATCTAAGATTTTCTCCCTCGCATTTTTTCACACTTGACCTCTCTCCCAGTATTTCCCGCCCGCGGCAATTTTTCAGTCGCAAATGTCGTAGAAAAATTCATCCACCGGCCCTCCCCACTAGCGCCGCGGACATCCAACAATAATTGGCCTTACATTCATCCCAATACCCGGCCAAATCGTCGCGAAAACCTATAATTTCTGGGGCACGCCGGACCTGAACCAGATGTAACGTCGATTGCGCCGTCATAAGCAGTATAAAGCGCCGAATCATCCACAGGGATCCATTACAGGACCACAGCGACGCGCATTATTACCGGCGTTTTCACCCGTCAATCCGCTTTTTATAAAAAGTTCGTAACAGTATCAAAAAGTTAGGAAGCCCCGTCGACATGGATAGTTCGTCCCGTCTCAGAAATATTCTGCGGCATATCAAGCACTGGCTGGTAGTAAAAACCGCACCACGCAAAAACCGTATTTACACCCAGTTCTACCGATTCCCCCACCAGTACCGCGTGCTGGCAGAGCGAATACTCCCGCAGATGATCGAGGCCCACTCTCGCCCCCTGCGCATTCTGGTGTTCGGCTGCTGCAGCGGTGCCGAACCCATATCACTCTCCGCGGTATTGCGCCGCAACTTTCCGCAGCTGGAGTATCAAATCGAAGCCTACGACATAGTGCCAGATGTGATCGAGCGGGCACAGAATCCGAATTACAGCCAAGAAGAGGTGCACCAGGGGCCCTTTGTCACCGAGGAATTTGTCGGCGAAACCTTCGACCTGGTGGACGGCCGCTACCGGGTAAAACCCGAAATCCTGCGACCGATTTCCTTCCGCGTGGGCGACATGCTGGATCCGGGGTTTATCGCTTCCCTGGGCCAGGCGGATCTGGTTTTTGCCCAGAATGTGCTGTTCCACCTGCCGGCCAAAAATGCACGCCGGGCCTTTGCCAACCTGCAGCAACTCATGCACTCCGACTCCGCGCTGTTCGTAAACGGCATGGACATCGATATGCGCGTGCAACTGACCAAGAAGTTCGAGCTGCAGCCGGAAGACTACCTTATCGAAGAGATCCATAACGACGCCCGGCAAGACCGCGGGGATGGCTGGGCTGGCGCCTACTGGGGAAGGAAGCCATTCAGCCGCCGCTCCCGTGAATGGATCCGCGAGCACTGCACCATCTACCGTAAGGCCAGCGTATGAATACTGTCGAACCACTTGAGTGTGATTTTACCCAATTCACCATCGAGGAAACCGAGCAGTCAATTGCCCAGCGCTTTGAAAAGCAGGTGGCGCGTCACGGCGAGCGCCTCGCAATTACCGACGGCAATGCCTCTCTCAGCTACAGTGCCCTGAATCATCTGGTGAACCGCATGGCAAGGAAAATCCTCGCCCTTGCCCCCGCGGAAAAACCGGTACGCGTTGCAACCTTTCTAGAGAAAGGTATCACGCAGATTGCCGCGATTCTTGCGGTACTGAAATGTGGCCACGCCTATGTTCCGATCGACCCGGCGTTCCCGGCGAAGCGCAACCGCCACATTTATCGCGAGTCCCAGGCAGCGCTGATCCTGAGCAAAGGCTCCAATCACCAGGCCGCAGCAGAACTTGCCGGCAACGCGACCCGAATCCTCGATCTGGACGACATTCCGGAAAGCATTCCCAGTGACAACCTGGACATCGCGATTTCTCCGGATGCCCTCGCGTACATCATTTACACCTCCGGCTCCACCGGCAACCCCAAAGGCGTAGTGCAGAATAATCGCAACCTGTTGCACGGCTGCATGCGTCGCACCAATCTGCAGAAGGTGTCGCCCCAGGACCGCATGACCCAGGTTTACTCCTGCAGTGTCATCGCCTCGGTTTACTGTATTTTCGGCGCACTGCTAAATGGTGCAGCACTCTTTCCCTACGATTTCCACCGCGATGGCGTCGACAAGCTGGGAGAGTGGCTGATCTCCCGCCGTATTTCCATCTACCATTCGGTGGCATCCCTTTTCCGCGAGTTTGCCACCCAGTATCGCGGGGCGACCGACGAATTCAGTATCCGACTGGTGACCTTCGGTGGCGAGCGCGTACTTACCAGCGATGTCGAACTTGCACGTAAGGTTTTCGGCCAGGATATAGAGTTCTATACCGGGCTCGGTTCCACGGAAACGGGCACCATACGCTATTTCCATATTGGACGGGATACTGTCCTCGATGGCGATGTGGTACCGATTGGCTACCCGGTGGAAGGCGTTGAGGTTGTACTTCTCGGTGAAGATGGGCGCGAAGTCGCCAACGGCGAAATTGGCGAGATCACCGTGCGCAGCCCCTACCTGGCGCTGGGCTACTGGAAAGATACGCAATCCAGCGACAAGGCTTTCAGTCGCGACAATGACAATCCATCGATCATCATTTACCGCACCGGTGACCTGGGGCAAATGGACCCGGATGGCCTGCTGCACCACCGCGGGCGCAAGGACTTCCAGGTAAAAATTCGCGGCTTTCGTATCGAAGTGGCAGAAGTGGAAGCGCGCCTGCTGGCGCATCCGCAGATTTCCGAAGCGGTTGTGGTGTCGCGGGATATTCGCGGAGAGGCACAGCTGGTGGCCTACCTGGTGCCCGCCGGCGACGCAGCTCCGAACGTTCAGGAGCTGCGCGATTATCTGGCGGAACAGCTCACCTATTACATGATTCCCACAGTCTATGTACGCCTGGCACAACTGCCGAAAACACCGAACAAAAAGGTGGACCGCAATGCACTGCCGGCACCGACCGCCGACAATCAGCTGCGCGGTGCCGAGCTGATTACCGCAAGCGGCGGCACCGAAGAGTTCCTGGTGGAATCCTGCCAAGAGCTTCTAGCGCGGGACGTCGTCAACGTCGGCGAAAGCTTCTTTGCACAGGGCGGCCATTCCCTCAGCGCGACACAGCTACTGGCGCGGATCAACGAGCACTTCTCCGTAAGCCTGGATATTCGCAGTATTTTCGAGAGCACCAGCCTGCGCGCACTGGGTGAGCGTATCGATGCCACCGCCCCCAAAACGGAAGAGAAGGCCGCGGCAGAGAGCCTTACCCACGCGCCTGCCAGCGCGCGCATTCCACTCAGTGCCGCACAGCAACGCATGTGGCTTTCGGAAAAACTGTGGGGCAACGGTAACGCCTACAAGATTTCCAATATCGTGCTGCTGCGGGGCAAACTGAATGTCCCCGCGCTGGAGCAGGCACTGGGTGCAATTGTCGCGCGCCACGATATCCTGCGCACCCTTTTTCCCGAGGATGCCCAGGGCCCCTACCAGCAGGTTGTACCCACCGAAACATTCCGGCTGCCGATAACCGACTTGCGCGAGCAGCCCAGAGCCGGCCGCACCAGCCGCGCCACCAGTTATTGCCAAAAGCTGTTGAAGGAACCCCAGTCTCTGGATAGGGGGCCACTGTTTTGCGCACGCTTGATTCGCATCGAAGACAAGGCGGCGATTCTCGCACTGACCTTCCACCACATCATCTACGACAACATCTGGTCCAGCGGGATATTCTTCCGCGAATTGCGCCAGCTGTACGCCGACTTCACACAACAACGGCCCGCATCACTGCCGCCACTGGCATTCCAGTTCGCGGATTACGCCTACTGGGAACAGCAGCGCAGTACCGGTGCCCCCTACCAGGCCCAATTGGACTACTGGAAACAGCAGCTCGCCGACGCCCCGGCGCCACTCGACTTGCCGGCGGACCGGCCGCGGCCGCAATCCGCGGACTTTCGCGGCGGGCTGGTGAAATTCAAGTTGCCCGCATCCCTGTGGGCGGCACTGGGCGCACTCGCGCGACGGGAATCCGCCACCAGCTTTATGCTACTGCTGGCAGCCTGGCAACTGCTGCTTCACCGCTATACCGGGCAGCTGGATATTGTCGTCGGCACACCGAGCGGACGCCGCCAGCACACCCAGTCAGAATCGATGATCGGCCTGTTCATCAATACGCTGGTACTGCGTACCGATTTTTCCGGGCAACCGGACTTCCGCACCCTGCTACAACGTGTGCGTGCAACTTCCATCGACGCCTTCGCCAACGACCAGGTGTCATTTGAAGACCTGGTGACAGCACTGAACCCGCAACGTGCAAGCGGTGAATCTCCCTTCTTTCGCCACCTGTTCATCCACCGCAAGCAACAGGCGGGCCAGTGGCAGATTCCGGGCCTGCAGGTCACCCCGTTGAACGCGCACGCCGGCGGGGCCAAGTTCGATCTCACCCTGTCGGTACTGGAAAGCGACAGGGGTCTCTCCGGCAGCCTAGAATTCCGCCGCGCCCTGTTCGACCGGGAGACCGCCGACAGCCTGTGCCAGAACTACGTGCAACTTCTGACCAGTATTGTGGAAATGCCCGATCGTCCGGTTGCCACCCTGCCCCTCCTGGCCCCTACGGAACGCGCGCAATTGTGCAGCGAGTGGAACCAGACCGCAGAGGACCTGCCACTGCAGTTCACTGCCGCGCAACTGTTCGAACAGCAAGTGGAAAAACGCCCCGAGCAAACCGCGCTCATCGGTGAGCACGTTAGCCTGAGTTACCAGCAGTTAAACCAGCGCGCCAATGGTGTTGCGGAGTTGCTGCGCACGCGCGGCGTGGGTGCGGGATCACTGGTGGCTGTGTGCATGGAGCGCTCCCCGGATCTTGTGGTGGTACTGCTCGCGGTATGGAAAGCCGGCGCCGCCTATGTACCACTGGACCCACTATTCCCCGGCGATCGTATCGCCCACATACTGGAAGACAGTGCCCCGGCGCTGGTGGTTACCGATGCCGCGAGCTGCGCCCGGCTGCCGGAAATCCCCGACGAACCTCTGCTCCTCGGGGACAGCGCACCGTTCGAACAGGGGGCCACCTCGGATTTGCCGGCCATTGCCGACAGCGACGGCCCCGCTTACGTCATCTACACGTCCGGCTCCACCGGCAAGCCCAAGGGTGTACAGATTGCCCAGCGCAGCCTGGTCAACTTTCTCTGCTCCATGCAACAGCGCCCCGGGTTTAGCGCGGACGATACCCTGCTCGCGGTGACGACCATCTGTTTTGACATCGCCATGCTGGAGCTCTTCCTGCCACTGCTCAGCGGTGGACGCCTGGTGATTCAGGACGCAAAACAATCTCGCAACCCGGTAGCCCTGCAGCACTGCCTGCGGGACCACAATGTCACGGTCATGCAGGCGACCCCTTCCACCTGGCGCATGCTGCTCGACCACGGCTGGCAGGGCCAGCCTTCGGTGCGAGTCCTGTGCGGTGGAGAAGCCATGGGCCGGGACCTCGCCGATCGCCTGATCCAGCGTGGCCTCGAGGTATGGAACCTGTACGGCCCCACCGAAACCACCATCTGGTCTTCCACCTGCCCCATTCGCAAACCGGAAGATGCGGCGTTTATCGGCGAACCGATCGCCAATACCACCCTGTATGTACTGGATTCCAGCGCTGCACTGATGCCGGTGGGAGTTCCCGGCGAACTGTGTATTGGTGGCGAGGGGCTGGCGCTTGGGTACCTCAACCGCGAGCCACTCACACAGGAAAAATTCTTCCCCTGTGCGGCACTAGGGGGCGAACGCCTGTACCGTACCGGGGACCTGGTGGTGCGCCGGCGCGACGGGCGTATCGAGTACCTGGGGCGCATGGATCACCAGGTGAAGATCCGCGGCTTCCGCGTGGAAGTGGGCGAAATAGAAACGGTGCTGACGGAAGACCCAGCGGTGCGCCAGAGTGTGGTCATTGCCCACGATGACGACTGTGGCAGCAAGTACCTGGTGGCCTACGTGATCGCCGCAGGCGAAACCAGTCCCGACAGTGAGGCGCTGCGCCGCCGGCTGCGGCAATCCCTGCCGGAATATATGGTGCCGGCGGCCTTTGTCACCACCAGCGAGTTTCCGCTGACACCGAACGGAAAGGTGGATCGCAAGGCCTTTGTGGCTCCGGAAATTGCACAGGAAATCACCGCGGCTTCGACTGGCCAGCCCGCGCCCGCGGTGCCCGACGCACCAACAGCCACGGACGTTTCCGAATCTCAGGGAACGTTAATGGAAGCGGCCCCTAGCCCGGTGGCGGCATCGAGCGCCGCGAAAGTTTCCAAGGCGCCGTCACAAAAGCCCGCCGCTGCCCCCGCGGAAATCGCCGCGGCAATCCGCGAGGTCTTCAAGGCACTGCTGAAGATCCCGGTACCATCGGACGAAACCAGTTTCTTCGACCTTGGCGGACACTCACTGCTGGCACTGCACGCAATCACCCGGCTCAACTCCCTGTTTGACCAGGAGTTGCCTCCCACCCTGCTGTTCGACTTCCCGACGGTGGCGGCCCTGGCGGAGGCGATCCAGAAACTGGGGGAAGGCCAGAGCGAGCAGGAAGTACTGGCCACCGCCGGCGTGGATGAGCAGACCGAACAGCAGGTCAATGCGATTCTGGAGGCGGTGCAACGCCGCAAAGATACGGCAGACCTGCCAAACTTTCCCCACGGCATGAAGATGCGCCGCTCCCCGATTGCTGCGCGTCTGCTCGCACCACTGTTCGCCATCCCCCGCAACAGTGTGCGGGCACTGCTGCAGAAGCTGATTCTCAAACTGGAGGGCGGCTCCACTTTCAGTATCACCATACGCGAGCTCTACCGAAAATATTACGCTATCGAGGTGGATGACTTCAGCAGCGTTACCTTTGATCCGGTGAAACTGAAGTCCTCTACGCGCATTGGAAAGTACTGCACCATCTACCGTACCGCACGCTTCCAGAACGCGGATCACCCGCGCAATACCCTCTCAACCCACGGAATCTTTTACTACCCCGGGATGGGCTTCAGTACCGGCTACGCTCTCGACCGGGTTGCCATCGAAGTGGGCAATGACGTGTGGATCGGCGATGGAGCCAAAATCCTGTATCCCACGCGGAAAATTGGCGATGGCGCGGTAATCGCAGCTGGCGCCATCGTTATCGAGGACGTGCCGCCCTATGCAGTGGTCGCCGGCTACCCGGCACGGGTGGTGCGCTACCGGTTCTCCCACGACACCATTGCCAAACTGGAAGCGCTCAAGTGGTGGGATATGTCACCCAGCCAGCTGCACCACAGCAGGCGTGAATTTCTCAAGCCACTTGAAGGTGAGCGGATACGCTAACACAGCCAGGAGTCACAAATGGAATTGGAGGTTGAGGCCGAAGGCCTGCGCGGGACGCCCTTGTCGGCCCAATGCCAAGAGGGTCGGGCGAGCCCAAGAATCGCAACGGATATAGCCGGTGCACGTATCCTGCTGGAAGCCTGGGAAAACAGCGGCAATAACGACTCGCCCCGCTCGCTACACGCAACTACGGATTTTTTCTTGCCATTTCTCGAAGCCAATACCAGCTACAGGGCACCACACATCGCCCTGTGGCAGGACGGTGCAACCACCGCGGGCGTTCTGATCGGCCGGATCACTGTTGCCCGCCCCAAGCGCACGATCGGGCCTGTGCGGATTCCAACCCCCAGGTTGCGCACCCTGGAAATCGTCCACGGCGGGCTGCAGGCAGGCAGCGCACAAATCGCCAGCCTGCAGTTGGTGTATCTCCGTGAAATTCTTTCTCGCGGTGAGGTGGACTGTATTTCAATCCACCACCTGCCCTTCGACAGTGAAATCGATGGCCAGCTGTTTGCTGGCTTGTGCGCGCTGGGAGACAGCAGGCCCGCAATTACAGGTCACTGGTTCACGGAGCTTACCGACGACGACGGAAAAGCGGTGATAACCAATTCGTCCAAGACCCGCCGTTCTTTCCGTCGCAAGGATCGCAAACTGGAGACCCACTTCAACGGCCAGGTGCACGTGCGTGAACTGCGCCAACCGGGAGAGGTCGCGCAATTTATAGACGCCGCCGCCGGTATCGGCAAGCGGAGTTACCAGGGCGGCCTGGGAGTTGGGGTAAGCAACGACCCGCATTGGCACAGGATACTCAATATCCTCGCCGCCAGCGGTAATCTGCGTGGCTACCTGCTGGAAGCAGACGGCATAAATATCGCATATGGTCTCGGCGCAATAGGACGGGGCACTTGCTGTTACATGGCGGGGTCATATCTGCCGGAATTTCGCAAGGTCGGCCCCGGCGGGTATTTGCTGCGGCGTATCTTCGAACACATGCAGGAAGAAGGGGTGCGCTGGTTCGATTTTGGTTTCGGCAATGCGGACTACAAGCAACTGTACGGGAGCGAGCACCGGAACGAGGCGACCCTGCACCTGTTTGCCGGTTCCGCACCAGCCCGTATCGCCCGGGTCATCGACAGCATGACACACCGGGCAAATCACACCGCACGTTATCTGCTCGAGCGCACCGGAATGCTGGAGTACGCACGGCGCTGGTGGCGGCGCAGCCTGGAATGGCTTGCGCGAAAGTGATCAATGTTGCTTCAGGTGGCGCCGCGGCTGGATTCATCGCGGTGCCAGCGATAACGAGCCCCCCGGCGACGGTAGCGCAATGCATTGACATAGGCGAGTGCATTGACCGCATAGTATACGACCCACTCCACCAGGGATGGCCGACTGGTGAAACGCGAGGTAGATGTGCCCGCGGGAACGGTACATTCCTGCCGCTTGGCAAGCTGCAACTTTCCCAGCTTGCTGCGGGTTTTTATCCGCAGTAAATCCCGAAAATTGCCAGGAACCCACACCTCACTGTGCGCCTGCTCGCACACGGCGATATTGGAATAGCCAAATATTGCGCGAATATACCCGTCGTCGGAAATCAGGTCAGGAAACTTGGAAAACGACTGCCGCGCAGCCCGGTTCAAGCCATATACCCCGGCACCGTAGCCATATTCGGTGAAAAACCGCGTCTTTTTCCAGGCGCGGTAGTAGTATTTCACGAAAAAGTCACTGTCGCCGTTACGCAGTACACCCTGCGGGGCGACCACTACCGGATCGGTAGATTTTCTGCAGGCATCAATCAACGCCAGTAGCGCTTCCTGATTGATATAAACATCAGCGTCCACATAGATCCTGGGGAATCCCAGACCCTGCGCTTCGGCTTCATTGATCGCGCGCGCCTTGCCGGCGCGGGCAAGGTCAAGACAGCGAGCCTGAGGAAAAAAATGCCGGACTACACCGGCGGTCCTGTCACTACAGCCGTTACAGGCAACCGTGATCGTGTACTTACCACTCTGCACACCGGGATATATCGCCTTCAGCAACTTGCCGATGGTAGCGGCTTCATTGTGCGCGGGAATAATCACCGAAGGTTTTAGCTCGAACGACATATCAGGGCGCCCATTCCTGCTGGCTATTGGCGAACTGGCGCCAGAGATCCCGCTGCACTTTATACTTGTCGTCAGCGCGCGCGAGTACCGAGAAGGCGACCAGGCGCAACCAGGTACCCAATGCGATCAACCAGCCGGCAATTTCCGCCTGAAATTCTGATCCATGCTTGGCGAAATACCGCAACTTTGACCGGTACAGGAAGTTCAGTTTGTTGATCCCGGTCAGCGTCTGACTGCCAGCGTGCATAATCACAGCGCGATCTGTTACCCGCGGTCGCGCCCCCAGCATACGGGCCCGGCGGCACAGGTCGATTTCCTCGGAATACAGAAAAAAATCCTCATCGAACCCGCTGAGCTGCCGAAACAGTTCCTGGTCGATCAATAAAAAGCATCCGGAAACCGCATCCACATCGCCATTTCTTTGGATAGAACGCTGGGAGTAGCCACCGCTGGTACGGCGCAAGCCTATACTCAAAAGCTTGTCCACACCGAGGCTCCAGCATAATAGCGATAGCAAGCCAGGCTCGCGCCAGGCAGATTTTCCGTCGAGCGCCCCGTTCACGTTACAGGTAACACCGCCCCAGATTCCACAACCGGGATTCTCCGCCGCGAACTCCAGAAGATTAACCAGGCTATCGTGTTGCAGTCGCACATCGGGATTCAGAAACAGAATAGGCGCCGAGTTGGAGATGGCATTGGCTCCCAGATTGCAGCCAGCGGCGAATCCGAGGTTTTTTTCCGACTCGATCAGCTTTATCTGTGGCGATGACAACGCGCGTAGTAACGCACAAGAGTCATCCCTGGAGGCATTGTCTACTACGACAAATTCTATGTCTTCTATCGGGAGGTCACCGTCCGCTATGTCTTGCAGTGCCCGGCAGATTTCCTCGCCGCAGTTGTAGCAGACAAACACTATGTTGAGTAAAGGGGGGGTCGGCATAGTCATTCACCGCTGCTGATGAAGTAAGAGTTCACAATCCAGAGCTCGCTGCTGGCAATGGCACTGCCCGTCCCGATCGCACCCTTCCCTTAAGCGGGCTACGTACCTCGCTAACTGCGGCAATGCCACCGACTGACAGATAGAAAATACATACCATTTGCCCGAAATAAGATACGGCGAGAAAGCTGACGCAGTGCACGAATAGCATGACCGCCAGTCCCCACAGTAGCCGGCTTGCGGCCACAGAAGTTGTCATGCGCTGCGCACGCCCCAGGCGCAAGAACAACACAGCAAGAAACATGGCAAACAGCAGTAACTGGACGACTCCCCCATCGACGCCCGCAAGCACATATTCATTGGTTATATCCTGCATTCCCCAGCCCCAGTGTGCGGTGGCTTTGGTACCAAAGGCCCACCATTCCCCAAAATGATTGATCGACTGTTGAATCAGGTTATAGCGGTGCCAACCGGTGGATCCACCGGTAATGTCGATGCGCGATAGCAGGTGCCATACGGGCATTTCCATCACCAGATGCAGTACAAAAAGTACCCCCACCATTGCTATCGCCAGAGAGCGCATGTAGTGGCGCCAGGAATAAAACGCAACCCCGGCCAATGCACACATCAAGGCAACTACCGGCGTACTTGACGCCGTAGCCAGCACAATCAATGGCATACTCACGATGCCCGCGCCAATCAGCATGCGCGCACCGGTACGGCTCTGCCACAGCGCTATCAGGCAGGGCAGAATGGTCGCCCAGCACAATCCGGCCATGATTGGATGCAAGAATGGCCCCTGGGCCCGCAAGCGACCATTGCGCGCCAGCGTTTCCTCTGGAACGCCGCCAAATATGGAGAACAGGTTGCGGCCACTCACCTGCTCCAGCGCGAAGAAGGCGAGCATTGGCAGTGACAATGCTGCAAACCACAGCAGCAGACGGCGCACATCTTCGAATGAACGCAGGCAGGCGCGCCCTATCAGGTAAGCGCCAAATGTATCGATGGCGCCACCGGCACTGGTAATCACACCTTCAAACCCGCCACTCAGCATTCCCGAGGCCAGCAGATTCCATAGCGTGACCGCAAGTATCAGGTTATCCGGCAGCCCCCAGCGAATCTCGCGCAACTGCCCGCGCAAAAAAATTGCCGCGAGGGTCGCAAGTATAAGAATTCGCACAAACGTGAAGTCCAGAGAGAATATCGCGATACGCTGGGCACCGGGCAGCGCAACCGCAATCATGATCAATGGAAACAGCTGATAGCGCCGCGGCAATATCAGTAATGCGATCAGCGCGACCGACAAGGCAGCCAAGCCGATTGGGTGCGCCATCGTCTGATCGGCCCACAGCGCGCCACCAAAATGTTCCGGCATCACACGTTCAGTCATGGGTCACCTCACCCGGGCACGGCACAAAATTGATTGAAGATTGCTTGAATGTTTTCGGCATCAAGGTGCCCCCTCGATCGGGTGCCGCAGCCTTTTCCTATAAATGCGCTTCACCGTGCCGAATACCGAGCGCAGTTTTTCCATGAATCCGAGCTCCCGCCACCAGAAAGGAAAAAGTGCGAAGCCCGAAAATTTCGGTGCGGCCGCACCGAACAAACGCAGTGTGTGCAGCCGTGCCCACAGGCTACCGCGTGCGCTCAGCAGGTTTGGCTGGGACCGGGGTAACAGGCTGACATCGCTGCCGGTTACCTTCAGGTATCCGGCAGCAATGGCGCCATCCAGGATCTCCTGCCCGCGGCGGGTACGCACCACAATCAACGAGCTTCCGGATTCACCCGGTTCGACTTCCCGGTACCACGGGTCGCCCACCGCGATATCCGCAAACTCCCCGGTGTGGTCTGGACAGATGTAGCAGCGCCACTGACGATGCCGCTGAAGAAAGTCCCAGGATTCCTGGTAACTCATTGTGCGTCGCTGCGCGCTCTTGCTCTTTGTCTCATAGTCCAGAGACCAGACACCGGGCCAACCATTACCGCGATAGCGCAAAGCCCGGATGGATTCGGGTGAATCCGCGCCTTGCAATGCGGCAAGTTTGAGAGAGGCACTGGTGGAAGGAACGCCGGCGCAGAAAAATGCGATGCTGAGGCCGAGGTTATCGCGCAGCCCAGGGGTACTTTTCTGTGCGGCATGTACCGCCGCCACATCGCAGGGCTTGCCGATAAATACACACTCGCCGTCTGCGTCGATAATCTGACGGAGTTCGGCGCAGGGGCTTGAAGGTGCGTAGCGTGAACCGGTGGCGGCCAGCAGGTCGGCGCGGTCGCGGCTGAAAACGGTGCGGTTGCGATAAGGATGCACCGGGTCGGAGGCGGTATGCAGCACTCCCCGCATACTGCGCCGCTCCAGACAGTAGAGCGCCAGTGCGCTGGCGGCGCCGCCGCTGGATGCGGAAAAGCGCAGTTCTTCGTCACTGGCGTGCCCCTCGAGCACCTCATATACCGGCCCCCAGGCCGCACGCAGGTCCCGAATCAAGCCGCCGTCTTCGCGGTTGAAGTCGTGCTGCAGGCGTACTCCGGGACAGGCACCGAACGCAGCACCGCTGGATTCCGGCGCGCTGTCTTTTACCCGCGGCCGCATCCCCTCGCTGGTGACGTCCTCCATCTCGTAGCGCTCACTTTCCAGCGTCGCGCAGACACCGCAGCCGGTGCACAAATGATAGTTTCTGACGTCTTCAATAGTCTGGATAATCTGCATGGACTTCCGTGTCCGCTACACAATAAATTCGTTCGATACTGCCACACCGTGGAAATCGCAAACTGACGGCCTCAAGCACTGATGCAATCACCGGCGATTTTATCCATCTGCTGGTGTGCCTGGGCCATGACTTCCGGCAACTGCTCACTCAGGGGCACACGCAGTGAATTGCGACACTGGAACGCCTGGTAGACGGCGTCCAGCAGATCGCCACTGTCCAGGGTTCTGGGGTCAAATACCTGCTCCTGCTGGTTGCAGGTCGCGAATACCCCACGGGTCTTGTCACTATATGCTATCGCGGCAGTGGGAACGCCAGAGGACAGGGCGGCAATCGTTGCGTGCATGCGCGTGCCACAAAACCATCCCAGCCTGGCAATGACCCATTTGATTTCCATCTCGTTATATTCACCGTCAAGAATCTTCACCCTGCCAGCGACTCTCGGACCCAGCCGCTGAAGCAAGTGACGGCAGGCCCGCAGATCTGACTCGCACTCGTCTGGAGATACCTGAACATGCGGAATCAGAAGTATGTTCACGTCAGTCTCTGCCAACAGACGCTCTACCAGCTGCTGCAGCACCATGGGGTAATTGGCGACAATGCCGTACTGACGCGCCGCATCATTCCCACCATTGAAAATAAGGCCACTCACGTTCAATCCGACAACCTCTCCCTGCTCGCCGCCGAGCCAGGATCTGATCCGACGATCCATATTTGCGGGGGCCATCGCCGGCAGCAAAAAGGCCACATCCACACCGCAGTGGTGACGGCGGGGGTCGAACTCCGGACCAAGCAGCTCGGAGAGAATTTCAAAACTGTGCCTGTCGCGCGCCCACGCCGAGTGGCAGCGGCGCACTATATCTGCTGCCTGTGCGCGACTTTTTTTGTTGCGAAAAGGACCATAAGTCTGCGGCAGAAGAATCAGCGGTCTCTGCTCGCGCAACGCAATCTGTTTTGGGCCACTGATCAGGGAGAATCGCCTTGGGCCATACAGGTCAGTAAAGCTATCACCACCACTGATATCAAGTACCGCCCGAGACTGTGCCAGCGTGTGTACCCCGGGATTTTTTATCCCGGGCAGTATTTGGCTGAGCAGCATGTTCGCGATACTTTCCCTGCGATAAATCCGCCGACTGTTGCTTAGACCACACATGCGAATTGGCCACTGCTCGGAACCCACCTGCAAATTGCCCCGCCGCAAGCCCCTGCCATTATCGAAAATGCACAGGTCCAAATTCGGGATACGCGCCTTGATTGATATTGCAACTGCGCGCGACAAAGCACTTACCCCCAGGTTTCCGGTGTCTGGTGCCGCGCCAAGCAGGGAAATAGCTGTCATCAAACGGCCTGTTTTTCTCTGAATTAATTGATGTGTTTTTGCCAGCACATATTGTGATACACCTCACACAATCGCGATGACATTATCGACCCATCACAGGGTAGTGCATCCGTGGCAGATCCGCTCGACAGGCCAAAGGAAAGACGCTTCTTATATTTCCGTAATTAGATGGCATGAAACAGCACCTGTAAAATACATAAATGACTACACTTGATTCACCCCGCACGGCGTCACGCCCCGGTACCGGATTAAAATAATTTTCGCAGCAAGCGCACAACCCAAGTCAGCGGAAAGTGCAGCGAATACAGGAATCGGTTTTGTCTGTTCGTCAGAGAATTGTCAAAGGAGCCTCGGTATTAAGCGTAAGCCAGGCTGTGGTGCTCTCAAGCTCGCTGTTGCGCAATATCATCATCGCTCGTCACATAGATAGTGAGAACTTTGGTATCGCAACCACGTTCGCACTAACCATCTCGCTGGTAGAAATGACCAGCAACCTGGCACTGGATCGGGTCCTGGTACAGGACGATGAAGGTGACAGCGATGCCATGCTTGCTTCCGCGCACCTGCTCCAGTTCATCAAGGGATTGATACTGGCAGGCATACTGGTGCTGATAGCCGCGCCGGTAGCGCAGCTGTTTGGGCTGCCTCACCTGATCGGTGCCTTCCAGGTGATCGCACTGGTACCTGCGCTCCATGGGCTGCTGCATTTTGATCTGGTTGTGCGTCAACGGAAGCTGGATTTTTTGCCGACAGCGCTGTTCGACACAATACCCGAGGTGCTGACGCTGGCCACAGCCTGTGTCGCCACCCTGCTTTTTGATGACTACCGCGTGATGCTGGTGGTGATTATCCTGCAGGCGGTCCTGTATGTGGGGGCTTCACACCTGCTGGCCCGGCGCCCCTATCGCTGGACCTTCAACGCAAGACTGGCGCGGAAAAAGTTACGTTTCGGCTGGCCGCTATTAATAAACGGCTTCCTGATGTTCGGCATATTCCAGGGCGACCGCGTCGTCGTAGGCTCCCAATTCGACATGCAAACCCTGGGCTGGTACAGCGTGGCGTTTTCGCTGTGCATGTTACCCACCATGTTATTTGCAAAACTGAGCGCCTACCTGCTAATGCCGGTACTGGCGCGCAATCGTGACAATGCCCGACTCTACGCACGCTGTTGTAACCTGGCACTCAGCGCATGCATCTGCTTTGGACTGATCATGGTTGTCGGATTTGCCACTGCCGGGCCCGCGCTCATACAACTGAGCTTTGGCGCCGAATACATCCAGGCCAGCAGTGTCATCGTTATCCTCGGGATCATGCAGGCGTTGCGCGTGATTCGCATCGCCCCTTCGATCATTGCCAACAGTCAGGGGCATACTGAAAACGCGATGATCTCGAACATTTTCCGGAGCTTTGCCCTCCCCGCTGCGCTCTATCTGGCAATGACCGGGCATTCTGTACAGGCGGTCGCCGCGACTGGTATCGCGGGAGAAATCGTCGCCCTGGCCGTATCGGTCTATCTGGCACCGCTGGCCCAAGGCAAGCGCACTTTCGTATTCCGGCTGATACTGCTCGCCACTGCTGCAACCGCTGCAGCGACCGCTGTGATCTTGTATGGCAGCAACTATCCGGAAGCTACGGATATTGCTGGTCAGATTTTGCAACTACTGTATGGCGTGGCTATCGCTGGTTGCCTGGCAGGTCTGCTTGCGCTTGCCGACCCTGACCTGCGCGCGGAAGGCAAGCGGCTATGGCACCTGCTACGCCGTATTGCCCTGCCCGCCCGCTCCGTCGCGGGTGAAGACGTATAAAGGCGGTAAGCGGGAAAGCCCGGCTGAATAATACAAAACATAGTGCTTCCCACCGGATCAATTGCGAGAGGCACGATCAACTTTAGAAAGAAAGTTAATATGCACTTTCCCAAACAATTTTTACTGGCGAAAACGCCGTTAAAAATTTCTCCCCTATGGCGACAGGTCCAGTATCTTGGCTGGTGGCTGTCCCTTGCGCCGGAAGTGCAACTGATAAAGGTTCTCGACTCAAACGACAAGACCATAGGCCTGATTATCGGCTGGCCCCTGTTTCGCGGCAGGCTTCTTAAAGATGGCGACACAATTCGTGTGGCGTCCGAGGAAAAAGGTCTGGCGGCAGAATACGAGGAAATTGCCGGTCGCTTCCTCTATTTCTTCCAGTATCGGAAAAAGCTGGCGGTTGTCACCGATGCGGCCGGATTGATGCCCCTCGTGTACAGCCCAGAGCACTCCACTGCCGCCTCAACCCCTGCGGTATTACAGAGGCTGGTCAGGCTGGAGCAGGATGAGAAAATATGCAACGCCTTTGCCGAGGGAAAGCGAGAAACATGGTACCCCTTTGGTGTCACCCCCTACCTCGGAGTCAGGCGCCTTCTACCCAATCACCGGCTGACCATCGCAGACGGCCGATGCGAACGTTTCTTCCCGCTGCCCGGTGACGTCGAATTGCGCGGGCAACCTGATGTAACTATCCAAGACGTTTGCGATATCATCACCCAGTGGGTATCCGAGAACGTCAAGGCACTGGTCAATGCCGGCCACAATGTGGCACACCTGACAGGTGGTTTTGATTCCCGCATGATACTGGCAGCGTCACGCGACCTATATCCACGCATGCGTTTCCAGACAATTAGGCAGAATGACACGCGCAATCGGCTCGACTGTCATATTGCACACCGCATTGCTCGAAAATTTGACCTTGACTATCAGCGGCTTGAATTTATTCCGCCTGACACCGAAGAGATGAAGGACTGGCTAATTCGAACCGGTCATTGTATTGAAGATTCCATTTCCGCCTTTTGCACCACTGCCAGGGTATACAACCAGCACTGCCATGAGCTTACCGGCACCTGTGGTGAGGCAATGCGTGCGGTCTTCTGGTATCCAGGAGATGATCAACTGCAGGAACTGACGCCACGTGAATTCATGCACCGGGTGGAAATTCCGGTAAACGAGGTGACGACTGATCTTTGCAGGAAATGGCTGGCTGGCCTTCCACCTGGTATCAGCGTCGGCAATTTACTGGATATTGCCTATATCGAACTCCGGGTAGCCTGCTGGGCGGGGCCCAGTATGTACGGCCACGACATCACCTATCCTTCCATCAGCCCGTTCAGTGGTGCGCGCTATTACAAGGCGATATTATCCTTGCCGGAAAAGCTGAGAATGGAAAACATGCTCGCCTCCGCTTTTGTCAAGTCCCTGTGGCCGGAACTGCTGCAATTTCCGGTCAATCGCGCGAGCGGGCTGGCCAGATTGCGCTTTTTATCACAAGAGATAAGGCGGATGTTACCGATTCAGCAGCGCGACCAGGTCAAGCGGATACTGCAAACCATACGCCGGAGAAAGCCGGAGGTGCACGGAAGGTTTCAAAGCTGACAACGACAATGTAGGGCATCAGGCAGCGGCTCGACCAGCCAAACTGAACGGTTTACTCCTGCGCCCGCAGGCAATCACTCCTCGGACTGTTGCAATGGTCCGGGAACTGGCCGCGAAACCAGACCGCGGGGCACCGGATTATCCAGGAAGCCGTTTTCCTTCAGGGGTGCGAGGAAAAACTTCGGCAATTGTGATTCATTGACCCGAATTTCCTCCATTTCTCTCCCGGGCATCCGAGTCAGATCGAAAACCGACTTCCGGGGAAAAGTGAGATCATTTTTTGTCCGGAAATAGCTGCCATCTTCCATCACCATGGGATGGTTTCCACAATCGACATCCCTTCCGACAATCAACCGGGATGCCTCGCTGATCGGTTGCATGAGCCAACTTTTCCCCGCACGCAGCGACCAGAACAGATTATTGCTCTCCCGGGCGTTTGCTGGAATCATCGCGGCGCCGAGAAAGATATTGTTATACAACTCCAGTCCAGACCCGTCGTATCCCTCCGCCACCGAGTGTACGTTTAACGCCACATTATATCGATAGTGCCCATCGCCGGTGACTCCGTCACAGTTGCCTTCGCGTTTCTTGGAGAAGAAGAAATTGTTTCGCAAAACAACATTCTCTCCAAGGTTATAGATCCTGAAGGCACTGTTGTTTGAGGTATCGTACAGTGCATTGCTCTCAATCAGGATGTTTTTGTATGCGCTCACATCCCCGGGAATTTCGTCCTGATAGAGCATCATTCCCGACGAGTTTCCAATGCCATGCAGCAGGTTTCCCCGCACCACCAGATCATTGGCACTGATGGCAATAATACTCTGATGAGGTCGGTCGAAAGCCAGCGGATCTTCCGGATATCGGGTGTACTCTTCTCCCGTTATGTGATTGTTCTCGATCACCCCATAGCGACTGCCACTGGAGTAAATGACGCCAGAGGAACCTTTGACGGTGATGAAGTTTCCACGCACGGTGACATGATCGGAATTGCGAACGAGTACGCCGCGAAATACTTCATAGAAACGGTTTCTCTCGATCAAAAATTGCGCCACCCTACGCAGGTTGATGGCGTAGACACCGTCCCGCGGCCCACGCGACCACCTATCTGAGTGCAACTCACTGTTTTTGACCCTGACGTGGCGGGCGTTGATTGCCTGCACCAGGCGCAGCCGATGCTCGGTATAGATATCAAACCCATCAAAGGAGAGATAGGCATCGGTTGCCTCGGGGTATTCCAGTTCTATCCCTCCGAGCCTTGGCCGTGTACCCGGAGCAGCCCGGAACTCGATAAAGTCACTTACTCCCGGGGCTTCGCGTTCCTCAAACACGGGGTATTCCCCACCGTGCACTATGACCAGGCCCCCGTTTTTCAAGGTTCGACGGGCCTTGTTCAGGCTCGCCCAGGGGGACTTCTCCGAGCCATCGTTGCGGTCACTTCCCACACCGGAATCAACATGGTAGTCCGCCTGTGACGCCGCACTTAGTAGCAGGCCAAACAGTATGCTCAGGAATTTGTTCAATGGATTCATGGGGATTCTTCGTTGCGTAAACTTGCTAGCGGCGGGCTATATCCCAAACCGCGAACACACGTTACAGACACGCCTTTCCGTATTCGGGCACCAGCAGAATAGCGCCTGGTTAGAGCTTTACCGGCCTTCAATTCGGCTGAGTCCACCCGAATACGCTATTTCCCACATGTATTCGCCAGGTGGGGCCGCCAGGTTCACAGGGACGGATACACTTACACCTGAACATCTGAACGCTATTCCTGCCGCGTCGCACCAACACTCGGATTCTCCGCGGTTAACCAAATTCATCGGAAAATCCATTTGTTAACCGGCGCACACCACCAACATAAAAGTAGCGGAGCCCCGTGGAAAATCTGATCCGGCGCACCAATTCCCCTCTCGTCGAACGACATCAGGGGAAGTGGCGGCTAGTGCTTTTCGGTACGCTCATTATCTGTATATATGGCGGGCTTCGTTCCGAACCGCTGCCACTGCTATTTCCCTATTTCGACCTCTTGATCCACTTCAGTGCCAGCCTGACGATTGCTTATATCGCCGTATTCGCGTTCCCTCCTCGCGGAAGATTGCTGGTGATGGTCGGTCTGTTCAGTGCAGCGGTCGCCCTGGAAGTGATGCAAGGCGTCTTCCTCGCACGACGTGCCGCCTCATTGGCCGATTGCCTGGCCGGCATTCTGGGTATCCCCTTCGGCTGGTTTCTTGGTCGCTGGGTACGGCAGTATCTTCGCCGCTGGTCCAAAAACTCGCATAGTTCCCGCCTCCGAAAACACTGGTGACAATATTTACTGCACACACTTGCAGTGTGCCGTTCAATTGCCAACCTTTATGGTCAAATGATACCCGGATCGATCAGCCAGTGATCCCTGAGTATCGAATGCCGATTTTGGTAGTAGGGGTAACACCCCGGAGGTTTGGAAGTGTATCGGGGATGGATTCGCGCACACGAAAGTGATCTGGCGGCAGTATATCGACTTGTCGACGGTATGCTGATATTGGCGGCGTTGGCTATTTGCACGACCGGCTTGGGCCATCAGCTGACCAAGGACTGGTTGATTGCGGGCCTTACCGGGGTAGTGATATTTGTTTTTGTCGCAGAATCGCTCGAACTCTACCGATCCTGGCGCACGGACAGCTACCGCAACATGTTGATAACCACGGCCTTCACCTGGGCTGTAGCATGCCTGCTATTGATGTTGCTGGGATACTTCTCGGGACAGAGCGGGCACTTCTCAAGGTTGGTTGTCGGCTCCTGGTTTGCACTTACCCTGTTCGGACTCGGACTCTGGCGCTATACCCTGCGCCGCATTCTGCTCTTTTTACGCATCCACGATCGCAATACGCGCTCGGCAGCCATTCTCGGATTGAATGACGCCGCCGTACGGCTCGCCCACGACCTGGAGCAGAATCCGCAGCTCGGTATTCGTCTGCAGGGCATCTACAGCATTCCCGGCCACGACGACATGCAAAGTGCATCCGCTGGAGAAAAGCTACTGATTACCGGAGAACTGGAACAGGCGTTGCAGGCCGCCCGCGCAGGTGAACTGGATCTTGTCTATATCGCCTTGCCAGCCAGCGAGGCGCACCATATCGGCAAGCTGCTGGCTGCCTTTGCTGATACCACCGCAACCGTTTATTTACTGCCGGATATTTTCGGTAGCAACCTGTTGCGGGCACGCTGGCAACACATTGGAAATAGTGCCGTGTTGAGTATCTACGATACTCCGATCCAGGGTATCAACAGTTGGCTGAAACGCCTCGAGGATATGGTCGTTGCGTCGCTGGCTCTGGTACTGCTGAGCCCTCTAATGCTGCTGATCGCGCTGGGCATCAAGCTTACCAGTCGGGGCCCGGTGCTGTTCAAACAGCGACGCTACGGCTTGAACGGCCATACCATTGATGTGTGGAAATTCCGCTCCATGACCTGTGAGGAGAATGGAACACACATACGCCAAGCCTGCCGCAATGACCCGCGCATTACCCCCTTTGGCCGCTTTCTTCGCTGTACTTCCCTGGATGAACTTCCTCAACTATTCAACGTATTGAGTGGTGACATGTCCATCGTCGGCCCTCGGCCGCACGCGGTTGCACACAATGAACAGTACCGCAGTATTGTCAGCGGCTACATGCTGAGGCACAAGGTCAAGCCTGGCATCACCGGCTGGGCACAAATTAATGGCTGGCGGGGAGAGACCGATACCCTTGAAAAAATGCACAAACGTGTAGAGCACGACCTGCATTACATCCGGAACTGGTCGATTTTTCTCGATATTTATATTTTGTGCATGACTCTGACAAGAGGTTTTGTTGGGAAAAATGCCTACTGAATTATCTGTGCGCCTACAATAATTTTTTTTCATATTTTGCCATGCAATGCTGAGAAGCGTTTCTAAACTCTCTTACTGAGTCAGCAGCTAAAACGACTTGACCAGAGCACACGGGAAAATGGAGTTTCCCGCCAATAGCAATAATGCAGGACGCATGATCATGCTGATCAACCCGAAAATTCATTTAAGAAAAACTATCTGTATTTTTCTTTCAACACTCTGCCTGCCTGTAGTTGCAGATCCCATAAAGCTGGGTTCCGGGTTTCTTCTTTCCCCGGCCGTTGGCGTCGACTTGCGCTATGACGACAATATCAACAATGCACCGGAAGATGGCGTCGAAAGCTATCTCATGCTGATAAGCCCGCGCCTGGCACTGGAATATGACCGGGGAACCGCAATCTACTCACTGCAGTACTCGCTCTCCCATGGCGACTATCTGGATACGGATCGCGACTCCTTTACCGACCAGGAGCTCACTGCAGGCGTGGACTGGGAACTGAACCAGCGTCATAGCCTTGCCCTGGGGGCCGCATATCTAGATATCAATGAAGAGTTCAACGACCAGGTCGCGGAGGATCTGGATAGCCTGATATTCGAGCGCGATCGCTACCGTCAGTCGGGTGTATTTGTGAACTATGACTATGGTGCGGAAGGCGCACGCGGCCACCTTGGGGTAACACTCGGAACAAACGACCGCAACTATATTGAAGAGCTGACTTCCCCCGACAGGAGGACGACCTATGGTGACGCACTGTTTTCATTCGGAATCACCGGAAAGACGGCATTTCTCACTCAGCTGGAAGCCCGGGATATTCGCTACGAAGAATTCGCTACCCCGATTCCGAATCGAGACAACCGGGAAGCCGCACTCCTCCTGGGTGCGGAACATGATACCGAGCAGTTGACGGTCAACCTCCTGGCCGGACTGGTACGAAAGGATTTTGATAACCCGGAAATTGGCCAGTATCAGCGTCCGCGCTGGACAGGAACCCTGGCCTGGCGCCCAACTGAGCTTAGCGAATTGACGCTCATTCTGGAAAGACGTCCCGTCGAATCCTTTGGAACCTTCTCCAATTTTGTCGATGCCAAATCCGGGTTCCTGGGCTGGCAGCACTCCTGGAGCGAAAAAGTTCGCACCAACACCTCATTCCGCTATACCCGCGCGGACTTCGCTGGCACAGATCTACGAGAAAACATAAGACGCCTGAATCTCACATTTTTCTACCAACTACGCCCGTGGATTGACGTAAGAACTGGCATTTCATCGCTCGAACAAGGAGCCAATGCGGAAACCCTGTCCTACGAACGCAATCAGGTCTTCCTCGGCTTCGACGCAGCATATTAAATACGGCAGGAATCAACCATGCAATATACCCCGAATAATTGGAAATATTGTCTGGCAGGACTAACGCTCTTGGCCAGCATTCAGCAGACAGCTAACGCACAAACCCCCAGCTCGGTTATCGATGAACAGTATCAACTCGGGGCAGGTGACGTCATATCCATTCGCGTATTTGGCGAAGAAGAACTATCGATTGAAGTGCGACTCGGCGACAGCGGGGTCATCAACTATCCATTTCTTGGCGAAATAGAAGTGGCAGGACTCAGTGCACCCAACCTGGAAAAGAAAATTACCGAAGGACTACGCGACGGCTACCTGGTCAACCCCAGTGTAGAAATAGCGATCATGCAATACCGGTCATTTTTTGTGAATGGTGAGGTCAATACGCCAGGAAGCTATGCGTATTTGCCAGGGCTGACCATCAACAAGGCCATAGCCATGGCCAGCGGACTTACTCCCCGCGCATCAGCCGGCAAGATCATAATCAAGCGAGGTCATGGAAAGGACCAAAAGATGATTAAAGCCACCATGGATACAAAGCTATATCCGGGAGACATCATCACCGTTGAACAGAGTCTATTCTAAAGGGTACTGACATGGAAATCGATAAAAGCAGAGACGACGATCTACTACTTCAGGAGAAGGGTCCAGACCTGCGTCGCTACCTCAAAACTCTGTTCACGCACCGCTGGATGATCGTCGCAACGACGGCGGTCATCACGGCAATAGCCATCGCAATAATTGCCAATATCCCATCCCGCTACCAGGCAGTCGCATCCCTGGTTTTTGAACTGGATCAGGCAAACCTGGTATCCGTCGAGGAGATCTATGATCTCGGAAACCAGCGCAGAGAATACATCCTTACCCAGACACAGATGTTGCAATCTCGGCAGCTTGCAGAGAGAGTCATCCAACGGCTCAGTCTGTCTGAAAATCCCGAATTTTCCCCTGGTCAAGTCGGAACCACAATGGGAATGATCTTCTCCTTTTCCGGCAGTGAAGCGGATGATCCAGGTACTACAGATTCCGGAGAAATCGATGCGATAACGACGACATTTCTCAAGCGCCTTACCATTGAACCTGTTCGCAACACCAACATAGTGCGGGTGAAATTTGAAGCGCAGTCACCCGTACTGGCAGCTCAGATTGCCAACACGCTGGTAGAAGAATTCATCGCCGAGCAGTCTGAAGCCAAGGTGCAGTTCACCAGCCGCGCCACATCCTGGCTCACAGAACGACTGGAAACCCTGCGCAGCAAACTCGAAGCATCTGAAAACCAACTCCAGAACTTCCGCGAGCGCGAGGACCTGATCGACCTGAGTGGAGTACGCAGCCTGGCGGAACGTGACCTCAATGAAATGACTGCACAACTGCAGGAGATGCGCCGTGAACTGAAACAGATTTCCAGCATACACGACCAATTCACGACCGCAGAAGGTGACGAAATGGCACTCGCCAACCTGCCTGAGGTCATCAGCAACCCGTTGATTCAGGAGATCAAGCGAAACGTAGCTGTCGCGGAAAGGCGCAGAGCAGACTTGTCCCGTCGCTATGGGGCAAAGCACCCGCTGATGATCGCAGCTACCAATGAGGTCCGTTTGGTGCGCGAGCAGCTTGCCAATGAAATGCGCAATCTGTCAGATGCGGTGGAAAATCAGTATCTCACGGCACTTTCCCGGGTTCGAGACCAGGAAAATGAAGTAGAGCGAGCCAAGGAGAACTACCAGGAAGTTTCGCAAAAGGATTTTCGCTACCAGGAACTGGTCAGAGAAGTTGACGTAAACCGCAAGCTCTACGACACCTTCTTTACCCGCGTCAATGAAACCCGTGAGACTTCCGGATTCGATATTGCACCGGCAAAACTCGTCGATGCAGCTGTCATACCCAACAAACCGGTCAAGCCCAACAAAAAAATGCTAGCCGCCATGTCCCTTGCGCTGGCTCTTGCGATTTCAGTTGGAATTGCTCTTGTTCTCGACCTCCTGCGCACGGGAGTGCGGGGCCCGGAGGATGTAGAGGATTATCTCGGGCAACGGCTGATCGGCTTGATACCGGATGTAAGCAAGATATCCGGAACAACGCTGGGTTTGCGTACAATATTCGATCCGGAGCAACATGTCTTTGGCGAGGCTATTCGCACCTTGCGTACCGGAGTGGTTCTTTCCAGCCTTGGCCAGTCGCAACGGGTAATCATGGTTACCTCATCTGTTCCAGCCGAAGGAAAAACCACAACATCAGAAAATCTTGCATTTTCACTTGCGCAGGTGGGAAAGGTACTACTGATTGATGCCGACCTGCGCAAACCCGCTGTTGGTATCGACTTCAAAATCCCTCGCGAGCACCCGGGGCTGACCGATGCCATTACCGAGGCGCACCCGATCGAAGATTGCATAGTTCACGACAAAGTGAGCGGCCTGGACATAATGCCGTCGGGTAATTACTGCTCTGACCCGCAAAAAGTGCTTGTCTCTTTCCGTTTTTCAGAAACCATTGCACAGCTGTTGCGGACCTATGACCGCATCATCATCGACACCCCACCGGTGCAGGCGGTCAGTGACGCCCTGCTTATCTCGCGCTCTTCCGACTCCCTGCTGTACGTGGTCAAGTGTGACTCTACCAACAAACGGATCGTCAAGAAGGGTATTAACCGCTTTACTCAGATAAATGCGTCCATCGATGGTGTAGTACTAACCCATGTCGACACCAGAAAAGGTGCTGTCTACGAGGATGAGTATTACGGTTACGACTTCGACAAGGGCGTACGCCAATCGAGTTACTCCTCCAATAGTGGCGATGACAAGCCCTCCGGCTCACCGGAACAAAGAAAAGAGCCGGAAATTTCCTAGCGTCAGTTCGGCGTCACCATCCAATAAAAATGGGTGGTGACCGCCGCCTACTCCAGTTATCACCCAGTGCAAATCCCCAGTGTGGACCGAATTTTTTTGAGCTAAATACATGTAGATATAAGGTGCCGATCAAGTTTTTTAAACTCAAAAAATGGGCAGAATCTACCACAAAAGCTGCGCATAAATTTCCACTAAAAAGTTCCCATAAGCTATAAATTAAGTGTTCTTATTACGTTTTTGTCAGAGTTGGAACGCATCCTGAAGAGTTCACAACAGGATCTCTACCCGGCACATATACAAGTCAACCCAACGGATTGGAAGCGACGAGTTATGCGAGTGTTGCTTGTTTTCGGGACCCGTCCCGAAGCGATCAAGATGGCCCCCCTGGTGCGCGTTTTGCGCAAGGATTCCAGATTTGAGGTCAAGGTCTGCGTCACCGGTCAGCATCGTGAAATGCTCGATCAGGTACTGGCGCTTTTCGATATAGTTCCTGATTACGATCTCGACATCATGGAACCCAACCAGGACCTGTTCCAGGTTACGGCTCGGATTATTATGGGAATGCGTGACGTCTTGAATGAGTACCGGCCTGACCAGGTTTTCGTACACGGTGACACCACAACCACATTGGCTGCTGCTCTGTCGGCGCATTACTGCAAGATTCCAGTGGCCCATGTGGAAGCCGGATTGCGTACCGGCGATATCTATAGCCCCTGGCCCGAGGAGATGAATCGCAGGCTTACCTCATCCATCGCGGAAGTGCACTTTGCACCAACCTCCCTGTCCAGGCAGAACCTGCTCAACGAGTCCGTGCCGGAAGAGCAGATCACGGTAACGGGCAACACCATTATTGATGCGCTCATTGATGTAGTACGAAAAATCGAAACCGATGACGTACTCAGCGCCAACCTGGAACATCAGTTCCCCTTTCTCGACCCAGACAAGAAGATAATTCTAATCACTGGCCATCGCCGCGAGAACTTTGGTACAGGCCTGGAAAATATTTGCCTGGCCATTCGCGATCTGGCGGCCCGGAATGATGTGCAGTTCATATACCCCGTGCACCTCAACCCCAGAGTACGCGAGCCCGTCACCGCAATGCTCTCGGGGCTCAATAACGTACACCTGATAGACCCCCTCACCTACCTGCCATTCGTATACCTGATGCACCGCTGCCATTTGATTTTGACGGATTCCGGCGGCATCCAGGAGGAAGCACCGTCTCTTGGCAAACCAGTGCTGGTCATGCGCGACACCACCGAGCGTCCGGAGGGCGTACGTGCTGGCACCGTCAAACTCGTAGGAACGGACAGGAAGAGGATTATCGCCGGGGTCAATGAACTGCTCGACGACAAGTTTGCCTATGAGGCGATGAGCTGTGCCCGCAATCCTTATGGCGACGGATTCGCCTGTGAAAAAATCGTAAAGGGAATATTACATGCTACTCAGGAGATCGCCGTTTAATCGGGTATCCGTGATTGGGCTTGGCTACATCGGCCTGCCCACCGCTGCGATACTGGCGGCAAGCGGAGCGGAAGTTGTTGGTGTCGATATCAGTGAGCGCGCGGTCAACGCGGTCAATGCAGGTCGCATCCACATTGTTGAGCCGGGGCTGGAACCCCTGGTCAAAAGTGAAGTAGATAGCGGCCGGCTGCGTGCAGTGTTGTCCCCGGAGCCTGCGGATGCGTTCATTATTACGGTCCCGACACCGCTGACCGAATCCGAACCGGGCCTTATCCCGGAGCCAGACGCCAGCTACATTCAGGCTGCCGCTGACGCCATAGCGCCGGTACTGAAAGCGGGCAATCTGATCATTCTCGAATCGACCTCCCCCGTCGGCACTACCGAGCAGCTGGCTCGCTGGCTCAAGAGCGCGCGCCCTGACCTCAGCTTTCCGGGTTGCGGAGACGATGCCCGCCCCGACATACACATTGCCTATTGCCCGGAGCGCGTATTACCCGGCCACGTGCTCAAGGAGCTGGTGAGAAATGACCGTATCATTGGCGGCTGCACCCCGGAATGCAGTGCTGCCGCCGGGGCGCTCTATCAGCGCTTTGTCAGCGGAGCCTGTATCGTCACCGATGCTCGTACCGCCGAGCTTACCAAGCTGACCGAAAATGCCTTTCGCGATGTCAATATCGCGTTTGCGAACGAGATGGCACTGGTCTGCGACCAGCTCGGCATCGATGTATGGGAGCTGATCCGCCTGGCTAACCGGCACCCGCGAGTAAACATTCTGAATCCAGGGCCCGGGGTGGGCGGTCACTGTATTGCGGTTGACCCCTGGTTTATCGCACATGGGGCACCGGATCAGGCACGCCTTATCACCCAGGCTCGCAGGGTAAACGATGCTCGCCCCGGCTATGTCGTCGAACAGGCCCTGCATGCCGCAGGTAGCCGCGAAAATCCGGTCATTGCATGCCTGGGGCTGGCTTTCAAACCCGATATTGATGACCTGCGCGAGAGCCCAGCCCTGCAGGTCGCCACCCGGCTGGCGCAGCAGAGCAAGTGCCGGGTGCTGGCAGTAGAGCCCAATATCGGCGCCCTGCCAGCGCCACTGGCGGCAGCAGACGTGGAACTGGTGCCTCTCGATGCGGCCCTGAAAGAGGCCAATGTAGTGGTGGTACTGGTCGATCACAGAGAATTTCTGCAGATTGATCCGGATGCGCTATCGGGCAAGTCGATCATCGATACCAGGGGACTGTTGCCCAGACTGAGAGCACCGCTCGTGACTGCGCAGCATGTCGACGACAAGCAACCGGTTGAAGACTCTGTGTAGTCATGCGGGTACTGCTAACTTTTGACTACGAGCTGTTTTTCGGGCGGCAGACAGGTACTCCCCAAGCGTGCATGATCCACGCCTGTGACAGATTGCTGCAGGTACTGGACGCGTATGCTGCGAAAGCGGTTTTTTTCGTTGACGCCAGCTATCTGGTGCGACTGCGGGATTACTCCGGGCGGTCGGTACGATTGGAGCGGGATTATGCGGATGTCATAGACCATGTGCGCTGGCTCGAATCCTGTGGCCACCAGATCCAGCTGCATGTACACCCGCACTGGTTCGACTCCAGTTACGATGGCCACAGCTGGAACATGGTCACCGATCGCTATCGCCTGACACAGTGGTCCAGCCAGGAGATCACAAAACTCGTATCACGCTGCGCGCAGGAATTGAACGCGCACCTGAAGCATAAGGCCTTTGTATTCCGTGCCGGTGGTTGGTGTGTACAGCCATTCTCACCTATTGCTCGGGCATTGCTCAGCAATGGTATTACCGCTGACAGTTCTGTTTACCATGGCGGCCAGGCAGCTTCCGCAACACACCAGTTCGACTTCAGGTCCGCGCCGCAGCATGCGAGCTGGCAATTCAATACAGATCCCTGTCAACCCGACCGCCAGGGCGCTTTTACAGAGCTGGCGATTAGCTCCCTGAGAGTTTCGCCATTTTTTTACTGGCGCTTCGCCCTTTCCCGCCTGTTCGGGGCAAAACACCGACACCGCAGCTTCGGGGATGGCCGGGCCATCGAAAATGGGCACAGCCACCTGTTGCACCTGCTTACACACTATTCACACATGGCGGTATCCGTTGATGGCTATAAATCGACGTTGCTGCGACACGCCTACCAGCAGGCACAGCGAAAGCATCTCTCACACTTCGTCGCCATGGGCCATCCCAAATCACTAACACCATGCTCTCTGGAAAACCTTCGCGCATGGCTTGGCGATATCTACGCCAGTGGCGGACAGCTTGAAGGCTACCAGCGCTCCAGGCAGCCAGTATTGAAGAGCGAGCCTGTAGACGCCTGAAGCGCTCGCTCGCATCCAAAAGTATCACAGCCAAGTCGGGTTACTTGGAATTTCTGCCAGAAAATTAGCCAGGGGAAGCAAAGGAATGCACAGAATCGAGCTAATGAATGTGCCACTGGATGTGGCGACCATGTCCGAATCCGTTACGGCAATCGCCAAACGGGTGGACGACCACCGTTTCACCCAACATGTGGTGGTGAACGTTGCGAAACTCATTCACATGCAACGGGATACGGAGCTGTCCGCATCGGTGAAATCCTGTGACCTTATCAACATTGATGGTATGGGTATCGTATGGGGCGCGCGGCTACTGGGGCACGATGTCCCCGAGCGAGTCGCGGGGATCGATCTTTTCTATGCTCTGCTCGCCATGAGTTCAGAGAAAAAATTTCCGGTGTACTTTCTCGGAGCGCGGCGGGAAGTGGTCGACGAGGCAGTAGCCAAGTTGCAGCGACAATTCCCCGACTTACCTGTTGCAGGCTGGCATCACGGCTATTTCTGGGATGATGAGAAAGCAATGGTGGATAAGATCCGCCGCTCCGGTGCACGTTTACTGTTCGTCGCCATCACCTCTCCACGCAAGGAAAATTTTATCCACAAATGGCGCGACTCTCTCGGTGTCGATTTCGTCATGGGCGTGGGTGGGACCTTTGATGTGGTAGCGGGTAAAGTCAAACGCGCGCCGGCGTGGATTCAGCGCGCCGGACTGGAATGGCTGTTTCGCCTGTTTCAGGAGCCGGGACGGATGTGGCGGAGATACCTGTTCACCAACGCGGCATTTGCATGGCTATTGCTGAAAGTAAAGTGTTCCCACTGGTTGATACACAGGGACTCCCGGGCAACGGACAAAAACGCTCAGCCTGCGTATGTAAAGCACGGTCGTCCCGGTGCCACCCGTCGATCAAAGTCGGCACACTCGGTATCGTCCCCATAAAGGCAGAACGGGCCTGGCAGTGCAAGTATATAGCCAGCTCTCGCACCCATTCCTGAACACCTGCTCCCGTTGCGCTGTGCACAGGTTTAACTCCTGATAGCAGATTCGGTTAAACTGGCACCGAGATAACGCACACTCGCACGGCACTCGCGCGGCTTCCGTTGCTGCCGCCGTCGACCAAGGGGCTACCGGGAGTGAACAGGATAGATATCAATTGCGACCTGGGGGAAGGATGCAGCCGCGCGGACTGCTTGCGGGATGCCCGCCTGATGCCCTTTATCAGTCGCTGCAATATTGCGTGCGGTGGTCATGCGGGCAATGCAACGACCATGGCGCTGTCCCTGGAAAACGCCCGCACGCACCAGATCATCGCCGGGGCCCACCCCGGATATCCGGATCGGAGTAATTTCGGCCGCACTTCACTGGTGATCAGCCACGACGAATTGGTCGCATCACTGCACCGGCAGGTGAGCGAGCTGCACAGTATCGCAGCCGAGCAAGAGGTCCGCCTCGAGCACCTGAAACTGCACGGAGCGCTGTACAACGATGTCGAAGCCAGTGACGAACTGGCGGAAATCATTACCCGATTTATCCACGAAGAATTTCCCCACCTGAAAATTCTCGGTCTGGCCAACGCCGCCATGGAGAGGGCAGCCATCAAGTTCGGGCAACCTTTCCTGCGGGAAGGCTTTATGGACCGCCGCTACCTCAGCCATTACCGGCTGGCTCCGCGCACCATGCAGGGGTCTGTGATCGAACAATTCGGTGATTGCCTGGAGCAGGTACTCGCCCTCGCCCGGGGTACACCGTTTGTTTCCGTGCGAGGCGAACCTCTGAAATTTTCAGTCGACAGTATTTGCCTGCACGGGGACACACCGGGAGCGGAGAAAATTGCCCGGGAACTGCACCGGCAATTGCAACAGAGCGGACTGGTGGTTGCGCCCGGCAAACCACCAGCGGGCAAGAGTAGCTGATGAAAGCCGACTTTACCCTCAAGCCCAATGGCGATGCCGCGCTGGATATCTGCTTCAGCGCACCGCCGAGTGCAGCCCTCAGCGAAACCATCATGTTGCTGGCACAGGCCATAGAAGCGGCGTCTATCCCGGCGGTTAGCGAACTTGTGCCCGCGTACCAGTGCCTCACCGTCTGCTTTGACCCACTGCAACTTGCCCCAGTGGGATCGCACGGCACCGCGCATCTGCGCAGACAATTAGCCCAACTGACCGAGAGAGCACTCTCATCGTCTCGGACACTGCCCGGGGAACGCTTCCTGATCAGAATCCCGGTGTGTTACGAAAAGGACTTTGCACCGGACATGAGCGCGCTGCGCCAACACACTGGGCTGGCAACCGAAGAAATCATCCAGCGGCACACAAATCGCCATTACCTGGTGCATATGCTCGGCTTCACCCCCGGGTTTCTGTATCTGGGCGGCCTGGACGAACGGCTGCACTGCCCTCGCAAAAGTCGCCCCGAACTCCGGGTACCCGCGGGCTCGGTAGGCATTGGCGGAGCACAGACCGGCATTTATCCCCAGGCGACACCGGGCGGCTGGCAAATTATCGGGCGGACGCCCCTGGCCCTGTTTCGCCCCGAGAAAACCTTCGCCTTTGTCGCCCGCCCACTGGATTACATTCAGTTTGTGCCCATCTCTGCCGACGTGTTTGCGCGCTATGTGCCGGGAGCCGAAATAGAAAGAACACTTATCGGGGAAGTACCTTGAGTTTGCGCTTTCTCAGACCCGGTCTGCAGACCAGTATCCAGGATGGCGGCCGCCCGGGAATGATGCGCTGGGGGCTATGTCGCGGTGGCGCAGCCGATACCCTGGCCATGGCAATGGCAAACCGGCTGCTGGGAAATCCCTCGGACCATCCGTGTATAGAGGTGACACTAACCGGCCCCGCCATTGAGTTCACCGCAACGCTTTCCATCGCGGTGTGCGGCGCCTATTTCGATTTGCGACTCAATGACAAGCCGGTCGCCAATAACACGGTGATCCAGGTACGCAGTGGCGACGTGCTTGAATTCGGCGCGCTGAAGTCTGGCGCACGGGGCTATCTCGCGCTGGCGGCGGAAATAGACCTGCCGAGGTCACAGGGAAGCCTCGCAACGCATCTACTGGCAGGGTTTGGGGGATTGGAGGGGCGGGCACTGCGGGCCGGGGATACGCTTCCTCTGCGCGCTTGTCGCCGGGTACAGGTGCGCGCACTACCGCAGCGTTATTGTCTCGACTACCGCGCGCGGCCACTGATCCGGGTGGTTTCCGGAGCGGACGCGGAGCTCTTCCCTGCGGAAGTGCTGAACGCCTTTTACCGTGGCGAATTCAGCGTCTCGTCCCAGAGCAACCGCATGGGAATTCGGCTGAGCGGAGCGCTGCTGGCGACGGAAGGGCTACCGCAGGTCGTTTCTTCAGCGCTCTGCCCCGGAACCATTCAGGTGCCCCCCGGCGGCCAGCCCATCGTGAGTTTCATCGAGGGGCAAACCATTGGCGGTTACCCGCGCATCGCGCACGTAATTTCCGCGGACCAGCATCGACTGGGACAGCTGCAAGCTAATGATCGCCTGAACTTCGAACGGATAGACACCGCCACCGCCCATCGCATCCTGCAACACAAGCTACGACTGTTAGCGGAACTGGAGGACGCACTGCAGCATCCCCATCCTTCACCCGGGGACACAAATTGAAGTGGTGGGACGTCAGGACTTCACCCAGCTCACCAGCTCGTCTTCGTGCTTGTCACCACAGGGAGTCGCCTTCGGCGGTACATAGCCCATCCGCGACTCGGGCGCCGTATTGCGCTGCTCCCAGTGGGCTATGGCTTCGCCGCACAGAGATTTCTGACTGTCCGTAAGCGCCACACCATTCGGCCACTTACCGAGTTCGATCGCGCGCTTCAGACTACCCACAATCTGCGGATTCAGGATCTGTAACAATTCATCCAGAGTCTGGAACATCGGTGTTTCCGCCAATTACACAGTTCAGATACAAGAAAAGCCGGTCAAAGACCGGCTTTCCCTTGCTCGGCACAGCGTTGTGTACCGATAACCCTAAAGCGGGACGCCTCAGGCTTCTGCAGCTTCAGCAGTCTCGTCCGCTACCGGACGATCCACCAGCTCTACGTAAGCCATCGGAGCCTTGTCGCCTGCGCGGAAGCCGCATTTCAGAATGCGGATATAACCGCCCGGACGGGCTTCGTAACGGGGACCCAGCTCGTCGAACAGCTTGCGCACTGCATCCTTGTCACGGATACGGGCGAAAGCCAGACGGCGGTTGGCAACACTGTCCTTCTTGGCCAGGGTGATCAGCGGCTCGGCGACGCGACGCAGCTCCTTGGCTTTCGGCAGTGTGGTTTTGATCAGTTCGTGCTCTACCAGAGAAGCAGTCATGTTCTTGAACATGGCTTTACGATGAGAGCTGGTACGACTGAATTTACGGCCACTATAACGATGACGCATAACTCAATTCCTCACGACTTCGATTGCTTTCTCAGCAAGTCGTCTGAGAGCGGTGCTTGCAGGTGGCGCACACCACTCGGTTTTCTTCACGCGGGCGGGCAAACGCCCGCGCCACAAACGCTTTACAGGGAGCTCAGCTTGCTGTCGCCCTTGAGGCTGGCCGGCGGCCAGTTCTCGAGACGCATGCCCAGGGACAGACCACGGGAAGCCAGAACGTCCTTGATCTCGGTCAGGGACTTCTTGCCCAGGTTCGGGGTCTTCAGCAGCTCTACTTCGGTACGCTGAATCAGGTCGCCGATGTAGTAGATGTTCTCTGCCTTCAGACAGTTGGCCGAACGCACGGTCAGCTCCAGGTCGTCTACCGGGCGCAACAGCACCGGATCGACTTCCTCTTCCTTCGCTTCCGGCTGGGCATCCTTCTCGCCTTCCAGGTCCACGAACACTGCCAGCTGCTGCTGCAGGATAGTGGCGGCGCGACGGATAGCTTCTTCCGGATCCAGAGTACCGTTGGTCTCCAGGTCCAGAACCAGCTTGTCCAGGTCGGTACGCTGTTCTACACGTGCGGATTCCACACTGTAGGAAACGCGACGAACCGGGCCGAAAGAGGCGTCCAGCTGCAGGCGGCCGATCGCACGGGTCTCTTCCTCGTCTTCACGACGCGCGTCTGCGGGCTGGTAGCCACGGCCACGCGCAACGGTCAGGCGCAGGTTGAGTTCCACATCGCCAGTAATATTGGCGATAACGTGCTCCGGGTTCACGATTTCGATGTCGTGATCCACCTGGATGTCCCCGGCGGTTACCGCGCCCGGGCCCTTCTTGCTCAGGCTCAGCACTGCCTGGTCCTTGCCGTGCATCACCACCGCAATTTCCTTCAGGTTGAGCAGGATTTCGATAACGTCTTCCTGCACACCTTCAATTGCGCTGTACTCGTGCTCAACACCGTCGATCTCAACTTCAGTGACGGCGCAGCCTGGCATGGAGGACAGCAGGATGCGGCGCAGCGCATTGCCGAGAGTGTGGCCGAAACCACGCTCCAGCGGTTCCAGAACCACTTTAGCGTGGTTCTGGTTGTACTCGGTGACGTCAATACGACGAGGTGTCAAAAACTCGTTGACAGCAGTCTGCATAGCCATACCTGTATTACAGTTTTATTCCTTAAATGGAACAGAGCCTTACTTGGAGT
>Ga0207814_100145_pt1 | contig 67238 bp, 60 predicted proteins | sample TtaePargueraPR_7_FD_187755 | JGI IMG/M metagenome (GOLD analysis project Ga0207814, IMG submission 187755) | Aerobic enrichment media microbial communities from Bioluminiscent Bay, La Parguera, Puerto Rico - Tt and P1 (2) (SPAdes) | ecosystem: Environmental > Aquatic > Marine > Unclassified ... | reverse complement strand
GGCCAGCTTCTTCTTCTGGCCACGCAGGTTGAAGAACAGCTTGCGCTGCGCCTTGGTGGTGGCGATTTTCACGATGCGCCAGTTGCGCAGGATGAACTCGTGGATTTCTGCCTTGATCCAGTGCACCGCAAAGGACACCAGGCGAACCCCCTTCTCGGGATTGAAGCGTTTTACCGCCTTCATCAGGCCCACGTTACCTTCCTGGATCAGGTCACCCTGGTTCAGGCCGTAACCGGAGTAAGACTTGGCAATGTGCACCACAAAACGCAGGTGCGACATAACCAGCTGACGGGCAGCTTCCAGATTTTCGTGATAGTAGAGATCTTCCGCGAGTTGTTTTTCTTCCTCGGCGGAAAGGACTTCAAAGCCGCTGACTGTCTGGATGTAGGCGTTCAGGTTGGCGCCCGGTGACAGCGTATGGATCGGCTGCAGACTGGTTCCCATTCAGGATTCTCCTAGTATCGCTCTATTGCCCCGCTTGGCACTTGCTGCCCGGATTGTTGCTTACCGGGACCAGTAGTTTGCGGCGGCTTGCTCCTCCGGCCCTGGGCTGTACAGCCTTTGAGCGGCACCGGAGGTGCAAAGTTGGCCACAGTTTAGCACTCGCAACGGGAAATGGAACCCCGCGCGCAATCGGCCGGCACACCGCGCCAGCCCTTGATTTGCGGGAGGTTAGAGCAGTTATCCACAGTGGAAGTTCCGCGGGTACGAAGGGCTTTACGAATCTTGACCGACTTTCTGGTCGGAGCGGCGGATGCGCTGCGCTTATCCGCCCTACGGTTCGCATTCTTCGCACTTGTAGGGTGGATAAGCGCCAGCGCATCCACCATCTGAGGCTAACGGGGCTGGATGGCCGAAATATGCCGTGCCACCGCCAACCAGGCGCCGGTCAGGCCCAGCAGCGCGGCGCCGCCGGCGAGGCCGGCGAGATAGGTGACTCCCGGGCCATCCAGTCGGAAACCACTGCCGTAGAGATTCGCCAGTCCGCTCACCGGCCCCGCCAGCAACCAGACGCCGACGCTCACCAGCAGCCAGGCAATCAGACCACCCACCAGGCCGTACACCAGTCCGGTGTAGAGGAAGGGCCGGCGCACAAACGCGTCCGTGGCGCCTACCAGCTTCACCACCAGGATCTCCTCGCGGCGATTCTCGATGTGCAGGCGGATACTGTTCACCACCACCAGCAACACCCCCAGCGCCAGCAGGAACGCCAGGCCCGCACTCATCCGCCGCCCCAGCTCCGTCAGCTGCGCCAGCCGCTGTACCCAGGCCATATCCAGCACCACCGAATCCGTCAGCGCACTCTCCCGCAGCCGCGCCGCGAGAGACTCCAGCGCCGCACTGTCCGACCCCGCCGGGCGCACCAGCAGCACCGCCGGCAGCGGATTGCTCTCCATGCCCACCAGCGCATCGCCCAGACCGGACGCCTGCTGGAACTCCGCCAGCGCCTGCTCCGGAGAAATATACGTCACCCCCGCCACCAAGGGATCTGCGCGCAGCTGGTCCGCATAATCCATCACCACCGACTCTTTCGCGCGCTTGTGCAGGAACACCGAAATCTGCGGCTGGCCGTCCCAGCCCGCCACCGCACGCTGGAAGTTGGTCAGCCCCAACTGCAGCGCCGCCGGCAGCGCCAGGGCAATCGCGATCACCAGCGCCGTCATCCCGCTGGACATGGGCGCGGCAAAGAAACGCCGCCAGGACTCGCGCCACATCTCCCGGTGGTGGTCCAGCCAGCTGCGCAGCCGGTCGCCACCACTGGTGCGCGCGTGCACCGCACCTGCCGCGCGCTGGCGTTCCGCCACCGGGGTGGGCTGGGAAGAGGGATTAATACGCTGGTTCACGGCTCGGGTATCCGTCGTAGATCAGTTGTCCCTGCTGCAGGGTCAGCACCCGCTGGCGCATGCGCGCAATCAGCTCGAGGTCGTGGCTCGCGATCAGCACCGTGGTGCCCACCGCATTGAACTGGCGGAACAGCTGCATGATTTCTTCCGACAGCTTGGGGTCCAGGTTACCGGTAGGCTCATCCGCCACCAGCAGCGCCGGCTTGTTCACCACCGCGCGCGCAATACCCACCCGCTGCTGTTCACCACCGGAGAGCACGATCGGGTTCTGTTTTTCCTTGTGCAACAGCCCCACCTTGTCCAGCGCCGCACGCACCCGCCGGCCCACCTCGCGCTTGCTGCAACCGGCCACCGCCAGCGGCAGCGCCACGTTGTCGAACACGCTGCGGTCGAACAGCAGCTGGTGGTTCTGGAACACGATGCCGAGATTGCGGCGGTAGTACGGGATCTGGCCGTTGCGCAGGCGGTTGAGGTTCTGACCGGCGACGATGATGCTGCCGCGGGTAGGGCGCTCGATGGCAGTAAGGAGTTTCAGCAGGGTGCTCTTGCCGGCGCCGGAATGGCCGGTAAGGAATACCATCTCCGCGCGCCCGATCTCCAGACTGACACGCCCCAGCGCGTCCTGCCCGGACTCGTAGCGTTTGTTGACGTTGTCGAACTTGATCATATACGCGCGTTTTTGTTGTTCTTAACTTCAGCAGTAGCACTTCGTTGTCGAGGCTACAGGACATTGCGCGAAGGCGCTGATACCGGGTACAGCTTTCTGAGACCTTCGAAAAAAGGGACTTTTTCGAAGAGCCCCCAGGGATGGGTTTACGGTGTGTCTCAGAAAGCTGTACCCGGTAGCAGCGCCGCCACCCAGCTATTCAACAACGCACCACAAACCCCAGGTAATCAGCCCTGAGCCCGATTAAACAGCGCAGCGACAAAATCTTTCGCCACAAATGGCTGCAGGTCTTCCGCCTGCTCCCCCACACCGATAAAGCGTACCGGAATCCCCAGCTTCTGCGCTAGCGCGAAAATCACCCCGCCCTTGGCGGTGCCGTCGAGTTTGGTCAGGGCGAGACCGGTGACACCGGCGGAATCCCGGAAGGTCTCGGCCTGGCTGAGCGCGTTCTGGCCGGTGCCGGCATCCAGTACCAGCAGCACCTCGTGAGGGGCGGTGTCGTCCAGCTTGCCCATCACCCGGCGCACCTTGGACAGCTCTTCCATCAGGTTGGCCTTGTTGTGCAGGCGCCCGGCGGTATCCGCAATCACCACATCCACCCCGCGGGACTGGGCGGACTGGATCGCATCGAAGATTACCGAGGCACTGTCGGCACCGGTGTGCTGGGCCACCACCGGCACATTGTGGCGCTGGCCCCATACCTGCAACTGCTCCACCGCCGCGGCGCGGAAGGTATCGCCGGCGGCCAGCATCACGGACTTGCCCTCGTTGAGGTAGCGGTGGGCCAGCTTGCCGATGGTGGTGGTCTTGCCGACGCCGTTGACGCCGACCACCAGAATGACAAACGGCTTCTTGCCCTGGTCGATGGCCAGCGGTGCCTCGACACTGCCCAGCAGGCCCGCCAGCTCTTCCTGCAGCGCGCGGTACAGGGCCTCGCCGTCGGCCAGTTCGCGGCGGGAAACGCGGTCGGTGAGGCGATCGATGATCTCGGTGGTGGCATCCACGCCCACGTCCGCCATCAGCAGCTGGGTCTCCAGCTCCTCCATCAGGTCTTCGTCGATCTCCTTGGCACCCAGGAACAGGTTGCCCATGCCCTCGGCAAACTGACTGCTGGTGCGCGAGAGGCCGCGGCGGATACGGGCGAAGAAGCCCTCCTTCTTCGGCTTGTCCTGCACCGGTACCGGTTCCGGCTCTGATTCAGATTCGGGTGCGGCAGGCTGGGGATCGAAGGCGGCTTCCGGCGCTTCTTCCACGGACAGGTGCTCCGCGGCCGGCGCTTCTTCGGGCTGGTCTTTTAGCGGGTGCTCGGGCACTGCCGCTTCCGCGCTGGCCGCCTGCTCGGAGGAGGGCTCGCCTGCGGGCTCTTCCCGCGATTCTTCCGCGGCGACTTCCTGACTCTCGGCGGACTCCGGGGCGGCCTCTTCGGCCTTGGGCTTCTTCTTGCGCAGGAAATCAAAAATCATGGTCGTGTAAAATCACCGGATGCTTGCGCCGGCCCAGCCGACGGCGAGAATTGGAAAGGCGCAGATTTTACACTGCCGCCGCCTTCACACACGAGTCCAAATACAGGGGATCCCTTGCCAAGACCACGCCGACCCAAGGCCCCGCGGGGCCAGACCGCACAGTCCAGCAGCCAGCTGCGCATCATTGGCGGCCGCTGGCGCGGGCGCAAGGTAGCCTTTGCCCCCATCGAAGGACTGCGGCCCACCGGGGACCGCCTGCGGGAAACCCTGTTCAACTGGCTGCAGTTCTACCTGCCCGGCGCCCGCTGCCTCGACCTGTTCGCCGGCTCCGGTGCCCTGGGCCTTGAGGCCCTGAGCCGCGGCGCCGGTGCGGTGGACTTTGTCGAGCTGGACCGCGGCGCAGCGCAGATTCTGCGCCAGCAGTTAAGTGTATTGCAGGCGGACAATGGCGAGGTGCACAACCTGCCCGCGGAGGTGTTCCTGGCACAGCCCACCGCGCCCTATGACCTGGTATTTGTGGACCCGCCTTTCGCCGCCAACCTGTGGGACAGCACCCTGAAACAGCTGTCCGCAGGCGGATTGCTCGGGGAAAACGCGCTGATCTACGTGGAAACCCCAAGGGGCACCAGCGTCGCAGTCCCCGAGGGCTGGCAGCTACAAAAGGAAAAACAGGCCGGACAGGTCTGCATGCGGCTGTTTTCCCTCTGAATCGCCGCAGATCCACGCATTTTTGAGCCGCGCGCCTAAATTGTTTAATATGCGCGTCCCCTCTGGCCTGCAAGGCGATTTGGCAAATGAAAAAAGTGGTTTACCCCGGCACCTTCGATCCCATTACCAACGGTCATATGGACCTGGTGGAGCGGGCCTGCCGTCTTTTTGACCATGTGGTGGTCGCCGTCGCCGCCAGCAGCCGCAAGAACCCGCTGTTTACCATGGAAGAGCGGGTAGAACTGGCCCAGCAGGAGCTGTCGCACCTGGACAATGTCGAGGTGATCGGCTTCGATATCCTGCTCGCGGATCTGGTGCGCCAGCTGGACGCCTACGGTGTAGTGCGCGGCCTGCGCGCGGTATCCGACTTCGAGTACGAGTTCCAGCTCGCCAATATGAACCGTCAGCTGGCACCGCAGATGGAAAGCCTGTTCCTGACCCCGGCGGAACACCTCTCGTATATTTCTTCCTCCCTGGTACGCGAGATCGCCTCCCTCGGCGGCGACGTCACCAAGTTCGTGCCCCCCGGCGTGCAGAAGGCGCTGCAAGAGAAGTTCAACCGCCAGACTCCCTGACGTCCATTCCTGCCTGCTCCCGCAGGTCTGATACACTCGGGCGATCCCAGTCACAGCCACCGGATCGCCCGTGTACAGAAAACTGCTTCTCTCCGCCGCCGTCTGTTTTTCCACCTCCGCCCTGTTTGCGGCCTCCAGCCTTGCGCTTGCTCCTCCGGGAGGGGCGCAACAGAAAGAGGTGCAGCCGGAGATCGCCACCGGGCGCACGGAAATCAAATCCGCCACTGCGGAAAAGTACATGGCGGTCACCGCCAACCCCCACGCTTCCGCAGCGGCGGAACAAATGCTCGCCAGAGGCGGCAGCGCGGTTGACGCCGCCATCGCCGCACAACTGGCATTGAGCCTGGTCGAGCCGCAGTCATCCGGCATCGGCGGCGGCGCCTTTATGCTCAGCTACCGCGCCGACGACAACAAACTCTATTCCTACGACGGCCGCGAAACCGCGCCCATGGCGGTGGACGAAAACTACTTTATGCGCGACGGCAAGCCGCGGGGCTTTCTCGACGCGGTGATCGGCGGCAGATCCGTGGGTGTCCCCGGCGTGCTGCGCATGCTGGAGCTCGCCCACAAGCGCGACGGCAAACTGCCGTGGAAGGATCTGTTCCAGCCGGCGATCCAGTTGGCGGAACAGGGCTTTGCCATCTCTCCGCGCCTGTACCAGCTGGCCGCGCAGCTGCCGCGGGTAGCGGTGCGCCCGGCCATCAGCGCCTATCTGTTCGGCGAAGACGGCAAGCCGCTGCCGGTGGGGCATACCCTGAAAAACCCGGAGTACGCCGCGACCCTGAAGCTGCTGGCGGAGCAGGGGGTGAAGCCTTTTTACGAGGGGGAAATTGCCGAGGCCATCGTCGCCGCGGTGCGCAACGACCCGGAGAACCCCGGTGTCATGACCCGCAAGGATCTCGCCGACTATCGCGCACAAGAACGCGAACCGGTGTGCGGTGATTTTCTGCAGTACCACTGGTGCGGCGCGCAGGCACCGTCCTCCGGTGGCACCACCGTGGGTGCCATGCTCGGCATGCTGCAGCACTTCCCGCTGGAACAATACGACGTGGGCAGCGCCGAGCTGACCCACCTGTTTGTGGAAGCCTCAGAGCTGGCGTTTGCCGATCGCAACACCTATTCCGCAGACCCGGACTTTGTCGCGGTACCCACCGCAGCCATGGTGGACCCGGAGTATCTCGCGGAACGGGCCAAGCTGATCGACCCGCAGCGGGCGCGCCCCGCAATTGCCGGCAACCCCCTGGGCTTTGCCAAAAATCGCCGCACCGCCATGTCCCCGGAACTGCCCAACACCAGTCACCTGTCCATTGTCGACCAGTACGGCAACGGCGTAAGCATGACCACCAGCATCGAAACCGGCTTCGGCTCGCGGCTTATGGTGAAGGGCTTCCTGCTGAACAACCAGCTCACCGACTTCTCCTTTGTACCCACCAACGCGGACAAGCAACTGGTGGCCAACCGGGTACAGCCCGGCAAGCGCCCGCGTTCATCCATGTCGCCCACCATCGTATTCAACAAGGACGGCAGCCTGCGCCTTCTGGTGGGCTCCCCCGGTGGCTCGCGCATCATCGATTACACCGCCCGCACCATCCTCTACCACCTGGTGAAGGGCATGCCCATCGCCGAGGCCATCGCCGTCGGCAATATCACCGCGATCGGCTATCAGGTGGAAGTGGAACCCGAGGCGCTGTCGCAAGCTGCGATGGAGAAGTTGCAGGCCATGGGCCACAAGGTGGTACGCAAGGATCTGAACAGCGGCATTCACGCCATTGCGCTGATCGACGGCAAACTGCTCGGCGGCGCGGACACCCGGCGCGAGGGGAGTGCGGTGGGGCGCTAACCTCTCACCCGGCCAGCTAGCGCTGGCAGCGGGGGCAAAAGAAGGTGTTTCGCTGGCCGATGATCTGCTCGCGGATGGTGCCGGGGCAGCGGGGGCAGGGCTGGCCAGCGCGGCCGTAGGCGTTCAGCTGCTGGGCGAAGTAGCCGGGCTTGCCGTCGCCGCCGACAAAGTCCTTGAGGGTGGTGCCGCCCTGTTCGATAGCGGCGGCGAGGACGGTTTTGATCGCTTCGACCAGCCGTTCGTACCGCGGGCGGGAGATCTTGCCGGCGGGGGTCTGCGGGCGAATGCCGGCCATAAACAGCGCTTCGCTGGCGTAGATATTGCCAACACCGACGACGATGCGGCCATCCATGATGAAGGCTTTGACCGGGGCTTTGCGGCCGCGGGAGGCGATATACAGGTAGTCGGCATTGAAGTCGTCGCTGAGGGGCTCCGGCCCCAGGTGGGCGATGAGTTCGTGTTCCGCCGGGTCTCCGGTGGTCCACAGCAGGGCACCGAAGCGGCGGGGATCGTGGAAGCGCAGGCGCTGGCCGCTATCTAGGACCCAGTCGATATGATCGTGTTTTTTCGGCGGCTCTGAGCCGTCTACGATGCGCAGGCTGCCGGACATGCCCAGGTGCCAGATGGCGGTGCCCTTGTCGGTTTCCACCAACAGGTATTTGGCGCGACGATCCAGGTGCTGAGTCCGCGCACCGCGGATCTTGTCGGCAAAGTCCGCATCCACCGGCCAGCGCAGGCTGTACTGGCGAATCTCACAGTCCTTTACCTTGCGGCCCTCCAGGTGGGGGGCCAAGCCGCGCTTGGTGGTTTCGACCTCTGGCAACTCAGGCATCTGTCAACTTCCGGGTACGCACTATTTGAGTCTTGTGGCGGCTCCGCTACCGGTATCCCTTTGCCAGACACGGGCTAGGCGCCCCCCCTCAACCCGTCCATGGGGGCTCTGCACCGCCATCCATGGCGGTGAAGGTCTGGCAAAGGGATACCGGCATCGAAGCCTTCGCGTCAGAGTAGTTGGTTTCTATCAGACACAAAAAAGCCCGGATTCACCGGGCTTTTTCGCGAACTAGCAAGGCAATCAATTACTTGATTTTACCTTCCTTGTACATAACGTGCTTGCGAGCAACGGGATCGTACTTTTTGATCTCCATTTTCTCGGGCATGTTGCGCTTGTTCTTGTCAGTGGTGTAGAAGTGGCCGGTACCGGCGCTGGAATTCAGGCGAATCTTGTCACGCATTGTTCTTTCTCCGTTCTGCTCGTATCAGCAGTGATTAAACTTTTTCGCCGCGCGCACGCAGCTCGGCCAGTACGGTATCGATACCTTTCTTATCGATAACGCGCATGCCTTTGGCGGATACACGCAGTTTAACGAAGCGCTTCTCTGCTTCCACCCAGAAACGGTGGGACTGCAGGTTCGGCACGAAGCGACGCTTGGTGCGGTTTTTGGCGTGAGAAACGTTGTTTCCGGTTACCGGGCGCTTACCGGTTACCTGACATACCTTGGACATCTGATTGGCCTCTATAAAAACTCTCGAGCCCTCTGCGCTTGGGCGGGGCAGGACTAAATTCGGTATCCAGCGCGACCGCGGGATCTGTACAGAATCTGGCCCGGCCGCAAAGAGCGGCGTTTTATACCAGAACACCCATAGCGGGGCAAGTTTTGACCAATGTTTTTGCTGTCTGGGCGGCCATTTTTGGTCGGAAGGCCGATACCGTCTGCAAGTATATAAGGACTCAGGCGTCGCGCGGACGCTCTGCGAAGGTGCCGATGCCGGGTAAAGCCTTGTGAGACCTTCAAAAACAGGATGTTTTTGCAGAGCCCCCAGGGATGGGTTGAGGGGGGGGCGCCTAGCCCGTGTCTCACAAGGCTTTACCCGGTAGCGGCACCGCCACCAACGGCGCTACAGGGCTCCAGCGCTAAAGAAGCCCCTGCTCGGCAAAGGACCAGCCGCCACCTTCACCGACTATCAGGTGATCCAGCACCCGGATATCCACCAGGGCGAGGGCGTCTTTCAGCCGTTCGGTGATGTGGATATCCGCTTGGCTGGGCTCGCTGACCCCGGAAGGGTGGTTGTGGGCGAGGATGACCGCTGCGGCACCCTTCATCAGCGCCGCCTGCACCACCTCGCGGGGATAGACGCTGGCCGCGTTCAGGGTGCCCTCGAACAGCTCCTCGTAGGCGATTACCCGATGTTGGCTGTCCAGAAACAAGCAGCAGAACACCTCGCGGGTACGGTGGCGCAGCTGGGCGGCCAAGTAGTCACGCACCGCCTGGGGGCTGGTCAGCGCACTCTCGCGGCGAAGATCCTCCGCCAGGTGCCGGCGGCCCATCTCCAGCACAGCCTGTAACTGTACAAACTTCGCGTCGCCGAGCCCCTTGCCGGCACAGAACGCCTTGCGATCCGCCTCCAGCAACGGCCGCAGGCCGCCAAAGTCCGCCAGCAGCTGCCGCGCAAGGTCCACCGCCGATACCCCCGGCAGCCCCGTGCGCAGGAAAATCGCCAGCAACTCCGCATCCGACAGCGCCGCAGCGCCTTTCTGTAACAGCTTCTCCCGCGGACGCTCCTCCGCCGGCCAGTCCGTAATGGCCATGATTCCTCCCTGAATCCAACTCGATAAGTAAATGCTCGCTTCCCCTGCGAGCCGGTGCCCTTAATACCCGGCACGGTCACCGCAGTCGCAAAACTTCTTGCCGGCGGCGCTAAAATGCTAATCTTACCCGCTTGCACAGAATCGGAACCACAGAATATGTCTTCCCTGGCCGACAAACGGATATTGCTGGGCGTTACCGGCGGCATCGCCGCCTATAAAAGCGCCGACCTGGTACGGAGGCTCCAGGATCGCGGCGCCAGCGTGCGCGTGGTCATGACCGCCGGCGCCCAGGAGTTCGTGCGCCCGCTGACCTTCCAGGCCCTGTCCGGCAATCCGGTACACACCGACCTGCTGGACCCCGCCGCGGAAGCCGCCATGGGGCATATCGAACTGGCCAAGTGGGCCGACCTGATCCTGATCGCGCCCGCCAGCGCCAGTGTGATGGCGCGGCTCGCCGCCGGCATGGCGGATGACTTGCTATCCACCCTGTGCCTCGCCAGCGAGGCGCCGTTGATTCTCGCCCCGGCCATGAACCAGGCCATGTGGCGCCACCCGGCCACCCAGGCCAATGCACAGACCCTCAACGCCCGCGGTGTAAGCCTGCTCGGCCCCGGCGCCGGCAGCCAGGCCTGCGGCGATATCGGCCCCGGGCGTATGCTCGAACCGCTGGATATCGTTGCGCGGCTGATCGACACCATTGCCCCGGAGCAGGTACTGAAGGGCAAGAGGGTGGCGATCACCGCCGGCCCCACCCGCGAAGCGCTGGACCCGGTGCGCTACCTCAGCAACCACAGCTCCGGCAAGATGGGGTTCGCCATCGCCGAGGCCGCCACCCGCGCCGGTGCCGAAGTGACACTGATTGCGGGCCCGGTGCGACTGGCTACCCCGGCCGGCGTGACCCGGGTGGACGTGGTCAGCACCGACGATATGCACAGGGCTGCCAACGAGGCCGCCGACCACTGCGATATTTTTATTGCCGCCGCCGCGGTGGTGGACTTCCGCCCGGCCAGGGTCGCCGCGCAGAAAATAAAGAAGGAAGATGGCAACGACACCGACGTACTGCAGCTGACAAAGAACCCGGATATCGTCGCCGATATCGCCGGCCGCAGTGCCCTGCGGCCGTTCGTGGTGGGCTTTGCCGCGGAAACGGAAAAAGTGCTGGAGCACGCCCGCGGCAAACTGCAGCGAAAGCATCTCGACATGATCATCGCCAACGATGTGAGCAATCCCGAAGGGGGCTTCAACAGCGATCGCAACCAGGTCATCGTGATTGACGGCAGCGGTGAACAGACACTGCCCGCGGCACTGAAAACCGAACTGGCGAAACAGCTGGTGGGGATTATTGCCGAGCGCGCATTCGGCGGACACTGAGCCGCGCGCAAACAACACAACAAAAAGCACACAACTGCTTACGCAAACTGGTCCGGGTAGATTTCGTGGCTTCGACAACACAGACAGAAAACAAACCACTGGTTAACAGCAAGCTGCTGCTCCCCGCGCTACTGGCGGCAGTAGCCTGGTTCGGCGGCAGCCACCTGCTGCTGACCAATGTTATCGCCGATCGCAATAGCGAAAGCGTGCGCGCAGCCAGTCAGCAAGTGGCCGACGCGCACGCCCGGCAACTGCAGCAGTTCTTCAGCCTGCAGCAGCAGAAACTGCCGTCCCTCGGCAAGGTGGAAAACGTCGGCACCACCGCCATCGGCAATGACCTGTTGCCGCAGGCATCGGTACAGCGCTTCACCGCCGCAGAATTACAGGTGGGAAACGGACGGCCGCCGCTCAATTTTGCCCTGATCGACCTGCTCAAGCGCAGTCTCGAGGGGGTGCCCCCGCAACCGGAATTCCTGCGCGATGGCGATGACAAGTGGCGCCTTTACTATGCCCTCGGCACCCAGCGGGACGCACTGCTGCTCAGCCAACCGTTCGGCGTGTTTGCGCGGGAACTGGATCAGCTGAAAACCGATGCTGGCGCTATCGCGGTGAACCAGCAATTTGCCGGCGGCCCCGCACGGGGGCTCTGGCACTCTCCCGCGCAAGCCGCCGCAGGCAATGCGGTTTCCGCTGCAGTCCCGGGCAGCTACCTGAAAGTGACCGTCACCCCCTCCGCCAGCTTTGCCGCGGAGCACAGCACCTCTGCCGGCCTGATCTACAGCCTGGCGATGCTCGGGTTGCTGGGTACACTGTTCGCGCTGTGGCGCTTTATGCCGGGAGATTCCGCGGCGCCATGGGAAAAAACCGCGCGCCGCAGCGAAAAACCTGCGGGCGCTAAGCTGCGCCGTGAAGATCTGCAACCGGCAACAGAGCCCGCGCTGCCATCCACCCCGGCCCAGGCTACACCCGCCGCACCCGCTGCACCTGCCAGGGCGGAGGCAGCCGAGCGCAAGGCGCTGTTGCGCACCCCGAGCACCGAATTCCCGCGGCATGTGTTTCGCGCCTATGACATCCGCGGTATCGCCGGCGAGGAGATCAATGAGCCCTTCGCCTACCAGCTGGGACGCGCGCTCGGCACCCTGGCGCTGCAGGCCGGTGAAAAAATCCTGCTGGTGGCCCGCGACGGCCGCAACAGCAGTGAGTTGCTGCAGGAGTGCCTGGTGGAGGGCGTGCTGGAAAGCGGCTGTAACGTGGTAGACCTGGGGCTGGTGCCATCGCCGGTGCTGTATTTCGCCTGCGCCAAGGGCAAGAACACCAGCAGCGGTGTGATGGTGACCGCGAGTCACAATCCCGCAGAGTACAACGGTTTCAAGATGCTGCTGAATGGGCGCCCGCTGGCGGAGGAAAAGCTGGCGGACCTGTACGAGCTGATGAAGTCCGGCAAGTTTGCCAGTGGCGAGGCCAGCAACCGCGCCCAGGACGTGCGCGAATCGTATATCGACGAGATCTTCAACGACGTCGCCCTCGCCGGACAGCCGCATATCGTGATCGACGCCGGCAACGGCGCCACCTCGGAGCTGGCGCCGGAACTGTTCGAGCAGCTGGGCTGTGCGGTGGAAAGCCTCTACTGCGAGGTGGACGGCAACTTCCCCAATCACGCCCCCGATCCCTCGCGTCCGGAAAACCTGCAGGATCTGATCCAGATCGTCAAAGCCGACAACGCCGACCTGGGTATTGCCCTCGACGGCGACGGCGACCGCGTCACCCTGGTCACCAGCAGCGGCCGCATCGTGTGGGCGGACCAGCTGGTGATGCTGCTGGCGCGGGATATTCTCGCGCGCAACCCCGGTTCCGATGTGGTGTTCGACGTGAAAAGCTCGCGCGCGCTGGCCGACCTGGTGACCCAGTACGGCGGCCGCCCGATCATGTGGAAAACCGGCCACGCACCGATGAAAACCAAGATGCTGGAAACCGGCGCGCTGCTCGGCGGGGAACTGTCCGGGCACGTGTTTATCAAGGATCGCTGGTTCGGCTTTGACGACGGCATCTACGCTGCGGCGCGGGTGCTGGAGATCATGGCGCTGCGGGAGCAGACCCTGGACGAGCTGGTCGACTCCCTGCCGCAGATGGTCAATACCCCGGAGATCCTATTGCCGGTGCCGGAACGGGAGAAGTTTGCCCTGATCGACAAGCTGCGCCAGCAGGGCCATTTCGGCGAGGCGGACCTCAACACCATTGACGGCCTGCGGATAGAATTCGCCGACGGCTGGGGCCTGGTGCGGGCCTCCAACACCACCGCGGCCCTGACCCTGCGCTTCGAAGCAGAGAGCGAAGAAGCGCTGGAGCGCATCCGCAAGATTGTGGCCGTCCAGCTGCAGTCCATCGACCCCGCCCTGAAGATTCCGGGCTGATCAAAAGAAACCAGCAGTAACCCCGAGCGGTAAGGAAAACCCTATGTCCCTGGATCAGAAATCCGCCCTGCGCGTGGCGCAGGTGCTCAATGAAGCGCTGCCCTACATCCAGCGCTTTATCGGCAAGACCGTAGTGGTCAAATTCGGCGGCAACGCCATGGTGGATGAGGAGCTGCAAAACAGCTTCGCCCGCGATGTCATCCTGATGAAGCTGGTGGGCATGAACCCGGTGGTGGTGCACGGCGGCGGTCCGCAGATCGGCGAACTGCTGAAAAAACTCAGCATCGAGTCGCGCTTTGTGGACGGCATGCGGGTCACCGACAGCGAGACCATGGACGTGGTGGAAATGGTGCTCGGCGGCACCGTGAACAAGCAGATCGTCAACCTGATCAACAAGAACGGCGGCCGCGCGGTGGGCGTTACCGGCAAGGACGGGCTGCTGATCCGCGCGAAAAAACTGCGCCGCAACGAGGAGAGCGCAGGCCTGCACGCCTCGGAAATCATCGATATCGGCCACGTGGGTGAAGTGGAAAGCATCGACACCGACGTGATCGAGATGCTGATCAACAGCGACTTTATCCCGGTGATCGCCCCCATCGGCGTGGGCCGGAGCGGCGAGTCCTACAACATCAACGCCGACCTGGTGGCGGGCAAGATCGCCGAGTACCTGAAGGCGGAAAAGCTGATGTTGCTCACCAATGTGGCGGGGCTGCAGGACAAGAACGGCGAGGTGCTCACCGGCCTGTCGACCCTGGAAGTGGACGGACTGATCGCCGACGGCACCATCTACGGCGGCATGCTGCCGAAGATCGCCTGCGCCCTGGACGCGGTAAAGGCCGGCGTCACCTCGGCGCACATCATCGACGGTCGTGTACCCCATGCGGTACTGCTGGAAATCTTTACCGACACCGGCGTCGGCACCCTGATCACCAATAGCAACCTGCAACAAGAAAAAAGTGCGTGATTCCGATCACATTACCGTTGTTAACAGGCACTAACAATTGATGCCGCGGCGGCGAATGGTTACGATTCTGCCGCCGGCTAGCGCGCTTTTCATCAAATACGGGGCTTCTGACACTGCTCGTAGAAAAGCCGATCAAAGAGAGCAAAAAAACGGCACAACAACAAAATCAGTTCCCGGCTGAATATTCCGGGTAAAGGCAGTTCATGAGCAGCGAAAAAATCAATCGGCGCCAGCAGATTCTGCAGGCCCTGGCCCACATGCTGGAGGCCAGCCCCGGCGCCCGCATCACCACCGCGGCCCTGGCCAAAGAGGTGGGTTTTTCCGAGGCGGCCCTCTACCGCCACTTCCCCAGCAAGTCCAAGATGTTTGAAGGGCTGATCGAGTTCATCGAAGAAACCATTTTCAGCCGCGTAAAGCTGATCCTGCAGGACGAACCCACTGCGCTCGGACGCTGCCAGAAAATCCTGCACCTGCTGCTGGCGTTCTGTGAACGCAACCCGGGAATTACCCGCCTGCTGACCGGCGACGCCCTCACCGGCGAGACCGAGCGCCTGCACGGCCGTATCCTGCAGCTATTCGATCGCCTGGAAACCCAGCTCAAGCAGATCCTGCGGGAAGCGGAGCTGCGCGAGCAGCTGCGCCCGGCGATCCCCCTCGGCGGTGCCGCCAACCTGCTGCTGGCCAGCGCGGAGGGACGTATCGTCCAGTACGTGCGCAGCGGCTTCAAACGCAAACCCACCGAGTACTGGGCGGAGCAGTGGCCGGTACTGGTAGCGGGATTCTTCCGGGAAAGTGCGCTGGCGGCGCAGGCGTGAGATCGCCCGCAGTCCGTTGAAAACAAAATAGCCGGCTTATTTGCCGGCTATTTCCTGATATCGGCTGGCCGCCTGATCGAATTCGCGGCCTATCTGCGCCGACTCCTTCTCCCGCATCGCGAGGCGCTCCTGCACCACTGCCACTTCGGTGCGCAGGTTCTCGATGCGCTGCAGAAGCTCGGGGGCAACGGTGCCACCGTTGCGCTGGGTGCTCGCGGCCGCGGCCTCTTCGCTTTCGATCTGGCGGTTCAGGGTGACCATATTGGAACGCAGGATGGCGATATCCTGCTGCACGATGGCAAGCTTGCGCTTGCGTGCAGACTCGATGTCGGCAACGCTGTTGTAGCGTTTGAGGAGTTGCAGGTCGGCGGCCTCGCGGGCTTCGCGGCGTTTCTTCGCCGCCAGCTCCTTGCCGGTCAGTTCCGGCTCCACCACCCGCAGCACGCGGCCAGCGGGGGTCAGAACCTCATAACCGCGCGCCACAAAACGGGGAGGCACGGTATCGTCCAGCACCTGTACGCCGCTGTCGTTGGTATACCGGTAGAGCACCTTCCCATCCCAGTTGCGCTCTGCAGCCCCGACTTCCGTTGTCAGAATGGCGCCGGCCAATGCCAGCGCAAATACGGTTTTCACGCCTGCCTCTTGTTATTGCTGGACCCGTTTCGGACTATCCATCAACTCCGCACTATTTGTCGGTGCTGACGCCGTAACGCTGTCGATATTCGATGATTTTCTGCAGCAGATCCTCGCTCGCAGACTCGGACTTAAGATAGGAGATTATATCGTCCAATTCCACAATCCCGATCACAGGAATCGCGTATTCCTGTTCTACCTGCTGGATTGCGGACTTGTCGGTATCATCTCCCGCCTTCTCCTGGCGGTTGAGACCGATCACCACGCCGGCGGGTTCCGCCCCCTGCTGCTGGATGATCTGCATCACTTCGCGCACCGCGGTACCGGCGGTAATCACATCATCGATGATCAAAACCTTGCCTTTAAGCGGCGCACCCACTAAGGTTCCGCCCTCGCCGTGGTCCTTGGCCTCTTTCCGGTTGTAACAGAAGGGTTTATCTACCCCTTTCTGCGCCAGTGCCACCGCGGTCACCGCACCCAGCGGGATGCCCTTGTAGGCCGGCCCGAATATGACATCAAAATCCACACCAGAGGCAATAATCGCCTCGGCATAGGCGTTGCCCAGTGCGGCCAACGCCGCACCGCTGTGGAATCGACCGGCATTGAAGAAGTAGGGACTCTGGCGCCCGGATTTCAGCGTAAAATCTCCGAAACAGAGCACGTCGTGCTCCAGGGCCAGTTGAATAAAGTCGCGCTGGTACTGCTGCATGGCAAATTGATAACTATTGGCTAAGGTGAAGGAAGGTCCCCAGGGAACGGGGAGCGGCAATCAAAAAAATGTTCAGACGAATAACGACTGCAATTTTACACAGTCCGCTGGTAAGGGGCTAATAATGCGAATAGTGAGTTTGTCCGTTGACGGTGTGCACCAGGCTGCACAGCGCGGACTGTACGATTGGCTGTCAGATCAGGATGCAGACATCATCTGCCTGCAGGATCTGCGCTCACTGGAACCGGAGCTGGATCACCCCATCTTCCACCCGGACGGCTATTACAGCTACTTCTTCGATTCCGGCACCCCCCACGAAAACGGCGTTGCCATCTATACCCGCGCCCAGCCCAAGGCCCTGATCTACGGTATGGGCTTTGCCAATGGCGTGGATATGTATGGGCGCTACCTGCAGGCGGACTTCGAACGCCTGAGTGTCGGCTCCCTGCTGGCACCGGTGGCCACTGATGAGGCGTCACTGGAGGTCAAGGTCCAGTTCTTCGACGATATGCAGGCACACCTGGCGAAGATCAGCCGCAAGCGCCGCGATTTCATCTTCTGTGGCAACTGGGGTATGGCCCACCGCCGCGCCGATGTACAGAACTGGCAGGACCACCAGGACACCCCCGGATTCATGCGCCACGAGCAGCGCTGGCTGGACCAGCTGTTCAACGAGATCGGCTACGTGGACGCCTTCCGCCGGGTGGTGAAGGATGCGGACGAATTTACCTGGTGGCCGAGCGGCGAGCCGGGCAAGGGCGACGGCTGGCGCACCGATATGCAGATCGTGTCCCAGACCCTGAAGAACAAGATCGAGTACGGCGCCATCAACAAGAATGTGTCCTTCTCCAGCCACCTGCCGGTGATCATGGATTACGATCTGGAAGTCTGATTGCCCTCACTTGAGAGCAAACAAAAAGGGCGCACCACAGGGTGCGCCCTTTTTGTTTGCAGCGTTGAATTCGCTAGCGGATGCGCGACGCGGTGAGTTTCACATCGGCATTGCGCCAGGCCTGTTTAAACCGTGCATCGACCAGTTCGGCCTCGGCCGTCTTGTGCTGCTCGCGCAGTGCCCGCGACAACCCAAACAGTGCCCAGCCGCTCTGTGGATGGTGCTCCAGCGCCTGCCAGTAGACGGTCTCCGCCTCACCGGGACGCCCGGCATCCAGCAGCACTGCACCCAGCGCCAGTCGCGGCGGATAGTGCCACTCCGCGGGCTCGGTATACACCAGCCCGTCTTCCATGCGCACCGCCCGGTCCAGGTGCGCAATTGCGGTATCGTAGTCGCCTTTCACCGCGGCCAGCTCCCCCGCCAGTACTTCCGGTGCGATTGCGAGGATACTAGCGGCACTGTTGGGGGAGAACATGGAGTAATCCAGCGCCGGGCTGGCGGTGATCTTGCGCAGCTTCTCCAGTTCGCCACTGGCCGCATCCAGATTGCCCTTGCCCACATAAGCGAGACCGCGCACATAGTGCCAGGCCCCGGTGAGAAAGGGATCATCCGGCGGCTGGGGCAGGGCCAGGACCTCATCCCACTTGCCGAAGCGGGCCAGCGCCCAGTAGGGCACCACGCGAAAGCCCGCCAGCATCGGCATTTCCTTCAGCGCTTCGTCGCCGATCTGCTCCGCGGTCTTGTTCGCAGCATCTATCGCGGCAGCACCGCGCCCCTGGGCGGTGGTGGCGAACCACAGAAAGTGGATGTTGTGGGGGTAGTAGGCCATGGGGTAAATCCCCTGGGCCCGGCACTGGCTGATGTAGTCTTCGTCGGCGGCAATGGCGCGCTCGTTGGCCTTGGCGGAATCTTCGTAACGGCCGACCCGCTGGTAGATATGCGCCGGCATATGCACGATGTGGCCGGCGCCCGGCATCAAGCCGGTCAGTGCATCTGCGGCCTTCTCCGCGCGCTCGGGATCCTTGGTGGGCTCGATCAGGTGAATATACAGATGCAGCGCGCCCGGGTGCTTGGGGTTGCGGGACATCACCGATTCCAGCAGGGCGACGATTTGTTCGGTGCCCTCGTAGGGGGTGCCATCGCGCATCCAGTAATTCCACGGGCGCAGATCCATCATCGATTCGGCATACAGGGTCGCGATATCCAGGTCATCGGGGAACTGTTGCGCCACCTTGGCCATCGCCGCTGCGTAGTCCTGGTCCCGCTGCCGGCGGTCGGTGGGGTCGCCGGAATAGCGTTTCGCCAGTGCCTCGATCAGCGCGCGCTCGCGCTTGTTGGCAGAATCCCGCAGTGACATCGCCTTCTGTGCCAGCTCTAAGGCCTTGGGCTCCATTTCCTGGTCCATGGGCACGTTGATATTCGGCCCCAGCACCAGTGCCTGGCCCCAGTAAGCCATGGCGCAATCCGGTGCCAGCCGCGCCGCCTCGCGAAACGACCTGCCGGCCTCGGCATGGTTGAAGCCATAGGCCAGGTTAACGCCCTGGTTGATAAAAAGCTGGGCGCGTTCGGACTCACAGCTCACCGGAAATGTGTGCTTACCAAGGTTTTGCAGTCGCGGCGCCAGCGCACCGGAGGGGGAGGGTTTGTCGGCTTTGGCCGGTTCGCGGTAGTGCTTGTGCTGGGGTTTGGATTCGGGTTCCGGGCCAGCGTCCTGGGCCAGTGCCGTCGCACCGGTGGCGAGCAGAATGGCCAGCGCGGTGGCCATCTGATGGATTCTCATGATGGGCTTCCCTTACAGTTATTATTGGTGCTGCGAGGTAGAAGCCTAATGGCTATCGGGGCAGGGCGTTGTCCGAAGCTGTGGTAAGAGCTGCCTATTTTTTACCACCGATACCGATCGCCCGCCGGCGGCACATATAGAGTAACGCCGGCGGGCAACGGCCTATTCCGCCAGCGCTTTTTGCTGCAGCTCGATCAGTTCCCTGATGCCCGCCTTTCCCAGTGCCAGCATCTCCGCAAACTGGTGTTCGGTAAACGGCGCACCTTCGGCGGTGCCCTGCACTTCGATCATGCCGCCGTCCTGTGCCATTACCAGGTTCATATCGGTATCCGCGTTGCTGTCTTCCGGGTAATCCAGGTCCAGCACCGCTTCACCCTGGTAAATGCCGACGGAAATCGCCGCCACCATATTGATCAGCGGGTCCGCGGCAATCATCTTTTCCCGCTGCATAAAGCGCAGCGCATCCACCAGCGCAACACAGGCGCCGGTAATGGACGCGGTACGGGTACCGCCATCGGCCTGGATCACATCGCAGTCCAGGGTGATCTGGTGTTCCCCCAGCAGTTTCAGGTCCACCGCCGCGCGCAGAGAGCGGCCGATAAGACGCTGGATTTCCACCGTGCGCCCGCCCTGCTTGCCGCGCGCCGCCTCGCGCCCCATGCGCGAACCGGTGGAGCGGGGCAGCATGCCGTATTCCGCGGTAATCCAGCCTCTGCCCTGGCCGCGCAGGAAACGCGGCACCTCGGCGGCGACAGACGCGTTGCACAACACCTTGGTGTCGCCGAACTCTACCAGTACAGAGCCCTCCGCGTGGCGGGTGTAGTTGCGGGTAATGCGCACATCGCGCAGTTGCTCTGGTTTGCGGCCGCTCGGTCGCTGCATATTGCACCTCTAACTGTTCAATCAACTCTTTCGGGGCCCGGCATTATAGCCATCCAGAGCGGTAATCACCCTGTGCTATGCTGTGCCGCCTATTCAACCTACCACAGCATTGGAGACCCGGGTTCCATGGCCAACAATAAAGTACGCAGTATGACCGCCTTTGGCCGCGCCGAAGTTAATTACGCGACAGGTACTGCGGTTTGGGAAATGCGCTCGGTCAACCATCGCTACCTGGAACCCCACTTTCGCCTGCCGGAAGCCGCCCGCGCGCTGGAACCCAAACTGCGGGAAATCCTGCGCAAAACCCTGAATCGCGGCAAAGTGGAAATGACCCTGAACCTCAAGGCCAGCAGCGGTGAGGTAGCCGGCATCGAGATCAACCAGGCACTGGTGGACGAACTGGTCAAGGCGGCAAAGCAGGTAGCGCCAGACAGCCAGCCGCTCAACCCGCTGGAAGTCCTCAAGTGGCCCGGGGTCATTGCGGAGCCGGAAACCGATGCGGAAGAACAGGCCAATGCCGTGCTGGAAGGGTTCAAGCAGGCACTGCAGCAAGTGGTGGACAACCGCGAGCGCGAAGGTGCGGAACTGGCCGGCTTTATCGAAGCCCGCATCAAGGGTATCGGCGAGCAGGTTTCCACCGTGCGCGCTTTGCTGCCGGAGATTCTGCAAAACCAGCGGGAGAAATTGCGCAGCCGTCTGGAAGAACTGCTGGAAGAAATCGACAAGGACCGTATCGAACAGGAAATCGCGCTGCTGGCACAGAAGGCCGACGTCGATGAAGAGCTGGACCGCCTCGATGCCCACATCACCGAGACCCGCCGCGTACTGAAAAACGGCGGCCCCATCGGCCGGCGCCTGGATTTCCTGATGCAGGAATTCAACCGCGAGGCGAATACGCTTTCGTCCAAGGCGGTGGTGACCGATACCACCCAGGCTGCAGTGGAACTGAAAGTGCTGATCGAACAGATGCGGGAACAGGTGCAGAATATCGAGTGAGGAAATTTGCCAGTTCCAGTATCTGGCTGACAAATTTCGACTTCATTCGGATAAAACAAACAGGGGCCGATTGTTACTGCGACAACTCGTTCAATCGCCCCCCCTTGCCCAAAAACCTATTTGCCTAGTTTAAAACCAATCTTGCTACGCACATCGGTTTGCACGCGGCCACTGGGCTCCCAGCGCCACTGTTTCAGCGAGTCGATCGCGGCCTGGTTAAAGTCCTCCCGATAGGCCTCTGGCCCGGTATTCTCAACCACCCGAATATCAAACGGGCGCCCTTCGTTGGCGTCAATATCAAATTCCAATATCACGCCGGCTTCCGCTTTCGCCTCAATCGCAGCCGGCGGATACTTCGGTTGCACGGTTGTCTTGCGCACGGGGCCCGCATCCCCCGACGACACATCCGTGGCCGCGATGGCAGCGAACGAGCCACTGATCATCAGTGCCATGCATAGCACCAGTCGCTGGACACCTTTGGAAATCCGGCCCGCAGTTTTAATACAGTGCATCCTTTGAAGCATCATTTCCTTATCTCCGTAGTAAGTACACAGTGGTTGTTTGGCGTGCTGGAACGCCGATGCCGCCAATAGCGCCCTGGCGTAGGCAAGTGACACATTCGCGGGCTGGTTAGCCAATACGGTTTCATCGCAAGACAGCTCCTGCACCAGGCGGAAGCGGTGGTAGCCGAACCAAACGAGCGGGTTAAACCAGAATATTGCGCGGATCCCGAACGCGATGACATTCCAGAGGTTATCCATCCGCCGGGCATGCACTCGCTCATGGGCGACGATCAGCTCAAGCTGACCAGCATCAAATTTTTTCCGGTAGTTTTCCGGAAGGAGAATGACCGGCCGCAAGAACCCCTTCAAACACGGGCCGTTGATTTCTTTTGCGATCAGTGCATCCATGGCCCCGAGCTTGATACGCTCACCGGACAAACGGGCCAGCGTTCGCCACTCCCGAACTACCCCAGCAAGAACAAAAGCCACCCCCGCAATCCATATCCACTGCAGAATATTTACATGTCGAATCACGACTACCGGCGCGGTATTCGCGACCGAAAGGGAAGCCATAATGTCAGGGACCCGGGTTAACGGAGCATTCGCCTGCATCAAGATTGTCAGGCACAGCAGCAACGGAAGTCCGGCATACAGGCGGTAGATAAACCGGTACCCGGTCCAGCGATGGGCAATTTTCTCAATACACCACACAAGAAGCAGGAAAAACGTCGTCAACCAGTGCGCGAGAAGCAGGTATTCAGTCATTCTCTTTTTCCCACTTGTCGATGAAAGCCTTAAGCTCTTCGATGTCACTGGGCTTCAGTTTTTTCGTGGTGGCAAAACCCGCTACAAAGTTGCCTATACTGCCGTCGAACATCCGCTCGACCAGTCCCGCGCTTTGTTTTTGCACATATTCCTGTCGCGCCAGACAGGGAGAATAGAGATAACTGCGGCCCTCCCGCTGGAATGTAATTGCGCCTTTTTTCACCAGGCGGCCGAGCAGGGTTTTAACGGTCTTTTCATGCCATACACTTTTTTTATTCAGGCGGCTGACCACCTCATTGGCGGTGACGGGAGCGCCCTCCCAAATAGCTTCCAACACGTCAAATTCTCTGTCACTGACCTCAATCATCCCCGCCTCCAATTACAAATGTAATTTATACAGATTACAACTGTAATCGATCATGTCAATTCAATAATGGAAAAGAGGCGCGAAAAGGCGCTTATTTATACTGAGCGGGGGACCCCAGACCTGGTTTTCACTGCCAACTCAGCCTGGGCCAGTACCTAGAGCCATAGGGACAAGTCCGTTAACGGGCGCCGTGAAGTACAATTTGCGGGATTAGTACCGAACCTCGAGTAGCCCCTGCATGCCCCGCAACGCGCCCGCCCAAAGAGCACTGCTGCTGGCCAAACACTGGCCGGAGCCCGCGTCTACCGCCGCCGGTCGGCGCACACTGGATATTCTCGACCTGCTTGCCGAAGCCGGTTACCAGGTTGAGATCGCGAGTCCCGCGCAGCCCACACCCTTTCAGGCCAGGACCGGTTACGGCGAGCACCAGGTCGAAGTGAATGACTCGGGCTTCGATGACTGGGTGCGCGCACTGGACCCGGCACTGGTGATCTACGATCGCTTCATGATGGAAGAACAGTTCGGCTGGCGGGTGCGCGAGCAGTGCCCGCGCGCAGTCACGCTGCTCGATACCAGTGATTTCCACAGCCTGCGCGAGGCGCGCCACCAGGCGCTGAAAAGTGGCGAGCCGGTAAATCTTTTCCAGCCCATCGCCGAGCGCGAAGTAGCAGCGATGGCGCGCTGTGATCTCACAGTGATGATCTCCCGGGTCGAGGTGGAGTTGCTCAAACAGCTCTTTTGCCTGCCGGACTGGCAACTGCACTATCTGCCGTTTCTGGTTAAGGAAATGCCCGCCCCGGATAAACTACCGGGCTTCGAAGAACGCCAACACCTGGTCATGATCGGCGGCTTCAAGCACGCTCCCAACCGCGATGCCACCGCCTGGTTTGCGGAAAAAATCTGGCCGCAGCTGCATGCACTGTTGCCCGGAGTGGAGTGCCACATTTATGGCGCCTACTCCGATCACGCGATGCATCGCTTCAGTGATCCGGCGACGGGGCTGCGGGTACACGGCCGCACCGAGGATGCGCTCGCCACACTGGCGCGCTACAGACTGAACCTGGCGCCGCTGCGCTTTGGTGCCGGGCAAAAAGGCAAGATACTGGAAGGCTGGCTCAGCGGCACACCGACGATCACCACGCCCATCGGTGCCGAATCAATGGCAGCTGAAGATGCCTGGGGCTATTCCCTGAGCGATGACCCCGCACAGTTTGCCGCAACCACTGCCCGTCTCTACCAGGACAAGACTGCCTGGCTCGCTGCGCGCGATGCAGGTATCCGCGCGCTCGAAAGCGAATTTGACCATCGGGATCACGCGGCAGCGTTTATCCAGCGAATCCAATCCATCGCCGCAAATCTGGATGCCCACCGCGAACGCAATATCTGGGGACGCATCCTCAGGCGCAGCGAACACCGCGCCGAGGAGTTTATGAGCCGCTGGATCGAAACCAAAAATAAATTGGCAGACACCTGACCCGAATTAGTAGTCCGCGCGCATTAAAAGCAATGGGGCCGTTATTGTCACTAAACACTATTTGCCCGCTTCGAGCACGATGCGGTAGCGCGCGTCACCGCTTTTCAGCCGCTCGAAGGCTTCATTGACTTTGCTCATGGGAAAGAGCTCCACTTTGGGCGCAATGTTATGGCGCGCGGCAAACTGGAGCATGTCGGCAATGGTCGCCGGGCTGCCCACCGGAGAACCGGACACCTGGCGCTGGGCCATGAGGAGGTTGAACACATTCAGGTCCAGCGGATCGGTGGTGGCGCCAACAAAGTGCAGACGACCGCGGGGCTTGAGGGTGGCGAGATAGGTATTCCAGTCCAGCTTTACATTCACGGTAGAGATCAGCAGGTCGAAGCTGTCGGCGGCGGCCTTGAGCACCTCCGGGTCGCGGCTGTTGAGGGTGTGATGTGCTCCCAGCTTGAGGGCTTCGTCGCACTTGCTGTCGCTGGACGTGAACGCGGTCACCTCGCAACCCCAGGCATTCAGGAACTGCAGTGCCAGGTGCCCGAGACCGCCGATACCGATCACCGCCACGCGACTGTTGGGTGCGATACTGAACTGAACCAGCGGGTTGTAGACAGTGATACCGGCGCAGAACAGTGGGCCGACCAAACTCGGATCAAGCCCTTGCGGAATCGGGACCACACTGGCGGCACTGGCGCGCACCTTGTCGGCAAAACCGCCGTGGTGGCCAATGATGGTGGGCTGCGCCTGCACGCACAGGTTGTGATGGCCGGTGCCACACTCGCTGCAGTGACCACAGTAGCCGGAATGCCAACCCAGACCCACCTGCTGCCCCACCTGCAGGTGACTTACCTGCTCGCCGAGGGCGGCGATGCGCCCCACCACTTCGTGGCCGGGCACCACCGGGTAGATCGACAGGCCCCACTCGTTGTCCACCACGCTCAGGTCGCTGTGGCACAGGCCGCAGTATTCCACGTCAATTTCCACCGTATCCGGCGCCAGCGGGCCGGGATCGTAGGTAAACGGCTTGAGTTCGGCACCGGCACTGTCGGCGGCATAGGCATTGATCATCGGGGGCTCCTTGACGATTTCCATGAATTCTTCGGCAAATGCTCACGGATTTTAAAATCCGTACCGGTAGGACATTGTTCACACCGCGGCCTGTGGCAACATTACCCTGCAGGTCAAATGCCTGCCCACGATACGAATAAACATAGCGATATAGACCATCTTTCGAGGTACCCGTGAGCCTAGTCACCCTCGCCATCCCGTTTTTTCTGCTCGCCGTGCTGCTGGAACTGGCGCTGGACCGCTGGCGCGGCTGGGGGCTGTACCGGCTGAACGACGCCATAGGCAGCCTCGGCGCCGGTATCCTCAGCCGCATCCTCGGCCTGGTGCGGGTGGGCATACTGATGCTGATCTATATCCCGCTGTACCGGTGGCTGGAGCCGACCTACCAGAGCCTCGGCATCGCCTGGTCCCTGGACAACCCCTGGCACCTGGTACTCGCGGTGGTGGCCTACGACTTCTGCTACTACTGGAAGCACCGCATGGCCCACGAGATCAACATCCTGTGGGCGGAGCACCTGGTGCACCACCAGAGCGAGGACTACAACCTCACCACCGCGCTGCGCCAGTCCAGCGACCTGCTGCCCCTGGGCTGGGTCTTCTACCTGCCGCTGTTGCTGGTGGGCATGCCGCCCGAACTACTGATTACCGCCGGCGCCATCGACCTGATCTACCAGTTCTGGGTACACACGCAGAAATTCCCCAAGGTACGCTGGATGGAATGGATTCTGGTTACCCCCTCCAACCACCGGGTGCACCACGCCCAGAACAGGGTCTATGTGGATCGCAACTACGGCGGTGTGCTGATCATCTGGGATCGCCTGTTCGGCACCTACCAGCAAGAGCTGCCAGAAGAACCCTGCATCTACGGGGTGCGCAAACCCCTGAACACCTTCGACCCGCTGGCGGCAAACCTGCAGCACTTCAAGCGCATGTGGCTGGACGCGGTGTACACCAAAAGCTGGAAGGAAAAACTCACCCTGTGGTTCCGCGCCACCGGCTACCGACCGGCGGATGCGGAAGCGGCGATGCCCTATCCCAGTTGCGACCTGGACGACTTCCACCGCTACGATCCGCAGGTTGCCCGCGGCGTGCGCTGGTATGCCCTGGGCCAGCACCTCTGCTACTCCGCCGCCACCCTGGCGCTGCTGTGGTACGGCAAGACAATGGGTTACGGCACCGCTGCGCTGATGGTACTGCTGCTGGTGATCGGGCTGGTGATCAACGGCCGCATTCTCGATGGCGAAGCGCGCACCCGGCACTGGGAACTGGCGCGACTGCTACTGCTGGTGGCAGCGCTTCCCATGCTGCCGGCAGCAACCTGGCCGGCAATTGTCGGGTACAGTACCGTCAGTGCGCTGGTATGGTGGCGGTTGGTTTTTACCGACAAAGACGCTACAGTCACACCCGTTAGTCAATAACGCAGGGATCCGCAGTAGCCCGTTGCCTTCCCCAAAGGTGGCTTGGTTGAGGTCCCGCAGGCGCGCCCGGCCGGTGCGGATGGTGTTGTTTTCCCGACGATGCCATCCCAAAGCCCAACACTTTGCCCCCAAGCCGGCCGGGTGGCAGTCTGTCCGCAGCAGTTTGCCCCCGAGCCTTGCCCTTTCGTTATAATCCCCGCGCAACGCCCAACGTTTTACCCGCAACAGGAACTTCCGTGTCTAAAGGTACCCTCTATACGGTCTCCGCGCCCTCCGGCGCCGGTAAAACCAGCCTCGTCAAAGCGCTGGTGGAAAGCGACAGCCAGGTCACAGTATCTGTCTCCCACACCACCCGGCCCATGCGCCCCGGGGAAACCGACGGCATCAACTATCATTTTGTCGATCGCGACGAGTTCGTGCAGATGCTGGGAGAGAGCGCGTTTCTCGAGCACGCGCAGGTATTCGAGAACTACTACGGCACTTCAAAGGCCTGGGTGGACGAAACCCTCGCCAGCGGGCGCGACGTGATCCTGGAGATCGACTGGCAGGGCGCGGAACAGGTGCGCAAGCTGAAGCCGGAAACCGTGGGCATCTTCATCCTGCCGCCGTCCCAGCAGGCCCTGCTCGAGCGCCTCACCGGCCGCGGCCAGGACGACCAGGCGGTAATCGACAAGCGCATGGCCCAGGCCATCAGCGAAATGTCCCACTATGTGGAAGCGGACTATCTGATCATCAACGACGACTTCACCCACGCCCTGGCGGAACTGCGCGCCGTGCTGGTGGCAGAACGCCAGCGCCTGGCGCGCCAGCAGGAACAGCACAGCACGCTGTTGCAGTCGCTTTTGCGCGCCCAGCACAGCGAAGACGATTGAGGCGGTTGATCGATTTGCGTACACTGCGCGGTCCGGTAGAATAGCTACCCTAGCTCCCGCTGCGCCTCGCCCCCGGGACACCACAGAATTTGCACACTTCGCCTGAGGCCTCAGGCACTGACTGGAACAGAAGATTTATGGCACGTATTACCGTAGAAGATTGCCTCGACCACGTCGATAACCGTTTCGAGCTGGTGATCGTGGGCAGCAAGCGCGCTCGTCAGATCGCTACCGGCGGCCGCGACCCTCACGTCCCGGAAGAGAACGACAAGCCCACCGTGATCGCCCTGCGTGAAATCGAGGAAGGCTTCGTAGACGCCAGCATTCTCGATGAGCCGGAAGATGACGCCATGGAACAGGTGACCTCCGCACCGGTATACCTGTCCGAGCAGGACCTGTAATCCCGGTATTGACCAGCTGATGCAGGAATTGCAGGAAATCTAAGAGGCGATCGCGGCTTTGCACACAATCGACAGTCTGGCCCATCGCCTCTCGTCCTATCTCCAACCCGACCAGATCCAGTTCGTCCGCCGCGCCTACTTCTACGCGGAGCAGGCCCACGAGGGCCAGGCCCGGCGCTCCGGCGAACCCTATATCACCCACCCCCTCGCCGTCGCCACCATCCTGGCTGGCATGCATATGGACCCCCAGAGCCTGGCCGCGGCCATGCTCCACGACGTGATCGAGGACACCGGCGTACCCAAGGCGGCGCTGGCGGAACAGTTCGGGGAAGAGGTGGCGGACCTGGTGGACGGGGTCTCCAAGCTGACCCAGTTCGAGACCGACAGCCCGGCGGAAAAGCAGGCGGAAAACTTCCAGAAGATGGCCCTGGCGATGGCGCGGGACATCCGCGTGATCCTGGTGAAGCTCGCCGACCGCCTGCACAACATGCGCACCCTGGGTGCGCTCAAGCCTGAAAAACGCGCGCGCATCGCCCGCGAGACCCTCGAGATCTACGCCCCCATCGCCAACCGCCTGGGCATGAATGATGTGCGCATCGAATTCGAGGACCGCGCCTTCTTCGCCATCTACCCCCTGCGCGCCAGCCGCCTGCGCGCGGCGCTGGTGGCCGCCCGCGGCAACCGCAAGGAGTTGCTGGAAAAAATCCAGAACGCCATCGAACTGCGCCTGCAGCGGGAAAAGATCGACGCGCTGGTGATCGGCCGCGAGAAGCACCTCTACAGTATTTACCAGAAGATGCGCTCGAAGAAGAAGTCGTTCAAGGAAATCATGGACGTCTACGCCTTCCGCATTATCGTCGACAGCGTCGACACCTGTTACCGCGCCTTCGGGGTTATCCACAACCTGTACAAGCCGGTCATCAGCGAATTCAAGGACTATATCGCCATCCCCAAGTCCAACGGCTACCAGTCCCTGCACACGGTACTGCTGGGCATGCACGGGGTACCGATCGAGGTGCAGATCCGCACCAAGGAAATGGACGAAATGGCCAACAGCGGCATCGCCGCCCACTGGCTGTACAAATCCTCCGGCGACGAAGTACTCAACACCGGCGGCACCAGCCAGGTGCGCGCGCGGCGCTGGGTGCAGGGCCTGCTGGAAATGCAGCAGCGCGCCGGCGACTCGCTGGAATTCATCGAGAACGTGAAGATCGACCTGTTCCCGGACGAGGTCTACGTGTTCACTCCCAAGGGCAAGATCATCGACCTGCCCGCCGGCGCCACCGCCGTGGACTTCGCCTATTCGGTGCACACCGATATCGGCAACTCCTGCGTGGCGGTGCGTATCAACCAGCGCCTGGCACCGCTGTCGCAGCCGCTGGAGAGCGGCCAGAAGGTGGAAATCCTCACCAGCAAGAACGTGCAGCCAAATCCCAACTGGCTCAACTTCGTCGTCACCGCCAAGGCCCGCAGTGCCATCCGCCACTTCCTCAAGCACCAGCGCCACCACGACTCCATCGCCCTCGGCCAGCGCCTGCTGGAAAAGGCCCTGGGCAAATTCAAACTGTCCATCGGCGACCTGGACGAACAGGATATCCAGCGCGGGGTAAAAGAGGCCAAGTGCGAGAGCTTCGACAACCTGCTGGAAGATATCGGTCTCGGCAACCGCGCCGCCTACTCCGCGGCCAAACTGCTGGTACCCGTGGGCACTACCGAGACCGAAGCCAGCAACATCTCCTCACCGCTGACCATCGACGCCCAGGAAGGCATGATGATCAGCTTCGCCCGCTGCTGCCGGCCGATTCCCGGCGACACCATCATGGGCCATATCAGTTCCGGCAAAGGGGTAGTGGTGCACCGGGATACCTGCCGCAATGCGGCGGAACTGCGTGAGCACCCGGAAAACATCATGGCGGTGAACTGGTCGCCGGATGTGAAGGGGGAATTCCTCGGCGATGTGCGGGTAGAGGTGGAGTCCGAACGCGGCATCATCGCGCGCCTGGCCACCCGCATCACGGAAGAGGGCGCGAGCATCGAGCAGATCCACGTGGACGAGAAAGATGCCCAGCACAGCGCTATCTCCCTGACCCTGGAAGTCGCCAACCGGGTACATCTGGCCCAGGTAATGAAACGGTTGCGCAACCTGCCGGCGGTAATCCGGATTACCCGCCCGTAACCATTAACCCTTCCGCCTCATTCACGGGCAAGTAAACACTCCAATTTTCCATGCGAAGGCGCTGATGCCGGTATCCATTTGCGAGACCTTCGAAAACAGGGATGTTTTCGAAGAGCCCCCATGGATGGGTTCACGGCGTGTCTCGCAAATGGATACCGGCAGCAGTGCCGCCACCGTCCCTGGCTACGAAGCCCCGGTTATTCGGAGCGCCGACACGGCAGCGCACTCGGAAAGACCGGCCCCTCCCGGTACTCACCCGCCAAACAACCTCATCGGCAATCGTTTGTCGGATAAGTACCGGGAGGGGCCTCCTCTGTTGGGGCTAGGTTTGTGGCTACTGGCGGATATGGGTTTCGTGAGGGGCGACTATTGGAGAGGGGGATTTCGGTGACAGGGGTAAATCGTGACGGATTCCGCATACTGATTTATCGCATCTAGAGTGGCTCCCAATCCCCCCGGAACCGCGCTATATTCTCCCGCTTTCTTTTTCTAGCAAGCAGGCCCGCAAGGCCGGGAGAGAAGTAACAATGCCCAATCGCGCCGTCATAAAAACCGATAAGGCACCGGCCGCAATCGGCAGCTACTCACAAGCCGTCAAAGTGGACAACACCGTGTACCTGTCCGGGCAGATCCCCCTGGTACCGGAAACCATGGAACTCGTGTCCGACGACTTCGCCGAGCAGGCCCGCCAGGTATTCAACAACCTCAAGGCCGTGTGCGAAGCCGCCAACGGCTCCCTCAACGACATCGTCAAACTGAACCTCTACCTCACCGACCTGAGCAACTTCGCCACCGTCAACCAGGTCATGGAAGAGCTGTTTGCCAAGCCCTTCCCGGCGCGCGCCGCAGTGGGCGTAAAAGAACTGCCCAAAGGGGCCCAGTTCGAAGCCGAAGCCATCATGGTTATCTAAAGGCAGATGGAATTTGGACCTGCGCCGCGAATGCGGCGCAGTGTGATCAATCAGTCGATTTCCAGCAGCGTGCTGTAACCCGCACGGTAATCCGGATACAGCATCGCGTAGCCGCTATCCAGCATGCGCTGATTACTCAGTTTCTTCGAGCGACGCTCACTGGTCGCCACCTCTTCACGCAGATGGGCCGCGGTATAGCCCATGGATTTTGCCAGCCAGCTCTGCAGTTCATACATCGGTACCGGCGTACAGTCCGCACCGATATACAGCTTTTCCAGCCGCATACCGTTTTTCTGGCCGTCTATCAGATGCGCCATAAAGCCCACCGCATCATCCACGTGGATACGGTTGCTGAATTGGGGCGGGGAAGGGGGGGCACAGCGACCCGCGCGCACCTGTGACAACAGGCGATCGCGACCGGGTCCATAAATGCCCGCAAAGCGGATCACACAGGTTTCCGTTACCGACGACAGCGCGATTTTTTCCGCTGCCAGCAGGGCTTCGCCCTGGAAACTGCTGGGAAGCGGTTGCGAACGCTCATCCAGCCACTGGTCACCACTCTGACCGTAAACCCGGGTGGAAGAAACCCACAGTACCAGTCGCGGCGGTGTTTCCATTTGCGCGAGGGAATCCCGCAGGGCAGCGGCAGTTTCGACGTAGGCGCGCTGGTAGGCCTGGGGAGTGCTGGCGCCGGGTGTGAAAGTGGCAATGACAATGTCTGCACCGTTTGCCAGATGCCGCTCGATGTCTTCGCGCTTGGTGGCATCGCCGCGACGCCAGTTCACCACATCGGCCCGGCGTTTGCGCGCCAGTGCCTGCAGTGGATTGCGCCGCACACCGAACACGGTGTACGCCTTGCGATCCAGCTTCAATGCCAGTCGGGTGCCGAGATCCCCGCAACCGAAGATCCAGACTTTTTCCTTTGCCATAACCGCTTGTATAAACCCCCGGTATCCGTTGCCGGATCCATTTATGCTATGCGCCATTGTACCGGTAGCGCCGCTGCGGAATCATTATGTTATCGATCGGGTGCCCACAAAAAAACAGAAACAGGACAGTTATTTATAACCTGTTCGCCAACCGTATTCTGTGAACCGGGCCCGGAAGCAGACGCCGCCGGGCCCGCGGGCCAGTGATTCGTGCACTATGGCCGCTAACTGCGCGACTTCACCATGCGGTAAATGAACAGCAGGATAATGGCGCCAACCACTGCGGTGATGATACTGCCAAGCGACAGCCCTCCCGTGGTGCCAAGTCCGACAAAACTACCGACCCAGCCGCCAATAAACGCACCGACGATACCGATGATCATGGTGACAATCCAGCCGCCCGGGTCGGGCCCCGGCATGATCCACTTGGCGAGGGCGCCGGCAATCAGGCCGAGGATGATCCAAGATAAAATTCCCATAGCGATTCTCCGCTTTGCGTGTTTTGCGTGTAATGCAACACTTGCCCTTACACGTATAGCAAAGAATACGCCACGCCACCGAAATTCAGGCGCCAGTTAATAGCAAACCTTGCTAGCTTTAAATGCCTTTAATAGCATTTTTTTCTAGATTGAGACATTTCACCGGTGCAACTGCGGAATTACTGGCCGGCCGACCGCATTTATGAATAAACTCTATCGCCAAGTTTTTTCTGATTGCCTTTACCATGACCCTGAACGAATTGCGCTACATCGTTACCCTTGCCCAGGAACAGCATTTTGGCCGTGCCGCCGAGCGCTGTTTTGTCAGCCAGCCCACCCTGTCCATCGCGGTGAAAAAGCTGGAAAAAGAGCTGGGCGTGGCCCTGTTCGAGCGCTCCAAGACCCGCGTGCAGGCAACGCCACTGGGGGAGCGCATCGTCGCCCAGGCACAGCTGGTGCTGGAGCAGGCAGCGGCAATCAAGGACATCGCCAGTGCCGGCAAGGACCAGCTCAGCAGCCCGCTGTCGGTGGGCGCGATTTTTACCATCGGCCCCTACCTGTTCCCCCATTTCATCCCCCAGTTGCAGCAACTGGCACCGCAGATGCCGCTGTACGTGGAGGAGGGCTATACCTCGACCCTGCGCGCCCGCCTGCGCAAGGGCGAACTGGACGCGGTAATCATCGCACTGCCGTTTACCGAACCGGACGTGGTCACCCAGCCGCTGTATGACGAACCCTTTGTGGTGCTGATGCCTTCCGACCACCCCCTGGCAAAGGAAACAGCGATCAAGCCGGAGCAGCTGTGCGACGACAACGTATTGCTGCTGGGTGAGGGCCACTGTTTCCGCGACCAGGTGCTCGAGGCCTGCCCGCAACTGCAGCAATCCATCGAGAAGGAAGCCGGTAGCGGTCATATCCGCACCGCCGCCGACGGCAGCTCGCTGGAAACCCTGCGCCACATGGTGGCGTCCCGCCTCGGCATTACCGTACTGCCGCTGTCCGCCGCTACCGCCTCCCAGTACGCCAGCGGTGTGCTGGTAACCCGGCCGTTCGCAGCGCCGGCGCCGCAGCGCACCGTGGCGCTGGCCTGGCGCGCAAGTTTCCCGCGTCACCGCGCCATCGACATGCTGCGCGACGCCATCAACCAGTGCCAATTGCAGAGCCCGTGAACCCGCCCGACGTGAACGGAACGGACAAGACACTGGCGGAAATCCCCGTCACCGCACTCAAGGGGGTCGGGGCCAAACTGGCGCAGACCCTCGACAAGCTGCACATCAGTACCCTGCAGGACCTGTTGTTCCACCTGCCCGCGCGCTACCAGGACCGCACCCGGGTCATTCCCCTCGCCGGCCTGCGCCCGGGAATGGACGCGGTAATCGAAGGCGAAGTGCGCGCGGCGGACGTGGTATTCGGCCGTCGCCGCAGCCTGGCAGTGCGCCTGCAGGACACCACCGGCAGCGTCACCCTGCGCTTTTTCCACTTCACCGCCGCGCAGAAAAACCGTCTCACCGCGGGCACCCGCGTGCGCTGTTACGGCGAAGCCCGCCGGGGCGCCGCCGGGATCGAGCTGTACCACCCGGAAACCGAAGTGCTGGGCGAAGAAAATTCCCCCACCGCCGACACCCTGACCCCCGTTTATCCCCTCACCGAGGGCCTGGGGCAGGGGAGACTGCGTGCGCTGATCGGACAGGGCCTCGACTGGCTCGCCAGCGGCCAGGTCAGCGAACTGCTGCCGCAGCAACTGCTGCCCGCGCAGCTGCAGATGCCCCTGGCCGGCGCCCTCACCTATCTGCACCAGCCCCCAGCCAACGCCGACCTGTGCCAGCTGGCGGAAGGTCAGCACCCGGCACAGCAGCGGCTCGCCCTGGAAGAACTGCTGGCACACCACCTCAGCCTGCTGGAACTGCGCCGCAGCGCCTCGGCCATCGCCGCGCCAGCGCTGTCGCCAAATGCCGCACTGGAGCGGGATTTTGCCGCGCGCCTGCCCTTTGCCCCCACCGGCGCCCAGCAGCGGGTGTGTGCGGAAATTGCCGGTGACCTGGAAAAGTCCGTGCCGATGATGCGCCTGCTGCAGGGCGACGTGGGCGCGGGCAAGACCCTGGTGGCTGCGAGGGCGGCGCTACAGGCCATTGGTGCCGGCCATCAATGCGCGGTAATGGCGCCCACGGAAATCCTCGCCGAGCAGCACCGGATCAACTTCTGCGGCTGGCTCGAACCCCTGGGTATCCGCGTGGCCTGGCTCACCGGCAGCATGAAGGCGGCGGAGCGCCGCGAACAGCTGGGGGCCATTGCCAGCGGTGAGGCACAGCTGGTAGTGGGCACTCACGCACTGTTCCAGGAGGGAGTGGAATTCCGGCGCCTGGCACTGGTGATCATTGACGAGCAGCACCGCTTCGGCGTGCGCCAGCGCCTGCAGTTGCGCGAGAAGGGCAGTGTGGACGGCGCGCGGCGCACCCAGCCGCACCAACTGATCATGACCGCCACCCCGATTCCGCGCACACTGGCGATGTCGGCGTTTGCCGACCTGGACTGCTCGGTGATCGACGAACTGCCCCCCGGGCGCCAGCCCATCAACACCGTGGCCATCTCCAACGAGCGCCGCTTTGAGGTGATGGAGCGGGTTCAGAATTCCGTGCGCGACGGCCGCCAGGCCTACTGGGTGTGCACCCTGATCGAGGAATCGGAAACTCTGCAGGCCCAGGCCGCGGAATCCACCGCCGCAGAACTGGCGGAGACTCTCGACGGCGTGAGGGTAGCGCTGGTGCACGGGCGCATGAAACCCGATGCCAAGGACCTGGTGATGAAGGCGTTCAAGGCCGGCGAGGTCGATCTGCTGGTGGCCACCACGGTGATCGAGGTGGGCGTGGACGTGCCCAATGCCAGCCTGATGATCATTGAAAATCCGGAGCGGCTGGGGCTGGCGCAACTGCACCAGTTAAGGGGGCGCGTCGGCAGGGGCAGTATCGCCAGCCACTGTGTACTGCTTTACAGCACACCGCTGTCCGCCAACGGGCGCGCGCGCCTGCAGGCCCTGCGCAGCCATGCCGACGGCTTCGCGATCGCCGAGGAGGACCTGCGCCTGCGGGGCCCCGGCGAAATCCTCGGTACCCGCCAGACCGGGGAAATCGAACACCGCATCGCCGACCTGCAGCGCGATGCCCACCTGTTACCCCTGGTACAGCGGATCGCCGCTTCCCCCAACCTCAGCGAAATTCAGCGCCGCGCCATCGTGCGCCGCTGGCTGCACAACAAACCCCGCTTCGCCGAAGCCTGAGCTCATTTTTAGACTATTTAGTCATTTCCGGTCACCAATAATTTTGCGCTGGCGGGCAGCCTTTGGCAGCCTGACAGCAAATGGCAGCGCGGGGCCCTTTCCGTCCGGAAAAGACCAGACGCCAATTCAGTCCCACCGGACCGTTTTACATAACAATTATTCGACATTTCAGGGAATTTCCTGTGAAAATCAAATCCGTTCGCAGCGTTTTCATTACCGGCGTACTAATGGCTGCACCCTTCCTGACCCCGCAGGTATCGGCGCAGGGGTTTTTCGGCATCGGCGGAGAAGAGAGCCCCGTGCCCCAGATCACCCTGGCGCGCGCCGAAATTACCGTAGACGTACCAACGCCAATGCAGGGCAACGACTTCGACGCACTGCTCGCCCAGGCCACCTCCGGCAAGGGCATATCCGCCGCCAAAGAACGTGCGATCAAACACCACAGTGAACAGCTGCGGACCGCGCTGGACGGCCGCCTGCGGGAGTTCTTTGCGGATGAGGAAGTACCGCTCATCGCCAGCAACCAGTCGCTCACCCTGCACAGCTTTATCGATGTTTCGGTGGTGAAACAGTTGAGCGGGCTGAAGAATTCCGGCAATTACGAACTGGAACGGGGCAACCTGACCGCCGGCGGTGACTTTCACTTCCGCATCCAGGATCCCAATGGCAGGGTGCTGAAAGAGCGGCAGATCGACATTGCCGACCTGCGCCTGCAAGAGAAATACCAGGTGAAAACGCCGCTCGATGGCAGTGGCAGCGAAGACAACACCGAGCAGCAGCTGGACAAAATCATGCGCCAGCTGGTGGAGCGGATCATGGGCCAGATCGACGACGATCTCGAAGCCGACAGCCTGCGCGAGCTCGGTCGCCCCGCGGGCTGAGCACCCTCTGGATCACCACAGCGGGGCCCGCCATACCACTGGGTCCCGCTATGCCTGCCTCCACCTCTATCCCCGCACCTCTATCCCCGCACCTTTTCCCCGCGCTCAAGCCCGCGACCACCGACAGTCTTCCAACTGCGGCGCTACATAGAGCATATCCGCAACCAAAACCACAACCTGCCGCACAATTTCGACCACTACTGACGCACAGGTCACTGAAAAATTTTGCTCTATGCACCGATAAATGGCAGCCTTTCATTCCAGCGATGAGCCAAAAATAGAGCGGAACCGATTTCGCCAGTATCTTTCAATCCCGAATTCCATATAAAAAAAATCAGGGAGCGACGAGTGAGAACCTTCAAGATCGGCAGCCTGGCACTGGCCGGCCTGCTCAGTACTGCCAGTTTACCCAGCGTGGCCCAGAGTGGTTTCTGGGGCAACGATGAGGCCACCCCCAGCCTGGCCATAGCCCCCGCAGAGCTGAAAATAGACGTCCCCATGCCGGTATCCAGCGGCAACCTGCAACTGATGCTGGCCCAGGCCGCCAATGGCGGCAGCCTCGCGGACCTCAAACAGGAAGCGGTGCGCAAATACACCCAGCACCTGCACAGCGAGCTCGCCCGTGAGCTGCACGAATTCCTCGATGACGAAGAGGTCCCACTGGTACAGCAGGACGGAGTATTGCGCCTGCGCAACAACCTGGACCTGAAGGTGATCAAACACCTGAGTGCCATGAAGCCAAAGGATAACTACGATCTCGAGCAGGGAAATGTCAGCCTCACCGGCGAGTTCCGTTTTGTCCTCAGCAACCAGTCCGGCACCGCCCTGCGGGAGCAGCGCATCTCCATCGACGAACTGAAAATCAACAGGAAATACCGGGTGAAAACACCCCGCGATGGCTCTGCCAGCGAAGACAATACCGAAGAGGCGATCAATCAGGCGCTGACGGATATGGTCGAGGAGCTGGTGAAAGAAATGGAAGACTACCTGGAAGCAGACAGCCTGCGAGAAATCGCCTCAATCTGAAGGCGCTAGCAGGGGGCAACCCCCCCGGCAACAAAAATGGCGAGCCAACCGGCTCGCCATTTTTGGTTTGGCGGAAGGAAAACCGTTCAGCGGGCCAGGGCGTCCTCGCCACTGATCACGCTGTTGTAGTTGTCGTCATTGAACCGGTCCACATCCAGCGCACCCTCGCTCTTCGCCACGATGGAGCTCACCACCGCATCGCCGGTGATGTTGACCGCGGTGCGCACCATGTCCAGCAGGCGATCCACACCCATCACAATCGCGATGCCCTCCAGCGGCAGCCCCACCTGCTGCAATACCATCGCCAGCATGATCAGGCCCACACCCGGCACACCGGCGGTGCCGACGGAAGCCAGAGTCGCGGTCAGGATCACCGTCAGGTACCCCATCAGGCCGATTTCGATACCGTACAGCTGGGAAATGAACACCGTCGCCACCCCCTGCATGATCGCGGTGCCGTCCATATTGATGGTGGCACCCAGAGGAATGGTGAACGACGCCACCTTGTTATCCACACCCAGGCGCTTTTCCACCGTGGACAGGGTAACCGGGATCGTCGCCGCCGAAGACGCGGTACTGAAGGCGAACACCATCGCCGGGCGCATCTTCTTCAGCAGCCGCAGCGGGTTCAGGCCGGACAGCAGCTTCAGCAGCAGCGGGTACACGCCAAAAGCGTGGATCAACAGCGCTCCCAGTACCACCATGAAGTACTTCAGCAACTGCAGGATGGCGTCCAGGCCGAGCTGCGCAATTTTGGTCGCCAGCAGCGCGAATACACCGTAAGGCGCAAATACCATCAGCACCCCGACCATACGCATGATCACGTCGTTCAGGTCGTTGAAGAAACCGGCAATGCGCTGGCCCGGCTTGCCGCTGCGGGAAATCGCATAGCCCATCAACAGCGCGAACACGATGATCTGCAACATATTGCCCTTGGCCATCGCGTCCACCGGATTGGTGGGGAAGATATTGATCAGCACTTCCGACAGCGGCGGCGACGGCTGCGGCTCGAAGCTCGCATCGCCGGCCATGGTCTCCATACCGGCACCGGGCTGGATCACGATGGCCAGCAACAGCGCCAGCGAAATCGCCGCGGCCGTAGTCACCAGGTACAGCAGTACGGTCTTGCCCGCCAGCACCCCCACGCGGCTGCCCTCGGACAGCGCGCAGGCACCGCAAATCAGCGACACCAGCACCAGCGGCACCACCATCAGCTTCAACGAGGCGATAAAGATACGACCGACAATGTCGAACAGGCCGTTGGTCAGGTAGTTGTCGATAAAGCCGGTCACCCCGGCCCCCAGCACCTGCGTGGTATTGAGGAAATTGAACAGCAGGCCAACCGCGATGCCCGCGATCATGGCCAGTACGATTTGTTTGGTGAGCCCCATGGTCCGTCCTGTTACTTCGGCAACTGCCGAATATTTATTGTCGATTAATATTCTTGCGCGCAATGCGAAGGGGCTGCTGGCGATACAGGTTTGCGGGACCTTCTGCGACAGGGATGTCGCGGAAGAGCCCCCATGGATGGGTTCACGGCGTGTCCCGCAAACCTGTACCGCCAGTAGCACCGCCACGAAATAAGTTCGGAGCGCCTCTAGCAGACCGCCACTATATCGGCAGCCCGTAGGCGGGGCAAAACCTGCCCAGTTTCCCCGCGCCGCCGGTCGGTTACAATGGCCGTTTTGAGCTTGCGCGGAGTCTGCGTTGTTCCACTCCCCCTTTGAAGCCGTCTGCGACTGGTATCCACAGCCACTGGAGAGTCTGCACGGGCACACGCCCCCGGAAAAACTGCTGCCATGGCTGCTGCACCCCGGCTCCCTGACCGCCGCCCTGAAGCACCTCAGCAACGGCGAGTTTAGCGTACAGATCCTCCACCAGGGCTGGCAGCAGCCGCGGCTCGAAGAGCGCCGCGCGCTCAACCTGCGGGAAAGATCCCGCGCACTCATCCGCGAAGTCCTGCTCTACGGCAATGGCCAGCCCTGGGTCTATGCCCGCAGCGTCCTGCCCGAGCGCACCCTCGCCGGCAAATCCCGCTACCTGCGCAGCCTCGACAACCGCCCCCTCGGCGAACTGCTGTTCAGCCAACCGGACACCCGCCGCGGACCCATCGTGCTCAACCGGCTGCAGCGCAACCCCCAGTGCCAGCTGCCGGAACTGCAGGGTATGGGGAGCGACGCCTGGAGCCGGCGTTCCACCTTCTGGCTGCACGACAAGCCGCTGCTGGTTGCAGAGAGCTTCCTCAGCAGTTTCAATCCCCATACGCCCCCGATGACCTGAGCCCGACAGCGGATACCACCATGCAAGTGATCAGCCAACAATTACAACAGCGCTGGCCCGCGGCCCTGCCGTACTGGCAGCTGGCGCGGCTCGACCGCCCCATCGGCTCGTTGCTGCTGCTGTGGCCCACCTGGTGGGCACTGTGGATCGCCGCCGACGGCTGGCCCGGGCTGCACCTGTTTTCGGTATTCACCCTCGGGGTGATCTTTATGCGCGCCGCCGGCTGCGCCGTGAACGACTTCGCCGATCGCAAGATCGACGGCCATGTAAAACGCACCAACCAGCGCCCCCTGGCCACCGGCGCCGCCACGCCAAAGGGCGCGCTGCTGCTGTTTGCGGGCCTGAGTTTTGCCGCCTTCCTGCTGGTACTGACCACCAACAAACTCACCATCCTGATGTCGCTGCCGGCGCTGGCGCTGGCGTTCTGCTACCCCTTTGCCAAACGCTACACCCATATGCCGCAGGTGGTACTGGGCGCGGCGTTCAGCATGGGGATCCCGATGGCGTTTGCGGCAGTCAGCGGCGAGGTGCCGGCGGTGGCCTGGCTGATGTTCACCGCCAACCTGCTGTGGACCGTGGCCTACGACACTTTTTACGCGATGGTGGACCGGGACGACGACCTCAAAATCGGGGTCAAGTCCACCGCGATCCTGTTCGGCGAGATGGACAGGGTGATGACCGCCAGCCTGCAGGTGATGGTGGTTGTGGCACTGCTGATGCTCGGCAGCCGCGAGAGCCTGGGAGCGCTTTACTACTGCGGGGTTGCGGTGGCGGCGGGTCTGTTCGGATACCAGCAGTGGCTGGTTAAAGATCGCTTACGGGAGCCCTGCTTCACGGCCTTTCTGAACAACAACTATGTCGGTGCCGCGGTATTTGCCGGAATATTTTTCCATTTTCTTGCCAATTGAAGACATTCTGAAGGCACCGGATTCGTGACCGCACAAACCCTGTCATATATTTGTCATTAAAGTGACGTTAAATGACCACTCTAAGGAAAGCGATAACTGCACAGTAATTAGGGTATGGCAGGCAAATGCACAGCAAGACGATTCTCATAGTCGACGATGAAGCGCCGGTGCGCGATATGTTGCGGGTGGCGCTGGAGATGGCGGACTATCGCTGTCTCGAGGCGGAAAACGCCCAGGCGGCCCACGCGCTGGTGATCGACGAAAAGCCGGACCTGATTCTGCTGGACTGGATGCTGCCGGATGTATCCGGGGTTGAGCTGGCACGCCGCCTGAAGCGCGACGAGCTGACGTCCTCGCTGCCGATCATCATGCTGACGGCCAAGGGTGAGGAAGACCACAAGATCAAGGGCCTGGAAACCGGCGCCGACGATTACATTACCAAGCCGTTCTCTCCCCGCGAGCTGGTTGCGCGCCTGAAGGCGGTATTGCGCCGCGCCGGGCCGAGCACGCCGGAAGAGCCGCTGACGGCGGGTGGCCTGGTGCTGGACCCGATCAGCCACCGGGTGACCATCAACGGCAACCCGGTGGATATGGGGCCGACGGAGTTCCGCCTGCTGACCTTTTTCCTGTCCCACCAGGAGCGCGCCTATACCCGCACGCAGTTGCTGGACCACGTTTGGGGCGGGAATGTTTACGTGGAGGAGCGCACCGTGGATGTCCACATCCGCCGCCTGCGCAAGGCGCTGACCATCGACGGCCACGAGCGCTATATCCAGACCGTTCGCGGCACCGGCTACCGCTTTTCTGTACAGACCGCGGAAAGGGTGTAAGCTGACTCCTTTCATAGATTGTCGGGCCCTCTGATGAGAGTCCGGTGGCGGCAAATCGCCGGGTGAAGGGATTCGGAACCGCTGTGAATACGTCCCTGTAAGCTCTGTCGAAAACATCCCTGTTTTCGACAGTTCCGAATCCCTTCACCCGGCGCCTTGCCTTCGCATAAAGTCCGCTGTGGCTAGAACAAACACTGTTCCACGCCCAAAGAAGATGGCCAAACCATCATGCTCGATCGCAGTATTGGCGAGTTATCCCGCTTTATCGTCATCGCACTAGGCACCACCATCTTGGGGTTTGCCTCCGCCAACTGGTGGCTGGCCCTGTGCGCCGGCCTCGCGGTTTACCTGTTCTGGCTGCTGTGGCAACAGAACCAGTTCGACCGCTGGCTCTCCAACGGCCGCCGTGGCCCGGCTCCCACCAGTTTTGGGGTGTGGGGCGATATTTCCGATGATTTCTATCGGATGCAGCGCCGCCATCGCAAGGAGAAGCAGAAGCTCCATTCGATGCTGCGCCGGGTGCAGGACAGTACCAGCGCACTGCGCGAGGGTATTGTGGCGCTGGAAGACGAGGGCAATCTGGCGTGGTGGAACCCGGCGGCAGGGCAGATGCTGCGCCTGCAGTCGGACGATGCCGGCCAGCCGCTGGTGAATTTTGTGCGCGATCCGCGATTTGTGGAACACGTAAACCAGCGCATGCAGGGCAGGGATAACCTGAGCCGCGAGCCGATCACGCTGCCGGCACCGGGTGACGATTCCCGCATTCTGCAGATGGAGGTGACACGCTTCGGCCAGGACGAGGCGCTGGTGATCGTGCGCGATATCACCCGGCTGCATAACCTGGAGCAGATGCGGCGCGACTTCGTCGCCAATGTGTCCCACGAGCTGCGCACGCCGCTGACGGTGATCGCCGGTTACCTGGAAACCCTGGCCGGCAGTGGCCAGGCGCCGAAGAACTGGGAGCGGCCGCTGGCGCAGATGAGCGACCAGACCACGCGCATGACCAGCCTGGTGAACGATCTGTTGCTGCTGGCACGCCTGGAGACTTCCGAGCGCGACAGCGGGCGCGACCGGGTTTCGGTGCGCGAGCTGATGGAGCGGGTGGCCGGCGAAGCGCGTTCGCTCAGTGGTGAGCGCCATGAGATCACCGTGGAGTGTGCGGAAGACTGCATCATCACCGGTGACGCCGGGGAACTGCACAGTGCTTTCGCCAATCTGGCGTTCAATGCGGTGAAGTACAGCCCGGATGGCGGGCCCATCGAGCTGCGCTGGAACCAGGACGAGCGCGGCGGCCATTTCGCGGTGAAGGACAGTGGTATCGGTATCGACCCCTTGCATATCCCGCGGCTCACCGAGCGCTTTTACCGGGTGGACGCCGGGCGCTCGCGGGAGAGCGGCGGTACCGGCCTGGGCCTGGCGATCGTCAAGCACGTGCTGCTGCGGCACAGTGCCAATATGAGCGTGACCAGTGTGCCGGGACGCGGCAGTACCTTTACCCTGAACTTCCCTCCACAGAAACTCACCACAGCCAGCTCCGCCTAGCAGTTCCCGGCAAGGGTGCTGGCTTTACGGGCGCCGGCCGGCGCCCGCTGTGATCAATCCAGCTCCTGTAACGTGCGGGCTTCGCCGCCGGCCTGGAACTGCACGCTTTCGCCGTCGGCAACCGCCGCGACACGCTTTTTCAGCTTGATGTGCACCGGCTTGCGCTGGGCATTGCGGATCAGCAGGTGCTCGTACCCCTCGTCGTCCACCGGCAGGTTGCGCTCACCGGTAAGGCCGTCGCGCAGGGCGCGCAGCTGCGGCATATCGCGATAGCGGTCCAGATCCTTGGACAGCTTGTGCTTGATGCGCTCGGACTCCTCCAGCGCCGCCGCGGTCTCGCGGTATTTGGCAAAGAAAAATACCGCCGCCACGGCGGCGAGGATGGAAATGGTGATTTCAAACCATGGGGGCATAGTGCGCTCCTCTTCACTGTTCGGCTTCGCCCGCTGGCAAAGCCCGGTTGTCGCTGTCAGCCGGCTTTGTGCCAGACCAGCAGCTGGTTGTTTGCAGGCAGGAAGTTGTTTTCCGTGCGGGTCAGACCCGCGTCGGCGGCCAGGGTGTCCAGCCATTCCAGGTCGCGAATGCCCCGCAACGGGTCCTGCTCCTTGAGCCACTCGTCGAATCCCGCGTTGCCGGGGCCGATATACTCGCCGTTTATTTTCACCGGGCCATAGACGATCAGCTGGCCAGCGGGCTGCAATACCTGTGGCAGCTTGCGGAAAAAGATCTCCACCGCCGCGGCGGGCATGATGTGCAGGGTATTGGAGGTGAACACGGTATCCACCGCGAGTTCCGGCCATTGACCGGTAACGTCCAGTTCCAGCGGTGCTGCCAGGTTGTCTGCCGGGTGGTGTGCGAGCCAGGCCCGCACCTCTTCGATATTCTGCGCGCGCTCCGAGGTCTGCCAGCTGAGGTGTGGCAGTTTCGGGGCAAAGTACACCGCGTGCTGGCCGGTACCGCTGCCGACCTCCAGCACCCGGCGGCTGTGTTTCAGCAGCCGCTGCAGCTCCCGCAATATGGGCTCGCGGTTGCGCGCGGTGGAAGGGGCATCGGGTAACTTGGGTTCGGTCATGATTCCGTCGGGGTTCCTTTGAGGTCCAGTCAGTCGGTCTCAGGCGGGCTGCTCATCGCGCAGGAAAACCCAGTCGTTGCCCTTGGAGTGCTCGGCACTGTAGTAGTAGCCGGCCACATCGAATGCTTTCAGCTGCTCGGCCTGTTTGACCCGGTTGTCGATAGCCCAGCGGCTCATCATGCCGCGCGCCTTTTTGGCGAAGAAGCTGATCATCTTGTACTGGCCGTTTTTCCAGTCCTTGAAGTGCGGGGTGATGATTTCCGCCTCCAGGTTTTTCGGCTGCACCGACTTGAAGTACTCGTTGGATGCCAGGTTTACCAGCTCCTTGCTCTTGAGCGCCTGCAGCTGGTCATTCAGGGCCGCAGTGATCTTGCCATCCCAGAACTCGTACAGGTTCTTGCCACGGGCGTTGGCGAACCTGGTGCCCATTTCCAGCCGGTAGGGCTGCATCAGGTCCAGCGGGCGCAGCAGGCCATACAGTCCGGAGAGCATACGCAGGTGCTTCTGGGCAAAGGCGAAGTCGCGCTTGTGCATGGTTTCTGCCGCGAGCCCGGTGTACACATCACCCTTGAAGGCCAGTAGCGCCGGGCGGGCATTGTTGTCGGTGAACGGGCGCTTCCAGCTGTGGAAACGGTCGTAGTTAAGCACCCCGAGCTTGTCGGAGATCTTCATCAGACTGGAAATATCTTGCGGGCCCAGGGCCTTCAACTCCTTGATCAGCGCCGCGGATTCCTTGAGGAAATCCGGCTGGGTGGTTTCCAGCCGGGGAATCTCGCTCTCGTAGTCGAGGGTTTTTGCGGGGGAGATGACTATCAGCATACAGCTCACTCTAATAAATCTTGTTTTGCTTTGCAGGGCTGAAGAAAGCGTAGCGAGCGAGTGGCTGGTGGTGGCCGCCGGAGCGCAACAACCGGAGCGTACTTAAAGTACGTGAGGATTGTGACCGGGCTGGCGCACCAGCACCGCCGGACGCCGCCAGGCGCTCGCGCAGTAGTCTTATTCCGGTTTCAGGATGTCCTGCCACCAGTTGAGCGGTGTCTGCCCATCCACCGGATCGTAGACATTGCCGTAGTACCAGACGCTGTTGGCGCCGTCGCAAACGCTGTTGAGAATTTTCTCGATCTCGGCAAAGCCGCAGCTTACATGGATGCTGTACACCAGCAGGCGCGGGCTCTCCATGTCCAGCTCACCGCCGAGCTTTTCCAGCTGCGGGGTCAGCTGGTCTGACAGCTTGGTGCTGTCGCCGCGACAGAACACCCGCACCGCCAGGTTGCCGGAGCGCTTGACCAGCTCGAAGCTGGGTTTTTCCGGGTCTTCGCGGTTGACCTTGATGGTATCGCCGCTGGCAATGCCCTTGATAAACGCGGGAGAGCGCACCAGCTGTACACTGTCGTCCTCGTTTACCCGCACCTGCATGCGCTCCACCACCGGCTCGCCATCCGGATTGGTACCGGCAAACAGTTCGATAATCTGCAGTGCGGACGTCATAACCTCGCTCCCGGGGACTGTGTACAATATTGCCAACTATGACTCCGGAACCCCTGCAGGGGTTCGGGAGTCTGTATCGAACACAAGATTATACAGGGAGGGGATACATGTTTCCGCGTTCAATCTCAAATCAGCTGCTCAGCTCTGTGCTGGCAGCTTCCGTGACCGCAGCCATCGCCGGCTGCGCGGTCAACCCGGTCACCGGCAAGAAGGAGCTGTCGCTGATGTCCCAGAGCCAGGAGCTGGCCCTGGGCACAGAGCAATACCCCAAGGCGCAACAGCAGCAGGGCGGTGAATACCAGGTCGACCCGGCACTGCAAAGCTATGTGAGCGGTGTCGGCCAGAAGCTGGCGAGGGTGTCCGACCAGCCGCAGCTGCCCTACGAGTTTGTGGTGCTGAACAACTCCACTCCCAACGCCTGGGCGCTGCCCGGCGGCAAGATTGCGGTGAACCGCGGCCTGCTGGTCCTGCTGGAGGACGAGTCCGAGCTGGCGGCAGTACTGGGCCATGAAATCGTGCACGCCGCCGCGCGCCACTCCGCCGCCGCCATGTCGCAGCAGCAGATCCTTGGCGCGGGCATCGCCATTCTCGGTGCCACCACCCAGAACACCGGCTACGGCGACCTGATCTCCCTCGGCAGCCAGCTGGGCGGCTCCGCGTATATCGCCAAGTACGGTCGCGACAACGAACTGGAGTCCGACCAGTACGGCATGAAGTACATGGCCGCGGCCGGTTACGCCCCCCAGGGCGCGGTGCGCCTGCAGCAGAAATTTGTAGAACTCTCCAAGGGCAAGCAGGCGGGCGGTCTCGAGGCCCTGTTTGCCAGCCACCCGCCGTCGCAGGCGCGGGTGGATGCGAATATCGAACACGCCAGACAACTGGGCTCGGGGGTTACCAACCGCACCCAGTACCAGCGCGCCATTGCCCAGCTGAAGCGCGATGCCGATGCCTACAAGAGTTACGACGACGCGGTGGCGGCGGTAAAAGACAAGCAGTACGACCGCGCACTGTCACTCACACGCCAGGCCCAGCAACAGCAACCCAAAGAAGCGGCGTTCTACGCGCTGGAGGGGGATCTGCTGGCGCAGAAAAAGCAGTACCAGGCGGCGCTGCAATCATACGAAACCGCGGTGCAGAAAAATCCCACACTGTTTTCCAACTGGCTGATGCGCGGCATGCTGAACGCACAGCTGAAAAACTATACCGCTGCAGAACGCGACCTGAACCGTTCCACCCGCTATCTGGATACCGCCCACGCGCACTACTACCTGGGCCAGGTGTATGAAGGGCAGGGCAAAACCACGAACGCGTTGAGCCAGTACCAGATTGCGGCCAAGGCCGGCGGCGATATCGGTACCAAGGCGCAGGCTCGGGTACAGGCCCTGGGCAGCAACGGCTAACAAGAAAACTTGATGCATAAAAAAAAAGCGGGCGAAGAAATTCGCCCGCTTTTTTATTTTTAACTTTGATCGCTGAAATTACAGCTGGACGGTCACGCCCAGGCTGAATACATCCAGATCGTCAAAGTCGGCATTGGAGCCGTAGGCCACCTTGCCCGCAACATTGCGGTTGAAGAAGTGGGTGGCATTAAACTGGTAGCTTTCGTCTTCCGAATAGCCGGCACCGATGGAGGTGTCCTGGTTGAAGTAGAATTCCACCTCACCGCCCCAGAACAGATCGGAGTCGTCGCTGTCGGCGAGAGACAATTCGGCAGTCAGGTACTGACCGCCGGAAAGCGCGGTGAAATACTTGGAAGAAACGCTGCGGCGATCGAAATCGTCATCAACCTCGGCGGTAAAGCCGATGTAGTCGGTGCCGGACAGCTGGTGGTTGTACTTGCCGCGCAGGAACAGGTCGGTGTTTTCGTCTTCCAGTTTTACCGCTTCAACTTCCGCAAGGAAATTCGGGGTAAACAGGAAGCCCACACCGGCGCGGTAATCGGTTGCAAAATCGCTGTCGGCGAGCTCACCGAATACTTTCCACTGACCGGTGTAATACTCACCGCCCAGGGTCAGGAAATCTTCATCGGATCCCTCTGCGTCAACGTAGTCAAAACCACCGTAAACATTGCTTACCGGAAGGATGTAGTTGAATTCTTTGCGCGGACCGAGCGTATTCAGCGCGCCAAAATAATAGCGAGAGTTCACACTCAGAGTGTCGACGTCGACATTACCGTAATCGGCGGCAATATAGTCGGCATCGGTAAAAGAGTTGTACTGGTCTGCGGAAGCAACGGCGGAAACCAGCATCAGCGGAAGTGCTGCAAACTTGAACTTCATAGAAGTATTCCCTGTTTAAATTACATCTGTACGTAGATAAATCTGTACTTGCGTACCTATCCGTACCCTTTGATCTGCCCGGGAGCAAATTCGGCGCGGATTGTAGCAGAGGAAAAAGACGGTGCAATCGAAACTTCCAGTTGTGACTGGCGTCCCAATTGCAAAGTAAAAACCGTAGTTTCACTACAGGTTTTGCGCAGTCTGATGCTTGCAGGCTGAACTGTTCCTGAACGGGTAATTCAGGAAAAGAAATTCAAACGACGGGGAAAATTAATCGTGAATCAATCCGCATAATGAAAATAAAAAAGGCCGCAATTGCGGCCTTTTGTAAAAAATTTTCCGGTGGTTTTTGCCACCAACCGAAATGCTAGCGCAGGTTCTGCTCGTTGCCGTGACGAATATCGGCGCCTTTCACCAGGTAGACCACCTGCTCGCAGATATTCTTGGCGTGGTCGCCGATACGCTCCAGTGAGCGCAAGGTCCACAGCACATTCATCACCCGGGAAATGCTGCGCGGGTCTTCCATCATGTAGGTGATCATCTCGCGTACCGCGCTGCGGTAATCCATATCCACCTGCTCGTCTTCGGCCAGGGTTTCCATGGCCGATTTCACATCGAAGCGGGTATAGGCATCGAGGGCATCGTTAAGCATCTTGCGCACCGCGTTGGCGATATGGCGGATCTCGGTGTAACCACGCGGCGCCGTGCCCTCGTCAGTGAGCGCGATGGCCATCTTCGCCACCTTGCTGGCCTCGTCGCCGACCCGTTCCAGGTCGCGGGCGATGCGGATCACGGACATCACCATGCGCAGGTCCGACGCCGCCGGCTGGCGCTTGGCGATAATCAGCGTTGCGTGTTCGTCCAGCTCCATTTCCGCGCGGTCGATTTCCTCTTCCACGCGCAAAACTTTTTCTGCCAGTTCGCTGTCTGCGCTGGCGAGCGCATCTACCGCGTCGGCAACCTGGCGGGTGACCTTGCCGCCCATTTCCAGCATCTCGGTCTTGAGACTCTCAAGATCCTCGTTGAACTGGCGGGAGATGTGTTGATCGAAATGCATTTCCATAACTTTGTGTGGGCTCCCCCCAACCTTAGCCGAAACGGCCGGTAATGTAGGCTTCTGTGAGTTCGTGTTCCGGATTGGTGAACACGGTCTCGGTATCGTTGACTTCCACCAGCTTGCCGAGATGGAAGTAGGCGGTGCGCTGGCTCACCCGCGCCGCCTGCTGCATGGAGTGGGTAACGATGGCGATGGTGTAGTTTTCGCGCAGCTCGTCGATCAGCTCCTCGATGCGCGCGGTGGCAATCGGGTCCAGGGCCGAACAGGGCTCGTCCATCAGGATCACTTCCGGGCTGACAGCGATGGCGCGGGCAATACACAGGCGCTGCTGCTGACCACCGGAGAGGCCGGTACCCGGCTTGTCCAGGCGATCCTTCACTTCATTCCACAGGCCGGCGCGGCGCAGGCTGTTCTCGACGATTTCATCCAGCTCCGCGCGGCGGCTGGCGATGCCGTGAATCTTGGGGCCGTAGGCGACGTTGTCGTAAATCGACTTGGGGAAGGGATTCGGCTTCTGGAACACCATGCCCACACGCGCGCGCAGCGGCACCACGTCCACCTTGGGGCCGTAGATCGGCTCGTCGTCCAGGGTCAGCTCGCCCTCGACGCGACAGCCCTCGATGGTGTCGTTCATACGGTTCAGGCAACGCAGGAAGGTGGATTTACCACAGCCGGAAGGGCCGATCATCGCCACCACCTCGTTGCGGCCGATATCCAGGCTCACATTGTGAATTGCCTGGGCCTCGCCGTAGAACACGTTGACGTTGCGCATTTTCAGCTTGGCGTCGTCGCTGAACGGCTGGCCCACGGTCTTCACGATTTCCGCATTGGTCTTCACAGATTCTTGCTCCGCGGTCTCGGTTCCGGCGGCTACTGCCGGGCCCACATTCAGGGTCATGGTAGTCATGGCTAACTCTCTGTTCGCTATCTTAGCATTGCGCGGCATTTACCAGCGGCGCTCGAGTTTCTTGCGCAGCCACACTGCGCAGGTGTTCATGGTGATCAGTACGGCCAGCAGCACCATAATCGCGGCGGAGGTGCGCTCCACGAAGGCGCGCTCCGGGCTGTCCGCCCACAGGAAAATCTGTACCGGCAATACGGTGGACGGGTCGGTAACCCCGTGGGGCACGTCGACGATAAACGCCACCATACCGATCATCAGCAGCGGCGCCGTCTCACCCAGGGCCTGGGCCATACCGATAATCGCGCCGGTGAGCATGCCCGGCATCGCCAGCGGCAGCACATGGTGCAGCACCACCTGCATGCGCGAGGCGCCCATACCCATGGCCGCTTCGCGGATCGACGGTGGCACGGATTTGAGCGATGCGCGGCTGGAGATGATGATGGTCGGCAGGGTCATCAGGGTCAGTACCAGACCACCTACCAGTGGTGCCGAACGCGGCATCTCGAAAAAATTGATGAAGATCGCCAGACCCAGTAGACCAAACACGATCGACGGTACCGCGGCCAGGTTGTTGATGTTCACCTCGATCAGGTCGGTCCAGCGGTTCTTGGGCGCAAACTCTTCCAGGTAAATCGCCGCGGCCACACCGATGGGGAAGGACAGCGCCAGGGTCACCAGCAGGGTGAACAGGGAGCCCACCAGTGCCGCGCGGATGCCCGCCTGCTCCGGCTCGCGGGAATCGCCATTGGTAAAGAAGGTGGTATTGAAGCGCTTCTTCAGCTCACCATCCTCCCGCAGTTGCAGGATCCAGCCCGCTTTCTGCTCGGACGTGCGGCCCATGAATGCCTCGTCGTCCTTCGACAGGCTCTTCACATAGGTGTCGACGTCATCGTCGGCATTCACCCACACGGTTTCGGTTTGGCCCAGCAGCTCCGGGTTGTTCTCCAGGCGTTCGCGCAGATTGAAGCCGGCGCCACTGGAAACCAGCGCGTAAAGTTCGCGCTTGTCGCGACGGCCGCGCACATCCGGGAAGCGCTCGCGCAGGGCCGCGCGGATCACACCGTCGAAGTTCGCCCACGCCAGGCTTTCGTGATCCACCTTGTCGATATCCAGTTCCGCGGGATCGTAGGTTACCTGCAGCTGGATCTGGGTCTGCACGAACGCGCTGGCGCCCTTGCTGACGATATCGGTAAACAGCACCAGTACCGCGAGGATACCGAAGCCGATACTGGCGATGCCGAGACCGCGGAACAGTTTTTCCTTGCGGTGGCGGCTGGCAAGCCGCGCTTCGATGCGGCTGCGCACGGTCTGCTGGTTGATCTGGACCTGGTTCATCTTGGAGTTGCTCGCGTCAGTCATACTGTTCCCGGTATTTTTTCACTACGTGCAGGGCGATGAAGTTCAGAATCAATGTGGAGATGAACAGCATCAGGCCAAGGGCGAAGGCGGCGAGGGTTTTCGGACTGTCGAATTCCTGGTCGCCCACCAGCAGGGTCACGATCTGCACCGTCACGGTGGTCACCGACTCCAGCGGGTTGGCGGTGAGGTTGGCGGCGAGGCCCGCAGCCATCACCACGATCATGGTCTCACCGATCGCGCGGGATACCGCCAGCAGCACACCGCCGACGATGCCGGGCAGGGCTGCGGGAATCACCACCTTGCGCACGGTTTCGGATTTGGTGGAGCCGAGACCCAGGGCGCCGTCGCGCAGGGACTGGGGTACCGCATTGATCACGTCGTCAGACAGCGACGACACGAACGGAATGATCATCACCCCCATCACCAGGCCCGCCGCCAGCGCACTTTCGCTGGACGCCTGCAGGCCGACGGAGGCGGCGAGGTCACGAATAAACGGCGCCACGGTCAGTGCGGCGAAGAAGCCGTACACCACCGTGGGCACACCGGCGAGGATTTCCAGCAGCGGCTTGGCCACTGCGCGCACCCGGTTGCCGGCGTATTCCGCCAGGTAAATCGCCGACATCAGTCCCACCGGCACCGCCACGAACATGGCGATGGCGGATACCAGCAGAGTACCGGTAAACAGCGGCACCGCACCGAAGGCACCGCTGGAGCCGACCTGATCCGCCCGCAGGGCCATCTGCGGGCTCCAGTGCAGGCCAAACAGGAATTCGGTGACCGGCACCGAGTGGAAAAAGCGGATCGACTCGAACAGCACCGACAGCAGAATGCCGACGGTGGTGAAGATGGCGGCACAGGCACAGGTAAGCAGTACCCCGCGCAGCACTTTTTCCACCCGCTCGCGGGCGCGCATCTCCGGGGTAATGCGCAGCAGCGCAAAGGCACCGAGGCCGATGGCAACAATCAGGATCAGCGCGGTCTGCAGCCACTGGCCACCTGCGCGCAGGCTGTTGAGGTGCGCCGCGGCGGCCTGCAGTTGCGGCGTGGCCTCACCCACCAGGTTGCCCGCGGCCATATTCTGGATCTGCGCATACAGCAGGTTCTGTCCGGCGATGGTGTCGGGCTTGTCGGCGATGCCGCCCATCACCAGGGTACGGATAATGGCATCGTCAAACGCCAGCCAGGTCGCCAGGATGATCAGCGCCGGCAGTCCGCACCAGAGCGCGGTGTGTACGCCGTAATAGCTCGGCAGGGACGCCAGGCTGCGGATACCACCGCGGCTGCGCGCCGCTGTGATGGCGCGCCCAAAGCCGGTGCCGTAGGCCACCAGGATCAGCAGCAACAGTAGGGCGAATAAAGTGGGAGTTTGCATCGCTCGCTCGGATTACTCGGGTTATTAGATGCCGGCCATTATCCGGACTTCAGGCTACTTTTACATGACGCCGTGCATGTCACCTGCACATTGCGCCCGCTCTTATATATGCAAACGGCCAAGCCCAGTGGGCTTGGCCGGTATTTCCCTATACCTGGTTCGTTTGCGGCGAGGCTTATTTCGCGGCCAGGTTGCTCAGGGTATTCAGTTTGCGCACGTCGCCAACGATCTGCTGACGCTTGGCACCGGGCAGGGGAATCATGCCCTTGTCAGCCAGGTAGCCTTCGTCGCCCCAGGCGCGGTCGTTGGTGAATTCCGCCAGGAACTGCTTGATGCCGGGCACCACGTCCACGTGGGCTTTCTTCACGTAGATGAACAGCGGGCGGGAAACCGGGTAGCTCTGGTCGGCGATGGAGTCGAACGTCGGCTCCTGGCCTTCGATCAGGGAACCCTGCACCTTGTCGGTGTTCTGGTCGAGGAAGCTGAAGCCGAAGATGCCGAGGGCATTCGGGTTGGCCGCCAGCTTGTTCACGATCAGGTTGTCATTTTCACCGGCTTCGATGTAGGCACCATCCTCGCGGATGTTGTGGCAGATAGCCTTGTAGGTGCTCTTGTCGCTGCTCTTCTTGGACGCAATCCAGTCGAACTTCTTGCAGCCGCCTTCCATCGCCAGTTCGGCGAAGGCATCGCGGGTACCGGAAGTCGGGGGCGGACCCAGAACCTCGATGTTGTGGGCCGGCAGCGCCGGGTTCACGTCTTTCCAGGTCTTGTAAGGGTTCGGCACCAGGGTTTCGGAGCCGTCCGGATTGGGTACGTCCTTGGCCAGGGCCAGGAAGATATCCTTGCGGGACAGCTCGAACGGCGCTTCACCGCGGGCATTGGCCAGTACGATGCCGTCGTAACCGATCTGTACTTCCACTACCTCGACGCCATTTTCGTTACACATCTCCAGCTCGGACTGCTTGATGCGACGGGAAGCACCGGTGATATCGGCGGTGTTCTCACCCACCCCCTGGCAGAACAGCTTCATGCCGCCGCCGGTACCGGTGGATTCCACCACCGGCGTCTTGAACTGGGTGGCGCGGCTGAAACGCTCGGCCACTACGGTGGTGAAGGGGTATACGGTGGAAGAACCAACGATGCTGATATGGTCGCGCGCAGCCAGGGCGGCGTTGGAAGCGGCGATGGTCAGGGCCGCCAGGGCCGTGGCCAGGGCTTTCTTGCTTGCAGAGCGCTTGTTCATTTGAGTCTCCAGTGTGTTCAAAATATCTGCACGCGGCGCATGCTATGTCGATCTGGTGACGATTCTATGAATGAAACATTACAAACAGATGACAAATACAGGATAGTTTTTGAACAGCGGTCCGCTTTAACGGTGGCGCCGCCTGTGGCCAGGGGGTAGGCTTCCACACTGGCACAATAAACAGCCAATACAAGAATAAGATTGTTTGAGAGAACACACATGACCCTTCTGTTGCGGGCCGCCAGTGGCCTGGACCGCTTCGCCGCCACTACCGGGCGGGCGCTGGGCTGGTTCACCCTGGCCATGGTTGTCACCCAGAGCCTGGTTGTGGCACTGCGCTACGGTTTTGACACCGGCTCCCTGGCACTGCAGGACGCCGTTACCTACCTCCACGGGGCCGCCTTCATGCTGGGCCTTGCCTATGCCCTGCAAAGCGGCGCCCATGTCCGGGTGGACGTCTTCTACCGCAATATGACCCCCCGCGGCAAAGCCTGGGTGGATGCGGTGGGTTGCCTCATTTTCCTGCTGCCCCTTTGCACCTTCATTGCAGTGGGGAGCTGGCACTTCGCCGCCAACAGCTGGGCGGTGCAGGAGACTAGCGCCAGTGCCGACGGCCTCGGCGGTGTCTACCTGCTGAAAAGCCTGATGCCCCTCGCCGCCGCCACCCTCTCCCTGCAGGGGCTGTCACAACTGTCCCGAAGCCTGTATACCCTGATGCAGGTGGAGGCAGCGGACAGCGCCCGCGGCGCGGATCCGGCTGCCGACCACAAAAATCGCACCGCGGAGGCAGAGCAGCCGATGATGCGCGCGTCCGCGAACAAGCTCAGCGGGGAGGTGAGCGCATGATCGAGCTGATCCCCCTGCTGATGTTCGTCGCGGTGTGCGCGGCGCTGACGTTCGGCTACCCGGTAGCCTTCACCCTGGGTGGCACCGCGCTGCTGGCTGCGGGCCTCGGTATCGTCGGCGGCATCTTCGATGCGGAGCTGCTGCGCGCCTTCCCCGACCGCCTCTACGGCATCATGCAGAACGGCACCCTGATGGCGGTGCCGCTGTTCGTACTGATGGGCGTGATGCTTGAGCGCGCGCGCATCGCCGAGGAACTGCTGGTCAACCTGGCGCGGGTGTTCTCGGGTATTCCCGCGGGGATGGCGGTTTCCGTGGTGGTGGTGGGCGCGCTGCTCGCCGCCAGTACCGGCATTGTCGGCGCCACCGTGGTCACCATGGGCCTGATGTCCCTGCCGACCATGCTAAAACGCGGCTATTCGCCCAGGCTTGCCACCGGCACCATCTGCGCCACCGGCACCCTGGGCCAGATCATCCCGCCATCCATCGCGCTGGTACTGCTGGGGGACACCCTGTCCAACGCCTACCAGCAGGCCCAGCTCAGCCAGGGCATTTTCAACCCGCAACCGGTGAGCGTGGGCGACCTGTTCGTCGGCGCGATCATTCCGGGCCTGATGCTGGTAGCCGCCTACATCTGCTATCTGCTGTTCATCGCCCGCCGCGAACCAGCAGTCACCCGCGACAGGCACGAGGAAGTGGAGCTGCTGCAGACCCTGAAGAGCCTGTTCCCGCCCATCGCGCTGATGCTGCTGGTGCTGGGCTCCATCATCACCGGCGCCGCCACCCCTACAGAGGCCGCGGCGGTGGGCGCCCTCGGCGCCGGCATCCTGGCCTGGAGCCGCGGTGCCCTGGGCTGGAAGCGCGCCGGCGAGGTGGGGCAGAGCACCCTGCAGGTCACCGCGATGGTGTTCGCGATCCTGATCGGTGCATCGCTGTTTTCACTGGTATTCCGCGGCTTCGGCGGTGAGGAAGTGGTTACCCACCTGTTCGAGAGCCTGCCCGGCGGCGTGGTCGGCGCGACCCTGCTGGTGATGCTGGTGATCTTCCTGCTGGGCTTTATCCTGGACTTTATCGAGATCACCTTCGTGGTGGTGCCCATCGTCGGCCCGGTACTGCTGGCCATGGGTCTGGACCCGGTGTGGCTGGGTGTGATGATTGCGCTGAACCTGCAGACTTCCTTCCTGACACCGCCGTTTGGCTTTGCCCTGTTTTACCTGCGCGGCGTGGCCCCCGTGGAGGTACCCACTGGAGCGATTTACCGAGGGGTAGTGCCGTTTATTGCGATTCAGCTGCTGGTGATGCTGTTGCTGGCGGTGTGGCCTGCGCTGGCGACCTGGCTGCCACAGCTTACTCAAGCCTGATGCACTTCTGATGCGAAGTGCAGAGCCCGTCGGCCACACCCGGCCTTTCGTCTCAATTCCCCCACCGGCGCCGCAGGCGCCGGCACCATCCATAAAAATCACAAAAAAACAACTGATAAAAGGAATTTGCCATGCTGGAAATCACGAACCTTTCCAAGACCTACGACAACGGCGTGCGCGCGCTGGACAAGGTCAACCTGAGCATCCCCAAGGGCATGTTCGGCCTGCTGGGCCCCAACGGCGCCGGCAAGTCCTCGCTGATGCGCACCATCGCCACGCTGCAGTTCGCAGATAGCGGTTCCGTGGTCTTCGACAGCGTGGACGTGGCCGCAGAGCCACACAAGATCCGCGCGACCCTCGGCTACCTGCCGCAGGACTTCGGCGTCTACCCGCGCATCTGCGCCGAGGACATGCTCGACCACATGGCGGTATTGAAGGGCATCGGCAATAAAAAGGAGCGCCGGGAACTGGTGGCGGAGCTGTTGCACCAGACCAACCTGTACAACGACCGCCGCAAGAATCTCAGCGGCTACTCCGGCGGCATGCGCCAGCGCTTCGGCATCGCCCAGGCGCTGATCGGTGACCCGCAACTGATCATCGTCGACGAGCCCACGGCCGGCCTGGACCCCCAGGAGCGCAACCGCTTCCACAATCTGCTGAGTGAGATTGGCGAGAATGTGGTGGTGATCCTGTCCACCCATATCGTCGAGGATGTGGCGGACCTGTGCCCAAACATGGCGATTCTCGCCGGCGGCCGTATTGTCGCCCAGGGCAAACCGGAGGAACTGGTAAACGGGTTGCGCGGCCGCGTGTGGCGCCGCACCGTCGCCAAGGCGGAGCTGGCCCAATGCCGCGAGGAATACGATGTGATCTCCACCCGTCTGCTGGCGGGCCGCCAGGTGATTCACGTGCTGGCGGATTCGCAACCCGACGCGGGCTTCGAGCCGCTGCAGCCGGACCTGGAAGACGTCTACTTCTCCACCCTGTTTGGCCAGCGCCAGGCCACAGAAGAAGCCGCTTGAGGCGGGGGAGGACACAGACATGCTGTTATCCATCGCGAAATTCGAATTTCGCTACCAGCTGCGACAGCCGGTATTCATCGTCACCAGCCTGATCTTTTTCCTGCTGACCTTCGGCGCCACCACCGCGGACAATATCCAGATCGGCGGCGCCAACGGCAGCACCCTGATCAACTCCCCCTACGCGATCATGCAGACGCTACTGATCATGAGCGTGTTCGGCATCTTCATTACCACCGCCTTCGCCGCCAACCCGGTGCTGCGCGACCGCGACATGAAGATGGACGGCATCGTGTTCAGCACGCCGATCCGCAAACGGGACTATCTGCTCGGGCGCTTTACCGGCGCATTCGGCGTCGCCTTCCTGGCCTTCTCCACCACCGCACTGGGGATGCTGATCGGCTCCTGGATGCCGTGGCTGGACCCGGAGCGCCTGGGGCCAACCAATATCATCCACTACCTGCAAACGCTATTTGCGATGGTGCTGCCCACCATGCTGTTCTGCGCCGCGCTGTTTTTCAGCCTGGCGGCGGCAACCCGCAGCATCATGGCCACCTACCTGGGCCTGATCGCCTTCCTGGTGCTGTATTTCACCAGCCAGGGCGTTATGGATGAGCCCGCCTACCGCGCTGTTGCGGCGCTGGCGGACCCCTTCGGCCTCGCCGCCTTCGAAAATACCACCCGCTACTGGACGGCCTTCGACCGCAATTCCATGATGGTCCCGTTGAGCGGGGAATACCTGCTGAACCGCCTGGTGTGGCTCGGCGCCAGCGTGGCGCTGCTGTGGTTCGGCTACACCCGCTTCTCCTTTGCCGAACGCAAACCCCTGTGGTCGCGCCGCAAGGCCGCCGCAACTCAGGAAACACAGGAACCGGTTCAGCAGCACATTGCACTGCCGCGGGTTACTCCCACCTTCAACGCCGCCGCCACCTGGGCACAGTTCCGCGCGCGCTGTGGCTTTGAGGTGAAATCGGTGGTGAAGAGCCTGGCCTTCTGGGTGATCCTGGCCCTCGGCGTGTTCAATGTGCTGGGCGCCGCGCTAAATCTGGAAGCCTTCTTCGGCACCTCCGTGTACCCGGTCACCCGCTCCATGGTGAACCTGATCCAGGGCGCCTTTGGCCTGATCATGATGATCATCCTGATCTACTATTCCGCCGAGCTGGTGTGGCGCGAGCGCCAGGCGGGCTGCGACCAGATCTTGGATGCGGTGCCCACCCCCAGCTGGATCTTCGTGGCCAGTAAATTTATCGCCATGCTGGTGGTGCTCGCCGGCATTCTGGTGGCGAGCATGCTGACCACCATCGCGGTGCAGCTGGGCAAGGGCTACCTGACGCTGGAACCGGGGCTCTACTTTTACGGCCTCTGGTACCAGTTTGCGATGCCGTTTTACCTGCTGGCGATGCTGTCGATTTTTGTGCAGGTGGCAGTGCGCAACAAGTTCCTCGGCATGCTGATCATGGTGGGCTACCTGATCAGCACCATGGTACTGGACGGCCTCGGCTTCGAGCACAACCTGTACCAGTTTGCCGGCCGCCCCGCGGCGCCCTATTCGGATATGAACGGCTACGGCCACTTCGAGCAGGGACGCGCCTGGTTCGCCTTCTACTGGGGCTGCTTCAGCCTGTTGCTGGCGGTGCTCAGTTACGGCCTGTGGCAGCGCGGCGCCCTGGAACCCCTGGGCCGCCGGCTGCGCGCGCTGCGCTTCCAGCTCGACTGGCCAAGCCGCACACTGGCGGCCAGCGCGCTGGTGTTATTCGTGGCCAGTGGCAGCTTCATCTACTACAACACCAACGTGCTCAACCACTACGAAACCAGCAAGGACCTGGAACAGCTTTCTGCGGACTACGAGAAGCAGTACAAGTCCTACGCCTCGGCTTCGTTCCCGCGCATCACCGACGTGCAGGCCGATGTGGATATCTACCCGGACGAGCGCCGCTACGAAGTGCGTGGCAGTTACCGGCTGGAAAACAAGACGGACACCCCCATCAGCGAGATCCTGGTGGGCGTCGACCGCAGCCTCACCGTCAACCAGCTGGAAATCACCGGCGCCTCGCTGCGGGAAACGGACGACCGCTTTGGCCAGCGCTTCTTCGAACTGGACAAGCCGCTGGCACCGGGAGAATCCCTGAACCTGGAATTCGACCTGAGCCGCATTAACCGCGGTTTTGTCAATTCCGGCTCTGCCACCACGCTGGTGGACAACGGGACCTTTTTCAACAACATGGAGGCCTTTCCCTACCTCGGCTATAACAAACAGGCCGAGCTGACCGACCGCCACCTGCGCAAGAAGCACGACCTGCCGCCGCCGCAGCGCAAGCCCAAGCTGGAGGACAGCAGCCACTACGGCGAGTCCTATCTGCGCGGCGACTCCGACTGGGTGAACTTCGAGACCACCGTCAGCACCCGGGCCGGGCAGATCGCGCTGGCGCCCGGCTACCTGCAGGAGGAGTGGGAAGAGGGCGGCCGCCACTACTTCCGCTACAAGATGGACGCGCCCATCCACAACTTCTTCTCCTACCTGTCTGCGGACTACACGGTGGTGAAGGACCAGTGGAAAGACGTGGCCATCGAGGTCTATCACCACAAGCCCCACGCCTACAATGTGGAACGCATGATCGAAAGCGTGAAAAAGTCTCTCGACTACTTCAGCGAGGCCTTCAGTCCCTATCAGTACCGCCAGCTGCGTATCGTCGAATTCCCCGGCTATGAGACCTTCGCCCAGGCGTTTCCGAATACCGTTCCCTACTCGGAAGCCATCGGCTTTATCGCCGACCTGCGCGATCCGGACGAGATCGACTACGTCTTCTACGTCACCGCCCACGAGGTGGCCCACCAGTGGTGGGCGCACCAGCTGCTGGGCGCCAATGTGCAGGGGGCAACGATGCTGTCGGAGACCCTGGCCCAGTACTCTGCGCTGATGGTGATGGAACACGAGTACGGCCCGGAGAAGATCCGCAAGTTCCTCAAGTACGAACTGGACCGCTACCTGAGCGCCCGTGGCACCGAGCTACTGGAAGAGTTGCCGCTGGCGCGCAACGAGGATCAGGCCTACATCCACTACCGTAAGGGCTCGGTGGCCATGTACGCGCTGAAGGACGCCATGGGGGAAGAGGCGGTAAACGCTGCGCTGGCTTCGCTGCTGAAGGACAAGGGCTTCTCCAGCGACCCCTATCCCACCAGCATGGATCTGGTAGCCCGGCTGCGCGCCCGCGCCAGTGCCGACGAGCAGGAGCTGATCACCGATATGCTGGAGCGGGTGGTACTGTTCGATCTCAAGGTGGACAGCGCCACCATGGAACCGCTGGAAAACGGCCACTACCGGGTGAAGCTGGATGTAGACGCGCGCAAGTTCGAGGCGGACGGCGAGGGCCAGGAACAGGAACTTCCCGTGCACAACAGCTTCGATATCGCGATTTTCGCCGAAGATCCCGACAAGAACTCCGACCCGGAGAATGTGCTCTACTTCGCCAAGCAGGCGCTGGACGGGCACGCCTCACTGGAATTTGAGGTCGACCGCAAACCGGCGGTGGTGGGTATCGATCCTTACATCAAGATGATCGACAAGAACCCCGAGGACAATTTGCGGGAGGTGAAGGCGTTGTAGGGCCTGTAGAAATGGCCACCGGGTTCGTTGAGAGCCCTGTGGCCATTCCAATTGATAGTCCGGTGGCGGTGGAGCACCAACTCAGTGTCCCGGCGGCCCCACAACAGTGGACAGGACCCCGGTAACCACCAGAACACCCACCGCCAGCGCAAGGTCGATCACCAGCGCGACAGTCAGTGGCCGGGCAGAGCGGCCGCGGTTGAGGGCGGGCACCAGCCGCCAGCGGTTAAGTATCGCAATAGACAAAAGCCCGCCGACTAACAGCAATTTGCCCAGCAACAAAGCCCCCCAGACCGACACCAGCGTCACCGGCAAATCGCCACCCAATCGCAGCAGCAGGTAGACGCCGCAGACGAGCAACAGCACAACCGGCATACCAATGGCGCGGCCAAACTGTTGCATTGCCCGCGCCACTACCGCCTGCGGGCTTTTTACCACCAGCCACAACAGCAACGGCAGCGCACCGATCCAGAAGCCTGCAGCCAGCACGTGAATCGCCAACGTCCATTTTGCCGCGGCAGTTTCCTGACTGAGATGTCCGGTCAATGTAAATGCGTAGGCCTGAATCAGCAGTGCGCACAGTCCGAGTCCCCATACGAACAGCAATCCCGCGCGCCCGGGTTTTGCCAGCGCGAACGCCGCTGGCAGAGCCAGCAGCAGACCCGCCACGCGGGTTTTCACCAGCGCACCGGCGGAGGTGTCCCACAGCATCTGCGCCACCGCCCCGTCAAACAGACCGGCGAATCCGGACTCCGCGAAACTCCCCACCTGAAACAGGAAATACAGGATCGCCCCCGGTATTCCCAGCAGAACACTCAGCCAGATGGCCCGCGCGCACTGGCGACGAACCGGGGCGGCCAGCATCGCCAATAGCAGACCGCCGGCGAGCGCCACAAAGCCCGTGTAATAGACGAATTTTGCGGAGACCAGCAGCCACTCCCAGCCGCTCACGGGTCAGTTGGATCCGTGTTGCATAAAGCCGAAATTACCCGACATCTTGTGCCCGTCCGGGCCCATGGCGACCCAGTGCACCTCGTAGCTGTCCACCGCCAGTGCCGGGATTTTCACACTGTATTTCTGCGCGCTCTCCGCCGCCGGCTTGAAGTCGATAGCAATGTCCCCGGCAGCACTGCCGCGCAGCTCGACTTTCATCAGTCGCACCGGTGCGCTGAACTGCAGCTCAATGGCGGGCACACCTTCCATCAGCATGCTGCCGTCGGCCGGCTTGGAGTTCACCAGTTTCGAGTGGGCGAATGCCGAAGTGGCTGTGAACAAGCCGATCACCAGCGCCAGTACAAATGACAATTTCTGCATCTTGATTCTCCGTTTTATCAATGGTTAAACACTCAGAACTGGAACATTCGCGGGATCAAGCCCCACTGTTTCCACCGGTAATGCCGCGCCCTTTCCACAGGCGGTAAACCGCCGGTAGCACCATCAAGGTCAGCAACATGGCGCTGACCATGCCGCCAACCATCGGTGCGGCAATGCGCTGCATCACCTCGGAACCGACACCGGAACCAATCATCACCGGCACCAGGCCGATAAACACCGTGGCGGTGGTCATCAGTACCGGGCGCATGCGCTGGCCGGCACCGCTGCGGATCGCATCGCGCAGATCGTCCAGGGTGGGTTTGCGTTCGGCGGCTTCGCAGTCTTCCTGTGCCCGCTTCCAGGCCTGGTTGAGATATACCAGCATGATCACACCGATCTCCACCGCCACCCCGGCCAGCGCAATAAAGCCCACGCCCACCGCCACCGACAGATTGAAGTCGAGCCAGTACAGCAGCCACAGACCGCCGATCAGCGCCAGCGGCAATGTGCCCATGATCACCAGCACCTCGCCCACATGGCGGAAGCTGAAGTACAGCAGCAGCACGATGATCCCCAGGGTCACCGGCAACAGCAGCCCCAGGCGCTCGCGGGCGCGCTCCATGTATTCGTACTGCCCGGACCACGCCAGGGAATAGCCCGGCGGCAGCTCCAGGTCGTCCGCCACCAGCTGCTGCGCCTCCGCCACCCAGCTGCCCAGGTCGCGCTCGCTGCTGATATCGATGTAGATCCAGCCGTTGGGGCGCGCGTTCTCGGTCTTGATCATCGGTGGGCCGCTCTGTACGGCAATGGTCGCCACATCCCCCAGGCTCAGGTGGGTACCGTTGGGAGCCACCAGCGGCAGTCCGCGCAGGCTTTCCGGGGAGTCGCGCCAGGCCTGTGGATAACGCAGGTTGATCGGGTAGCGCTCCAGCCCCTCGGTGGTTTCGCCCACCTTCTTGCCGCCCACCGCGGTGTCGATCACCGTCTGCACATCCTGAATATTCAGGCCGTAGCGGGCCGCCGCGCTGCGGTCGATGTCGATATCGATATAGCGGCCGCCCTCCACGCGCTCGGCAAATACCGACGCGGTGCCGGGTACATTTTTCAGCAGGGTTTCCAGGCGGGTGCCGATCTGTTCGATCTGGTGCAGGTCGGGCCCGGCGATCTTGATTCCCACGGGGGTCTTGATACCGGTGGCGAGCATGTCGATGCGGGTCTTGATCGGCATGACCCAGGCGTTGGTGACGCCGGGCAGCTGCACCGCTGCGTCCAGTTCCGCGCGCAGTTTTTCCGGGGTCATGCCCTCGCGCCACTGGTCGCGGGGCTTGAAGCGCACGATGGTCTCGACCATGGTCAGCGGCGCTGGGTCGGTGGCGGTTTCCGCGCGGCCCATCTTGCCCCACACCTGCGCCACTTCCGGCACCTGCATGATCATCTTGTCGGTCTGCTGCAGCAGCTCGCGGGCCTTGCCGATGGAGATGCCGGGATGGGTGCTGGGCATATACATCAGGTCGCCCTCGTCCAGCGGTGGCATAAATTCACTGCCGGTTTTCGATAGCGGATACAGCGCACTGACGAGCAAGACTAGCGCAGTGATGACCACCGGCAAGGGATGGCGGATCGCCAGTTCCAGCATTGGTCGATAGGCCGCGGTAAAGGCGCGGTTGATGGGGTTGGCCTGTTCCGGCTTCACCGCGCCGCGCACCAGGTAACCCATCAGTACCGGCACCAGGGTGATGGCGAGGCCGGCGGCCACCGCCATGGCATAGGTCTTGGTGTAGGCCAGCGGCGCGAACAGGCGTCCCTCCTGACCTTCCAGCGCGAATACCGGCAGGAAGCTCAGGGTGATGATCAGCAGGCTGAAAAACAGCGGCGGTCCCACCTCGCTGGCGGCCTCACCGACGACCTGCCAACGGTTGTCGTCCGTGAGCGGGGTGCGCTCCATATGCTTGTGCAGGTTCTCGATCATCACGATGGCGCCGTCCACCATGGCGCCGATGGCGATGGCGATACCGCCCAGGCTCATGATGTTGGCGTTGATCCCCTGCAGATTCATCACGATAAAGGCACCGATGATCCCCAGCGGCAGGCTGATGGCGATCACCAGCGACGAGCGCAGGTGGAACAGGAACAGCGCACACACCAGTGCCACCACGATGAATTCCTCCAGCAGCTTGTGCCACAGGTTATCCACCGCGCTATCGATCAGCTCGCTGCGGTCGTAGGTGGGGACGATTTCCACCCCCTCCGGCAGGCTGCGCTGCAGTTCATCGAGTCGCTCGCGCACGCCGTCGATCACCGCGCGCGCGTTTTCGCCAAAGCGCATCACGATCACGCCGCCCACGGCCTCGCCCTCACCGTCGAGCTCCGACAGCCCCCGACGCATCTGCGGGCCCAGGTGCACATCCGCCACATCCCGCAACAGCAGCGGGGTGCCGGCGGCGTTCACCAGCAGCGGCAACTGGCGCAGGTCTTCCACGCTCTGGATATAGCCGCTGGCGCGGACCATGTACTCCGCTTCCGCCATCTCCACCACCGAGGCGCCGGACTCGCGGTTGCCGCGCTCGATCGCCGCCTGCACCTGGGCCAGGGTGAGGTCGTAGGCGCGCAGGCGCAGTGGGTCCACCTGCACCTGGTACTGGCGCACCATGCCGCCCACGGTGGCCACCTCGGACACCCCGGGCAGGGTCTGCAGCTCGTATTTCAGGAACCAGTCCTGCAGCGAGCGCAGCTGTGCAAGGTCGTGGTGGCCGCTGCGGTCCACCAGGGTGTAGCTGTAGATCCAGCCGACGCCGGTGGCGTCCGGCCCCAGCTCCGAACGCGCAGCACTGGGCAGGCGCGGCGCTACCTGGCTCAGGTATTCCAGCACCCGGGATCTTGCCCAGTAAAGGTCGACATCGTCGTCGAAAATGACGTAAACGTAGGAGTCTCCGAAAAACGAGTAGCCGCGTACCGTGTGCGCCCCGGGCACACTCAGCATGGCGGTGGTCAGGGGGTAGGTGACCTGGTCCTCCACCACCTGCGGCGCCTGGCCCGGGTAGCTGGTCTTGACGATCACCTGCACGTCGGACAGATCCGGCAGCGCGTCCACCGGTGTGTTGCGCAGGCTGTAGAGGCCGGCGATGGCCAGCACCACCGCGCCGATCAGCACCAGTGCGCGGTTGTGCAGGGACCATTGAATGATACGCGCGATCATTTCTGCGGCTCCTGCTGGCCATCGTGATCCATTTCGCCGTGATCCATATCGCCGTGGTCCTTCTGCGAATGGTCCATTGGCTCTTGCTGCTCGGGTACCAGGGAACCACCGGCCACGGCGCGGGTGGCGATCACCTCGTATTTGCCGTCATCGCGCTGGCGCATCTGCACCCGCAGCGGTGCGCCGCTTTCCAGCGCCGCGCGCAGCGCCTGTTGTGCGGCCTCCGCCACATAGAAACCCATCACCATGCCGGGCCAGTCCCATTCCGGCACCGGACCGTGTTCGAGGCGCGCGTAGTGGTTGTCGTCGGGCATGCTCACCACCGTGGCCTCGGCCCAGGCGGTGTCGGCTTTTGTCGACTTTTTGCCGCTGTTAGCGTCGCTTTCACCTTCGATACGCTTGAGATCGGCACTGATACTGGATTCGGAATCCAGCAGGAACTGGGCGGACGTGACCACCTGGGTACCGGGTTCTATTCCGGCGAGGATTTCCACCCGGTCTCCCAGCTCGCGGCCCACCCGCACCCGCACCGAGCGGTAGCGGCCATCGCCCTCGGCGATCACCAGGCGATCCATGTCACCGGTACGGATCAGCGCGCTGCGCGGTACCGTCAGGGTATCCACCTTCGGCCCTTCCAATTGCAGGCGCACGAACATGCCCGGGCGCAGGGACTTGTCCGGGTTGTCCACCAGCACCCGCACGCGCAGGGTGCGGGTCTTGGGGTCCAGGTCCGGCAGAATGTGCACCAGCTTGCCGGTCCAGGTGCGCCCGGGTGCGAAGTCGCCCTGCAGGGTGGCGGTATCCCCCACCCGTACCTGGGCGCCCTGTTTCGGGAAGAGTTCGCCCTCGATCCACACGGTTTCCAGTGGGCCGATACTCATCAGGGTGGTGGCGGGGGTGATGTACATTCCGTCGCGGGCGGCGAACTCATTCACGTAGCCATCGGTGGGTGCGTACAGCGTGATAGTCTGGCTGACCTCGCGGGATTTGCTCAGTGCGCGCACCTGCTCGGCGGGTACGCCAAGGCTTTTCATGCGCTCGCGGGTGGCCTCGATCAGGGTGCGGTTGCCACTCTCCAGTGCCGCTACCAGTTCGCTCTGCGCCTTCACCAGCTCCGGCGAATAGATCGCCGACAGCGGCTGCCCCTTGCGCACATGGTCGCCCACCGCCTTGACCCAGCTCTTCTGGATCCAGCCGCTCAGGCGGGTGTGCACATGGTGCAGTTTGTCCTCGTCCAGCTGCACCAGGCCCACCGTTTCCACCCGGGTCGCCACCGGGCCTTTTTCGGCCCTGGCGGTGCGCACCCCCAGGTTGTTTTCCACCTGCGGCGAGATGGACACGGTACCCGGTGCGGATTCTCCTTCCTCGCCCTCGTAGACCGGCACCAGATCCATACCCATGGGCGACTTTCCGGGTCCGTCGCGGCGATAGTTCGGGTCCATGGGCGCAACCCAGTAAAGAATTTTCTTTTCGCCACTGGCGCTTTGCGCGGCGTCATCTCCGCCGGACAGACCGCGGCCGATCAGGACCCCCGCCACCAGGGCGATGATGGCGAGGACGGCAATCAGTAGTTTGTTCATAGTTTCAGGGACCGCTGGTTATTTGCTGTTGGCGTCGATGTCGGTATCGACGGCGCGGAAGTAACGGATGCGCGCCAGCGCGCGGAAGTAGCCGTAGGTGAGGCGGGCGGCGCTGATCTGGGTCTCGATGGCGTCCATACGCGCGGCGATCACCGCCTCCAGATCCGCGGTGTTGCTGGCGTAGCCCGCGAGCACCGCGTCGGCGGTATCCTCGGCCTGGGCCAGCAGGTCCTCGCGGTATTCGTCGCGGCGACGGTCCAGGGTCTGGGCCATGGCCACAGCGCCGTTCAGTTCCGCGTGCAATTG
>Ga0207814_100136_pt1 | contig 68388 bp, 67 predicted proteins | sample TtaePargueraPR_7_FD_187755 | JGI IMG/M metagenome (GOLD analysis project Ga0207814, IMG submission 187755) | Aerobic enrichment media microbial communities from Bioluminiscent Bay, La Parguera, Puerto Rico - Tt and P1 (2) (SPAdes) | ecosystem: Environmental > Aquatic > Marine > Unclassified ... | reverse complement strand
GCCCCGCACGTTGTTGATGGTGAAAAAGCGGTCCAGTTCGCGCTTGATCTCGGTATTGCTCATTTCGCGGATATTGTCCTTCTCGGACAGGGCCACCAGCCCCTCTTCCACGTAGTGCGCATCAATATACGCCGGGCCCATCTTGGAGACCACGGTCAGGCAGAAACCGAATACAGCGATAATAAACAGCCAGCCCCAGTAACTCATACCCTTCTGGGTGGCCAGTGACCGCAGCTGCGGAAGTTGTGTTTGCAAAGCCATGATGTCGTACCGATTTATCGTTTTAATGAGTGCCGGTCATCCATGTGTCCGATTTGCCAGCCCCTGTAACTCCCTGTTACTGCCCGCAGCCGGACTATTCGATCCCGCCGACGCGATTAAAGCTGGGCAGGCTGAATAGTTTGTCCCAATGCATCCAGATTGCAAAGGCCTTGCCGACAATGTCTTTCTCCGGCACGAAGCCCCACTCGCGGCTGTCGAGGCTGTTGTCCCGGTTGTCCCCCATCATAAAGTAATGGCCTTCGGGCACCACCAGGGTGCGGATATTGCCGTAACGGCTGGGGATAACGCTCTTCGCCATCAGGTGGCGCTTGTCACCGATGTCTTCCCACAGGAACTCTTTCAGCGGATTCCCCGGCGGCAGTGCCTGGATCAGCTCCTGGGGCGCAGCCTTGCCATTGATATACAGCACATTGTCGGTTACCCGGATTTCATCTCCCGGCAGGCCAATGACCCGCTTGATGTAATAGGTATCATTCATATGCGGGGGGAAAAACACCATTACGTCGCCGCGCTTCGGCTCCCCCAGATCCAGCACCTTGGTGCGCGATACCGGCAGGCGCAGGCCATATGCAAACTTGTTGACCAGGATAAAGTCGCCCTTGATCAGGGTCGGATCCATGGAAGCCGACGGGATCTGGAAGGGCTCCACCAGAAACGAGCGCAGTACGAACACGATGGCCAGCACCGGGAAAAATGATTTGGCGTATTCCACCAATACCGGTTCGGAAACCGGCTCGCCACCGTGCACGCCCTTGCCGGCAGCACCGGCGCCCTGGGCTGCCAGGGCCTTGCGTCCTTTGGCCAGAAACAACGCATCAAACAGCCAGATTGCTCCGGTAGCAACAACCAGCAGGAGCAGGATCAGGGGAAAATTGATATCCATTCACTCGTCTCTTTTTTATGAATTCGGGCCCGGCAGCAAGTCCCTGGCTGCCGGACATCGAAGCGCCGGTAAGGCTCTCCGTCAGCTGTCCACCTTGAGCACCGCCAGGAACGCATCCTGGGGCACCTCGACCTTACCGAGCTGCTTCATCCGGCGCTTGCCCGCCTTCTGTTTTTCCAGCAGCTTCTTCTTGCGGGTGACATCACCACCATAACACTTGGCGGTGACATTCTTGCGCAGGGCCTTCACCGTGGTACGCGCGATCACCTGACCACCGATGGCCGCCTGGATTGCCACGTCGAACATCTGACGCGGAATCAGCTCTTTCATTTTTTCTGCCAGCGCACGACCGCGCTGTTGCGCATTGTCACGATGCAGGATCACCGCCAGGGCATCCACCCGCTCGCCATTGATGAGGATATCAAGACGCACCAGCTTTGCGGGGTCGAATCGCACAAAGTTGTAATCCAGCGAAGCGAAACCGCGGCTCACGGACTTGAGGCGGTCGAAAAAGTCCATCACCACTTCGCTCATGGGCAGCTCGTAGCGCAGCGACACCTGGCCCCCCACGTACTGCATATCCTTCTGGATCCCGCGTTTTTCCACACACAGGGTGATGACATTGCCCAGGTAGTCCTGGGGTACCAGGATATTCGCCTCGACGATGGGCTCGCGCATCTCCTCGATCATACCCAGGTCGGGCATGCGCGAGGGGTTGTCCATATTGATCACCTCACCGTTGGTAAGCTGCACTTCGTAGACCACTGTGGGCGCGGTAGTGATCAGGTCGAGGTTGTATTCGCGCTCCAGGCGCTCCTGGATAATCTCCATGTGGAGCATGCCGAGGAAGCCACAGCGGAAACCAAAGCCCAGCGCATCGGAGGTTTCCGGCTCATAGAACAGGGAGGCGTCGTTGAGGGATAACTTGTCCAGGGCATCGCGGAACGCTTCGTAATCGTCGGAGCTCACCGGGAACAGGCCCGCATAGACCTGCGGCTTCACTTTCTGGAAGCCCGGCAGCATGGATACTTCGTCGGCGCCCTTGGCGTGGGTCAGGGTGTCGCCCACGGGGGCGCCGTGAATGTCCTTGATCCCGGCAACCACAAAGCCCACTTCACCAGCCTTCAGAATTCCGGTTTCCTTGCGCTTGGGCGTGAACACACCGACATTGTCCACCACGTGGGGGCGGCCGATGGACTTGGTCACGATCTTGTCCTTGGTCTGCAGGGTGCCCTGTACGACCCGCACCAGTGACACCACCCCCAGATAGCTGTCGAACCAGGAGTCGATGATCAGCGCCTGCAGCGGCGCATCCACGTCGCCCTGCGGCGGAGGTACCAGGCGCACCAGGTCCTCCAGCACGTCTTCCACCCCGAGCCCGGACTTGGCACTGCAGCGGGTGGCTTCGGTTGCATCGATACCGATGATGTCTTCGATCTCTTCCGCCACTTTTTCCGGCTCTGCCTGGGGCAGGTCCATCTTGTTCAGTACCGGAATCACTTCCAGCCCCTGCTCGATGGCGGTATAGCAGTTGGCCACGGACTGGGCCTCGACCCCCTGGGCGGCGTCCACTACCAGCAGCGCACCTTCACAGGCGGCCAGGGAACGGGACACCTCGTAGGAAAAATCCACGTGTCCGGGAGTATCAATAAAGTTCAGCTGGTAGGTCTTACCGTCGCGGGCGGTGTAGTCCAGAGTCACGCTCTGGGCCTTGATGGTAATACCCCGCTCCCGCTCGATATCCATGCTGTCGAGCACCTGCTGGGCCATCTCGCGATCGGAGAGGCCACCGCACACCTGGATAAACCGGTCTGCGAGGGTGGATTTCCCGTGGTCGATATGGGCGATGATGGAGAAATTGCGGATATGGGAGAGATCAGTGGCCACTGCGAGGATAAAACCTTTTAAAAATCAGTGAGTTAATAGGCGGACCGGGCCGCGCTGTGGGCGCAAGTCTAACAGGTTGCGCAAAAAGTGCATCCAGTCTCTCTGCATCCCCGATGGTTAAAGGGATCCGGGGCAGTTGGCCCGCCCCGACCCCTCTCGTTACTCACCTCACTGCTTCAGTGATGTTCAATCCTCGTCAATCTGGATGGTGCGGAAGGTCGGCTGGCCGCCGCGGAAGAAGCGGATCGGCAGCAGCTCACCCGCCGGCAGCTTTTTGACGATCTTGTCGTAGTCGGTCATTGACTCGACGGCGTCGAATCCCAGCTGGGCAATGATGTCGCCGCTGCGCAAACCGGCATTGGCACCGGCCTTGCCCGGCACCACCTGTTTTACCAGCACACCGCTGTCAACTCCCCAGCGCTGCTTGAGGCCATCCGGAATCTCGTCGACAACCAGGCCGAGACGACCACCCACATCGGTGCTGGCCGGCGCATTGGCCTGCTCGGGCTCATCTTCACCCGGCAACGCGCCCACGCGCACCTTGAGCTTGCGCTCCTTGCCCTCACGCATCAGGCGAACCGGCACTTCCGACCCGGGACGAATCTGGCCTACCACATGGGGCAGATCCCCGGACATCAGGATTTTTTCATCGTTGAAGTGGGTGATGATATCGCCCACCTGGATACCGGCGCTGTCAGCGGGAGAGCCAGCTTCAAGTTGCCCGACCAGTGCACCGACGGGTTTTTTCAGTCCCATGGCGGTGGCGAGCTTGCGGTCCACATCCTGGATCCCCACACCCAGCCAGCCGCGGTCCACCCGTCCCTTTTCTTTCAGCTGCGCCACCACGTCCTGGGCCAGGCTTGCGGGAATAGCGAAAGACAGGCCGATGGAGCCGCCACTGCGGGTATAGATCTGGGAGTTGATGCCCACCACTTCGCCATTCAGGTTGAACAGCGGCCCGCCGGAATTACCCGGGTTGATGGCCACATCCGTCTGGATGAACGGCACGTAATTCTCGCGGCTTTCATTGGGAATGCTGCGTCCCATGGCACTGACAATGCCGGCGCTGGCGGAATAGTCCAGGCCGAATGGTGAACCGATGGCAACCACCCATTCGCCGACCTTCATACTTTCGGAATCCCCCCAGCGCACCGTGGGCAGATTGTCCGCGTCCACCTTGAGCAGGGCCAGATCCGAACGCTGGTCCGTGCCGATGACCCTGGCGTCGTATTCGCGTCGGTCGGTCAGGGTTACCCGCACTTCATCGGCACCGTCAACCACGTGATTGTTGGTGACCACATAGCCATCGGAGGAAATAATGAAACCGGACCCCATACTGGCCACCGGCCGCTGCTGGCGCTGACGGGGTTCCAGCAGGTGGCGGAAAATATCCGGGATTTCCTGCTGGTACTGCGGCGGCAAACGGTTGTGGGAAACCTGGTTGCGCTCCAGGGTGTTGATTTTCACTACCGCAGGCGAGTTTTGCTCGATCAGGTCGGTAAGTTCGGGTAAACCGCGCGCATTGGCGGTCATTGCAACAAGGAAACAGAGCGCAATAAAAATCTGCGAACAGCGTGTAACCATATTTTTGTTACCCCTAATAGGCTCTTCTACTAATACAGAAATGCGTCAATAGACGACAAAGTACAAAAAGTGTGCTGGCAACCGGGAATTTTCACTACGATTTATCCTGTCAGGTTGCCGGGACCGGCCAGATGTAAAGGAAACGCCCGCTCCTGACCAATGTCACTTGTTAGTGGTGATTTTCGCGAGAAAGTTCGCATTCCCCAGTGTAAAACAGTGTTAAGGATCACATGCCTGAATTGCGCCCCCGACAGCAACGCGGCCTGTTCCACCACCAGCGACTCCAGTATGGCCAGTCCGCGCTGGAAGCACCGCTATTCTATTTCCCCGCTGAAGCACCCGGCGACCAGACCGGGATCGTAATGGCCGGCACCCACGGCGATGAAATTGCCGCAGTGGTCACCCTGTCCTGTGCCCTGCGCGCACTGGAAGCAGGCCAGCTCCGCCACCATGTGATCCTCGCGGTCAACCCCGATGGCTGCCAGCTTGGTACCCGTTCCAATGCGCGGGGCGTTGACCTGAACCGCAACTTCGCCACCATCAACTGGCAGGGAGGCGGCACCCAGTACCGCTGGAACAGCTCGGCGGATGCCCGCGACGTATTCCTGCACACCGGCGAGCGCCCCGCTTCGGAGCCGGAAACCCGCGCCCTGTGCCGCCTGATATCGGAACTGCGGCCGGCCTGGATGGTATCCATCCACGACCCGCTTGCCTGTGTCGAAGACCCCCTGCAAAGCCCCCTGGGCCAGTGGCTGGCTGAAGGCATGGACCTGCCACTGGTAACCGAACTCGGCTACAAAACCCCCGGCTCATTCGGCACCTGGAGCGCGGAAAACCAGTTCCACTGCATTACCCTGGAGTTCCCGCCGATTTCCGCCGATGCCGCCAGCGAGGATTACCTGGACATGATGACGCAACTGCTCTGCTACGAGGGCTGACCCGGTAACGTCAGGTCCAGTAAACCCGTCCGCCGGCAAAGCGCAGCGGGTTGATATCTTTTGCCAGCCAGGTCGGGCCATCCAGGTCCACAAAGCGCACCAAATGTCCCAGCGGCCAGGCCGCGCGCACCGCGCGGGAAGTACATAACATACACCCCAGCATCAACTCGAAGCCCGCTGCTTTTCCAGCCTCGGCCAGCGCCAGCGCCTCCGTCAGTCCACCGGTCTTGTCCAGCTTGATATTCAACATGTCGTAACGCCCCTGGAGACGGGGCAGGTCCTTGCGCGTGTGACAGCTTTCATCGGCACAGATCGGCAACGGGTGGCGAAAGTGCGCCAGGGGTTCGTCTTCCGCGACCGGCAGCGGCTGCTCCAGCATCGCCACCCCCAGGTTGGCGAGCTGCTCGCACAACTGTGGCAGATCTTCGCCCTGCCAGGCTTCATTGGCATCGATCACCACTTCGGCATCAGGGGCAGCTGCACGTACCGCCTCGACGCGCGGGAGGATCAACTCCCGGTCAAGTTTCAGCTTCAGCACCGACACGCCCTGGGCCACAGCCTCCCGTGCGGACGCCGCCATTGCCTCTGGCCCGGCAATCACCAGGGTCTGAACCGTCGGCAGCGAGGGCGGCACCGGCGCACCCGCACCAGCGCGCTGTTGCTGCCAGTCCTGCATTGCACAGTCTACGGCGTTGCGCGCGGCGCCCGCGGGTATCATGGTCTGCAATGCTTCCAGTGTCAGCCCTTGCTCCAGCGCGGGAAACACAGAGCGAAGCTCTCCCAACACCGACTCCACGCTTTCGCCATAGCGGGGATAGGGGGTGCACTCACCCACGCCGGTGATGCCGTCCCGCAGGTACTCCACCACAACTACCTCCGCCTGGCTGCGCGCACCGCGGGAAATGACAAATGCGGTCCGCAAAGGCCAGCTCTCGGCGTAACAGCGCACTTCGGTCATGGAGGTGCCCTCCGGGGAAGTCCAGACAGGGGGAAGGAAAAGTCAGGGCGATCCCGACCACTCCGCTTCAAGTTTAGGAAACTGGCGAAAAGGTGCCCGGGAAAAGGTGGGATTGGCCGATATCCCGGCGGCAGCCGCGACGAAAGGGCAAACCGGGGACGGGAATAAACAGATCTGAGCCGGGTGCTATTTGAGGCTGGCAGGCACCGCGCAGGGATGACTCCGCTCAAGTCCCAGAAACTGCGGCACAAACGCCGGGTTGCGCCGGTTCCAGTAGCCGTAAAGGCGCACCGCCACCCCGCCGGTGAGCAGGCCCACAACGGCGCCGGAAATGGCACCGGCCTCCGCGGCCAGCGCCTCGCCGCCAAGGGCACCCAGCAACATGGTCACCAGCGGCAACAGGTAGACCACCAGGGCACTGCTGGCGAGGGTGTTTTCTGCGATACCGATACGCACGGTATCGTGCAGGGCAATCTGGCGATGCTGGGCGCTATCTACCGGCACGAAGACCCGCGAGGCACTGGCCCAGAAATCGCCCAGCAGCCCGGTACCACAGCCGGATTTTGCGGCACAGCCGTGACAGCCGCTGCGCTGCACGGTTTCCACCCAGATACCATCGTGGCCTATGGCCACCACGCGGCCCCGCTCTTCAATCACACTGATTACCCGACTTCCGATTACCCGCGCCTCAATGTTTGCCAGTGACACTTCTGGCAACCAGTTGCGCGGTCTGCACGGGGATTTCCCCCACAACGGTTATGGTATAGCGCTGCTTGTCGAACACAACGTGATCCATATAGGCCACGGTCGCGCCGCGCACCGCGCGGCCATTGAAATTCATTTCCGGCCCCAGCGCCTGCACGAACACGGTAAAGACACTGAGACCATCGCTGTATACCAGCAGTTCACCCTGGTCAATTTCACGGCTGGCTACAGGCTTGAATCCCGGCGGTACCCAGCGCAACTGCCAGCGGCTGACGATACTGCCGCAGTCACTGCCGGCGTCGGATTCCCGCGCATCCGGGGATTTGGCTACCAGGTCCTCATCCTTTACCGGTGACAGATCCAGTTCCACAAACTGATAGCGCTCCAGCACCTGGCCATTGGGGTTCACCAGCATGGACTTCAGTGGCAGGCCCGTGTCCTCGTGGACACTGACCACCATCCCGAGGCGGTGGACATCCTTCGGGCGCAACTCCAGAACCACCGCATCCCGGTCCGCCACGCGCTCACGCCCGCGCTGTAGCACGTGGTAGAGACTCTGTACATTCTGCTGCCCCATCTGGCTCCAGAGACCTGCCCGGGACAGAGGGCTACCCTCCCGTCGACAGTGGGCGTCCTGGCCGCGACTGACCAGTTCGCGCGGGGTTCCGCTCAGGTAGCGCACGCGCTCCACCTGTTCGCCACCGCGCACCCCGTGAATGACTTCCAGGGTTTCCAGCATGCCCACATGCTCGTATGTGACCAGCCCCCGGTACTCCAGATTGGTTACCGCATCCGCCATTTTGCCGAGCCAGTACACCGGCGACCGCGTTGCGGTCTCCTCGCTGCCGCTTTCGACTTGTTCGGGGGCTTGATTCGGGAGTTGCTCCGGGGCTTGCTGAGCGGACACCGGAGGCGGTGAGGCCTGTTGCGCCAGCGCCGGATTGAACGCGGGCAGGAATAACAAAGCCAACAGCAAGCTGTTGGCTTTGGAGGTGGTCATTTGATGAAGCTTCAGCATGACGACTCTTTAATATTTATCCGACGGAACCCGTGCAGTCACGCATCTTGTGGGGCATCGCCCACATTTACTCGGGCGGCTGCTCACCGTAAGTCGCACGGGCGAAAGGTACCATACCCTGGCTACCCATCTGCGCCGCCTGCTCCGAATGTTCGATCATCACCCGGTTGAGGTGGCGCATCAATTCCGGAGAGGGAACCAGTTGCATGGGCACGCCCTGCTGCGCGGCACCGCGTTGCTGCTCAGGTGTCACCAGCGGCATGGTACTGACCGAACGGGTATTCAGTGCTGGCACATAAAATCCACTGGGCCGCGGCACCGATTGCACCGGCTGCTGCGCCGGGCGCTCCGCCTCGGCTACCAGCTCGCCGCCACCGGAAGTGACCGGCTGCTGCAGTTGCTGTACCCCGAGTACCGCCGCAAACGCGACGGTTGCGGCCACGGCACCGCGGGACAGCGGCCGCCACCAGCGACTGCGCGGCTGCACATCGTTGGCCGCCACTTCCGGCCGCACATCGAGCGCAGGTTCGTCATCAATGGCTGCGGAAATACTGGCCGCAAGGCCGAGATCCACCGGTGCCACCGCTTCGCCGCGCATCACACTGGCGGCCAGCTGGTAGCGTGACCAGCGCTGGTCCAGACCATCCGCCGAGACGTTACCACTGGCACCTTTTTCTTTTAACAGACGCTGAATTTCGAGCTCCGTGGCTTCACCATCCATCAGTGCAGACAGTGACTCATTCAGACGCTGCTGATGATTCCCGTGTGACATACGGGTCAACCCTCTTTCAGTGCAATCCCATAGGCGCTGTTTCGCGCCCTGTTGTGTTGATATCTGAGACCGGCCTCTCGGCAAAAAGTTTTACTGTTCCGGCAAAAATTGTGTGATTTCACTCAACTCTTGTCGATAAGAGGCCGCATGCCTCCATCACCCCGGTTATATATAAAACAAAACTGTTCAAACAATAGACAGTCAGCCGCGCCCGTCTACAGGTTCAGGCTCCCCCGCCATTACCAGCTGGACCGCGCGGTCGATTGCTTCCCGGGCACGGAAAATCCGTGACCTGACGGTGCCCACCGGGCAGCCCATCACCTCGGCTATCTCCTCGTAGCTGAGCCCTTCCATCTCCCGCAGGGTCACCGCGGAGCGCAGATCTTCCGGCAGCTCGCGGATGGCGCGGTGCACCGTCGCTTCCAGCTGGTCGCGGAAAAGCTGGTTCTCCGGGGTTTCATTGTCCCGCAGCAGGTCGGCGCCGGAATAGAATTCGGCGTCCTCCAGGTCGACATCCGATGACGGCGGCCGACGACTGCGGGAAACCAGGTGATTTTTCGCGGTATTGATGGCGATACGGTACATCCAGGTGTAGAAGGCACTGTCGCCGCGGAAATTTTTCAGCGCGCGATAGGCCTTGATAAAGGCCTCCTGTACCACATCGTGCACTTCGGCGTGATCGCTGATATAGCGGCTCACCACTGCCATAATCTTGTGCTGGTACTTTAGTACCAACAGATCGAAGGCGCGCTTGTCGCCTTTCTGGACACGCTGTACCAGCTGGCTGTCACTTGGTGACGCCTGTTGCGCTGTCATCCCCTACTCCCAACCACGGTTCTGCGGCGAAGCTGCGCGGCCGCAAAACCCGAGTTTATTCTGTTGTGTACAAGACACCGACGATCGGTCATAAGTTCCTGACAAATCAGCAAAATTGAAGATGGCGTATACTACGCGCCCCCAAACACTAATAAAACTCTATGAGCGAACAGGCAACCCCACAGTTGAATAGCTACGACGTCCTGGTCATCGGCAGTGGTGCCGCGGGACTGACCCTCGCCCTGCACCTGGCTGGGCGCTACCGGGTAGCCCTGCTGTCCAAGCAGCGCCTGCAGGATGGATCCACCTGGTTTGCCCAGGGCGGGATCGCCGCGGTGCTGGACGACATGGACTCCGTGGAGGCCCACGTAGCCGATACATTAGATGCAGGTGCAGGACTCTGCCACCCGGACGCGGTGCGCTTTACCGTGGAAAACAGCCGCGACGCCATTCAGTGGCTGATCAACCAGGGGGTGGATTTCACCCGGGAAGAGGATGGCGAATACCACCTCACCAAGGAGGGCGGGCACAGCCATCGCCGCATCATCCACAGTGCCGACGCCACCGGGCGCGCGGTGCACAGCACGCTCATCGAGCGCGTGCGCAACACCGCCAATATCGACTGCTTCGAGCACCATATCGCCCTCGACCTGATCCGCCAGCCCGACGCCAACACCGGCCGCTTCCGCTGCGCCGGCTGCTATGTCTATAACAAGGCCAGTGAGGAGGTCGAGGTGTTCCAGGGACGCGCGGTGATACTCGCCACCGGCGGTGCCAGCAAGGCTTACCTGTATACCAGCAACCCGGACGGTGCCAGCGGCGATGGGATCGCGATGGCGTGGCGCGCCGGTTGCCGGGTGGCGAATATGGAATTCAACCAGTTCCACCCCACCTGTCTATACCATCCCAAGGCCAAGTCCATGCTGATCACCGAGGCCCTGCGCGGCGAAGGGGCCCAGCTCAAGTTGCCCAATGGCGAGCGCTTTATGCACCGCTTTGACAAACGCGGTGAACTGGCGCCGCGGGATATCGTCGCCCGCGCCATCGACCACGAGATGAAGCGGCTGGGCGCGGATTGTGTCTATCTGGATATCTCCCACAAAGACCCCGAGTTTGTGCGCGAGCACTTCCCCACGGTGTACCGCAACTGCCTGAATTACGGCATCGACATCACCCGGGAACCAATCCCGGTGGTACCCGCAGCCCACTACACCTGTGGTGGCGTGATGGTGGACCAGCATGGACGCACTGACCTGGACCAGCTGTACGCCATCGGCGAGACCACCTTTACCGGCCTGCATGGCGCCAACCGCCTGGCCAGTAACTCACTGCTGGAGTGCGTGGTCTACGCCCGCTCTGCGGCGTTGCATATCGAGCGCACCATCGGCGATATCACGCCACCGCGCCCGGCGCTGGCCTGGGATGCATCGCGGGTAACCGATTCCGATGAAGACGTGGTGATCTCGCACAACTGGGACGAGTTGCGGCGCTTTATGTGGGACTTCGTGGGAATCGTGCGCACCCGCAAGCGCCTGATTCGGGCGGAGCACCGGGTAAAGCTGCTGCGACAGGAAATCCTGGAGTTCTACGCCAACTACCGCATCACCAGCGACCTGATCGAACTGCGCAACCTGGCGGTGGTGGCGGACCTGATCATCCGCTCGGCGCTGGACCGCCGCGAAAGCCGCGGGCTCCACTACTCACTGGATTACCCCGGTTTGCGGGAACTGGCGATGGACACCATTCTGGTACCGGAAAATTTTGCCGACCAGCGCCACTTTATCGGCCCGACAGGCTGAGCCGTTTCCCCGCCGATAAAACGCCGGCGGGGAAATCAGTGTGTCCGCGAGTAGCGCAACGCCACCTGCAGGCGGCGCCAGTCATCCGCACTGGCGCTGTCCCGCGCCAGCACCAGCCTGAGCCGGCGCCCGTCGAGGTCGCGACCGTTGATCACAATCAGCCAGCGCCACAGCACCAGCTCGCCACAAAAGCGGAATTCTCTCCTGCGTCCGTCCGCCCCACGCCAGAACCAGCGCCGCTCGCGGGTCGCCAGTTGCCCCGAGTATCCCGCTAACCGGCGCCACTCCACCGCGTAGATAGCGAAGACCAACAGGGAGCAGCCGGCCGCCAGCGGCCAGTACAGTGCAGACGCCCAGAGCACTGCCAGGGCCTGCAGGGTGGCGAGTATCAGCGCACTGCGCAACAGGAAGGATGGCACCAGGTCACAGACCAGCCTGGCGCTGCGCTCGGGATGAGCGCGGAGGGAATGACCAGAAGTGCCCGCGGGCACCTCACTCCTGCAGTCCGGTGTTGTCACGGATGATCTGCACGATGTGTTTCAGCTCCGGGTCCTCGGGATCTTCGCGGCGCAGAAACCAGGCAAACAGGTCCTGGTCCTGCTCGTCCAGCAGACGGATATAGCGCTGCTGATCCTCCGGGGACAGGGTCTCGTAAACATTGTCCAGAAACGGCAGCAAAACCAGATCCAGCTCCAGCATGCCCCGTCGACTGGCCCAAAACAGACGGTTGCGATCCATACTTCTTCCCCAGCGGTACCAATATCAGAATTGCGCGCAGTATAACCCAGTTGAAATCCCGCCATAAAACCCCAGATACTGCTGCGCATTCCCCGGCAATTCCAAACAGTGAGTAGAGCATGGATCAGCAGCAGTGGCAGGAGTTTCTCAGCAATCAGGGCGCCCAGTGGCACGACGGCGCGGCGAACTTTGACGCCGGTGATGCCAGCGCTGAACTGCAGTTGCTGGACCTGAGCCCGCTGGGCGCCATCTCCATCAGCGGCCCGGACAGCCAGAAATTCCTGCAGGGGCAGCTGACCTGCGATCTGGTAAACCTGCCGGATGCGCACCTCACCCTGGGCGCACACTGCAACCCCAAAGGGCGCATGATCAGTGCTTTCCACGCACTGAAGATCTCCCAGAGCGAATTTGTGCTGCTGATGCCCGCGGACCTGGTGCCGGTGGCCCTGGCGGCACTGAAAAAATACGCGGTGTTCTTCAAGGCCGAGCTGCAGGATACCAGCGCTGAATATCACTGGTTCGGCCTGGCGGGACACGACATCGGCGCCCGCGCCAGCCACCTGCTGAGCCTGTCCCACGGCGCCAGCACCGACCTGGTGCCCGGCCAGCTGATCCCGTTTGACCACAACGGCCACCGGGCCCTCGCCGCGATGCTCAGCGAGCACCTCGTGGCCATTCAGGTACCGGACACCCAGGCGGCAGACCTGTGGCAACAGCTGGCCGGCAGCCCGGCAACCGCCTGTAGCTACAACCGCTGGCCACAGCAACTGATCGCCGCCGGGCTGCCACAACTACACGCCGGCACCAGCGAACTGTTTATTCCACAAATGCTGAATCTGCACTTGCTGGGCGCTGTCAGTTTCAAGAAAGGCTGTTATACCGGGCAGGAAGTGGTTGCGCGCATGCAGTACCGGGGCGCGGCAAAGCGGCGTATGTACCGGGCGCGCATCGACGGTGGAGCACTACCGGCGCCCGGCGCAGAGATATTTTCCAGTGCCGGGGGCTCCAGTATTGGCAATGCGGTGCAGGCCTGCACCGCGGACAACGAAATCGAACTGCTGGCGGTACTCACCAAAGCCAAGGTAACCGACGGGGAAACCCTGCAACTGCAGGACGGCCGCGTGCTGGAGCTGCTGGAGCTGCCCTACGACGCCGATGCCGACCCGCTGGCGTAAATCACCCACCCAATCGAGGACCGACTGACTAGATCTCAACCGATACCCGGCGCAGTTCACTGGATGCAGGCAGCCCCCAGTCAATGGGGCCTAGGCCATGTTGCTGCAACCACTGGTTCGCCTGGGAAAACGGTCGTGTTCCGAAAAAACCCCGGTGCGCAGACAGCGGCGACGGGTGCGGCGCACGCAGGACCAGGTGCCGGGCGCGATCGATAAAGGCGCCTTTTTTCTGCGCGTAGCTACCCCACAGAATAAACACCAGCCCTTCGCGCTGCTCTGCCAGGGCGTGCACTGCGGCATCGGTAAACTGTTCCCAGCCCTTGCCCTGGTGGGCACCCGCCCTGCTCTCTTCCACGGTCAGGGTGGCATTCAGCAGCAGTACGCCCTGCTCAGCCCAGGGCTGCAGGCAGCCGTGGTTGGGCGGCGCTATCCCCAGGTCCGCATGCAATTCCTTGTAGATATTCTGCAGCGACGGCGGGATCCGCACGCCCGGCATCACCGAAAAACACAGCCCGTGCGCCTGGCCAGCACCGTGGTACGGGTCCTGCCCCAGAATCACCACCTTGACCTGATCAAAGGGCGTGGAATTGAAGGCGTTGAATATCTGGCCGCCCGGGGGAAATATGTTTTTCCCGGACTGCCTTTCCTGCTGCAGGAAGTGTCGCAGCTCCGCCATATAGGGCTTGCTGAATTCCGTTGCCAGCACCGAATACCAGGAGGGATGAATTTTTATATTGTCAGGAACCGGCATTGTCTTCTTTCATGATTTTCTGCACCTGCAGCCGCAGTGCGGGCACTACCTGCGCCTCAAACCAGGGGCGCTGTTTCAACCAGAGGGTATTTCTCGGGCTGGGGTGCGGAAGTGGAAACAGCCCGTGGGGCAGTGCATCGGCAAAGTGGCGAACATTTTCCGTAATGCTGCCATACCAGTGGGGCAGATAATAGCGCTGGGCATACTGGCCGATCAGCAGGGTCAGGCGGATATTGGGCAGTTCGGCGAGAATACGCGCGTGCCAGGTGGCTGCACACTCCGGGCGCGGCGGCAGGTCCCCGCCCTTGCCGCGACCGGGATAGCAGAACCCCATGGGCACAATCGCCACTCTGCGCTCATCATAAAATGTCTCGCGATCCATCTGCAGCCACTCCCGCAGGCGGTCGCCGGAAGGGTCGTTCCAGGGAATTCCGGTTTCGTGAACACGGGTACCCGGCGCCTGCCCCACCACTAACAGCCTGGCAGAGCGGGCCGCGCGTAGCACCGGTCGCGGCCCCAGCGGCAGATGTGCTTCGCACAGGCGGCATCCGCGCACCTCATCCAGTAATTTTGGCAGAATATCTTTCGCCAAATCAGTTACCGCCCGCTGTCATTGTCCGGCAACAGCGCCGCGGTCTGCGCGGCGCTGGGGAAAGCCAGCTGCAACAGCAGCCCGCGATTGTCTGCGGGGGCCGCCGCTCGGCCGACGCCGTTGTTGTCCAGCACCACGAAAATACCCGATGAGTTGATAGCGAGGCCCTCGCCCTTGCCATAGCGAGTTTCCAGGTAAACCGTTTGGGCCCCCTCTTCATACTCGCGGTAATCCAGGCACCACTCCGCTTCCAGGGAATCGAGGGAGCGCCGGCAAACAGCAAAGGCATTGCGCTCCAGGGTAAACAGGGCGCCGTCAAATATTGCCAGCCCGGTCAGGTCCGCGGAGCGGCCGCGAAAATCCAGCGCGGCAACCGGCGGCACCGGAAAAAATTCCAAACCTTCTTTATCTTCCGGCTTCAGCCGCAACAGGCCGCGGGGATCCCGCTCCAACGCCACCCAGAAATCGGTACCGGCCCTGACCACCCCTTCGCTTTCCGCATTGAACTGCTGTAAATAGCCATGCTTGCGCGCAGACTCGGACCATTTCACCGCTAACCAGTCCGCGCGATGATTGCGTTGATCCAGCACTGCGATGCGATTGTGCCGTTCGCTCAAAAGATACACCTGCCGGTCGTCACAGGTGATGCCCTCGAAGTCCATGCTGAGCGGCTTGCTGGCCACATGCAGAGCGCGCGCCTTGAGGGAAACCGGCTGATCGCCGGGGAGTTGCGGACGGGCGAAGGCTGCCTTTTGCACCAGGCTTACCTTGTTGCTACCCGGTTCCGGCAACAGGGAATAGAGGGATTCAGAGGATTTATCGGCGACCGCCAGCAGCTCGCCGCCGCAGAATGAGAGGCCGGATATATCCAGCCCTTCGCTGCCATCAATCCACCAATAGCCCTTCAATTGGGCCGGAATCAATGGCGCCAGGGCGTCGCCCTGTTGCGCGGGTTGGCGAGGCGCCCCGGCGTGGCCGGGCTGTGCGAGCACAGCCAGCAACAGCGCCAGGCCCGCGATGGAAAACAAGCGGTCAATCCATAAATCGCGCAAACTATCCCCTCTTGTCCGCGGTCAGTCGCGGAAATTATTGAACTGCAGCGGCTGCTCCAGCTCCTTGCCCTTCAGCATGGCAATGACCTGCTGCAGGTCATCGCGTTTTTTGCCGGTAACCCGCACCTGGTCACCCTGGATGGATGCCTGGACCTTGAGCTTTTCATCCTTGATGATCTTAACGATCTTTTTTGACAGATCCTTGTCGAGACCGTTTTTCATGGTCACCGACACTTTTACCTGCTTGCCGGACTGCTCCTCGTCACCCACATCCATCGCCAGCGGGTCGATACCACACTTGATCAGGGCCGCGCGCAGCATATCGACCATCTGCGTCACCTGCATTTCCGACTCAGCGCGCAGCACCAGCGCAAACTCGGACATTTCCACTTCCGCATCCACGCCCTTGAAGTCAAAGCGGTTGGTGATGGTACGGTTTACCTGATCCACGGCATTGGTGAGCTGGTGCTTGTCGACTTCAGAAACGATATCGAATGAAGGCATTACTTTATTCCCCAAAATGCTGCCCGAGGTTGACGGGCACTTTGCAGTCAAAATTTACTTCCAGCGCTCCGGCACAACTTCGATATTGTGCTGATCGCTGGCAAGCCAGATATGTCCATCCTGAATGGTCACACTGAATTCCATGTTCCGGTCTGCCAGTTGTGCGAGCTGGCTGCACGCCTCGGTGGGCAGGAAATATACGCCGAGGTTGTCAAAGCGCGCTGCAGCCCGCTCGGCTTTCTGCCACCACACCGGTGCCGTGCGCTGCCCGTAAGCGTAAACCAGCACACTGTCGGACCGGTTGCAGGCCTTGCGGATGCGGTCTTCCGCCGGCACCCCTACCTCGATCCACTGCTCGATTTCGCCACTCAGGCTGTGTCGCCACAGGTCGGCCTCGTCATCACTGGACAGGCCGCGGGTAAACTCCAGCTCCTCGCAGGCATTGTGCGCAAATGCCAGTAGGCGAATCATCATGCGCTCGTCGGTCTCGGAGGGATGCCGTGCCAGAGTGAGCAGGTGTTCCGCGTAGTAGTCCCGGTCCATATCGGAAATCTGGAGCCGGGCCTTGAATATAGTAGCTTTCAGTGCCATTAAAACTCTCGTGTAGCAGGCTTTCGGCCACACTTGGCCGTGAGCAGATTATCGGCGACTATTATTGTCAGATTCGGAACCAACAGGGACGACTGGTATGCAATCTGCACTGACTGACAAACAGAATTTCACCGTCCGCCGGCTGTGGCGAACCGCTTTACTCAGTCTGCTCGCCATGACGCTCGCCGGCTGTGGCATCAACAACATTCCCACGTACGACGAAAACGTCAAGGCCGCCTGGGCCCAGGTTCAGAACCAGTACCAGCGCCGCGCGGACCTGATTCCCAACCTGGTGAAAACCGTGAAAGCCTACGCCGCCCACGAGCAGGAGACCCTGCAGGCGGTTACCGAGGCGCGCGCCAAGGTCAACTCCATGCAGGTCAATGCCGACATGATCAATGACCCGGCAAAACTCCAGCAGTTTGAGGCGGCCCAGGCACAGTTGAGCAGTGCCCTGTCGCGCCTGATGGTGGTAGTGGAACGCTACCCGGACCTCAAGGCCAACCAGAACTTCCTCGCCCTGCAGTCCCAGCTGGAAGGCACGGAAAACCGCATCAGCGTCGCCCGCCGGGATTATATCGCCGCGGTAGAGCGCTACAACCGGGAAATACGCACCTTCCCCGGCCGTATCTGGCACGCCATTCTCTACCGCGATATGCCGATCCGGGAAACTTTTGAGGCTACCAGCGAGGATGCGGAAAAAGCGCCGGAAGTGGACTTCCAGTAACCTCGGAGCACGGAGTATTCCATGGGGATCCGCCGGGCCGCCGTGACCCTGCTTGCCGGTCTCGCCCTGCTGTGGGCGACACTGGCAGCAGCCGATATTCAGTTTCCAACGCTGTCGGGGCGGGTGGTGGATAACGCCAACCTGTTGAGCCAGACTACCCGTTACCAGCTGACGGAAATACTGCAGCAGCACGAGAAACAGACCAGCAACCAGATTGTGGTGGTGACCCTGCCGGACCTGCAGGGCTATACCATTGCGGAGTACGGCTACCAGTTGGGGCGCCACTGGAAAATCGGCCAGAAGGGAAAGGACAACGGGGTACTGCTGATCATCGCCCCGCAGGACCGCGAAGTCCGCATTGAAGTGGGCTATGGACTCGAGGGCGCGCTCACCGACGCCCTTTCCTCCAATATCATTCACACCAAGATACTGCCAAGCTTTCGCACGGGCGATTTTGACGGCGGAGTGATGGCCGGCGTCCAGTCCATCATTGCCGCAATCAACAATGAATATGTCGCCGAACCTACCGACAGTGGAGACAACCGCGAACTGGCACTGCTGGTGGGTATTTTCCTTTTATTCGTGATGCTGCAAATATTTGGCTCCTCCGTACTGGGCGCCCCCGACGGTAGCCGCAACTACCGCCGCGGTCGCTACGGTGGCTACTACGGGGGCGGCGGCTTTGGCGGCGGTTTTGGTGGTGGTGGCGGCTTCGGCGGCGGGGGATTCGGTGGCGGTGGCGGCGGCTTTGGTGGCGGCGGCGCATCTGGCGGCTGGTAACACGCGAATGGTAACGGGGCGAAAACAAACGGAAACAAGATGCTGAGCGCAACGGAAAAACGCACGCTGGCAGAGGCGATCAAAGAGGTGGAATCCCGCACCGATGCCGAGGTGGTAACGGTACTCGCCCACCGCGCCGACAACTACCTGTACATATCCACCCTGTGGGCGGCATTTCTCGCCCTGCTGCTCGCCCCACTGCTGCAGTTTCTCCCCTGGTGGCTGGACTACCAGCAGGCGTTTACCCTGCAGTGGATCCTGTTTATTGCCCTTGCCGTCCTCTTCCGCTGGCGCCCGCTGACCATGCGCCTGGTACCGAAAAAAGTGAAATTCTGGCGCGCATCCAACCTGGCGCGGCGGCAATTCCTGGAGCACGAACTGCACAGCACCAAACACCGGCTGGGTCTGCTTATTTTTGTTGCCCAGGCGGAGCATTACGTAGAAATCCTCGCCGATCGCGGCCTGGCGGAACATATTACCAACGAGTCCTGGCAGGAAATCGTGGAAAACTTTATTCGCGAGGTCAAAAAAGGCAGGACCAGTGAAGCCTACGTCCACTGCGTGCAAAAATGCGGTGAGCTGCTGGAGGAAGCTGCACCCGCCACCGTAGTCAAGAACGAGCTGCCCAATCACCTGGTGGTTATATAATTGTCGTTGCCCCGGCATATTTTTTCGGGGCGAAATACACGACAGAGGCTGCTATGAACCTGCCGAAGCCGGTGGCCGCCACCCTCGCGGTCACCCTGGTGCTTACAGGCGCCGCCCTCACACGCTGGGCCCAATCCGACGACGCGCTGCCCGCGGTCACGCTGTTTTCCGCAAAAAATACCCTGGAGTCACGGATCCAGCAGCTGGAGACCACCCTCGACGAGACCCTGAAAATCCAGAGCCAGTTGCTGGAACTGGTCAACGAGCTCAGCAACCGGCTAGACCCCAACCCTGGCGACGCAGAAACCCGCACTGTCTCGGTCGCCCCGGGGGATCCCGCAGTACAGCATGATTCTGCAGGGCGGCAACAGGCGGAGGAGCACGAGCGCCGTTTCCAGCGCATGCGTGAACACCAGATCAGGAGACTGACCGATGCGGGCCTCACTCCAGAGCGGGCACAGTACATTGTCGACAGACAGGAGCGCATCCAGTACGAACAGATGCAATTGACCTATCAATTCCGCTTCCTGAATGACAAGACGTCGCAACAGGCGCGGGAACTCCAGCAGAAGATCCACACCTACAGCAACCCGCGTCGGGTGTTCGAGCAGGAGCTCAGCACCCGGGAATACGAACAGTATCTCAGTGCCATGGGCAGTAATACGGAGCTGCATATTGGCGATCTGCTGGAAGCGGCACCGGCCTATGAAGCGGGCCTCAGACGCGGTGACAAAATCATCCGTTACAACAATCAGCGCGTCTTCCATATGGGCGACCTGCGCACCCAGGTCTACCAGGTGGAACCGGGAAAAAATGTGGCGGTAGAAATCCAGCGCCAGGGTAGCTCCGGCAGTGAGATCATTTACCTGCCCAGCGGGCCACTGGGCATACGCGGCTGACACTCTCCCTGATTACGGCTGCAAAAAAAGGGCGATAACCGGATCGGTTATCGCCCTTCTTTTCACATCTCGCCCCGACCTTATTCGCCGTGGGTTTCCGGGCGCATGTGCGGGAATAGAAGCACGTCGCGAATTGACGGTGAGTCGGTCAACAGCATCACCAGTCGATCGATACCGATACCTTCGCCGGCTGTCGGTGGCAGACCGTACTCCAGTGCACGGATGTAGTCCGCATCGTAGTGCATGGCTTCAATATCGCCCGCGTCCTTTTCGGCAACCTGGGCCTTGAAGCGCTCGGCCTGGTCCTCGGCGTCGTTGAGCTCGGAGAAGCCGTTGGCAATTTCGCGGCCACCGACGAAAAACTCGAAGCGGTCGGTGACGAACGGGTTGTCGTCGTTGCGCCGAGCCAGGGGCGACACTTCGGTCGGGTACTCGGTGATAAAGGTCGGCTGGTCGAGGCGATGCTCGACGGTTTTCTCGAAGATCTCGATCTGGATCTTGCCCAGGCCCCAGATTTCCTTGAGCGGGATTTCCAGGTTTTCCGCGACTTTCTTTGCGCTTTCGATATTGTCGATATCGGATGCGCTCAGCTCGGGGTTGTACTTGAGGATGGAGTCGAACACGCTGATACGGTCGAACGGCTTGGCGAAATCGTAGCTGCTGCCCTGGTATTCGACGGTGGTGCTGCCCAGTACGTCGGTGCAGATGCCGCGGATCATGGACTCGGTGAGATCCATGAGGTCGTTGTAGTCCGCGTACGCCTGGTAGAACTCGAGCATGGTGAACTCGGGATTGTGGCGGGTGGACAGGCCTTCGTTGCGGAAGTTGCGGTTGATTTCGTAGACGCGTTCAAAGCCGCCCACTACCAGGCGCTTGAGGTACAGTTCCGGCGCGATGCGCAGGTACATGTCGATGTCGAGCGCGTTGTGGTGGGTGATGAACGGGCGCGCGGTGGCACCGCCGGGGATGACCTGCAGCATGGGGGTTTCCACTTCCATGAAGTGGCTTTTATTCAGGAAGCTGCGGATGTAGCTGATCACTTCGGAGCGGATGCGGAATACGTCGCGGGACTCTGGGGTGGCGATGAGGTCTACATAGCGCTGGCGGTAGCGCATTTCCTGGTCGGCAATACCGTGGAATTTTTCCGGCAGCGGGCGCAGGGCTTTGGTGAGCAGGCTGTATTCTTCACAGTTGACGTAGAGGTCGCCTTTGCCGGATTTGTGCAGGCTGCCCTTGACGCCGACGATGTCGCCGATGTCCCAGGTACCCCAGCGGTCTTTGATATCTTTCTGTGCGGTTTTGTCGGCGTACAGCTGGATGCGGTCGGAGACGTCCTGGATGACCATGAAGGGGCCGCGCTTGGCGAGGATTCGGCCGGCGACGCAGGCGGTGTTGCCTTCGCTTTCCAGTTCTTCCTTGGTCTTTTCACCAAACTCTTTTTGCAGGTCGGCGGCGAGGTTTTCGCGGCGAAAGCTGTTCGGGAAGGCGTTGCCCTTCTCGCGCATGGCACTCAGTTTGGCGCGGCGCTCGGCGATCAGTTTGTTTTCGTCTTGCTGAGTTGGTGTGTTGCTCATGATCTATCACATGTCTTTTGGGTGTGTTTCGGACTTCGTAGCTCTTCGGAGTTCTTTGCAAAGTCCGTGGCGACGAAGCACTGGGTATTCGGTTTCGAAACCGCTGTGAATACATCCCTGTACGCTGCGTCGGCAACATCCCTGTTGCCGACGCTTTCGAAACCGAATCCCCAGCACTCCGCCTTCGATTTGAAGTATTTAACTTCGTAAGCAAAAAGCGATTTGAGGCTTTTACTTTGAAACTTGGGCTTACAGCCCTGCTTTCAGACTCGCTTCAATAAACTGATCCAGGTCACCATCCAGTACTGCCTGGCAGTTACTGGTCTGGACGCTGGTGCGCAGGTCTTTGATGCGCTGGTCGTCCAGTACGTAGGAGCGGATCTGGCTGCCCCAGCCGATGTCGGATTTGCTTTCTTCCATCGCCTGTTTTTCGGCGTTGCGCTTCTGCATTTCCTGCTCGTACAGTTTCGCGCGCAGCATTTTCCACGCCTTGTCGCGGTTCTGGTGCTGGGAGCGCTCGCTCTGGCAGGCGACGACAATACCGGACTCGATGTGGGTCAAGCGCACTGCGGAGTCGGTTTTGTTGACGTGCTGACCGCCGGCGCCGGAGGCGCGGTAGGTGTCTTCGCGCACCTGGGATTTGTCCACTTCGATCTCGATGTTGTCGTCGATCTCCGGGGAGACGAAGACGGAGGTGAACGAGGTGTGGCGGCGGTTGCCGGAGTCGAACGGGGATTTCCGTACCAGGCGGTGTACGCCGGTTTCGGTGCGCAGCCAGCCGAAGGCGTATTCGCCCTGGAAGTGGATGGTGGCACTTTTGATGCCGGCGACTTCGCCCGCGGAGGCTTCTTCGAGGGTGGTTTTGAAGCCGTGGGCTTCACCCCAGCGCAGGTACATGCGCAGCAGCATTTCGGCCCAGTCCTGGGCCTCGGTGCCGCCGGAGCCGGCCTGGATGTCCAGGTAGGCGTTGTTGGGGTCGGTTTCACCGGAGAACATGCGGCGGAATTCGAGGGTTTCCAGCTGCTGCTGGAGGTTGTCGAGTTCGCTGGCGACTTCTGCGACGGAGTCTTCATCGCCCTCTTCCACTGCCATATCCAGCAGTTCGCGGCTGTCGCTGACGCCGCTGTCGAGGTCTTCGATGGTTTTTACGACGGCTTCCAGGGCGGAGCGTTCGCGACCGAGCTCCTGGGCGCGGTCGGGGTCGTCCCAGACGCTGGGCTCGGCCAGTTCCAGCTCGACTTCGGTCAGGCGCTCTTTCTTGCTAGCGTAGTCAAAGATACCCCCTAAGAACGTCGGTGCGCTCTTCGAGGTCTTTCAGCTGATTGAGAAGCGGATTGATTTCCATAGATTCTGCGGGCTTCCGTCGGTTTAAGCGGCCGCGCATTCTACCTCAGGATCCGGGCAGAATTAAGGGGGCTGCGCTCGTCGATAGGGCTCGGGTTGCTTGCCGCCCCTTGAGCCCACTTCCTTGGCGAGGCTAGAATGGCCTGACCAATAACAAAGCAAGATCAGACCAATCAGGAGCACGGATTCTCGATCATGGCCAACATCTCTTCTCTGTTCAAAACCCTGACCCGGGGTGCTCTCCTTTTCTCCCTGTCCGGCGCGGCCTGCGCGACGCCGGTCAAATACAGTGCGGTGGTAGCTCCGGAACCGGTGGCCGGCGCGGAATTTGCGAGCGCGCAGACCTACCCCACCATCCGTGCGGCGCTGGAGGCGGCACCGGCTGGTGGCAACAGCCGGTATGTGATCTACCTGCCGGAAGGGAGCTACCGGGAAAAGGTGCTGGTGAGCAAGCCCAATATCAGCCTGGTGGGCGCCGGGCGCGACAAGACGGTCATCCGTTACGGGGACTACGCGGGAATGCCGGCCCCGGGGGCCGATCCCTCGTCTAAAGAGACCATGGGCACCTTTGCCACGGCGACACTGACGGTGGAGGCGACGGATTTCTCCGCCAGCGACCTGACCATCGAGAACAGCTTCGATTTCCTCGCCAGCGATGCCCTGCCCAAGGATCACACGGATAAGGTCAACGGCACCCAGGCGGTAGCGCTGGAAACTGGCTTGGGCAGCGACCGCTCGGCGTTTCGCAATGTGCGTCTGCTGGGATACCAGGACACCCTGTTTGTACAGGGCGGGCGCAGTTACTTTGTGGACAGTGTGATCGAGGGCAATGTGGACTTTATATTCGGGGCCGGCCAGGCGGTATTTGATCGCTCGGATATCATCACCCGCCCCCGCGGCACCGAGCGCGACCACGTTGGCTACGTCACCGCTCCCAGCACGGATATTGGCAACGATTTCGGTCTGGTGTTTCTCAACTGCCGCCTGCTGAAAGCCCCCGGGGTGCCGGCCGATTCGTCCCCGCTGGGGCGGCCCTGGCACCCCACCACGACCTTTGCCGACGGCCGCTATGCGGACCCCGACGCCATCGGCGCCAGTGTGTTTATCAATAGCTATATGGATGACCACATTCCCCGCGAAGGCTGGGCCTCCATGCGCGGTACCAGTCGCGATGGCACAAAGAGCACGGTGTTTACCCCGGAGAACTCGCGCTTTTTCGAGTACGGCAGCCACGGCCCCGGCGCTGCGGTGACCCCGAAGCGACGCCAGCTCACGCAAGCGGAAGCCGCGCGTTACACCCTCGACAATATCTTTGGCGACTGGAAACCACCTTTCACCAAGTCGCAGTGACTAGCGGGACTCACCACCGGCGAGCTGATCCAGGATCGCGCAATGGGGTGAGTCGTCTCCGGCACAGGCATCCGCCAGGGCCCTCAGGTTGCTGCGCATCTCTTTGAGGTTGCGCAGCTGCTCTTCCACCTGCTCGATCTTTTCCCGTACCAGCAGTTTGGCGTCGTGACTGCGGCGCGCCGGGTTGCGGTACAGCTGCAACAGCTCCCCCACTTCCTCCACGGAAAAGCCACTGCTGCGGGCGCGCTGGATAAAGCGCAGGGTTTCCACCTCCGCGGGGGAGTATTCGCGATAGCCGTTGGGATTGCGCCCCGGTATGACCAGCGAGACAGACTCGTAGTAGCGCAGTGCTTTGGACGTGAGGCCCGCCTGTTTGGCGGCCTGGGAGATATTCATGATGGCTCCTTCATGGCTGCAACAACCATGCGGGAGTTTTTAGCCTGCCCCGGGGGTAAGGTCAACCCCCGGCGGCAAGACCCAGCCGGATGAGCCAGGAGAGCCGGCTCAGTGGGTGGGGTTACTGTGGCCCGGGCCCGTATCCGGCGGGCATTTGCTGAAACGGTGGGGTACCTGCGAGGCAGGGTCAAACCCCAGCTGCAGGGCTGCGTCCAGCATGGATGCGGGAATGCGGTGTACCAGGATGTCTCCCGTGGCGCCACCGCACACGGACGGATACATACGGTCGGTGCGCACCGCACAGCGAGACTCTGCGACGGAGATCCCGTTACCCTCCAAAGTCGCACGACTCTGCTCCAGGGAGATCCCGCCACCTTCACACTGCCGGTTTCCCCTGGGCTGCGTGACCCAGAGCGTCGCCCCGCTATTGCTGTTTGCCGTCATCTGCGCCTCCCCACTGTCGTTGCTCTCGGGTTCAGGTTCCGCCTGTTGTGCAGGCGCCGATACTTCCGGTGAACCGCTGTCCTCCGGCGCCTTGGTACCGGACTCACCACCGCCACAGGCGGTCAGCGTGAGCAGTGCCAGAGCAAGTATCCCCAGTAGCACTCTGAATCGATGCATGGTTTCACTCCCTGTTTGTTGATTGCTTACCAGTCTCAGCTTAGCGCGAGCCACAGGCCCACGCCTAGCATCAGGGTACCGGCAATCCGGTTCATCAGGCGAACATTCTCTCCCTTGTGCAGTAACTTGCTGAGGGTGCGACCGCCGCTGGCATAGATCAGCATACACAGGGTCTCCATCACCACGATGATTGCCAACATCAACGCCAGTTGCGGCACCAGCGGACCCTGCTGGTTAATAAACGGCGGCAACAGCGCAATACAAAACGCCCAGCCTTTCGGGTTTGCCACCGCGGTTACAAAACCCTGGGTCCACAGTGCCCGCCGGGTAATCTGCTGTGCATTTGTCGCATCCTGCTCGAGCTCCACCAGCCGCCCGCCGGAGCGCCACATCTGCACCCCCAGGTAGCCCAGGTAAACGCCGCCGGCGTATTTGAATAGCTGGAACGCGGCCGGGTACTTCAGCATAAACGCCGCCACCCCCAGCACCGCGGCCAGGGCCACCAGCCCGACGCCGACAACCTCGCCAGCCATCATCCACAGGGTACGGCGCACGCCAATGGCCATCCCCAGGGTGAGCGCCAGGGTCATACACATACCCGGCGTGATCGACACAAAGAAAAAAGTCGAAATAAACAGGGCCAGGCCGGAAGGTTCAAGAATTCCCATGCCACAGCCCTCAGTGGTGAGTGCCGGTGTGATTGCCGAAATGGCTGACCAGCATGCCACCCAGCATCAGCCCGCACCCCACCAGCTCCCGCAGAGAAAGCAGTTCGTTCAGGAACAGCCAGCCGGCGGCCAGCGCAAACACGGATTCCAGGCTCATGATCACCGTGGCGTGAGACGGTGCCGCATGGCGCTGTGCCAGCAACTGGAAAGTAAATGCAATCGCCGTGGAGAAAATCATCATATAGGCAATCGGCCAAGCGGCATCCACCGCCGACTGCAGGCTCGGCTGCTCGACAATGAGCGAAGCTACTGCGGACAAAACGCCGCACACCAGAAACTGGATAGCAGCCAGGCGCAGGGCGTCGTAGCGGTGCACGAAATAATCCGCACTGAGCACCTGAATGGCAAACACAAAGGCGCTGGCGAACACCATCAGGTCGCCGATCAACTGGGCCTCTTCACTGAAGTCTGCCAGCCAGTAAAGCCCCAGCAGCGCCAGGCCAATGCCGGCCCAGGTCCAGCGATTGGTTTTATGTCCGAGGGAAAGCCCGATCACCGGCACCAGCAACAGGTAAAAACCGGTGATGAAGCCGGCGCGGCCGGCAGTGGTGTACAGCAGGCTCGCCTGTTGCAGCGCGGCACCGAGAAACAGCCAGAACCCCAGAATGGCGCCGCCCGGCAGGCACTTGCGCCAGCGGTGGTGCACGGTCGCCCCACCCTCTTCCCCCGGCTGCATATCCCGGCGCGACGCAAGCCAGTAAACCAGCGGAACCAGAATCAGACCACCCAGAAAAAATCGCCAGGCGTTAAACGCCAGCGGCTCGATATGCTCCATGGCGATTTTCTGCGGCACAAATGCGAGCCCCCAGAACAGTGCCGCCAGCAACAGCAATACTTCCGCCTGAACCTGTTTGCGATTCATTAATTGTTACCTCAAAAAAATGCTTCCCAGCCCGACCATTTCACGAAACAAATTCGTGGCGGTGCCGCTACCGGGTGCAGCCTTGCGAGACACGCCGTGAACCCATCCCTGGGGGCTCTTCTAAAACATCCCTGTTTTAGAAGGTCTCGCAAGGCTGCACCCGGTATCGTCACCTTCGCAGAAAGGACAAACTACTTAATTAAACTTCAGCAACTGGCTGCAAATGGGAAACCATCAACTGCAGCGACTGCCTGCCACGAAACTCGTTGATATCGAGTTTGAACGCCAGATGCACCCGTTCCACCTGTGCCGGCCAGAAATCCGTATCAATATTGAATGCAATGGCATCCAGGGCACGCTGCGGCTCAGCCACTGGTGCGACCACCATTTTCAGGTGCTTTTCCCCAACAATCCGCTGCTGCAGCAACAGGAATTCACCATCGAACTGGGGTTCCGGAAACGCCTGCCCCCAGGGTGCGCAGGCGCGCAATTGCGCTGCGGTATCCATGGAAAATTCCTGCGGCTGCAACTCGCCATCGGAATCAATTACTGCCTGCAGCTGGGACTCCGACAGGCGATTGCGCACCGCAGCCTCGAATGCATCGGTGAATGCCGACAGATTTTCTGCCGGCAGACTGAGCCCCGCCGCCATGGCGTGACCGCCAAACTTGGTAATCAGGTGCGGATGCGCAGCCGCCACATCACTCAGGGCATCGCGAATGTGCAGTCCGGGAATGGAGCGCGCAGAACCTTTAATAAGGCTGTTGTCACCGTCGGCAAAGGCGATGACCGGGCGGTGGAATTTTTCCTTGATACGACTGGCGAGAATGCCCACCACCCCCTGGTGCCAGGCGGCGTCGTACAGGCACAGGCTCCAGGGCAGTTCATCGCCGCCGATCTGCAGCTGCTCCAGTGCCGCCATCGCTTCCCGCTGCATTCCGGCCTCGATCGCCTTGCGGTCGCGGTTGAGGCCGTCCAGCTCGGAGGCCAGCTCGCGGGCCTCCTGCGGGTCCCGCGTCAGCAGGCAGCGGATACCGGTGCCGATGTCGTCCAGGCGCCCGGCGGCATTGATACGGGGACCGAGGATAAACCCGATATCCGTGGTGGAGAGCCGGGTCAGGTCGCGCCCGGCGACGTCCATCAGCGCCTGAATTCCGGGGCGGCAGCGCCCGGCGCGGATACGCGCAATACCCTGATGCACCAGCACCCGGTTATTGTGGTCCAGCGGTACCAGGTCGGCGACGGTGCCCAGGGCAACCAGATCGAGGTATTCGGCCATATTCGGCGCACTGATCCCGGTCTCGTCAAACCAGCCCGACGCCTGCAGCGCGGTACGCAGCCGGCTCAGGAGATAAAAAATCACCCCGACGCCGGCGAGGTTTTTACTCGGGAATTCGCAGTCCGGCTGGTTGGGGTTGACGATGGCATCCGCCTGCGGCAACTCGCTGCCGGGAAGATGGTGGTCGGTAACGATAACCTTGAGCCCGGCGGCGCGAGCGGCAGCGACACCATCGATACTGCTGATGCCATTGTCTACGGTGATCAGCAGGTCCGGCTGGTACTCGCGCGCAACCTCGACAATTTCCGGTGTCAGCCCGTAGCCAAATTCGAAGCGGTTCGGCACCAGATAGTCCACCGGCCCCGCGCCCAGTGCTCCCAGCGCCAGTACCGCGAGGGTACTGCTGGTGGCGCCGTCCGCATCAAAGTCCCCGACAATAAGGATCTTGTGCTGGGACCGCACCGCGTCCTCCAGCAACGCCACTGCCGCGTCTACCCCGCGCATGGACTCGGGACTGTGCAGCCGGGCAAGCCGGTGATCCAGCTCCTGGTCACTGGTCACACCGCGCCCCAACAGCACTCGCTGCAGGATTTCCGGTGTATTGGAAGCAAAACGGCCAGTGGACAAATCCACTGGCCGCCGTCGAATGATCGCGTTCATCGCATCCGGTCGCTTGATTAGTTCCTGTTCGGCCGACGCAGTGCCGGCAAAACGCTATTCTAACCCAGCTCTACCGGGCGATCTCAACCCAGAGTGCTGGAGATAAAATCGTGTACTGCGGAGAGCGCGTTCGGCAGCACTTGTAACCGCTCTTCCCGCGCCATCAGGTCCTGCATGTGATGGGGCAGCGGCACCCGGGTACCGGGCAGCGCCTTGTCCACTGCCTCGCTGAACTTGGCGGGGTGCGCGGTGGCCAGGCAGACCATGGGCTCGGCCTGTGACTTGCGCGCCCGGCGCGCGGCTTCCACACCGATTGCGGTATGGGGGTCCAGCAGGTATTCGGTGGCTTCGAAGACTTCGCGAATCACCTCCACGGTGCGCGCGTCATCCACACGCTCGGAGGCGAACAGGGTCCGCGCCTTGTCCAGCGCCCCTTCGTCGAGTTTCAGGGGGGCGCTGCGGTCCGCCAGCAGCTCGGCGATGGCAGAGCCGTTGCGACCGTAGAGGTCGAACAGCAGGCGCTCGAAGTTGCTCGACACCATGATATCCATACTCGGCGACAGGCTGTGCACCAGTGGCTGCGGCGAGTGGTCGTTGGCACTGATACAGCGGTGCAGAATATCGTTGGCATTGGTGGCGATCACCAGCTGGTTAATCGGCAGGCCCATGCCCCGCGCCAGGTAACCGGCGAAGATATCGCCGAAGTTGCCCGTGGGTACCGAGAAGTTCACCGCCCGGTGCGGCGCGCCCAGGCTCAGGGCGGCGTAGAAGTAGTACACGATCTGGGCCATGATCCGCGCCCAGTTGATCGAATTCACCGCCACCAGGCGGCGCCCATCCGGCAGGAATGACTGGTCGGCAAAACTGGCTTTAACCATGTTCTGGCAGTCATCGAAGTTGCCTTCGAGGGCAATATTAAACACGTTGTCGGACAGCACCGTGGTCATCTGCTTGCGCTGCACTTCGGAGACCCGGTTGTGCGGATGCAGAATGAAAATATCGATGTTCTCGCAGTGGCGGCAGCCTTCGATTGCCGCTGAACCGGTGTCGCCGGAGGTCGCCCCCAGGACCACGACCTTCTCGCCGCGCTTTTTCAACAGCAAGTCGAACAGCTGGCCGAGAAACTGCAGCGCAAAGTCCTTGAACGCCAGGGTCGGCCCCTGGAACAGTTCCAGTACCCATTCGTTGTGGGCAGTCTGCACCAGCGGCGCAATCGCCTGGTGACGGAAGCTCGCGTAGGCGCGATCAATAATGCCCCGCATCTCGTCTTGCGTCAGGTCTTCCGCCACAAACGGCCACATGATGCGAAATGCCAGTTCCTGGTAACTGAGCCCCGCCATTTCCGCGATTTCCTCGCGAGTGAATTGCGGCAGGGTTTCCGGAACATACAGGCCACCATCGCTGGCCAGCCCGGTCAAAACGGTATCGGCAAAGCTGAGAGACGGCGCGCGGCCGCGGGTACTGATAAATTTCACGGTGATTCGGGTTCTTGTTCGGAGACAGTGGGTGGCGGGCACACCGAAGTGCTCCCGCCATCGGAAAAGTAAGCGGGTCAGATCAGCCCAGCGGTTCCACGCGGATGCGGACAACCGGGCCCTGAATGCTGTCCAGGGCTTCGATCTGGGAAACCGCTTCCTGCAACTGGGCCTCTTTGGCACGACTGGTAAGCAGCACCACCGGCACCAGCTCTTCGTCCTCCGCCGGCTCGTGCTGGATCAGGGCCTCGATGCTGATTCCCTGGTTGCTGCAGATGGTCGCCACCTGGGACATGACACCCGGCTTGTCGAATGCCGAAATACGCATGTAGTAGCTGGTTTCCGCTTCACTCATGGGCAATACGTCATCCAGGTCACCCTGACGATCCTGGGTCACCCCGGCCAGCGGCACCCGCTGATCCGGACGCACGTTGAGGGTCCGCGCCACATCGACGATATCCGCAATCACCGCAGAAGCCGTGGCTTCGGCGCCGGCACCGGCACCGTAGTAGAGAGTGGGCCCCACCGCATCGCCATTCACCAGCACCGCATTCATTACGCCGTTGACATTGGCGATCAGACGGCGCTGGGGAATCAGGGTCGGGTGCACCCGTAGTTCGACACCCGCCCCGGTGCGGCGGGCAATACCCAGGTGCTTGATCCGGTAACCCAGTTCGTCGGCATAGCGGATATCTTCTTTGCAAATTCCGCTGATGCCTTCCGTATATACCTTGTCGAAAGCCAGCGGCATACCGAAGGCCAGGGACGCCATGATGACCAGTTTGTGGGCTGCGTCGATCCCCTCCACATCGAAGGTCGGGTCGGCCTCTGCATAGCCCAGGGCCTGCGCCTGTGCCAGTGCCTCATCGAAGCTGCGTCCCTTGTCGCGCATCTCGGTGAGAATGTAATTGCCGGTACCGTTGATGATACCTGCCAGCCACTGAATGCGATTGCCAACCAGCCCTTCGCGCAGGGATTTGATGATCGGGATTCCACCGGCAACCGCGGCCTCGTAGGCAATGGTCACCCCCTGTTCCGCCGCCGCCGCGAACAGTTCGTTGCCGTGTTCGGCGATCAGGGCCTTGTTTGCGGTGACAACGTGCTTGCCATTGGCGATGGCCGCGAGAACGAGCTCCCTGGCCACGGTGGTACCGCCAATCAGCTCCACCAGAATATCCACATCCGGGTTGGTAGCGACATCGAAGATCTCACGCGTGACATTGAAGCCGCTGGTATCGCAGGCCGGGTTATCCCGGCGCGCACCGACCTGGGTAATTTCCACCGGGCGCCCGCAGCGTGCGGCAATTTCCTGCGCATTGCGCGTCATCACGTTGACCGTACCACTACCTACGGTTCCAAGACCGCAGATACCAATACGTACCGCCGGCGCACCGGCCGCAGGTGAAATTGAAGATGATTGGTTGACCTGAGTGGCCTCGTCGGCGAATGCGCTCACAACTTCCCTCCGCGCATGAATATTTTGATTACAGCGCAATAACTGGCGGATAAATCGAAAAAAGGTCGACAACCTTACTGAGATATTAGTGAAATTGTCAATAAAATTGCGCGCGATGATCAGTAATTAGGCAGTGCACCGATAATGATGGACCGCGGATGCGGCGGGAGAAGTGTTGCTTTGCGGGGATCAGCGCATCGAGATGCGCTCTGCGGAAACCAATTTCCTCAGAAACTAAAAGGCCGGCCACAGGGCCGGCCTCTTTCCATCAGATACCCACTTCCATCAAATACCCAGGGCTTTTACCAGGGTTTCCGGTGGCAGGTATCCGGGCACAACGGTACCGTCTTCCATCACGATGGTCGGGGTACCGCGCACATCGATCACCTCGTTACCCAGCTTGTACTGCGCGGCTACCGGGTTGTTCTTGCACACGTTCAGCGCAACACTCTCCCGGTTCTTGAGCTTGGTAAGGGTCGCATTGCGATCGTCCGCACACCAGGCGGTGGCGATTTTGCGATATCCCTGGGAGTTCAGGCCCGCGCGGGGAAACGCCAGGTAACGCACCTCGATGCCACGGCGGTTTAGCTCCGGCACATCGTTGTGCAGCTTGCGGCAGTAGCCGCAGTCCACATCGGTAAACACGTATATATGGGCCTTGGTTTCCCCCTTGGGTGAAAACACAATCATGTCACCCAGGTCCTGCTGATCCATGACCGCAGCACGCTGACGGGTGCGGCGCTGTTCCGACAGGTTCACCACCTGTTTGGACTGCACCTGATACAGGTCACCGGCAATAAAGTGACCGCCGTCTGCGGAAACGTACAGCACGTTGCCACCGTCCACTTCCACCTCATAGAGACCGCTAACCGGGCTCTCGCGCACTTCGCCAATTGTTGCCCGGGGGTTGCCGGCAGCGAGCTTGGCCTTGATCTGCTTGGCCACCGCCGTGTCCACATCGGCCACCGCCGACTGCCCCAGCGACATCAGCGCTGCGGCGGCTACTGCGGCCAGCGGCCGGAAAATTGAGGTCATGATCCTGTGTACTCCAGATTATTCGATGATTCGACCCCGAGGGCCGCCACTGGTTCCTGCCCAGTATGGCAGCATTCTGCGTCGGAGGGCCGCGATACGTCGTGTTTTACCACCTGACAGCCCCCTTGCCAACCTGCCGGAACCGTTGAGCCATCAGCCCCGTGGATGGTGTTCCGAATGCAACGCCTGCAACCGCGCCCGGGCCACCTGGGTATAGATCTGGGTGGTGGACAGGTCTGTATGCCCCAGCAGCAACTGTACTACCCGCAGGTCGGCACCGTGGTTGAGCAGATGGGTAGCAAAGGCGTGCCGCAAGGTGTGGGGCGACAATGGCTTGTCGATGCCGGCCACAGCCGCCCAGTGCTTGATCCGGTGCCAGAACGTCTGCCGGGTCATCGGGTCGCCACTGCGCCCGGGGAAGCAGGCGTCACTCTCCCCCGGTGGTAACAGCTGCGGGCGAGCGAGGGAAAAATAGCGCTGCAACCAGGTCTCCGCCGCCTGCCCCATGGGAACCAGGCGCTCCTTGCGCCCCTTGCCGAAAACCCTGACCACGCCTTGCCGCAGGTTCACCTGAGACATGCGCAGCCCCACCAGCTCACTGACGCGCAGCCCACAGGCGTACAGCAGCTCCAGCATGGCCTTGTCCCGCAATCCGATCGCGGTGTCCGTATCCGGCGCCGCCAACAGCTGCTCCACATCCTGCTCAGACAGGGATTTGGGCAGGGGTTTGGGCAACTTGGGGTTCTCCACCAGCGCCACCGGATCCCGGTCGATTAGGCGCTGGCGCAGGCAGTAGCGATAAAAGCTGCGCATCGCCGCCAGTGCCCGCGCACTGGACCGCGCGGAATGCCCTGCGGCATGCCGCCCGCCCAGGTACGCAAGCACATCTTCACGCCCCACCGCCAGCAGATCCCGGCTGCATTCCGCGCAATAGGCTGCAAATGCATTCAGGTCGCGGCCGTAAGCGGCCCGCGTATGCTCGCTGGCACCGCGCTCGGCCCAGAGCATATCCAGCCAGGCGGTCAACAGGTGTGCGTGGGGAGGTATTTGCTTCATATCCGCATTAAACCACAGGCCACTGGCGCCGGTATGTGCGGCGCGCATTTTCAGCAGGCATAAAAAAACCGGAGCCAGGCTCCGGTTTTTCTTGCAGGAGAAAACTCAGTTGAGCTTTTCCTTGATACGTGCCGCCTTACCAGTGAGGCTGCGCAGGTAGTACAGCTTGGCCTGACGTACGTCACCGCGACGCTTCACAGAAACGCTGTCAACCAGCGGGCTGTGAGTCTGGAAGGTACGCTCAACACCAACACCGTGAGAGATCTTGCGCACAGTGAAGGAGGAGTTCAGGCCGCGGTTGCGCTTGCCGATAACAACACCTTCAAACGCCTGCAGACGCTCGCGGTTACCTTCTTTTACCTTTACCTGTACGACAACGGTGTCGCCCGGGGCAAAAGTCGGCAGTTCTGCTTTCAGCTGTTCCTGTTCCAGCTGCTGGATGATTTTGTTGGTCATTTGGAGTTCTCCAAAAGGGTTTGTGTAGCCTCACGGCTAGATCACCGGATTACTCACGCCTCGCGGCGAATCCGATATTAATTCTGTTCCCCGGAATCCCGCTCCTGCAGAAACTCTTGCAGCAGTCGCGACTGTTCCGGTGTCAGCGCCAGCTCGCTCAGCAAGTCCGGGCGGCGCTGGTATGTGCGCCCCAGTGCCTGCTTGAGGCGCCAGAGGCGAATTCTTTCGTGGTTCCCGGAAAGCAAAACCTCCGGAACCACCCTGCCCTGATAATTCTCCGGGCGGGTATAGTGCGGGCAGTCCAGCAGCCCCTGAGCAAAGGAATCCTCTACCGCAGACTGATTGTGACCGAGCGCCCCGGGTATCAGGCGGGTAATCGCATCCACCATCACCATGGCGGCGAGCTCGCCACCACTCAGGACATAGTCACCAATGGACCACTCTTCATCGATCAGGGTTTCGACGATACGCTCGTCAATCCCCTCGTAACGACCGGCCAGCAACACCAGGTTGCCGGCGTCCGCCAGCTGCTCGACACCGCCCTGATCCAGCTGTCGCCCCTGCGGGGACAGATAGATGGTGCGCGCAGTGCCGGTCTCTTCTGCCCACTGGCGCGCGTCGGTAAGCGCCTGGGACAGCGGCTCCGCAAGCATCACCATGCCCGGCCCACCGCCGTAAGGGCGGTCGTCTACCGTGCGGTGGCGGTCGCTGGTGTAATCCCGCGGGTTCCAGCAGCGCACTTCAAGCAGGCCGTCTTTTACCGCCCGACCACTGATGCCGTAGTCGGTCAGTGCGGCAAACATCTCCGGAAAGATGCTTACCAGCGCAATGCGCTTGGCCACCATCAGAATTCCGGGTCCCAGCAAACGGTAATGACACCGGTATCCAGGTCGACATCGGTGATGTACTCGCCGGGCAGATAGGGAATCAGGCGCTCGCGCCCGTCATCTCCGCCCCGCACCACCATGACGTCGTTGGCACCGGTTTCCATCATCCGCTGCACCTGACCGAAACGGTATTCGCGGCCTTCGTACTGACTCACCACCTGCAGACCCTGCAACTGGTGCCAGTAGTACTCGCCCTCGTCCAGCGACGGCAATTCGCTGCCGGAAACGGCAATATCCCGCTGACAGTACTGTGCAGCCAGATCGCGATCATCGACCCCCTTGATGTGGACAATCAGGCCCTTGCCGTGCCTTTTACCCTCATCAATTTCTATCGTCTGCCAGGTTTGGCCATCCGGCCCCTGCAGTTGCCACGGGGAAAACTGCAGAATGTTGTCCATAGGCTCGGTATAGGAATGCACCTTGACCCAGCCCCGGACACCATAAACCGAGGTAATGCGCCCGACGGTAACCAGCGAATTCGCTGTTGTCTCAGTCACAGGCGTACCCCCGGTCAGATTCCGACGTTTCGAATCAGGCAGATTCTTTCAGCAGCTTGCTGACGCGGTCGGATACCTGGGCGCCTTGGCCTACCCAGTACTCGACGCGCTCGCGATCAACGCGCAGACGCTCTTCCTGACCGCGGGCAACCGGGTTGAAGAAACCCACGCGCTCGATGAAACGACCGTCGCGGGATTTGCGGCTGTCGGTCACAGTCAGGTGATAAAACGGGCGCTTCTTCGCACCACCACGAGCCAAACGAATGGTTACCATGTAGCTATCCTGTAGTTTCAACACTAACCGGTCACACTTGCTGACCGGTGAAATTTCCGCCTCTCGGCGGTAATACAGATTCCGCCAGAGGCAAAATCTGCTTTTAAATCAATTACCAGCCGACCCCGGGAGATATGCGATGCATATGCTAGAGGCCCGCTGAAAGGCGGCGTATTCTAATGTACGCACCTGGGTTTGTATAGCGCCAGTTTTACCCCGGCAAATGCCACTTTTCCCGGCCGCCAACCGCCCGCCAAAAACGCTTATTTTTTGCGGAAACCGGGTGGCAGGCCACCGGGCATGCCACCGAGACCACCCATGCCACCGGCGCCGCCGCCCATACCGGGCAGCCCGCCCATGCCGCGCATCAGCTTGCCCATGCCGCCGCCCTTGAGCTTTTTCATCATCTTGCCCATCTGCTTGTGCTGCTTGAGCAGGCGGTTCAGGTCCTGGATCTGGGTACCCGACCCCATGGTAATGCGGCGCTTGCGGGAGCCGTTGAGCAGCTCGGGATTGCGGCGCTCCTCCGGAGTCATGGAGCTGATCATGGCGTCCATGCGGCGAAACTCCTTGCCCATGTCCGCCTGTTGCGCGGCCTGTGCGAGACCGCCCATACCCGGCATCTTGTCCATCAGCGCACCCAGGCCACCCATATTCTGCATCTGCTGCAACTGATCGCGCAGATCTTCCAAGTCGAACCCCTTGCCCTTCTGGACCTTTTTGACCAGCTTTTCCGCCTTGGACTTGTCGATGGTCTGCTCGGCCTGCTCGATCAGCGACAGGATGTCGCCCATACCGAGAATCCGCGACGCGATACGGTCCGGGTGGAAGGTTTCCAGGGCATCGGTTTTTTCACCAACACCGATAAATTTGATTGGCTTGCCAGTCACATGGCGCACAGACAGCGCCGCACCACCGCGAGCGTCACCGTCAGCCTTGGTGAGAATGACACCGGTCAGCGGCAGCGCATCATTGAAGGCGCTGGCGGTATTCACCGCATCCTGACCGATCATGGCGTCGATCACGAACAGGGTTTCCGCCGGATTGATCGCACCGTGCAGCTCGCGGATCTCGTCCATCAGCTGGTCGTCGATATGCAAGCGGCCAGCGGTATCCACAATCAAAACGTCGGCGAATTGCTTGCGCGCCGCTTCCAGTGCGCCCTGGGCGATAGCCAGCGGCTTCTGGTCCGGCTGCGAGGGGTGGAACAGGGCCCCCACCTCGCCGGCCAGAGTCTCCAGCTGTTTGATGGCTGCGGGACGGTAGACGTCGGCACTGACCACCATCACCTTTTTCTTTTCCCGCTCCTGCAGGTACTTGGCGAGCTTGGCAACGCTGGTGGTTTTACCGGCACCCTGCAGGCCCGCCATCAGGATGACCGCAGGGGGCTGCACCGCCAGGTTGAGCGGCGTCGCCGCCTCGCCCATTACCTTGACCAGCTCGTCCTGTACGATTTTGACAAATTGCTGACCCGGATTGAGCGCCTTGCTGACCTTCTGGCCCACCGCGGCGGTACGCACCTGCTGAACAAACGCCTTGACCACCGGCAGGGCCACGTCGGCCTCCAGCAGCGCCTTGCGCACTTCGCGCAGGGTGTCGCGAATATTGTCATCCGTCAGACGCGCCTTGCCCGTGACCTTCTTCAGGGCCGACGATAAACGGTCGCTCAGGTTATCGAACATATCACCTTCTCAATCGCATTGTGGATGGCTGACGCGGGCCCAGGGCCCGGAAAACGCGGCAGTATATCCCACCGGCGGCGATTTGTCGGGCGCTGATCGCAATCTGCCGCAAGGGTGGACAATACCGCCCTTTCCAGCGCCGGCGCGCTGTGACAAACTCCCCGCCACGAGAATAAATGATGGAAGAATCAATGGCGGCGCTCGCCCACTGGACGGCAATAGCACTCTATATAGCCACTACTGTAGCAGCGGCAATGGCACTCGTTCGCCACCAGCAACCCGGCAGGATACTGTTACCGGGCCTTCTCACCTGCGCGGTCATCGCCCACGGCATCTCACTCAAGTACGTCCTGTTCGCGGACGGCGGGTTCCGCTTTGACCTGCTGGCCATGCTTTCCCTGATTGCCTGGACGGTCACCCTGCTATTGCTGATCCTTTCCCGACGCCACCAGCTCACCCTGCTGATTCTGGCGGCGGCACCCCTGGCAGCCCTCGCCGAACTGGCAGCCGTGCATGCCTGGGGTAGTGTATCGCCGCGCCAGCAACTGTCCCCGGGGATCGCCGCACACGCACTACTGTCGATCTCCGCCTATTCGCTGCTGACACTGGCCACCTTACAGGCACTGTACCTCTACTGGCTCAACCAGCAACTGCACAACCACCAGCCATCCGGCATCAGCCGCTTTCTGCCCCCTTTGCAGACCATGGAGAGCCTGCTGTTCGGCCTGATCACATTCGGCCAACTGCTGCTCACCGCCGCGCTGATTACCGGCGCCCTGTTTATGGAAGACATGTTCGCCCAGCACCTGGTGCATAAATCCGCACTCTCCATACTGGCGTGGGTGCTCTACAGCATCCTGCTGTGGGGACACTGGAAAAAAGGCTGGCGCGGCAATACCGCGGTACGCTGGACCCTCAGCGCTTTCGCCGTGCTGCTGCTGGCGTTTTTCGGCAGCAAACTGGCACTGGAAGTCATCCTGCACCGGAACTGACCGCCCGCAACTTGCGGGCCGCGACATTCTGTTCCAATATCGCCCTGTTTCCTTGAAAAGAGTTCCCCCTTGAACGAGATACCGCCCGGCCTATTGTTTGCACTGATAGGCCTGCTGATAGTCATTTCCGCCTTCTTTTCCAGCTCCGAAACCAGCATGATGGCGCTGAACCGCTACCGCCTGCGACACCAGGCCAAAAGTGGCCACAAAGGCGCCAAACGCTCGATGGAGCTGCTGTCCCGACCGGACAAGCTGATCGGCGCGATCCTTATCGGAAACAATCTGGTCAACATTCTCGCCACCGCCATTGCCACCGCGGTGTTCACCCGCCTCTACGGCGAAGCCGGCGTGCTGTACGCAACCGCAGCACTGACCCTGGTGGTGCTGATTTTCGCCGAGGTCACACCGAAAACCATTGCCGCCCTCCACCCCGAGAAGGTGGCCTTTCCCGCAAGCTGGATACTGCAGCCATTGCTGTGGCTACTCACTCCGTTCGTGTGGTTCGTTGGCAGCATATCCAATGCGCTGGCCCGCCTTGTGGGCGTCGAAGCGGGAAAGGAATCGGAAGCGGAGCACTTGGCGCCCGAAGAACTGCGCACCGTGGTGTTCGAGTCCGGCGCCCTGCTCCCCACCAAGCACAAGGGCATGCTGCTCAACGTGCTGGATCTGGACCAGGCCACGGTGGAAGACATCATGATTCCCCGCAATGAAGTGGTCGGGGTGGACCTGGACAACTCCGCGGAAGACATCCTGAAACAGCTCGCCGAGAGCAGCTTCACCCGGCTGCCGGTTTACCGCGGCGATATCAACCAGGTGGTCGGTATCCTGCACCTGCGACGCGCGGCACAGATCCTGCGCGATGGCCCGGAAACACTCACCGCGGACACCCTCAAGGCCCACCTCAACGAGCCCTATTTCGTACCGGAGGCAACCCCCCTCCCCACCCTGCTGATGAATTTCCAGCAGAAGAAGCGCCGCATGGGCCTGGTGGTGGATGAATACGGTGAGGTAATGGGGATCGTAACCCTGGAAGATCTGCTGGAAGAGATCGTTGGCGACTTTACCGCCAGCCCGGTACCCAGCGACGACGAGGAAATCGTTGCCCAGGAAGACGACTGGTATCTGGTGGATGGCGGGACCTCAATCCGCGAAATTAATCGCACACTGCACTGGGACCTGCCCACCGACGGGCCAAAAACATTTAACGGCCTGGTAATGGAACACCTGGAAAGCATCCCGGAAGGCAATATCAGTCTCTATCTGGGCAGCTACCTGATCGAAATAGTGGCCGTGTCCGACAAGATGATTACCAGCGCGCGCATCAAGAAAATGCGCGGCTAGGCTCCGGCCAGCACCCGCTTCAGATCAACTCCAGCTGCCGCTTTACCGGCGCGAAACTCCTGCGGTGTACCGGGCTCGCCCCGAGCCTCTCCAGCGCCTCCATATGCACCTTGGTGGGGTAGCCCTTGTGCTCCGCCAACCCGTACCCCGGATAGCGCTGGTCCAGCTCCACCATTTCCCGGTCCCGGGTTACCTTGGCGAGAATGGACGCGGCGGCGATAGCCGCCACGCGGTCATCTCCCTTGACCACCGTATCGCAAGCGTAATTCCATTGCGGCTTGCGGTTCCCGTCCACCAGTACAAACTCGGGCTGCAGTGATAACTGCTCGACCGCGCGGTGCATCGCCAGCAGACTGGCATGGAGAATATTCAGCCGGTCGATTTCTTCCACCGTCGCGCGGGCGACGGCAAAGGACCAGGCCTTTTCCCGGATTTCATCGAACAGCGCCTCGCGCTTTTTCTCTGAAAGCTTTTTCGAATCCGCCAGACCTTCAATGGGACGCTGCGGGTGCAGGATTACCGCGGCCGCCACCACATCGCCAGCCAGCGGCCCCCGCCCCACTTCATCCACACCGGCCAGCAACTCACCGGCATAGGGGCACACATAGGGCGGTAACGACTTCTTATTGCTCATGCACTTCGCTTGGTAAAAATCAGTTTATTGATCTGTCGCACGGGCATCCAGCAGGCGGCAGATCGCTTCCGCGGCCCGCTCGGAAGCATCCCGGCGCAACTCCTGGTGCAACTCGCTGAACGCCCGCCGCAACTGGTCGTGCAACAGCGGGTCATCGAAATAGCGCAGTATTGCCGCCCCCAGCGCTTCCGGCGTCGCGTCGTCCTGGAGGATTTCGGGCACCAGTTCCTTCTGCGCCAACAGGTTTGGCAGGGACACCCAGGGGGTGTGCAACATGCGGGAAAAAATGGCGTAGGACAATGTCGCCATCTTGTAGGCCACCACCATCGGCTTGCCCATCAACATGGTTTCCAGCGTGGCGGTTCCGGAGGCGATCAAAACCGCATCGGCAGCGGCGAGGGCAGTTTGCGAATCCCCGTCGAGCACGGTTACCGGCAGCGTCTCCGCCCCGGCTATTGCCACGAGCTGCGACTCGATCTGTTGCCGCCGCTCGGCGTTGGCGGCCGGCAGCACAAACTTCAACTCCGGTCGCCGCTGGTGGCACCAGTTTGCCGCCTGCAGGAACAGAGGGCCGAGCAAGCGCACTTCGCCGCCGCGACTGCCCGGCAACAGCGCCACCACCTCGTCCGAGGAAGAAAGCCCGAGCTTATGGCGCGCCGCGGCCACATCCACTTCCAGCGGAATATCGTCAGCGAGCGGATGGCCCACAAAGGTTACCGGCACCTGGTGCTCGCGATAGAAGTCCGCCTCGAACGGCAGCAGTGTCAGCATATGATCCACTGCGCGGGCAATTTTCTTGATACGCCCCTGCCGCCAGGCCCAGACCGAAGGGCTAACGTAGTGCACCGTGGGGATTCCCGCAGCCTTCAGTGCTTCTTCCAGTCCGAGATTAAAATCCGGGGAGTCGATGCCAATAAATACATCGGGGGGATTTTCGAGAAAGTGGAGCCGCAGGTTGCGGCGAATTTTCAGCAGCTCGGGAAGCCGCTTGAGGGGCTCGACCAGCCCCATTACAGACAGGCGCTCCATCGGGAACAGGGATCGAGCACCCAGGGCCTGCATGCGCGGCCCGGCAATCCCGACCACCTCAATGCTCTCAAAGCGCTTCTGCAGCGCCGCAATCAGCCCCGCGCCGAGAATATCTCCGGAAGCTTCACCGGCGAGCATGCCGACACGCAATACAGATTTTCGATCCGCCACCAGATTACCTCAGCGGACGATACCGCGGGTGGAAGTTGTCAGGGAGTCAATCCAGGGCTGCACCACGTGAGATTCTTCACGCAAAACCTTCAACGACTCCAGCGCTTCATCGGTGGTCAGTCCGCGGCGATAGACAATTTTATAGGCCTTGTTGATCAGGGAGATTTCTTCGCGGGTAAATCCACGCCGGCGCAACCCCTCCGCATTGATGGTCTTCGCCTCGGCGGGGTTGCCCGCCACCATCACGTAAGCGGGAACATCCTTGCCAATGCCGGCTCCCATACCGGTAAACGCGTGTTCACCGATGGTGCAGTACTGATGGACCATGCTGAAACCGCTGAGGATCGCCCAGTCCTTCACCAGCACGTGGCCCGCCAGGGCCACATTGTTGACCAGAATCGTATGGTTGCCGATCACACTGTCGTGGCCGATATGCGCATAGGCCATAAGCAGGTTGTCGTTGCCAATGATGGTCTCGCCACGGTCCTGAACGGTGCCGCGGTGAATGGTTACCCCTTCGCGGATGACATTGTTGTCACCAACGATAAGAGTCGTGGGCTCCCCCTGATATTTTTTATCCGGGGTATCCTGGCCCACAGTGGCGAACTGGTAGATGCGGTTGTTCTTACCCAGCCTGGTCGGCCCACTCAGTACGACGTGCGAAGCGATTTCACAACCGTCTCCGATTTCAACATCCGCACCGACGACCGAATATGGCCCGATCTGTACCCCCTCGCCAATTTTTGCCGAGCTGTCGACAATGGCGGTCGGGTGTATCCTGGTTTGCATTCTGTAACTTACTCCTCGCCGGCAGACACACGGGCGCAGGTACTTTAATCCCGGTTCAAGAATAAGAGTATCAAACAGGTCACAAAGACCCGGGTTAGACTTTCTTCACTGCACAGAGAATATCCACGGAAGCCGCCAGCTCGCCGTCCACAGTCGCCTTGCCGGCGAACTTCCAGATTCCACGGCGCTCGGATACCACCTCGGAGTGCAGGTCGAGGCGATCTCCCGGGACCACCTGGCGCTTGAAGCGGACATTGTCGATGCCGGCAAACAGGTACAGATAGCCATCTTCGGGCTTTTGCCCCAGGGTTTTGAAGCCGAGAATCCCCGACACCTGGGCCAGCGCCTCAACGATCATCACGCCCGGAAAGATCGGCATTTCGGGGAAGTGGCCATTGAACACCTCCTCGTTTACGGAGATGTTTTTGTACCCATTGATAAACTTTCCCTCTTCCAGCTCGACAACCCGGTCAACCAGAAGAAACGGATAGCGATGTGGCAGATATTGACGAATTTCCCGAACGTCCATCATGACGAATTATCCCCAGAAACCACTTCGGGGCGCCGTAACGCCCCGAAAACAACTAAATGAAACTGTATAAAACCGACTACCCTGCCCTGCGGGCCGCACTCAGGCGTCGTCCTCTCCGCCACCTGGCGCCTGCAGCTGCCGCTCGATCTCCTTCAGGCGACGAGCCATCTGATCCAGCTGACCATAGCGGACTGCATTGCGCCGCCAGGACCGGCTGTCTGAAAACGGCGTCCCACTGGAGTAGGAACCCGGCACCTCAATGGACTTGGTCACCAGGGTTCGCGCGGTTACATGGCTGGAGTCTGCCACCACAATGTGTCCGACAATACCCGCGCCACCGGCGATAGTGCAGTGTTTTCCAATTGTGGCACTGCCCGCTACCGCCGAACAGGCTGCCATGGCTGTGTAGTCACCAATTCGCACATTGTGCGCGATTTGTACCATATTGTCGATCTTCACACCGCGACCGATGACGGTATTGCCCAGGGCACCGCGATCAATACAGGTGCAGGCTCCGATTTCCACTTCATCGCCAATTTCCACACCGCCCAGCTGATGGATCTTGACCCATTGCTTCTGGTGCGGGGCAAAGCCGAATCCATCGCCACCGATTACGGTGTTGCTGTGCACGATGCAGTCTGCACCGATAAAGCAACCATGATAGACCACGACATTCGGGTAGAGCCGGCTGCGGGCTCCGATTTCAGAACCCTGCCCGACAAAACTACCCGCGCCGATAGAGGCACCGGCACCTATCCGCACATCCGCCTCAATCACCGCGCCGGGCCCCACATGGGCAGTCTCGTGGACATCCGCATCGGGGTGCACTGAAGCTGTCGGTGCGATGCCCAACGGGTAAACGGGGGACAGGTCGTAGATTGCCGTGGCTTCGGCAAATGCGAGGTAGGGGTTGGAGACAACCAGCGCCGATACCGGGCAGGCGTCTGCCATATCCGCTGTCACCAGCACCGCACAGGCTCGGGTCCCGTTCAGGTGGCGCCGGTAATTGGCACTGGCGAGAAAACTGACTTCGCTGTCACCAGCATCCTGCAAGGTATTGAGACCGCTGGGAACTTGCGCGGCGCTGGCGCCCGAAGCCAGGCGCAATTCTGCACCCAGCTTCTCAGCCAACTGCGCCAGTGTTGGCTGTTCGCTCATAGATTTTCCGTAGAATCTGCCGGGGTTACTTGGCAGCGTTCATACGCTTGACTACTTCTCCGGTCAGGTCAGTACTCGGCCCGGCAAATACCGCGGTATTCGCATCCAGCACCAGGTCGAGCTTGCGCTCTTTGATCACTTCTTCCATGGCTGCCTTGGCTTTCGGCACCATGGCCTTCTGGATTTCCTGAACGGCCTGACCTTCCATTGCGCGCAGCTTTTTGATCGCAGTCTCGAGATCAGAGCGCTTGAAATTCATTTTACGCTGCTGCTCGGCCTTCTTTTCGTCTGACCAGGTAACGCCATTTTTCTTGGCATCATCGGCCAGCTTTTGCATTTCTGCCTGAATGCCTTCTGCACTGCTCTGCAGCTGGGAATACTCGGAGCTGGTTTTCAGCGCATTGATTTTGGACTTGGCCAATTCAGTGCCCATGATCGCAGCCTGAAAATTCACTACGGCCACTTTGGTCTGCGCCAGGGCCATTCCGGAAAACATCAGGCCGGCCAGCAGAACTGCGGTCATTTTTACTGATTTGAACACGTTATATCTCCGTCTTTCGGTTTGTTGCCGGCAACACCTGCAACCTATTTTATTTTACGCGGCAGACTTCGCTGCCTATACCCCGACGATCACTGACCGCCTGATGTTCCCTTCCCAGGGAATGCTTAGAAGCTGTTACCCAGTGAGAACTGGAACACTTCAATCTCGTCATCCTCGTTTTCACGCAGCGCCTTCGCCAGACTGAAGGTCAGCGGGCCGAAGCCGGTGATCCATGTCAGGCCGACACCTGCAGAAACGTTGATGTGACTGGCGTCGATATCGTAACAGTTGATTTGTGAAATACCACAGCTGGAATCAAACACGTTACCGGCATCGATAAAGAAGGCGGACTGCATGGAGCGCTGATCCTTCACGAACGGAATCGGGAAGATCACCTCTGCACTGCCCTCGATCAGTATATTACCGCCGAACGGATCAGGGCGGCGATTCGAGGTCAGCGGGTTGGCAACCAGCTCCCCGGTATCCGCATCCACCACATAGGAGGATGTCAGCTCATCGGTTTGGACCACACCGTCGCCATTGGTATCCACCCAAGCGGAAGTCTTCAGTTCATAAGCTTCTGCAGGGGTGGAGCGCGGCCCCAGGGTATTGCGCTCAAAACCGCGCACGGAACCGAAACCGCCACCAAAGAAGTTTTCAAAGAACGGCAGCGCGGGTGTGTCACCAAAGCCGTCACCATAACCCAGGCGGGTACGCAGACGCAGGGTCAGGTCCCTGGTCAGCGGGCGGAAGTACTGGGCGGTATAAATCAGTTTGTAGTATTCGAGGTCGCCACCGGGGAGCGCGAATTCCAGCGACAACCGCTGTGACGCGCCCCGGGTCGCCAGAATGCCCCGGTTAAGGGTGGACTTGGCGTAGGAACCGGTCAGGCTGAAGATGTCAAAATCATCGCCGTTGACGTCAATAAAGCCGTTCAGGTCGGTATTCAACAGGCTGTCGTCCACCGGCATGCTCAGATCGATTGGTAGGGGATCCGGCACTTCCACTTCTTCACCCGTCTCGGGATCAATTTCCGTGGTCGTATTATCTAGCGCATCCGTCACCGCCTGCAGGTCATCGGAAGAAATCATGGTGTCAATGCTCGGGAACGGAACCGGGCTGGCCTTGATTTCCTGCACCGCATAGGGGCCGGTATTGATGGACAGGTGGTTATAGCCCACATTCAAACCGACGCGAGAAATTTCCGAAATCGGGTAACCGAAGCTGATACCCGCACCGTAAGTGTCGGTGGTATAGCTGGCTACGTTGATCTCCGAGTAGTCCCGGGTCTGGTAAAACACGTTAAAACCACGACTCACGCCATCGGGCGTAAAGTACGGGTCCGTGTACGAGAAGTTGGCTACGGTCTGGTATTTGGAAGTATTCACCGCAAAGCCCACAGACTTGCCGGTGCCGAGCCAGTTGTTTTCCTGCACATTGGCACCCAGTACCAGGCCACTGCCCTGGGCATAACCTACGGTGCCACCGATGGTACCGGACGGCTGTTCCTCTACCGTGTACTCCACATCAATCTGGTCGGAGGTACCGGGAACCTCGCTGGTTTCCACCTGCACTTCCTTGAAGTAGCCCAGGCGCTCCAGGCGGACTTTTGACTGTTCAATACGAGCGGAAGAGGCGGAAGCGGATTCCATCTGGCGCATCTCGCGACGCAGTACATCATCCGAGGTGCGGGTGTTGCCGCGGAAATTGATCCGGCGAACGTAGGCGCGCTTGCCCGGATCAATGAAGAAGGTGACCTTTACCGTCTTGTCTTCCTCATTGGCTTCGGGAATACCATTCACCTCGGCAAAGGTGTAGCCCTCGTTGCCAAGGCGCTTGGTAATGTAATCCGAGGTGGTGGTCATCAGTACCTGGGAAAAGGTCTGCCCTTTCCTCACCAGCAACAGGCGCTTCACCTCCTCTTCCGGCACCACCGGGTCCCCCGCCAGCTCCACATCGGACACGGTGTACACGTCGCCTTCATTCACATTGATGGTGATGAATACACTTTGCTTGTCCGGGCTCAGGGAGACCTGGGTCGAATCGATCTTGAATTCCAGGTAACCGCGGTCAAGGTAGTAGGACTCAAGGCGCTCGAGGTCACCGGTGAGCTTTTCGCGGGAATATTTGTCGTCGCTGTTCAGCCACGACAGCCAGCCAGTGGTCTGCAGCTCAAAAATCTCGGCGAGCTCATCATCTGAAAACGCCTGGTTACCAACCACATTGATATGCTTGATGGCGGCAACGGAACCTTCGTCAACGATGACCTTCAGTTCCACCTGGTTGCGCGGCAGCTCCTTGACTTCGGTATTCACACTGGCGCCATAGCGGCCCTGTGCCACATACTGGCGCTGCAATTCCTGAGCAAGCCCCTCGAGGGTGGCCCGCTTGAAGATCTGGCCTTCGGCGAGACCATTGTCATTCATGCCTTTGAGCAGGTCTTCGGTCTTGATCGCCTTGTTGCCGGTAATCTCGATCTTGGAAATTGCCGGGCGCTCGCGCACGGTGATAACCAGCACACCGTTTTCACGACCGATTTCGATATCCTGAAAATAACCTGTGCGGAACAGCGCGCGGGTAGCGCTCTGGATTTCCAGGCTTTCAATCTGGTCCCCTACCCGCACCGGCAGCGCGGCAAAGACCGTACCGGCGGATACCCGTTGCAGTCCTTCGACGCGAATATCATTGACGACAAACGACTGGGCAAAGGCGGAAACCGGCAAAGCCAGACCGAGCGAAGCCGCTTTCAGGAAATCTTTCATCTACTAATTCCGAGTTTTTATTCGCAATTCCAATCGGGCCCGAGGGCCTGCTAATTGTTGACGGCCGGGCCTGACGCCTACAGCCGCAAAATATCGTTGTACAGCGCCAGCGCCATGATCCCCAGCACCAGTGCCATCCCCACCTGCAGGCCGATCATCTGCACCCGCTCCGAAACCGGCGACCCCTTGATTGCCTCAATACCGTAGTAAAGAAGGTGGCCACCGTCGAGCACCGGGATGGGCAGCAGGTTGAGCACACCGAGGCTGATGCTCAGCAGCGCCAGCAGCGACAGAAACGACTGCCAGCCTGCATTCGCTGAAGTGCCGGCCACTTTAGCAATGGTGATTGGGCCACTCAAGTTCTTGGTCGAGAGCTGCCCGAACAGCAGTTTTTTCAGGCTTTCCAGGGTAAAGACCGTTTTACTCCAGGTTTCCTCAAGACCCTTGCTGAACGCGGCAACCGGTCCATAGCGGTAGGAGCGGACCATATCCTCCGGCCAGGATGCAGCAACCGGCAGCACCCCTATCCGGCCTATCTTCTCTCCGCTGTCCAGTGCCACCTCATCCGGCGTCACCGCCAGCGTCAGCTGCTGGTCGTCGCGCACCAGCGCGACATCCATTGACTGGTTGGCGCGCCCGCGCACATAAGCGGTCCAGGCCTCCCAGCTATCGAATGCCTGCCCGTCAGTACCCACTATCTCGTCGCCCGCTTCCAGCCCCGCGCGGGCCGCGGGACTGCCTTCGGTGACCTGGGCCAGCTGCATTTTCACTGCCGGCACCCACAGCTTGATTCCGATCTCCGCCAGCGGGTCCGGCACCTCCTTGCCCGCCAGCCAGCGGTCGAGATCCGCGTACATGTGGTACTCGAACTCGGAATCCGGGTAACGCGCGGAAAACTTGAGTTCCCCGGTATCCCCCAGGCGCTTGGCCAGCTGCCAGTTTAGCGCCTGCCAGGTGGGCGTCGGATGACCGTCCACCGCCAGAATTTCCTGTCCCGGCTCCAGGCCCGCATAGGCCGCCAGACTGCCGGGTTCCACTTCATCCACTACCGGTACCGGCCCCGACGTACCGCCCAGGAAGACACCCCAGAACAACACGATCGCAAGCAGGAAATTGGCGATGGGTCCCGCCGCCGCAATGGCCATGCGCGCCCACACGCTTTTGCGATTGAACGCCTGATCCAGCTCCTGCGGCGCTACCGGCCCTTCCCGCTCATCCAGCATCTTGACGTAGCCGCCAAGTGGAATCGCGGAAATGGTGAATTCCGTGCCGTGGCGGTCGTAGCGCGAAACCAGGCGCCGGCCGAAGCCCACGGAGAAACGCAGTACCTTGACCCCACACAACCGGGCCACGAGAAAGTGGCCGAACTCGTGAAAACTTACCAGGACTCCCAGTGCGACCAGGGCCCAGAGGGCAGTCTGAAAAATATCTAGCATGGGCTCAGTTTACATGGATCTCGATTCGGGAAAGCCGGCACCAGTGGTACCGACACCGCCGCCCTGGTTCAGGGCCTGTTGTGCAAGCGTGCGCGCTTCCCGGTCTGCCAGTTCGACTGCATCCAGGTCTCTCAGTTCAACTACCGGGGCGGATTTCATCACATCCTCGATCACCCGGGGAATCTCGGTAAATGCCAGCTTACCGTCCAGGAACGCCGCCACCGCCACTTCATTGGCGGCATTCAGCACCGCCGGGGCGCTGCCGCCGGCGATCATCGCCTCCCGCGCCAGTCGCAGACAGGGGAAGCGCGCTTCATCCGGGGCCTCGAAATCGAGCCGCCCCTGGGCAATCAGGTCCAGCGCGGGCACGCCGCTGTCTATACGCTCCGGGAAGGCCAACGCGTGGGCGATGGGCGTGCGCATGTCTGGATTGCCCATCTGCGCCAGCAGTGAGCCGTCGCGGTACTGCACCATCGAATGGATAATGCTCTGCGGGTGTACGACGATATCGATCTGCGCCGGTTCCGCGCGAAACAGGTAACAGGCCTCGATGAACTCCAGGCCCTTGTTCATCATGGTGGCGGAATCCACAGAGATCTTGCGACCCATGGACCAGTTCGGGTGCGCGCAGGCCTCTTCGGGAGTGACCCCGTGCAGCTCCGCTACCGGCCGGCTGCGGAAAGGCCCACCGGACCCGGTGAGCAGAATCTTCTCCACCCCGGCCTGCTCGAGGTCCTCACAGGGGTATGGCAGACACTGAAAAATCGCGTTGTGTTCACTGTCTATCGGCAGCAGGCTGGCCCGGCTTTGCGCCAGTGCGGCCATAAACAGCGGGCCCGCCATCACCAGCGACTCCTTGTTCGCCAGCAGTACTTTTTTGCCTGCCTGGACCGCCGCCAGTGTCGGCCGCAATCCCGCAGCACCCACGATCGCCGCCATGACCACATCCACCCTGGCATCGCTGGCGACCTGGCACAGACCCTCGACGCCGCTGAGGACCTCGGTGGCAACGCCCTCTTCCGCGAGCTCCTGTTCCAGCTGCGCCGCGCGCGCGGGATCCAGCACTACCGCGTACTTCGGTACAAAACGCCGGCACTGCTGCGCCAGCTCGGCAATCCGCTCCCGCGCAGTCAGAGCATACACCTGGTACTGCCCCGGGTGACGGGCGAGCACGTCCAACGTGCTGACACCGATGGAACCGGTAGACCCGAGCACGCAGACCTGTTGTGCGGATGGGGATTGCATGGAAACGATTACCTCTGGGCTCCGCTCCCGGCAGCTTGCGTCACCGGGAGTGGGCGTTACGATCTAGTTTGAAATTGCAGCAAATTGCCGGCGCCATTGGGGCTGCGGCAGTATTATCCGGCGGTTTTACAGGTATTTGGGCAACTCACTGGCAAGCGCGGCCATGGTAAAGACCGGCAGCGCGGCAGTGAGGCTGTCCAGGCGGTCCAGAATACCGCCGTGCCCCGGCAGAATGCGGCTGCTGTCCTTGATACCGCGGTGGCGCTTGAACATGCTCTCCACCAGGTCGCCGATCACCGACGCCAGGGCAGTCACCAGAACCCCGAAACTGAACAACACCGTGTTCTTCAGTGGCAACTCAAACGCGTATGACACCGTCAGCGCAAGCACCAGGCAAGCCGCCAGACCGCCGAAAAAGCCTTCCCAGGACTTCCCCGGGCTGACCTCACGGGCAAGCTTGTGCTTGCCAAATTTGCGACCGACAAAATAGGCACCCACATCTGCAGCCACCACAATGGCCACCACAAACAGCACCAGCCAGGCACCGTGATCCAGCCCGCGCAGAATAACCACGGACAACCACGCCGGCATCAGGACCACCAGGCCAATAAGACCGCGGGCCCAGCGGTTGCCCCACAGCATGGCACTGGCGGGATATCCCTGGACCCAGAGAAATGCCAGGGCCCACCAACCGCAGGCCACCGCCAGTATCTGGCGCGCGCGATCGATATCCGGATTGGAGAAATCCATGGCGAACACATACTGGGCAGCAAATACCAGCGCGACACCCAGCGCCGCCAGAAAGACAAAACGCAATGCGCGATTGAGATTGGACAGGTTAGCCCACTCCCAACCGCCGAGAAGGATGACACCTGCGACCACCACTGCAAACCACTGCATGGGCGCAAGAAAGAGCAGCCCGAGGAACAGGGCCACCAGCACCAGCGCGGTAATTATTCTTTGTTTTAGCACCGTTTAATCCTTTTTCTTCAATACTCGTCGCGATCAGGCCCGCGCTTCCAGGCCCTGATCACCACGTCCCCCATAGCGGCGATCCCGCTGGCGATAGGCTGTCAGCGCGGCATCCAGCTCGGCCTCGCCGAAGTCGGGCCACAGTGTATCGGTAAAGTAGAATTCACTGTAGGCAGCCTGCCACAGAATAAAGTTGCTGATGCGCTGCTCACCACTGGATCGAATCAACAGGTCAACCGGGGGCAGGTCCGCCAGTTGCACCCGCTCGGCAAGCGCCGCTTCATCAATGGATTCAGGGTTGCGCTTCCCGGCAGCGACCTCATCCGCCAGCTGGCGCGCGGCCTGGGCAATATCCCACTGGCCGCCGTAATCAGCGGCAATCACCAGGGTGCCGCTGGTGCCGTCCCGGGTGATCTCCTCCGCTTCGGCGATGGCCCGTTGCAGGCGCGGCGAGAACCGGTCACGGCGGCCGATGATACGCAGGCGTATACCCTGCTCCTGCATGCGGCGCGCCTCTTTGCGCAGGTAGGAATGAAACAGACTCATCAGCAACTCCACCTCTTTCGGCGGGCGCTGCCAGTTTTCACTGGAAAATGCGAAAAGCGTCAGCACTTCGACGCGACGCTCCTTACAGGCCTCAATGAGGTCGCGAATACGCTCGACCCCGGCCTTGTGACCAGAGGACGGCGGCAACCCCCGGCGCGCGGCCCAGCGACCATTGCCATCCATGATGATGGCAATATGGCGGGGCCCCTGAAAATCGTATGCCGTCACTCCGGTACCACCAGCACTCATCAGATTTCCATCAGGTCTTTTTCTTTGCTCGCCAGTGCGCTTTCCACCTCGGCGATATATTTGTCCGTCAGCTTCTGAATCTCGTCCGCTGCACGACGCTCGTCGTCCTCGGAAATTTCCTTGTCTTTCACCAGCGCCTTCACTTCCGCCAGGGCATCGCGACGGTTGTTGCGGATGGAGACACGGGCACTTTCCGCCTCACTCTTGGCCTGCTTGATAAAGTTCTTGCGGGTCTCTTCGGTCAGCATCGGCATCGGGATACGGATCACTGCACCGGCGGTGCTCGGGTTCAGACCCAGGTCCGACTTCATGATGGCCTTTTCAATATCCGGCACCAGGTTCTTTTCCCACGGGGTAACGGACAGGGTACGCGCATCCTCAACGGTGACGTTGGCCACCTGGGACAGCGGGGTATCGGAACCGTAATAGGAAACATGGATGCCGTCGAGCAGGCTCGGGTGCGCCCGGCCGGTACGGATTTTGTTGAAGTTGCCACCGAGCGCTTCAATAGCTTTTTTCATGCGCCCTTCGGCTTGTTTCTTGATGTCGTCAATCACTGATTCACATCCTCTTCGATAAGTGTGCCTTCTTGCCCGCCCACCACGATATTGAGCAGCGCACCGGTCTTGTCCATACGGAAAACCCGCACAGGCAGGTTCTGTTCCCGACACAGGCAAATTGCAGTTAAATCCATCACTCCGAGCTTCTTGTCCAGCACCTCGTCGTAGGTGAGGCGATCATAGCGGGTCGCATCGGGCACCAGTACCGGGTCCGCAGAGTAAACCCCGTCCACCTTGGTGGCCTTCAGTACCAGCTCCGCTTCAATTTCGATGCCGCGCAGGCAGGCTGCCGAGTCCGTGGTAAAGAAAGGGTTGCCGGTTCCGGCGGCAAAAATCAGTACTTCTCCCCGCTCAAGGTAGCGGATTGCGGCGCGGCGATCGTAGTGATCGACAATGCCACTCATCTGGATGGCGGACATCACCCGGGAAGAAATATTCGAGCGCTCCAGCGCATCGCGCAAGGCCAGTGCATTCATCACCGTGGCCAGCATGCCCATATGGTCACCGGTCACCCGGTCCAGTCCCGCCGCATTCAGCGCGGCACCGCGGAACAGGTTGCCACCGCCAACCACGAGGCCGACCTGAACGCCAATTCCTACCAGTTGGCCAATTTCCAGCGCCATCTTGTCCAGCACTTTGGGGCTGATACCAAACCCCTGCTCGCCCATCAGCTCTTCTCCGCTGAGCTTTAACAGGATTCTCTTGTATTTGCGGTCTTTAACACCAGGCATCCTATGTTCCTCAACCATAACGGGCTCAATTTTGTGGTGAGACGGAACCAGCGTTCCGGTTCACGCCCGCCGAACATTACAACAAATTCGACGCTTTACCTATCCGGCAAGTCACTTAACTGTATATTCGGCCAATCCCCGGCCCAATCGATCACTTTCCGTACAAGTCCTGACCCGGAGTCCAGATACTCCCGGGCAGATACTACAGCGGGGCGCCCCGGCACATTCAACAGAACACACCGGGAGCACCCCGCTGAGCCGGCGCCACCATACAGGAAGCGCCGGTATTTAGAGCATCAGGAGCTGGATTTGACCTGAGCGGCCACTTCCGCTGCGAAGTCCACCTCTTCCTTCTCGATACCTTCACCCACTTCGAAACGCACGAAGCTGAGTACGTCAGCACCAGCGCCTTTAGCCAGCTGACCCACGGAAACGTCCGGGTTCTTGACGAAAGGCTGTTCAACCAGGCTGTTTTCCTTGAGGAACTTCTTGATGCGGCCACCCATCATCTTCTCGACGATTTCCGCCGGCTTGCCTTCCATATCCGGCTGCGCCTTGATGATTTCCTTTTCCTTCTCCAGCACTTCTTCAGACATATCTTCAGGCTTGACGACCTGAGGATTGACCGCGGTAACGTGCATGGCGATATCGCGCGCGGTTTCTACGTCGGCGCCACTCAGGGCAACGATCGCTGCGATGCGGTTGTTGGAGTGCACGTAGGCGCCCACTTTCGCCGCTTCAACCAGCTGGATGCGACGCACGCCGATGTTCTCACCGATTTTCTGTACCAGTGCTTCGCGGGCCTCTTCCAGCTCGCCGGCCATCAGCGCTGCAACGTCCTGCTGACGGTCAGCGAAGGCCTTGTCGACAACCTTGGCCACAAACGCCAGGAAGTTTTCGTCACGGGCAACGAAGTCGGTCTCTGAGTTCACTTCGACCAGTACGCCGTAGCTGCCATCTTCGGCAACCTTGGCTGCAACAATGCCGTCTGCCGCGGTACGGCCGGCTTTCTTGGCTGCTTTCAGGCCGGAAGCCTTGCGCAGATCATCAATCGCTTTTTCGATATCGCCATCCGCTTCGGTCAGTGCTTTTTTGCACTCCATCATCGGCAGGCCAGTGCGCTCACGCAGTTCTTTTACCATTGACGCGGTAATCGCCATGATTCAATCCTCGGAGTTCAGATTCAAATTCTGTAATGAAATTGAAAAAAGGGGCCGAATCCAAGGCCCCTTTTTCCCTGTAGCGTAACGTCAAATTGTTACGCTACTAGCAGCGTACTGCTTACTCTGCAGCAGCTTGATCGTCGCTGGCTTCCACGTACTCGTTCTGAGCAGTAGCGCCACCGGCGTCAGCAGTACCGGCCAGAACGGCGTCGGCAACTGCAGTGGTGTACAGCTTGATCGCGCGGATCGCGTCGTCGTTACCAGGGATAACGTAGTCAACGCCTTCCGGGCTGCTGTTGGTATCGACGATACCGATCACCGGAATACCCAGTTTGTTGGCTTCCTGGATAGCGATACGCTCGTGCTCTACGTCGATCACGAACAGCGCGTCCGGCAGGCCGCCCATGTCCTTGATACCACCGATGGAGCGCTCGAGCTTCTCCATGGTACGGGTGCGCATCAGGGCTTCTTTCTTGGTCAGCTTCTCGAAAGTACCGTCCTGAGACTGGGCTTCGAGGTCGCGGTAACGCTTGATGGAAGCGCGAATGGTCTTGTAGTTGGTGAGCATACCACCCAGCCAGCGGTTGCTGACGTAGGGCTGACCTGAACGCTCGGCCTGTTCCTTGATGGACTTCTGCGCGGCGCGCTTGGTACCAACAAACAGAATCTTCTTCTTCTGCGCAGCCATGCCTTTGATGACTTGCAGCGCTTCGTTGAAGGCCGGAACAGTGTGCTCCAGGTTGATGATGTGAATCTTGTTGCGGGCGCCAAAGATGAATTGACCCATCTTCGGGTTCCAGTAGCGAGTCTGGTGACCAAAGTGGACACCAGCCTGCAGCATATCGCGCATGCTGACTTGCGGCATAATAAACCTCAGTATCAATTGGAAGAGCGGGCTCTAAGCCAGGTCTTCCCGGGTTTTATCCTCCATATACCCCACTCGCCAATCCCCTCTGGCAAGACCACCGAAAATGGCAGTTCAGGCCGGGAGACACCCAGGCGAATGTGCCGGTATATGTGCGGCGTTTGTTGAGGGCCGAGGCCCTTCAGTTAAGTATTCGCCCCGGGTCTGCACCCGAGGCGGCGCGCTTTATACCACATTACCCCCACCGCTGGAAGCTTCAGGGGCGCCATCGAATGCCTCCGCAACCGGCAATTCCCGCCCCGGCCACAACCGATCTCCCCAACAGCATAATGCCGCGCAACGCCAATTCCGCTACAATACCGCGCCGCACAAGGCTCGCCACCCCGTCTGGCCTACACACATTCGCAGCAAGATCAGGATTTTTCATGACCAAAGCCGTAAAAACACCGGAACAGATCGCCAAAATGCGCACCGCAGGCCGCCTGGCCGCAGAGGTGCTGGAGATGATCGGCGAATATGTGGTTCCCGGTGTCACCACGGAAGAGCTGGACCAGCGCTGCCACGACCACATAGTCAACGTGCAGCAGGCAATTCCCGCCTGTCTCGGCTACCGGGGCTTCCCCAAATCCATCTGCACCTCGGTCAACGAAGTAATCTGCCACGGCATCCCGTCGGAATCCAAGGTGTTGAAGAAAGGCGACATCATTAATATCGATGTCACCGTCATCAAAGACGGCTGGTACGGCGACACCTCGAAGATGTACTTCGTGGGCAAACCCGCACCCCACGCCGAACGCCTGGTCAAGGTTACCCAGGAGTGCCTGTACAAGGCGATCGAGATAGTGCGCCCGGGCACCACCCTCGGCGATATCGGTCACGTGATCCAGCAACACGCAGAAAAGAACTACTACACGGTAGTGAAAGATTTCTGCGGCCACGGCATCGGCGACGTGTTTCACGACGAGCCCCAGATCCTGCACTATGGCAAGCCCGGCCCCGGCCAGGTGCTGGAGGAAGGCATGACCTTCACCATCGAGCCCATGATCAACGCCGGTAAACCCGGCTGCCGGGTACTGCGGGACGGCTGGACTGCAGTCACCGTGGACCGGCGCCTGTCGGCACAGTGGGAGCACACCATGGCCGTGACCAGTGACGGCGTAGAAATTCTCACCGCGCGCAAGGAAGAATCCTTCTAAGCATTGGCAACCCCGGGGGACCCAGCGCCTCCGGGGCACTCGCGCAAATATGGCCTATCGCGGCCAGGGACGGAACTACCGGTCCGGGACTTCCCGGCGCAACACCGGCAACAACGCAGACAGATTCCATGCAGCTGGCCAAAACTCCGCATTTTGAAAAGCCCCTGTTCTTCTTCGACCAGTCGCGTTTTCGTCGCGCGCTGGCGGAAGGGGCCAAACCCGCCCTGGAGATTTTCAAGGACGCCATCGGCGCCGCCGATACCCACATGGCCCGCCGCTTTCGCGAGGGCGAGGACATCCGTACCCTGGTATACGAGCGCGCCCTGTTTGTAGACTGCCTGCTGCACTACGCCTGGCACCAGTTCAGCTGGCCACAGAACATCAGCCTGCTGGCGGTTGGCGGCTATGGCCGCGGCGAGCTGCACCCCCACTCCGACATCGACCTGCTGATCCTGGGCGAAGACAAACCGGACGACGCCACCATCGACAATATCGAGCGTCTTGTCGCCCTGCTGTGGGACCTGAAACTGGATATCGGCCACTCCGTTCGCACCATTGATCACTGCGTGGAACTGGCGGCGGAGGATATTACCGTCGCCACCAACCTGATGGAGTGCCGCACGGTCGTCGGCAACCCCGCCCTGTGCGAAGCCCTGTGCGAGCGCCTGACACCGGACAAGATCTGGCCTGCGGAGGCCTTCTTCAGCGCCAAATACGCCGAGCAGGAAGAGCGCCACAGCAAGCAGCGCGGCGCCGAATACAACCTGGAACCGAACATCAAGAACGCCCCCGGCGGGCTGCGGGACATCCAGACCATCAACTGGGTGGCCAAGCGCTACTTCCACGTGCGCACCCTGAAGCAGCTGCAGGGCAAGGGCTTTTTCACCGAAGAAGAGTTCGCCATCCTGCAGTCCGGGGAAGACTTCCTGTGGCGGGTGCGCTACGGCCTGCACCTGCTGGCAGGGCGTCCCGAAGAGCGACTGCTGTTCGACTACCAGCGGGAACTGGCGCGGGAGTTCGGCTACAAGGACAACGATATCCATCTTGCGGTAGAGCAGTTCATGCATACTTACTACCGCATTGTGATGGCCCTGCGGGAGCTGAATGACGTACTGCTGCAGTTCCTCGACGAAGTGATCCTGCAGCGGGGCACCCACCTGCCGGTCACCCCCATCAACGAGCGCTTCCAGCTGCGCGGCAATACTATCGAGGCCGCGGTCACCCGCACCTTTATTGAGCACCCGCCGGCGCTGCTGGAAATTTTCGTGCTGATGGCCAACAACCCCGAGATCCAGGGGGTGCGCGCCTCGACCATCCGCCTGATCCGCGAACACCGGCACCTGATCGACGACCAGTTCCGCGCAGACCCGGTCAACGCGCGCCTGTTCATGCAACTGCTGCGCAGCCCCCGGGGCCTCTCCACCCAGCTCACCCGCATGACCCGCTACGGTATTCTCGGCCGCTACCTGCCGGAATTCGGCCGTGTCACCGGACAGATGCAGCACGACCTGTTCCACATCTACACCGTGGACGCCCACACCCTGCAGGTGGTGCGCAATATGCGCAGCTTCCGCGGCGACGACGCCTGGGAGAAGTTCCCGCTGGCGGCAGAAGTCATGTCGCGCATGCGCAAGCCGGAATTGCTGTACATCGCCGGCCTCTACCACGATATCGCCAAGGGCCGCGGCGGCGACCACTCCAAGCTGGGCGTGGTGGATGCCGACGCATTCTGTCGCCGCCACGGCCTGTCCGCCCGCGACCGCCGCCTGGTGTGCTGGCTGGTGGAAAAGCACCTGCTGATGAGTGCGGTATCGCAGAAGCAGGACATTACCGACCCGGAAGTGGTCCACGCCTTTGCCGCGGAAGTGGGCGACCGCGAACACCTGGATTACCTCTACGCACTGACCGTGGCCGACATCAACGCCACCAATCCGGATTTGTGGAACAGCTGGCGCGCCAGCCTGATGCGCCAGCTGTACCAGAACACCCAGCGCGCCCTGCGCCGGGGACTGGAAAACCCCATCGACCGGGACGAGATCTATATCGAAACCCAGGCTCAGGCGCGCAATATGCTGCGGGCGATGGGCCTGCCGAGCAATTCGGTGGAGGATATCTGGTCGGAAATGGGGGAGGATTATTTCGTGCGCGAGAGCGCCGACAATATCACCTGGCACACCGCCGCCATCTACCAGCTGCAGCAGGATCCGAAGCGGGATGCGGACAGCGACACACTGGTGCTGACACGCAACTCGGGTCCCGGTGAGCACGACGGTGCCACCGAGGTTTTCGTCTATACCCCGGACCGCCCCAATGTGTTCGCCGCCGTGGTCACCGGCCTGGACATGCTGAACCTGAACATTCACGACGCGCGCCTGTACAGCTCCGCCGGTGGCTACACCCTGGATACCTTCTACGTACTGGACGAGTCCGGCCAACCTCTGCTGGACGAACCGCAGCGCCTGGAACAGATACGCAATACCCTGCAACAGGAACTGAAGCTGGTGGAGGACTACTCCAAGGTGATCAAGCGCCGCACACCGCGCCGCCTGAAAATGTTCCACCTGCCCAGCCGCGCGCACATCTCCACCGAGCCGGAAGATATCTACAGCACCCTGGAAATCATCAGTGCCGACCGCCCGGGCCTGCTGGCGCGCATTGCGCGCATCTTTATCAGTCACGACCTGCGACTGCACAACGCGAAGATTTCCACCCTCGGCGAGCGGGTGGAGGATATTTTCCATATCACCGACGCGGACGATAATCCGCTGACGGACATGCAGCTGGTAGAAACCCTGGAACAGGCGATCTGCCAGGAACTGGACGCCCACCAGGCTACCCTGCCGCCGCAGCCGTAAACGGCTTTGCGGGAGCCGGACTGGCGACAGACAACGGAATGAAACTCAAACAATCGGAAGCAACGCGAGTATGAATCCCAACTTGCAACACCTGCAGCCCTACCCTTTCGCCAAGCTGGCGAAACTGAAATCCGGCCTGGAAGCGCCGGCGGGGCTCGCGCATATTGCGCTGTCCATCGGTGAGCCGAAACACACACCGCCGGATTTTGTGCGCGACGAGTTGATCGAGAATCTCGACAAGCTCACCGCCTACCCGGTGACCAAGGGGCTGGACCCGCTGCGGGAAACCATCGCCGACTGGCTGTGCACACGTTTCAAGCTCGCGGGGGTGGCCGCCGACACCCAGGTGCTCCCGGTCAATGGCACCCGCGAGGCCCTGTTCGCATTTGCCCAGGCTATGGTCGCACCCGGTGCAACGGTGCTGATGCCGAATCCGTTTTACCAGATTTACGAGGGTGCCGCGCTGCTCGCCGGTGCCACGCCGCACTTTATCAACTGCAGTGCCGAGAGCGGGTTCAAGCCGGATTTTGACTCGGTACCGGAGGCTGCCTGGCAGGCGTGCGAACTGCTGTATATCTGCACCCCCGGCAACCCCACCGGTGCCCTGCTCGACCTCGATGATCTCAAGCAGCTGATCGCGCTCGCGGACAAGTACGATTTCACCATCGCTTCCGACGAGTGCTATTCCGAACTGTATTTTGACGAGCACAATCCCCCGCCCGGTTTGCTGCAGGCCTGCGCGGAACTCGGGCGCGACGACTACCGCCGCTGCGTGGTATTCCACAGCCTGTCAAAGCGCTCCAACCTGCCAGGGCTGCGCTCCGGTTTTGTCGCCGGCGATGCCGGAATCCTGGAGCAGTTCCTGCTCTACCGCACCTACCACGGCTGCGCCATGCCGCTGCCGACTCAGTACGCCTCCATTGCCGCGTGGCAGGACGAACAGCACGTAAAGGTGAACCGCGATCTCTACCGGGAAAAGTTCACCGCGGTACTCGAAATTCTCGACGGCTGCCTGGACGTGCAGAAGCCCGAGGCCAGCTTTTACCTGTGGCCCAAGGTCGGTGATGGCGAGACCTTTGCCCGCGAGCTGTTCCGCCAGCAAAACATCACCGTATTGCCCGGCGCCTATTTGGCGCGAGAGGCCAGCGGTCAAAACCCCGGCAGCGAGTACGTGCGCATGGCGCTGGTCGCCACCCTGGAAGAGTGCGTCGAGGCTGCCCGTCGCATTCGCGATTTCTGCCGATAGCCCACTAGCTCAACATTCAACATGACCGAAGCCGTACAAACCCCAAACCGCAACCTGCTGAAAGCCGAACGCGTCGAGTACATCCTCAACCGGCTGGAAGAGCTGTATCCGGAAACCCCGGTACCCCTGGATCACTTCGACGCCTATTCGCTGCTGGTCGCCGTGCTCCTGTCCGCGCAGTGCACCGATGAACGGGTCAACCAGATTACACCGGCGCTGTGGCAACTGGCGGACAACCCCTTCGACATGGCCAAGGTACCGGTGGAGAAAATCCGCGAGGTGATCCGCCCCTGCGGCCTGTCGCCGCAGAAGTCCAAGGCAATCCAGAAGCTGTCGGAAATCCTGGTCAACGAATACCACGGCCAGGTCCCGGAAAATATGGCGGCGCTGGAGATGCTGCCCGGCGTCGGGCACAAAACTGCCAGCGTGGTGATGGCCCAGGCCTTCGGCCACCCGGCATTCCCGGTGGACACCCATATCCACCGCCTGGCCCAGCGCTGGGGGCTGACCAGCGGCAAGAACGTGGCGCAGACGGAAAAAGACCTGAAGCGCCTGTTCCCTCGCGACAAATGGAACAAACTGCACCTGCAGATTATTTTCTACGGCCGCGAATACTGCAGTGCCCGCGGCTGCGACAGCACCGTGTGCGAGATCTGCACCACCTGCTACCCGGCGCGCAAAAACCCGAAGAAAACCAAAAAAGCCTGAGTTTTTAAGGCTGGATCGACAACCCACAGGAAAGAAGATGATTACCCTTTACGGCATCAAGAATTGCGACACCGTAAAAAAGGCCCGCAAGTGGCTGGAACAGAACAATGTGGAATACACCTTCCACGACTTCCGCGAACATGGTATGGACTCGGTACCCCTCGCCCAGTGGTTGCAGGAGTTTGGCTGGGAGCAGGTTTTGAACCGCCGCTCTACCAGCTGGCGCGCCCTCGACGACACCCAGAAGAGTGCGCTCGACAACACCGCTGCAAAAGCACTGGCCACCGAGACACCAACCCTGATCAAGCGCCCGGTCATGACCGATGGCAACAACACCCTGTTCGGCTTCAAGGCCGACAGCTACGCCAGCTTCACCGGATAAATTTCAGTAGTTAAAAAACAAATTCAGACTCAGGTAAAGGATACGGACATGAGTAACATTTACAGCATCGGCTTCGGCGTCGGCACCTGCAACAGCAAGGGCGAATGGCTGGAAGTTTTCTTCCCCCACCCGGTCATCTACCCCACGGACGAAGTTGCCAGTGCGGTGACCGGCACCCTGAACATCGACGGCGGCAACGTCGCGGTCGCGCTGGACACTGCCCAGCTGCAGCCGCTCGCGGAACAACTGGAAAGCGCCGGCGCCAGCGAGCAGGCAGCCATCTTGCGCCAGTTCGCCAGCAGCGAACGCCCGCTGGTCGCGGTGGTGCTGCACAGCGACGATGCACCGCAATCCGTGCCCGAGGCCTACCTGAAACTGCACCTGCTTTCCCACCGCCTGGTAAAGCCCCAGGGCATCAAGCTGGACGGTGTATTCGGCCAGCTGCCGAATGTGGCCTGGACCAACCAGGGCGCCATCGACCTGCAGGAACTCCCCCAGCGCCAGCTGGAAGCGCGCCTGAAGGGCGAACTGCTGGAAGTGTCCTGCGTGGACAAGTTCCCGAAAATGACCAACTACGTTGTGCCCAAGGGCGTGCGTATTGCCCACACCGCCCGCGTGCGCCTCGGCGCCTACCTGGGCGAAGGCACCACCATCATGCACGAGGGTTTCGTGAACTTTAATGCGGGAACCGAAGGTCCGGGCATGATCGAAGGCCGCATTTCTGCGGGCGTTTTCGTCGGTGCCGGATCCGACCTCGGCGGCGGCAGCTCTACCATGGGCACCCTGTCCGGCGGTGGCAATATCGTGATCTCCCTGGGCGAAGGCTGCCTGCTGGGCGCCAACGCCGGTACCGGCATTCCCCTGGGAGACCGCTGCACAATCGAGTCTGGCCTGTACATCACTGCCGGCACCAAAGTCGCAGTACTTGATGACAAAGGCGAAGTGGCAGAATCCGTCAAGGCGCGGGACCTGGCCGGCAAAAACGACCTGCTGTTCCGCCGCAATTCCAGCACCGGCACAGTTGAGTGCCTGACCAACAAGAGTGCGGTTGAACTCAACGCCGAGCTGCATAGCAACTGACATACGGTATGAGGACTTTGTCATTACCGGGCCCGCTTGAAGCTGGTCCGGTGGCGGCAAAGCATCTGGTGGAGCTTTTCGGAATCGCTGTATATACGCCCATGTACGCTCCGTCGGTGCCATCCATGGCACCGACGGTTCCGAAAAGCTCCACCATATACTCTGCCTTCGACCCAACTTTTGCGCTTCGATATTTACTACCGAGTCATTTCAGCTGAACTCGAAAAGTGATGTGAATTTCAATGCGAAGGCCTGCCTGCCGGGGGCTGTTCGCGAGACCTTCTAAAACAGGGATGTTTTAGAAGAGCCCCCAGGGATGGGTTGAGGGGGGACGCCTAGTCCGTGTCTCGCGAACAGCCACCGGTAGGCAGGCCGCCACACAACAGGAACAGTGCTCCGATGAAAACCACGGAGCCAGATCAACCCCAAATGACCCCAACAGTACAACTCACCTGCGACCTGATCCGCCGCCGCTCCGTAACCCCCGAAGACGCGGGCTGCATGGAGCTGATGCTCGAACGCCTGGAAAAAATCGGCTTCAAAACCAAACACCTGCGTTTCGGCGATACCGACAACTTCTGGACCGTGCGCGGCGAGGAAGGCCCGCTGTTTGCCTTCGCCGGCCACACCGACGTGGTCCCCACTGGCCCCGAAGAAAACTGGCAATACCCGCCCTTCGAACCGCAAATCGTAGACGGCATGCTCTACGGCCGCGGCGCCGCCGACATGAAAGGCTCCCTGGCCGCCATGGTCGTCGCCTGCGAAGAGTTTGTCGCCGCCCACCCCAACCACAAAGGTCGCATCGCCCTGCTCATCACCAGCGACGAAGAAGGTCCGGCAAAACACGGTACCGTCAAGGTAATGGAGTGGCTCGAAGCAAAGGGCGAGAAAATCGACTGGTGCCTGGTCGGCGAACCCTCCAGCACCGCCCTCGCCGGCGATATAATCAAGAACGGCCGCCGCGGCTCACTGGGACTGGAGCTGACCGTATTCGGCATCCAGGGCCACGTGGCCTACCCGCACCTGGCGGAAAACCCGGTACACAAACTCGCCCCGGCACTGGCCGAACTGGCAGCGGAAGAGTGGGACAACGGCAACGACTTCTTCCCCGCCACCAGCTTTCAGGTATCCAATATCAACGGTGGCACCGGCGCCACCAATGTAATTCCCGGCGAAGTCAAAGTGGTGTGCAACTGGCGCTTCTCCACCGAGACCACCGCCGAGGACCTGGAGCAGCGCGCGCGCGCCATCCTCGACAAGCACGGCCTCAAATACGAAGCCAACTTCAACCTCTCCGGCCAGCCCTTCCTCACTGCCGCAGGCCCCCTGGTAGAGTCCGCCCAGAAGGCCATCAAAAAAGTGTCCGGCCGTGAAACCGAGCTTTCCACCGCCGGCGGCACTTCCGACGGGCGCTTTATCGCCCCCACCGGCGCCCAGGTGGTGGAGCTGGGCCCGGTCAACGCCACCATTCACAAAGTGGACGAGTGTGTGAAGGCCGATGATCTGGACCTAGTGAAGGATATGTATCGAGAAATACTGACCGGACTTTTTGTGAGATAGATCACACAATCGACGTATGATCTATCGTTGAATGTGGTAGGAGCGCTCGCCGGTAGTGATGCTGCCAGCGGGCTCTGGCTACATTTCGCAGTACAGGGATTTTTCATGCGCCATACCATTCCAACCTCCCTCACCTTCATTTTTTTCTTGCTCGCGGCCTTCTCCAGCGCGGCTTCTGCCGCTGTCCCACTGAGTGATCTGATTCGACACGTCGAGGTCGAGCAGGTCAAAATTTCTCCCAGCGGATCGCACATTGCCATCAAGCGCCTGTACAAGGGGGAGCGAGTGCTGGTAATCCGCGCGTTGGACACCAGGAAAATCACGGGAACCATCCAGTTTCGCGGTGATGAAGAGGTGGGCAATTTCATCTGGGCCAACGACGATCGGGTTGTAGCGGAAATCATTTCGCGCAGAGACGCACTGGAAACACCGGTCAATTATGGCTCGCTGTATGCGATCAATGCCGATGGTACGCGCAACCTGAATATTTTCGGCTACGCGGCCGGCCAAACCCAGACCGGCAGCCGGATTCAAAAAGCCAAAGCGACCTACGCCCACGCCACGATTATCGACAAGCTGACTGACAATAAAGACGAAATTCTGATATCGACCCGTCCCTGGGCGCGACAGGGCGAAGCACACGGGGACGTATTCCGGCTGAATATCTATACCGGCGTACGCAAAGAAGTCGTCGGATTGCCGCAGATGGACGGCAGAGCATTTACCGATGGCTACGGGAATCTGATCTTTGCCAATGGCACGAACACAGAAAATGACTACGAGCTGTACCGCAAAAGTGACAATGGCTGGGAACTGACAGATCACCCTCTTCTGGAGAAAGCCTACCCCGCCGGCTACGACCGCAGCACCGGGGAAATTTACCTGATCAAGGAAGAGCCTGGCGAGACGGAGTCCCTGATCGCCTGGAACCGGGAAAATCAATCCGGGCGCAGGGTTTTCCAGCACGCCATCACCGATATCAGCGGACTACTGACACACCCAAATACCAACAAGCCACTCGGGGTGTATCTGAATCCGGATTACCCAACCGCGGAGTTTTTCGCCGAAGACCAAAGTTTTATTTCCTTCTATCGCGGCCTGCGGCAGGCATTTGAGGGCTACCATACCCGCTTCACCAGTTTTACCCGCGATGGAAAGCTCGGCGTACTCAAAGTATCCGGGGACCGGCTCCCGGGGGATTACTTCCTGGTCAACCTGGAAAACAAACAAGTCGACTTTCTGACTTCCTCCGCGGACTGGCTGGACCCGGCCACCCTGAACCCGATGCGCGCCGAGGCTTTCGAATCCTCTGACGGGCTGCGTATCGGCACCTACCTCACCTTCCCCAAAGGTCAGGAAAGAAAACTACCCATGATCGTCATGCCTCACGGCGGGCCGCATGCGAGAGACTACTGGGGCTTTGATCGCGACGCGCAGATACTGTCACAGAACGGATATCTGGTGTTGCAGGTGAATTTTCGCGGCTCTACAGGTTACGGGGATGGCTTCCTGGCGGCGGGCGAGCGCCAGTGGGGTGGGAATATTCAGCGGGATATCGCAGAAGCGGTACAGTGGGCAGTCGATCAAGGCTACGCCGATAAAAACCGTATCTGCATCTACGGCGCCAGTTTCGGTGGCTATTCGGCCATGATGAACCCCATCCGCTATCCGGACCTCTACCAGTGCGCGGCTGGTTACGCCGGTGTGTACGATTTAGAGCTGCTATACAAAGAGGGCGACGTGCCCCGCCGGAATCGGGGCGTGGCATATCTGACCAAGACCATTGGTGAGAGCGAGACGGAACTCAAAGAGAATTCACCGCTTTATCACACCGATGCACTGAATCTACCGCTGTTTATCATACACGGTGAAAAAGACGAGCGCGCACCGGTCTCTCATGCGGAAGCACTACTGGAAAAGGTGGGCGAGGACAGTAAATCGGTGCAATCACTGATTGCGCCAACCGAGGGGCACGGGTTCTATAGCGAGGAAAACAACCTCGAGCTGTACACCCAGCTGCTGTCGTTTTTTGACACGCATATCGGGGTAGGCTCCGCCGAGCGATAAACAGCCGATTGCGAGCCGTAAAATAAAAAAACGGGCTAAAAAAGCCCGTTTTTTATTGCCGAAGTCTCGGCGAGAGTAATCAGTGCAGGCGGCCGTGGCGCACCACCGGCTGCGGGGCCTCGCTCACATCGTAACCGTGCGCCATCACGAAATAATAGAGCACCTGCTCCTCACCTTCGACTTCCGACATCAGGTCAAAGATGACCTCTTCTTTTTCTCCCGGAGTAATGCGCACATTGCTCACCAGTTCCGGCTCCACGAACACCTCGCCAACCAGGCGCTTGCCGCGTACCAGCTGAACCAGCAGCGTGCTGGGGTTTTCCTGGGTAAAGCGCCAGTGGTAGTCGTCATCGTCGTACAGGATAGATTCCGGCGTACCCACACGCAGAATGCAACTGGTGTGTTCGGCCAGCCAGGTCCAGAAATCCTTGAGCGTGAGGGAACCGGTCATATCAGCCTCAATCCTCGAGCTCAACGACACTGTCTTCCCCACCCTCGAGGTCAAGCTCCCGGGCGAGCTGCTTGCACCAGAGGTTAAGGCGCCCGCAAGTCAGTTCTTCCTGCTGATCCTCGTCAATGGCCAGACCTACGAACAGCCCCTGTCCTTCAATCTCCGCCTTGGAGGCCTCGAATTCGTACCCATCGGTGGACCAGTGGCCAACAATAGCCGCGCCGTTGGCAACAATCACATCGTGCAGCATGCCCATGGCATCGAGGAAATAGTCACCGTAACCAAACTGGTCGCCGAGGCCGAACAGCGCTACGGTCTTGCCGGTGAAATCAATTTCCTGAACATCTTCCCAGAAGTCTTCCCAGTCGGACTGGATCTGGCCGAAATCCCAGGTGGGGATTCCGAAGATCAGCTGGTCGTAATCGGCGATTTCGAGCTGGGTCACATCCGCGATATCGTGGATATCCACGCGGTCTTCGCCCAGGCGGGCAGCGATGCGCTGCGCGACACCTTCGGTATTGCCTTCGTCACTGCCGTAAAACAGGCCGATCTTGCTCACGTTCTCTCCTCAAGCTGCGTTTCCGGGGATACATCTCACTCCGGAGCGGCGGGCATTTTCCCAACAATAGAAGATACCAGCAAGCACTGGCGGCAAATAGGGGCTGCAGTTGGATACAAAAAAGCCCCCGGTACCGGGGGCGTGAGGGAAGGTCTACCAGCTGTTGGGGTAAGCGCCGGTGGACCTGAAGAGACTGAAGGGACTGACTGGCCGGGCGAACCCGCAAACCGGGTACCCGGACCAGGGACTGGTAGCGGAAGCCTGGCTCCGCGCCCGATCCGTTGAGACTCGCCTTGAGACTTACTGATTGCGCTCCTGCCAGCGTTTCATGCGCTCTTTGTGGTGGGCCTTGCGCTCGGCTTTCAGCTCCTCGAGCTTGGCTTTCTGCTCATCGGTGAGGATGGATTCGAATTGTACCCACTTATCGTGCATGCGCTGCATCCTGGCCACTTCCATCTGGCCCAGCTTGGCCCCCAGTGTGTCCAGGGTGGCCTGGTCCGCGCCGGACTCAATGGCATCCTGCAGTTGCTGGCGTACCGCGTGGAGTTCTTCCCGGTCCGCCTTGCGGGCCTCGCGGTTGGCTTCGCGATTGGCCTTCAACTGTGCCTTCTGGCCTTCGGTCAGGTCGAGTTTTTCCGCCAGGTGCTCGAACATACGCTCCTTGTGATGTCCGGGTCCGTGGTCACCGCCCGGGAAGGCCATCACCATACCCGGAGCGATCAGGGCACTACTCAGAATGGCGCTGCCCGCCAGTGCTTTCCATTTATTCATCGGAGTTTCCTCTTTGGTTGACGCCTGTCGACCGCTAGATCTCAAGGCCTGTTGGCTGATGAATTT
>Ga0207814_100135_pt1 | contig 68844 bp, 50 predicted proteins | sample TtaePargueraPR_7_FD_187755 | JGI IMG/M metagenome (GOLD analysis project Ga0207814, IMG submission 187755) | Aerobic enrichment media microbial communities from Bioluminiscent Bay, La Parguera, Puerto Rico - Tt and P1 (2) (SPAdes) | ecosystem: Environmental > Aquatic > Marine > Unclassified ... | reverse complement strand
CTGCACGATGACCTCGTGGCCGTGGCCGATCAGCTCGCGAACGCTGGCCGGGGTCAGACCGATACGGTACTCGTGGTTTTTGATCTCTTTTGGTACACCAATCAACATAACGTTTTCTCCTCGAATAGCTCCGTGAGCGCGGGTATCACGCCCCGTTTTGTTCTTGGCTTTCCGCTAGTATAGGGCCGCTCAAAAAGTTGTTTTCTGCAAATTTTTAGTTAGGATTAGTGGATTCCACTGGTTATCCAGAATTTCTGCACATTATTCATCCAGAGAAGACCACTTCTGGTGCCACAGCCAATGCAAGCCCGATTCGTGTCCGATGGGTTTCGATTGCAACAGACTGTGAGGTCAGAAGCTCACCACTTTCAGATAGAGAATCACCGATGAAAAGACGCGCCAATGAGCTCAGCACCATCGACCGCAACATCCTGCGGGTATTACAGAAAAACGGCCGTACCAGCTACGCGGAGCTGGCGCGCCAGGTAGGGCTGACCGCCACCCCCTGTGTGGAGCGGGTAAAGAAAATGGAGTCGGATGGGGTAATCCAGGGCTACACCGCGCTGATCAACCCGGAATACCTGGACGCGGCCCTGGTGGTGTTTGTGCAGATCCGCCTCAACCGCTCGGCCCAGGATGCCTTCGAGGAGTTCCGCAGCGCGGTCTCAGAGCTGCCCGAGGTGCAGGAGTGCTACCTCGTTTCGGGCAATTTCGACTACCTGATCAAGGCGCGGGTGGCGGATATGAGCGCCTACCGCAAGTTCTATGGCGAGACCCTGCTCACCCTGCCGGAAGTGCAGGAATGCACCAGTTACGTGGTCATGGAACAGGTGAAGGAAACCCTGGAGGTACCGGTGCACTACAACCGCTAAGCGCACTGAAAAAGCAGATTCACGCCAACTATTGACCGCCCTGCCACCATCCGGCACCGCGACCTCTACGATTAAGGGAGATAGGTTTATGAACTCACGTTGCGGGAAATGATGTACCAGCCTCTACGTAACCACCTCCGTTGGCAGAATCTTGTTTTCCTGGCCTGCTTGCTGCCATTGGGCTGTGGAGACAAAGAAGCCGCCAAACCGACACCGCCGCCGAAGAAAGTGGAAGTCGTCGAGGCCAAGCGCGTGAGTTTCAGGCCCAGCTTTGAAGTACCGGCAGTGATAGAAGCCGTGGAGACGGCACAGATTTTCCCCATTGTCGCCTCGAGAATCCTCTACCAGAACATCGAGCCCGGTAAATATTTCGAGCAGGGCGAAGAGCTCGTGAGGCTGGATCCCTACCCCTTCGAGACGGCGGTAGCCACCGCGGAGGCGAGCATCGCCGAAGCGATGTCAAATTACGAAGAAGCAAAGGCCAACTTCGACCGCGCACAAAATCTGCGTCCGCAGGGATATATCTCAGCGAAGGACTTCGATACCGCAAAGGCCGCCATGCAGGCGGCGGAAGCCAAGCTCAACACCGCCCAGACGGCACTGCACCAGGCACAACAGGACCTCTCTCATACTTCCATCGTCGCACCATTTTCCGGGCGCGTCGGGCACCCCAACTACGCCGTGGGCGACTTCTTCATTCTTCCCAACTCCGTGCCGATCACGCAGATGGTCAAGATAGACCCGGTGTATGTGCTCGCCCATGTCGGGCAAAAGGCCTACAACGAGTTTTACGCGGCCGTGGAAAAACTGGAGCAACAGGGGCGCGCCATCCCGAATATGGAACTCTATATCGAGTTACCGGGGGGCACCGTGTATCCGTTCACCGGCGAGTTTTTCTCCTGGGATGCCACCGCCGCCGCCACCCGCGGTACCGTCGCCGCCCGGGTTCTGTTTCACAATCCCGACGGCCTGCTGCTTCCGGAAGAGAATGTCACCCTGTATGGCAAACTTCTGGAAGAAGTAGAGCGCATCGTCATTCCGCAGAAGGCCGTCTCACAGGATCAGCAGGGGCATTACGTCTACCTGCTGGACCAAGAAAAAAAAGTCAAACGGGCAAACATCGAAGTGGGCATGCGCATCGGCCCCAACTGGGCGGTGCGGCAGGGGCTAAAAGTGGGAGACCAGGTACTGATCGAGGGGCTGCAGAAAGTCAGCCCCGGAGATGTGGTCGAAGTGACGCCAGTTGACATCAAGCAGCTTGAGAACCCCGTCCCCAGCAATCTGCGCCCGCCGCCCCACTCCCTGCGCGATCAGCTGCGCAACGAGCGCGAAGCATTCCGGGAGTACCAGAGGTCGATCATGGAAGCGCGGCAGCGCAACCAGCCTGGCGATGTCTACACCCCCTACGAAACTGGCAAGTAGCGCGGGAAAGTGATCTGTGAATGAGAATACGCACCTGTTTATCAAACGACCGCGCTTCGCGTTTGTGATCGCCATTTTGATCACTTTCATGGGTGCACTTGCTGCGTTTGTAATGCCGGTGGATCAGTATCCAGATATCGCCGCGCCAAAAATTTCCGTCATCGCCAGCTACCCCGGTGCCGATGCCGAGACGGTGAAAAACGCCGTGGCCATACCCATCGAGGAACAGGTAAACGGTGCCGAGGGCATGGTGTACATGACCTCTAACTCCGGCAGCGATGGCACCTATACCCTGTTCATGACGTTCGACATGGATACCGATGACGACATGGCGCAGGTCGACGTGCAGAACCGGGTGGCCCTGGCGGAGCCTTCCCTGCCCCCGGAAGTCCTGAAGCGCGGTATCAAAGTGCGCAAGCGCTCATCCGACATGCTGATGGTGGTCAACCTGTTCTCCCCGGACGAACGCTTTGACGGCGTGTTCCTGTCCAACTTTGCCTCATTGAACCTGCTCAATGAACTCGCGCGTGTACCGGGTGTGGGCGAGGCGAAAATCATAGGCCCGCTGGATTACGGTATGCGGATCTGGCTCGATCCGGTGAAAATGGCAAATCTGGAGATCTCGGTGCCCGAAGTCCTGGGTGCGATTCAGGAGCAGAATATTCAGGCGGCGGTAGGCCAGCTCGGTTCACCGCCATCGCCCGAGTCCACCCAATTCCAATATGTGCTCACCACCAAAGGTCGCCTGAATTCGGAGGAAGAGTTCGGGGATATCGTGCTGCGCGCCGATGAAAAAGGTGGCGTGGTTCGTGTCAGGGATATTGCGCGGGTGGAACTTGGAGCCCAGGTGTACAAGGGGTACGGCGAATACAACAACGGCCCCGGTGTCCTGCTGGCGATTTACAAATTGTCGGACGCGAACGCGCTGGAAGTCGCCGACAATGTCAAAGCCAAGGTAGAGGAGCTTTCACAGTATTTTCCCGAAGGGGTTGAAGCGGTCATCGGTCACGACACCACCGAGTTTATTGCCGTATCCCTGGAAGAAACCGTGATGACCCTGATCATGACCGTCATCCTGGTCATCATCGTCACCTACCTGTTCCTGGGTAATGTACGCGCGGCACTGGTGCCGACGCTGGCGGTACCGGTGTCGATTATCGGCACCCTGGGCGTCCTGTATGCCATGGGCATGACCATCAATACGGTGACCCTGTTCGGCCTGATCCTCGCCATCGGCGTGGTGGTGGACGACGCCATCATCGTCGTCGAGGATGTCGAGCGCATCATGCACGATGAAGGTCTGGACAAGCGCGCCGCCACGGCGAAAGCCATGAAGGAGGTGTCGGGCCCCATCGTTGCGACCTCGATGGTCCTGCTCGCCGTATTCGGGCCGACGATGTTACTGCCCGGCATGACCGGTCGAATGTTCGGGCAATTCGGCACCACGATCACGGTTTCCGTCCTGATCTCCATGATCAATGCACTGACCCTGAGCCCAGCATTGTGCTCGACCGTGCTGAAGGAGGGTCACCACAAGCCCAATCCGGTGATCCGCGGTTTCAACTGGGGATTTGAAAAGGTCGCCGGCGGTTACCTCAAAATCGTGAACTGGCTCGCCAGCCATATTTTGCTGAGCCTGGTCATCATTGCCGGACTGTTCGCCTGCCTGTTCCTGTTGTTTCAATCTGTTCCCAAGAGCTTTATCCCCGATGAAGACAAGGGGTTCTTCATGGTCGATATCCAGCTGCCGGAAGCCGCGGCACTGGACCGCACAGCGAAAGTCATCGATGAGATCAACGAGGTTTTGATGGAGGACCCTGCGGTCGACAAAGTTCTGTCGGTCAACGGGTTCAGCCTGCTCAACGCCATGCTGCAATCCAACGCTGGCATGGTAATCGCAAAGCTCAAGCCCTGGGATGAACGCAAATCACCCGAGTTATCGCAGCAGGCGCTGCAGAAAAAATACCAGGCACAGTTTGCCCGACTGCCCGAGGCCGAGGTACTGGTATTCGGTGCGCCCGCGATTCCCGGTCTCGGCGCCATGGCCGGGTTTTCCTTTATGCTCGAGGACACTCAGGGTGTCGGCGCCCAGGAACTATTCAAGGTTGTACAGGACTTCTCCGCCGCCGCCACCGAGCAGCCGGAAATCGCCCGAGCGTTCTCTATTTTCAAGGCCGGCTCGCCCCAGATCCGCCTGGACATCGACCGGGTGAAAGCAAAGACGCTGGGGATAAAAATCAGCGATATTTTCCTCACTCTGCAAACGCAACTCGGCGCTATCTATGTCAACGACTTCAATTTGTACAACAAAACCTTCAAGGTCATGGTGCAGGCCGAGTCCAGATTCCGCCAGCAGGAAACAGACCTGACGAAAATCTATATCACCAATAACAAGAGAGAACCGGTGCCGCTGCCAGCGATTCTGAGCACAGAACCGGTGCTCGGTGCGGTGACACTCAAGCGCTACAACACTTATGATGCGGCCAAAATCAGCGGAGGCCCGAATGTCGCGGGGGGCTATAGCTCCGGCGATGCCATGGATGCACTCGAGCGCGTGGCGATAGAAACGCTTCCCGCCGGCTTCAAGTACGACTGGTCCGACTCCAGCTATGAGGAACGAAAATCCGGCAATGCATCCACCATTGCCCTGGCGCTGTCCCTGATATTTACCTTCCTGTTCCTGGCGGCCCTGTATGAATCCTTTTTGACGCCCTTCGCGATTATTCTCTCGGTGCCCATCGCCATCGTCGGCGCCATTGCTGCACTGATCATAACCGGGGAACCGCTCAGCCTGTACGGCCAGATTGGCCTGGTACTGCTGGTCGCCCTGGCCGCGAAGACTGCAATCCTGATCGTGGAATTTGGCAAAACGCAGCGCGAGGTGGAAAGGCTGTCGCTGCACGATTCGACGATTACCGCGGCTAAATTGCGTTTCCGCCCGGTCATCATGACGACTCTGTCGTTTGTGGTGGGCACCATACCCCTGGTGATCGCATCCGGTGCCGGCGCCGCCAGCCGGATATCTCTCGGAACAGCCGTGATGGGGGGAACCATTATGGCGTGTATCGCCGGCACACTGCTGGTACCGATTTTCTTCAAAATCATTCAGGGGCTGCGGGAGAAGGTGCATCGGGGAGAAACAGGATCTCCCGACACACCGTCACCGCAACCCCCTGAGCATGGCCACGGCAAGCCAGCGGAATAGAGAAGTCAAAAGCAGGAAAAGGCCCGGGTAAAGAAACTCAGTACTTCATCCCCAGCTTGCGGTACAGGAAGCCGATCACCCAGGCCGGGCCGATCAGCAGGAATTGCAGGTCTTTGAAAAAGGACGGCTTTTTGCCCTCGACGTGGTGGCCGATAAACTGGAAGATCCAGGCCACCACAAATACCCCCACGGACCACCACAGCACACTCTGCCCGGCAGCCTGCAGCGCACTGCAGGCCCACAGGCACAGGGCAGACAATGCGGCCATACCCAGTGCCAGCGGCAGCGACAGCACCACATAGAAAAGAAGTGTGGGGATCAGAGCCACCACCGCCCAGTTCAGCCAGCTGACCTCGGCCATCCACTGGGGCTGGGGAATCGACCACAGAAGCCCCACCACCGTGGCATAGATAACGGGAACGGCCACCCAGTGGATGGCCTTGTTGGTGGCATTCTGGTGGCTTTCACCGTATTCACTGAACCACTGCTCTGCTGTGCGCATGGAATCATCCTCATCTATCGTTTTTATTCTCGCGATGGGGATAGTAGCGCAACAGTTCGCCAGAACTAACCAGTCATAACAACAAAGTTATCGTCGCACGCAGGCGTCCAGCTGCAACTTGTAGAGCTCGGCCATGCCCTCGTCGATGCAACAGAAAATGATGTGGTGGGGGCCGCCCTCGCGCTCCAGATGTTGCTGTACCTGCTCAACAGCAATTTCCACAGCCAGCTCGGGGGGATAATCGTAGACCCCGCAACTGATGGCGGGGAACGCAATGGAATGGTGATTTTCTCGCCGGGCCTGGGCCAGGCAATGGCGGTAACAACTGGCAAGCAATTCCGGCTCGCCGAGGTTACCGCCGCGCCAGACCGGGCCGACGGTGTGGTAGATACGCTTGACGGGCAGGCGGAAACCGGGAGTAGCGCGCAATTCGCCCACTGGGCAGCCACCGATATGGCGACAGGTGTCCAGAAGTTCCGGGCCTGCCGCCCGATGTATGGCGCCATCCACACCACCGCCGCCGAGGAGCCTCTGGTTGGCTGCATTGACGATCACATCAACATGCAACCGAGTGATATCACCGAGGTGTACTTCGATCACTCCACTTACTCCAACCGCGGGCACCACCGTTCACACGCGTAGAAATACGCGACGCGCAGTGAGTAATTTAATGCTTTTGCCCCAGTAGTTGACGATGGCGCGTTGATATTTCTTCGGGGCAATGCGTCACTGCACTTACTAAAACAATAGCAGTTGCAGAGAGCAAGAAGCCCGGCAGCAGCTCGTAGAGGTCAAAGATTCCGCCGGACAGCTGCTTCCAGATCACCACCGTGAGACCGCCCACCACAACACCGGCAATGGCAGCGGCACCGGTCATACGCGACCAGTACAGGCTGATCAGGATGGCGGGGCCAAAGGCCGCGCCCAACCCCGCCCAGGCGTAGGCAACCACATCCAGCACCTTGGACTCAGGATCCATTGCCACCCCCACCGCAATCAGAGAGAGTGCCACCACCGCCCAGCGCCCCACCCGCACCATACTCTCGGAGGAGGTCGCGCGGCCGATCCACACGTGGTAGATATCCTCCGCGAGGGCCGCGGAGGAAACCAGCAACTGGGAATCCGCGGTACTCATGATCGCTGACAGGATGGCCGCCAGCAGGATACCCGCCACCAGCGGGTGGAACAGCGCTTCCACCAGCGCCATGAAAATCCGCTCGCCGTCCGGCAGCGTCTGGGTCAATTCCAGGTGCCCGAACAGGCCGACACACATAGCGCCGAGGAAACCCGCCAGCGACCAGACTGCCGCGACCGTAGCGGCTGCCGGCACATCATCCGGATGCCGCAGCGCCTTGAAGCGCGCCAGAATGTGCGGTTGTCCGAAGTAGCCGAGCCCCCACGCCAGCGAACTGAGAATCGCGGCAACCGACAGCGCGGTACCGGTATTGTCCGTCATCCAGTGCATCAGCTCCGGATGCTGCTGTTCCATCATCGCCCAGGCATTGCCCAGCCCGCCCTCATCGGCAATCACCATCACCGGCACGATGACCAGAGCCAGGCTCATCAACAGCCCCTGAAACACATCGGTCCAGGAAACCGCGAGGAAACCACCAAACAGGGTATAGGAAATCACTGCCGCAGCACCGATCACCACCGCCCACTGATAATCCCAACCGAAAACTGTTTCAAACAGTTTGCCACCGGCAATCAATCCGGAAGCCACATAAAAAAGGAAAAACAGCAAAATAAAAATTGCACAGATCGTGCGCAGGTACGGATGGCCGAGATTAAAGCGGCGGTGCAGGTACGCGGGCACCGTCAGCGCATCGTCCAGGGCGTAGGTATAGATCCGCAGGCGTCGCGCCATGGTAATCCAACTCAGCAGAATACCGCTGAACAGGCCGATGGCAATCCAGCCGGATGACAGGCCGGTGGCATAGGCGGCACCGGGCAACCCCAGGAGTAACCAGCCACTCATATCCGAGGCGCCGGCACTGAGTGCCGCCACCGCCGGCGGCAGCGAGCGGCCACCGAGAAAATAATCGCTGGCATTCTTGGTGCGCTGATAGGCGTAGACGCCGATAGCCAGGATCAATGCCAGATAAGCAATAAAAGTGAGGGCAACAAGCCACTGTCCGGACATAAGGGATTCCCCGTCAGAATTGGCAGATCAGGCCTTCTTTGGCGAAAGATTAGGCTGAATCCGTCGTTTTTAGTCTTTATTGCGCGTAAATCTACCGATTCGCTGGCGTTTGCTCAATCGGCAAACTAAACCAAGGGTGTACGTTGCGCTACAGCATACATGGGAAACGCCAGGGACCGGCATTTTCTGACCAAGCAGTAAGGGAATCACAAAACACTATGAGCATCTGTCTAGACGAACTGCGCACGCTGGTGGTTCGTCCCACATTGAAACAGCTGCGCGCCTGGTCGCCGGGGATGGAAGCCCTGTTACTCGGCACCGCGGCACAGGAATCCGAGCTGGGATTTCACCTCAAACTCGGTCGCCGGCACGGTATGGGCATCTTCCAGATACAGCCCACAACCCACCGGCAGATCTGGGACGAGTACCTGATCAACTTCCCCGCCCTGGCCTCAAAAGTGCGCGGCCTCGCCAGCCAGCGCGACTTCCTGCAACACCCCCACGCCGAACTCGCCACCAACCTGCGCTACGCCACCGCCATCGCCTGGCTGGTCTACCGCGCCGCCGGCGTGGACAAAGTGGAAAGCGAAGACCTTCCGAAAATGGCAAAACTGTGGAAAAAACATTTCCACCACGGCCCCAGCGCCAGCCTGCGGGATTTTGTCGACAGCTACTGCCGGTTGATCAAACCGGTAAAGAAACTGCCGCACCTGAATGAAGACGCCGGAAACAAAACAGCCGCGGGGGAAACCGCGGCTGTGGACGTCGATCACCCGATCGAAGAACCGGTGAGAGAGCCGGTCAAAGATTCCGCGCCTCAATATACAGGGGCTGCGCAGCCTCAGCCGCTGCCGGCTCGCCGTCCTGCTCCCGGGCGTCCTCGGGAATCCAGGAATCCACCGACTGCTCAATCGAGCGCGCATCCACCGCGGGCGCGGGCTTAGAACGGTCCAGCTCCAGACTCTCGAAATCGTACAGATCCCGGTCCGCCAGTTGTGACGGCGACACCCGCGTCAGCGCCGCAAAAATATTATCGCTGCGCCCCGGAAACTTCTTCTCCCAATCATTCAGCATGCCCTTGATCGCCTGCCGCTGCAGATTCTCCTGGCTGCCGCACAGATTGCAGGGAATGATCGGGAACTGCTTGTAATCCGCAAACGCAATCAGATCCGACTCGCGGCAATAAGCCAGCGGGCGAATCACAATATTGCGCCCATCGTCCGCGCGCAGCTTCGGCGGCATCGCCTTCAGGCGACCACCGTAAAACATATTCAGAAACAGCGTTTCAACGATATCGTCCTTGTGATGCCCCAGCGCCACCTTGGTCGCACCGATCTCCTCCGCAAAACCGTACAGCGTACCGCGACGCAAACGGGAGCAGAGACCGCAGGTCGTCTTCCCCTCCGGCACCACCTCTTTCACCACACTGTAGGTATCCTTGTTCACAATGTGATAGGGCACCCCGATGGACTGCAGATACTCCGGCAGAATGTGCTCCGGAAAACCCGGCTGCTTCTGATCCATATTCACCGCCACCAGCTCAAAGTGCACCGGCGCGGTCTTCTGCAGGTTCATCAGGATTTCCAGCATCGCATAGGAATCCTTACCCCCGGACAGGCACACCATCACCTTGTCGCCCTCTTCAATCATATTGAAGTCGGCGATCGCCTTGCCCACATTGCGACGCAGGCGCTTTTGCAGCTTATTAAATTCCAGCCGCTCGCGGCGGTTTTCCAGATCAGACATGGGTAAATCTCGAAAAAAATCAGGGCGCGATTGTACGCTTTCCGATCAAGAAGTGCACAGGCTATTGGACTGTATATCCTCATTGCCTTTCAGTATCGACTCCAGGCAGGGCCACACGTGCTCCAGCAGCGCCGGCTGCGCCTTGGCGGTAGGGTGAATCCCGTCCTGCTGCATCGCCCCCTCCACCAGCGCCACCGGCTCGAGAAAAAACCGCACCAGCGGCACCTGCTCCGCCTCCGCCACCGTCGGATACACCGCCGCAAACGCCCGAGTGTACGCCTTGCCGTAATTGGGCGGCATCTGCATCCCCAACAACAGCACCTCCACCCCCTGCTCCTGCGCCAGCTGGATCATCCGCTGCAGATTGCCCTGCAAAGCCCGCGGCGGGTAACCGCGCAGCCCATCATTGCCCCCGAGCTCCACCACCAGCCACTTCGGACTGTGCTCACTCAGCAGGCGCGGCAAGCGCGCCAGGCCGCCGGAAGACGTCTCCCCGCTCACACTCGCATTCACCACCTCAACATCCAGCCCCTGCTCCGCCAGGCGATTGCGCAACAGCTGCACCCAGCCCGCCTGCTCGTCGATACCGTAGGCCGCACTGATACTGTCCCCCAGCACCACCAGCGTCCCCTTGCCCGCTTTTGCGGCCCCGACAGCACCACCGTCATCCGCAAACGTACCCGCCCCGTACAAACCCGAGACCAGGACCGCCACCAGCGCGACGAACCGCGACGGGCGCAAGACGAAAACACCCCGGATAAGCCGGAAAAAAACTGCCGCCATGTCATACTCTCCAGTCAGATACAGATGATCATTTTGCAGGAATTACAGGGACTTGCCATGCCGACCATGCTCAAAGCCGAAAACCTTTACCACCGGGTAGCCACCAGCGAAGGCCCGCTGACCCTGCTGAACGACATCTCCCTGCAACTGCCGCAGGGCCAGAGCCTCGCCATAACCGGCGCCTCCGGCTCCGGCAAATCCACCCTGCTCGGCCTCCTCGCCGGCTTGGACCGCCCCAGCGAAGGAAAGATCTGGCTCGCCGGTGAAGAGATCACCGCCATGGATGAGGAACAGCGCGCGGCCCTGCGGGCGCGCTGCGTCGGTTTCGTTTTCCAGACCTTCCAGCTGCTGCCCGGGCTCACCGCCCGGGAAAACGTCATGCTGCCCAGCGAACTGCGCGGCGAACGCAGTGCCGGCAAGCGCGCGGAGGAATTTCTCGAGCGCGTCGGCCTCGGCCACCGACTGCACCACTACCCGCGCCAGCTCTCCGGCGGCGAACAGCAGCGTGTCGCCATCGCCCGCGCCTTCTGCAGCATCGCCGCCGGCGCCGGAAGCGATGGCGGATCCCAGAGCGGTATCCTGTTCGCCGACGAACCCACCGGCAGCCTCGATGCGCACAACGGCGAAAAAGTGATCGACCTGTTGTTCAACCTCAACCAGGAAACCAACACCACCCTGGTGCTGGTCACCCACGAACACCGACTGGCCGAGCGCTGTGGCGTCCACCTGCGCATGACCGCGGGCGAAATTACCTCGCAGGAACTGCCGGGCAACCTGTCGGAGGTGTCCGCCTGATGCTGCCACTCAGACTTCTCTCCCGCGACTGGCGCGGCGGCGAGCTGGCGCTGATCGCCACCGCCCTGATTCTGGCGGTGAGCTGCGTCACCGCCATCGCGCACTTCAGCGACCGCCTCAGTCGCGCCATGCACATCCAGTCCCAGAGTTTCCTCGCCGCGGAACGCGTGGTGCAAAGCAGCCAGCCGGTGCCGCAGGAATGGCTCGACAAGGCCCGCGAGCTCGGCCTGGAACAGGGACAAACCGTCGCCTTTGCCTCCATGCTCTCCGCCGGCGACCAGTTCCAGTTCGCCTCGGTGAAGGCGGTCAGCGGCAACTATCCCCTGGTGGGCCACCTGGAAATCAAGGACACCGCGGAATCCGAAGAGCGCATCGTGCAACGGGGCCCCGAGCCAGGCCAGGTGTGGCTGGAGGCCCGCCTGCTGCCGCTGCTGGAACTGGATATCGGCGACGCCCTGCAACTGGGCGACGGCACCTTTAGCGTGACCGGTATCCTCGACTACGAACCTGATCGCGGCGGCAACCTGTTCTCCATGGGCGCACGCCTGATGATGAATGCCGGCGATCTCGCCGCCACCAACATCCTGCAGCCCGGCAGCCGGGTGACCTATCGCTACCTGTTCGCCGGCGACGACGGCACCCTCGACGACTACTTCAAGTGGCTCAAACCCCGGCTGACCGATCACCAGCGGGTCATCGACCTCAGAGAGGGCCAACCGCGGGTCGCCGCCACCCTCGACCGCGCCGAGCGCTTTCTGTCCCTCGCCGGCAGTCTCGCCGTACTGCTGGCCAGTGTCGCCGTCGGCCTCGCCGCGCGCCGCTACGGCCTGCGCCACGCCAACTATGTGGCAGTCATGAAAAGCCTCGGCGCCGGCAAAGGCAAAATTCTCAGCATCTACATCGGCCAGATGGCGGCACTGACCCTGATCGCTACCGCCATCGGCCTCGCCATCGGCTCCTTTGTGCAGGCCCAGGCGGTCAACCTGTTGCAGGACTTCTTCCCGGTAACCCCGCCCCCTAGCGGCTTCAAACCGCTGCTGGTGGGCATCGCCACCGGCCTCGCCTGCGTCGTCGGCTTTGCCCTGCCGCCCCTTTTCCGCCTCGCCCAGACCGACCCCATGCAGACCCTGCGCCAGGACTGGAGCAACCCGGACAAGCGCGAGTGGCTGGGGCTGATTCCCGGTCCCCTGTGCATGTTGGCGCTGATCTGGTGGCTGTCCGGCAGCCTCGCCATCACCGCCGCCCTGCTCGTCGGCCTCGGCCTGCTGGTGGCCGGCAGCGCAGTCGTCAATCGACTGCTGGTACGCGGCCGCCTCGCCGCCCTCGGCGGCAGTTGGCGCATTGCCCTCGGCAGCCTGCAGCGCCGCGCCGGTTTCAACACCCTGCTAATCGCCGCCTTCGGCACCGGTCTGCTGGCCATGCTCGCCATGTTCTACGCGCGCACCGCGCTGATCGACGAATGGAAAATGCAGCTGCCGGAAAACGCTCCCAACCACTTCCTGGTCAATATCGCCCCCTACGAACTGGACAACGTCAAGCAAACCCTGGCGGACCAGAAACTGGAGGGCACCGAGTTCTATCCCATGGTGCGCGGCCGCCTGACCGCAGTGAACGGCACCCCGGTAAGCGAGCGCCCGCAGAAAGCCGGCGCCATCCGCCGCGAACTCAACCTCAGCTGGACCGACACCCTGCCCGCCGACAACAAGATCGTCGCCGGCAAATGGTGGAGTGAAGACCTCAGCGAAGGGGTATCGGTAGAAAAAGAAGTGGCCGAGCGACTGGACCTGAAACTCGGCGACCAGCTGCGCTTCTCCATCGGCGGCCTCGACACCGAAGCCACCATCACCAGCCTGCGCACCCTCAACTGGAACAGCATGCGCCCCAACTTCTTCATGCTGTTCGCCCCCGGCAGCCTGGAAAACTTCCCGGCCACCTACATCCAGAGCTTCTACCTGCCGCCGGAAGACAAACTGTTCATCAACACCCTGGTAAAACAATTTCCCAGCGTCAGCATCATCGAACTGGACAAAATCCTCGAACGCATCCGCGAAACCATCGGCCAGGTCGCCATCGCCATCGAATCAGTCCTCGGCCTCATGCTCGTCGCCGGCGTCCTGGTGCTGATCGCCGGCGTGCGCGCCAGTATCGCCGAGCGTTTGCAAGAAGCCGCCGTAATCCGCACACTTGGCGGCCGCCGGCAACTGCTGATCCGCAGCCTGATGATCGAATTCGGCCTGCTCGGCATCGCCGCCGGCCTGCTGGCCGCCGCCGGTACCGAGGCCACGCTGGCAGTACTGTCACAGCGGGTGTTTGAACTGCCGTTCAACTTCCACCCGGGACTGTGGCTGCTCGGGCCGCTGGTCGGGGCGTTGCTGGTAGGTACTGCGGGTACACTGGCGTGCCGCAGTGCCGTTAGTCAGCCACCGTTGAAGGTATTGCGCGAGCTGGCCTGACTCCACTTCGTAGCGCTGGATTCCGGCCTGCGCCGGAATGGCGAGAATCAGACTGCTTACGAAGTAAATTTCTCAAATGCGAAGGCCGGGTACCGGGGATGCATTTTCAGAAGCGTCGACGACAGGGATGTCGTCGACGCAGCGTACAGGGACGTATTCACAGCGGTTCTGAAAATGCATACCCGGTGCCCGGTCGCCACCCCACCCGCTTAAGAAGATTTCCCACTGAGTCATGATGGATCTAGAGTTCGACAAAAATCATATCTGGCACCCCTACTCCTCCCTGATCAATCCCCCTCCGGTCTATCCGATTGCACGCGCAGAAGGCGTTAGGATTTATCTGGAAGACGGCCGCGGACTGATCGACGGCATGAGTTCCTGGTGGAGCACCCTGCACGGCTACAAGGTTCCCGAACTAAACGCCGCCATGCAGGCACAGATGGGAAAAATGAGCCACGTCATGTTCGGCGGTCTCACCCATGAACCCGCCATCGAACTGTGCAAGAAACTCGTCGCCCTCACCCCGACACCACTGCAGAAAGTCTTCCTCGCCGACTCCGGCTCCGTATCCGTCGAAGTCGCGATAAAAATGGCCCTGCAATACTGGCAATCCCAGGGCAAGGCCGGGAAAAACCGCCTGCTCGCCCTGCGCAACGGCTACCACGGCGACACCTTCGGTGCCATGGCCACCTGCGACCCGGTCACCGGCATGCACCACCTGTTCGCCAGCCAGCTCACCCAGCACCTGTTCGCACCGGCCCCCAGACCTAAATTCGACGAACCCTGCAGCGACGAAGACATCGCCGAACTGCAACAGATCATCGAACAAAACCACCAGAAACTCGCCGCCGTCATCCTCGAACCCATCGTCCAGGGCGCCGGCGGCATGCGCTTCTATTCCCCGGAGTATCTGCGCAAAGTGCGCGAGCTTTGCGACCGGTACGACCTGTTGCTGATCGCCGACGAAATCGCCACCGGCTTCGGCCGCAGCGGAAAAATGTTCGCCTGCGAGCACGCCGGTATATCTCCCGACATCCTCACCCTCGGCAAAGCCCTCACCGGCGGCACCATGACCCTGGCCGCCACCCTGTGCACCGACAGGGTCGCCAACGGCATCTGCAGTGGTGAGGCCGGCGTGTTCATGCACGGGCCAACATTCATGGGCAACCCCATGGCCTGCGCCGTGGCCAATGCCAGTATCGAATTGCTGATTGCCCGCGACTGGCACACCCAGGTGGGCAGCATACAGTCACAGATGGAACGGGAACTGGCACCACTGAAGGACGCCAGCGGCGTGGCCGACGTGCGGGTACTCGGCGCCATCGGCGTGGTGGAAATGAAACAACCGGTCGATAACCGGACATTGCAGGAGAGCCTGATCGAGCGCGGTGTCTGGCTGCGGCCATTTGGCAAACTGGTGTACGCCATGCCGCCGTATATTATTTCAAACGAAGACCTGAGCTGTTTAACCGGGGCCATGGTCGAGACGCTTTCCGCACTCTGAGTCCCCATACTGAAACCCCGGCAGCCATCCCGCTACCGGGGCATCTTTATATTCATCGACGAGAAGTATATTCATCGATGCGAAGTCGCCCGCTTCAGAACTTCATCACCCTGCCATCCGCCGGAACCAGAACCCGCTTTTGCAGAGACTTTTCCGCCACGAATTTTCTGAGCTCCTTCCGGCTGAGCGCCGCATGGTTCACCGTATCCATATGAACGGCGACAACGGTGGCCTGTGGTGCATGTTCAAGTGCCCGCAGCGTGTCCTGCTTACCCATGATGATCGAGTCTTCAAAGCCATTCACGCGGGCATCCCCGGTATTCAGCACCACCACGTCCGGGCGATACCGGGAAAACGCATCCTGCACCTCGTCGCGCCAGATAGTGTCTCCCACAAAATATACCGTCTTGTAATTTTTCGCCCGCAACACAAACCCCATGGCCTCACCAAGTACTTTGGCGAGCGGCGCTACCGCATACATGGCATCGGTTCCGTGCTGACCGCCGGTCTTGCTCAGGGTAATGCCATTGAACTCGGAGTTCTCCCCCAGCACGCGGACATCCTTAAAGCCCTGGGAGCGAACCAGCGCAGCATCCGCCGCATTCTGGACAAACAGCGGGATCGCTTTCGGCAGCTTCGCCTGTGCGACGTCGTCCCAGTGATCCAGATGGGTATGGGTAACGATTACAGCATCCACATGCGCCATTACTTCACTTGCCGGCATAGGCAAGTCGATCAACGGATTGCGTAGCTCACTGCGATAGGTTCCCTCAAACCCCGGATACGCCCCTTTTCCGGCCAGCATCGGATCAACCAGGAACGTCGTATCCCCGTAGGTGACTTTGGCAGTGGCATTGCGGATATGTTGAATCTGTACTCGCGCGACTTCCGCATCTGTAACGGTCGCGGGTTCGGCCCGGACCGGCGCAACGCCCACGATGGTTGATACGGCCAGGCTAAACAGGCCAGCGATAACATTGATCTTCATAACGTGACTCCATAGTTCAAACGAGATCAACGCCATTATTGATCAAGTCCTTCCGCCAGAATGCTGACCTAAATGCCATATATCGAAAAGATTGGGCCAACCTGTTACACTGCCCGCGCCCGCAGAGAGGAGCATCAGCATGTCCATTCCCACCGTAGCGCTTGTTCTCTACCCGCATTTCAGCCTCTTCCACGTATCGATTCCCCATGTGGTATTCACCGCGACGCCACATGATCAGCAGATCTTCGATCTGAAAGTGGTCTCCACTGATGGCCAGGAACAACAGGCAGACAAATCGCTGACCATGCAGCCAGATGGTGGTCTGGAGATTCTGGACACGGCGGATATTGTGGTAGTGCCCGGATGGCACGATTTGGCTGAACCGCCGGCGCCAGCGCTGGCAGCTGCGTTACGCCAAGCACACGCGCGAGGCGCAACCGTGGTGGGGCTCTGTTATGGCGCCTATGCCCTGGCTTACGCGGGCTTGCTGGATGGAAAAGAAGCGGCGACGCACTGGATGGCGGAACAGGATTTCTGTCAGCGTTTCCCGGCGGTAAAACTCAATACCAATGCCCTGTATGTCGACAAAGACCGGGTCATCACCTCGGCGGGTACCGGCGCCGGGCTCGACTGCTGCCTGCATATCGTGCGCGCACACTACGGAACCCGAATAGCCAATAGCGTCGCGCGCATCCTGATCATCCCGCCGCACCGGGAGGGAGGCCAGGCGCAGTTTATCGAACAGCCAATCGCCAGTTCTACGCAGGACGCCGAGATCAATCGTTTGCTTGACCACTTGCGTGCAAATTTGGCGCAACCGCATCAAATCAATGACTTGGCCGCACGCTCTCATATGAGCCGCCGCACCTTCACACGGCACTTTCACAAAGCGACCGGCATGGCGTTCGGAAAATGGCTGGTGAATGAACGGCTGCAGCGCAGTCTTGAACTGCTGGAAACCACTCCCCTTTCCGTAGAGCAAATTGCCGAAGCAGTGGGGTTCCAGACAGCCACATCATTCAGACAGCACTTTCGCCAGCGCTTTCAGGTTAGCCCGAGCGTCTGGCGAAAGACTTTTAGTGAATTTGGCGATGACAAACTGGCGCAGCCATAGCAGAGAAAGACAGCTCAGCCCGCGGGCTGGATAAAGCGGAAGTCCTTCACATCGATAAAGTTTTCCGCGTTCACCAGCGCCGCATCGTCGGTGCGCACAAACAATCCGACCTTGGCGCCCACCCAGCGTCCGCGACGGGACTGGAACAGCTCACCGAGGGCGCGGAAACGGCCATTTTCCTTCTGGTAGCTGAGCACCGTCTGCCCGCCCTGGCCTACGGTCATACGCAAGGTCAGTTCGCCGGCCTTGACCCGGGTGTGGGGTTCGAAGTGCTCGGTACAGTCCTTGCGCACATCGCGACAGCTTACCTCGCCGATCTCCACCTCGCCGGTGCCGGGCAGGTTGCGGAAACCGATCCAGGCGTAGTCTTCGCCGAACATCAGCAGGCCGCCCTCTGCTTGCCCCAGGGTTTCCGGGATTTCCAGGGTGGTCTGCACGATAAATTCCGGCGCCGGCAGTTTCTGCAACAACAGTGAGGGCTGCATCCACAGGTTGTCACCATCCGGGTCGATATTCTGCTGCGCGAACAGGCGCAGATAGCCCTCGCGCGCGTCCAGGCTGTACCAGTCTTCGTCGTAATTGGCATTCCACTGCCACTGCAGTGCCAGCTCGTCAGCGGAAAAATCGTCGGCGAACGGCAGGGTTTTCACCGGGCTCGGCTTGCTCACCTCGGGTTTGCGGTAGCGGGTCACCGGGTTGCCCACACCATCACCATCCTTGTCCACGCCGATCACCGGCCAGCCGTCTTTCCACGCCATTGGCTGCAGATGCACGATACGGCCGTAGGGTCCGCGCGCCTGGAAGTGGATGAACCAGTCTTCCCCGGCAGGCGTGTGCACCCAGGCACCCTGGTGCGGACCGTTAGTGATACTGTCTCCCTGCTCCATCACGATGCGGTCTTCATAGGGGCCGTAAATGTTCTTGGAGCGGAACACAGACTGCCAGCCCACGGGCACGCCGCCGGCCGGGGCGAACACGTAATAATATTCGCCGCGCTTGTAAAACTTGGGCCCTTCCAGGGTACGGTAACCCTCCAGCTCGTGGCCGTTGATGATGACTTCGCCCTCGGCCGCCACTTCGGTGCCATCGGCGGACATCTTGTGCAGCGTCAGGATATTGTTTTTGCCCGAACGACTTTTTGCCCAGCCGTGCAGGAGATAGGCCTGGCCGTCATCGTCCCACATCGGGGTGGGGTCGATGATGCCCTTGCCCGGCAGAATCAGTTTCGGCTCGCTCCACCCCTGCTTGGGGTCGGCGGTGTTGGTCATGTAGATGCCGTGATCCGGGTCCGGGAAAAAGATCCAGATCTTGTCGTCGTGATAGCGGATATTCGGTGCCCAGATGCCGTTGCCATGCTGGGGCTTGGCAAACCTGTCCGCGGGGACATTCTTGTCCACCACATAGTCAATCAGTTCCCAGTTCACCAGGTCGGTGGAGTGCAGCAGCGGCAGGCCCGGGGAGGCGTTGAAGCTGGACGCGGTCATGTAGAAATCATCGCCCACCGCGACCACATCCGGGTCGGAATAATCCGCGTAGAGGATCGGGTTCTGATACAGGCCGTTGCCGAGGTCCGCCTGCCACAATGCCGTGGCAGCCTGCGCTTGCGGTACCTCCGCCACATCGGCTTCACTCTGTGCCACCGGTTTTTCACAGCCCGAGAGCAGTGTTGCCAGGGCGCAGGCCACCAGACCGAGAGGTTTTTCGGGTAGTTTCATCATCCGTTTCACTCCAGTTTTTATGCTTTTATGCGTACTTATTTTTCCAGCTCGAGGCTCGCCAGGATAAATGGCCCCACCCCCTTGGGATCATTGTCGCGCACCGGCTCACTGATGTAATACTCGTAGGAACCGTCGCGGTATGGGTCACCGCCAAGGCCGGCCACCGCGCAGTTCTTTTCCAGGTGCACGGAGCGATCATCGGCGTCCACACGAATCAGGTTTTCCAGCAGGCCGTTATAGCTCTGTTCCGCAAGGTCCCGGTAGCGGTCTGGCAGGTAGCCGCGATTGGCTCCCCGGGCCATGGCGTATACAAACATCACGCTGCCGGTAGCCTCGAGATAATTCCCTGTGCGGCCGCCCTGGTCCGTCACCTGGTACCAGAGCCCGGTTTTGTCATCGCGGAATTTGAGCGTCGCGTCCAGCACCTGCTGCAGATAACCCGCCAGCACCTGACGGCCGCTGTGGTCTTGCGGGAAGTACTCGATGGCATCCACCAGCGCCATCACATACCAGCCGATGGAGCGGGACCAGAAATTGGGGGAAACCCCGGTTTCCGGATCCGCCCATTTCTGCTCGCGGCTCTCGTCCCAGGCGTGATACGGCAGTCCGGTCTGCGGGTCGATATGGTGCTGCATCACCAGGTCGAACTGGCGCTGCACATCGTCGAACGCAGATGCATCCGCGCCAGTCGCATTCAGGTACTGGGCGTAGAAAGGCGCGCCCATATACAGGCCGTCCAGCCACATCTGGTGCGGGTAGCGCCGCTTGTGCCAGAAGCCCCCGTCACTGGTGCGGGGCTGGCCTTCCAGCTGGGTTTTCAGGGTCTGCAGCGCCTTGTGGTAACGGGGCCTGGGGCTGTACTGCTGCAGGAACAGCAGCATCCGCCCCGGAGTCAGGTGGTCGATGTTGTAATTGCCGAGCTTGTAGGTGGCGATATTGCCCTCGGCATCGATCAGGGTGTCGGCGTAGTCGCGGATATAATCCGCGTAGCGCCGGTCACCGGTTTTCTCGTAGAGGCGCTGATAGGCAGTCATCATCAGGCCGTGGGTGTAGTTCCACTTGGGAGTCTTGCGGAAGTCGATCTGCCAGGGCTCCGGATTGCGCTGCATGTCCGAGTGCGCCATGCGCAGCGCCCAGCTCTCAGGCTCCGCAGGCGCTTCACTTACCTGCGCCTTGGCTGCAGCCGTTGCCGCTGATGCGGCAAACAGACTCGCAAACAGCGCCACCAGGCCGGCGGCAAGCCTATAAATGAAAACGTTTACATTCATCATCGTACCCATCCGCCATTATCATTTTCTGCGGTTCAGTTTGGGGAGCAGCGGCCGACCGATCACATCCGTGGCCGTGAGGCCCTTCTCACAGCTGTCAGGCCGAAAAGGGCAATTGGCCGGCCATGATAACGTTGGTCTTACCAAAATCTCAACAGGCAAAATTGTGCGCCATACCAATAGGAACAACGCTCGCCGGAGTGGAGCTGGAAAAGGGGAGCCGCCGGGATAAACCCCGGCGGTGTAGGGGAAAAATCAGTACTTAACGCTGCAACCATAGGCGCGGGAGGAAGCGGTGCCCACTGCCTTGCCCGCCAGCGACGCATCCAGGGCGGCGGCGACAAAGTTGTTGGAATCCGGAATCACCGCCGGATTGGCGGAATCGTTGTCATCGATGGCGCCGGCATAGACCACCACCCCTTCCGGGTTGATGATGAACATATGCGGCGTGGTCTTGGCGCCGTACGCGCGCCCCATGCTGCCGTCCGCATCCAGCAGGAAAGGCGCGCTGGCATTGAGGTTGTGACTCTCCGCCACGTCCAGCGCCTGTGCCGGCTCCAGGTAACCCTGCTTGCCCTTGGCGGAAGAAATCACCGTCAGCCAGTTGATGTCTTTGTCGGTGTACTTTTTCTGCAGCGCCTGCATATTGCCGCTGCCGTAGTGTTTGCGCACATAGGGGCAATCCTTGTTGAACCACTCCAGCACCAGCCACTGTCCCGCATAATCTTCCAGGCTGCGTGTTTCGCCGGCGGCATCCACTTCAGTGAACGCCGGCGCCTTTTCCCCTGGCACCGCTACCGCCAGCGCCCACATCGGCAGCGCTAACAGCACCGAGCCGCCAAGCCATTTTCGGATCGAACGTTTACCACTCTTACCTTGTGTCATCACGATTGCACATCCTCTCTGGTTGAAGAATTTCACTTACCGGCCGCAAACAACGCTTCGATCATGTCCGCCTGCAATATCTGCGGCAACAGTACTGGTGTGCGCTCCCCCGGTGCGTACCATGCGTAAACCGGTACCGAGTTGCGCCCCAGTTCTGCCAGTGCGCGGGTAATTTCCGGGTCCTGATCGGTCCAGTCCGCCCGCACCAGATACACATCGTGCGCGCGGAACAGGGCCTCGACGCCCTCGGATTCCAGCACCAGTTTCTTGTTCACCTGACAGGTGATACACCAGGCGGCGGTATAATCGATAAACACCCCCTGCCCCCGCGCCAGTGCCTGGCCGATGGCGTTGCGGTCGTAGGGCCGCCAGCCCGCTGCGGACTGCGCCGCCGCACCCTGCGCGCCTTGGCCGCTGCCGCTGCCGCTGCCGCTGGCCTGCAGCCTGTGCGCCGCACCGAAACTGGCAACCAGTGCCGCCAGCACCAGCCCCCAGGCGATCCAGCGGCTGCCGCGGAACCCGTGGCGCCCGAGCCAGAATGCAAACACCACCGCCAGCATCAGCAGTGTGCCGATCAGCCAGCCACTCTCGCCCACAAGGCGCCCCAGCACCCACAGCAACCAGATCACCGTGGCGTACAGCGGGAACGCGAGCAACTGCCGCAGCGTTTCCATCCACTGCCCCGGCGCCGGCAGGCGGTTGAGCAGCGCCGGGAAAGCGCACAGCAATACAAACGGCAGTGCCAGACCCACCCCGAGACCGAGGAAGATCGCCATGGCGCCGTAGGCCGGCAGCAGCGTTGCCGCACCGAGGGCCGCGCCCATAAACGGACCGGTACAGGGGGCGGCGACAAACACCGCCAGCACCCCGGTGGCAAAGGCGCCGCCGCGGCTGCGGCCGGCGAGATTCATCAGGTGGTGGCCAAATTCGTACAGGCCGCTGAAAGACAGCGCCATTACCCAGAACAGCAGGATCAGCCCCAGCACCACCGGTGCCGACTGCAACTGGAACCCCCAGCCAATGGCGGCGCCACCGGCGCGCAATATCAACAACAGTGCGCCCAGCGCGGCAAAGGTTACCAGTACGCCGGCGGCGTAGCGCAGGCCTTCGTGCAGGCGACCGGAGGCCTCTCCCTGCGGTCCTATCAGCCCCAGCAGTTTGATCGACAATACCGGGAACACACAGGGCATCAGGTTGAGGATGGCACCGCCGGCAATGGCGGCAAGCAGCAATAGCCACAGGGGCTGGCCGCTGCCGCTGGCAAGCGGTTCGCTCGCGGCTGCAGCCTGTATCTCCAGCTCGTCCAGTTGCCACGCGCTGCTGCCATCGCTGATCACAAACCCGGTGGAGGGTGGCACTACCGCACCGGGAACCCGCTGGAAGGTGTAGCGAACAACATCTCCTGTTTTCTCAACCTGCGGCGCCTTGGCGGTCAGAAACCCACCGTCGAGGGGAAACACTTCAGGGGGTGAAAACTCCGCCTCTGCGTCGCCGGTGTCGATTACCAGCTGCAGCGAATCCCCCTCTGGCGCGGCACTGACACCCGCCACACGCCAGGACATGGAAGAGCTGTCTTGCACTGCCAGCGGTTGCGGCACCCGCGCGGCAAACCGGTCCCGCAGGGCCCGCTCCCCGGGCGACCATTGCACCGCATCGGCCACCGGGCGCGACAGGCTCATACTGCCGTAGCCGGGGATACAATCCACCTTGCACACCAGCCACTCCAGGTTCACCACGATTTCCATGCGCGACGCGTCGGGAGTTACCGGGAACAGGTAAACCACGTTGCCTTCGTACCCCAGGTTGGTGAGGTGTTCGATGGGCAGGCGCACCGGAAGTGGCCACTGGATATCTCCCACCTCGCCACTGGCGGCGACAAAATCGAATCGGGGGGCGGCGCCGGAATCGCCTGCATTGCGCCAGTAAACATGCCAACCGGGATCCACTTCAAAGTAAAAACCGATGGTTTCCCGCCCCGACTCAAACTGTTCCGGCGCCAGCCAGCGCACCTGAACGTGATCGCCCTGCGCGGTTTCCTGTGCGGCAACAGCGCCGCTGCCGCAGGTCAGTGCCCACAGAAAAACCGCAACAACAATTCCAATCAAAGATTTATGTGACAACCGTCAACCTGCCCTGCAGCAATTATTAAAATACCGGTAACGTTTTTATACTCTTCCGGTATTCAAATGGATTGCCGGCACCACCGCAAGGCAGATACGCTGAAACGCGCAATGGAAACGGGAGCAGGTGAAATGCCCCCACCTTCTCAATTCCCCTTGACGCCTTTTTCGATGCGATCGCCGATATCCTTGTCCACATTGCGCCAGTATTCGAACGCACGCTTGAGGACTGCATCCGATACGCCGGCGGACAGATGCCCCACCACGTTGGACACCAGTCGCTCGCGCTCTTCATCGCCCATCACTTCCCGCACCAGGGTGCCGGCCTGCACAAAGTCGTCGTCTTCCTTGTGCGGCGTATAGGCGGCGTGCGTGAACTCGCCGCTGGCTTCCCATTTTTCCGTATAGGTGTGGTTGGCGCTGGGGCCGCCCTTGGTATTCGGCGCATACACCGGGTCGGAGACATTGTCGACGCGCAGCGCGCCGTCCTTGCTGTAACTGTGTACCGGGCACTTGGGGCGGTTTACCGGGATCTGCTTGTAGTTCACTCCCATGCGCGCGCGGTGGGCATCCGCGTAGGAAAATACCCGCCCCTGCAGCATCTTGTCCGGACTGAGGCCAATGCCCGGCACCAGGTTGTTGGGCTCGAAGGCCGCCTGTTCGATCTCGGTGTGGAAGTCGGTGGGATTGCGGTCCAGCACCAGCTTGCCCACCTCGTGCAGCGGATAGTCGCCATGGGGCCAAACCTTGGTCAGATCGAAGGGGTTGAAGCGATAATCCTGCGCCTCCGCGTAGGGCATGATCTGCACGTTCAGGGTCCAGCTGGGGTGGTCGCCCCGGGCGATGGACTCGAACAGGTCGCGACGGTGGGCGTCGGAATCCTGCCCGGCAATTCGGTCCGCCTCTTCCTGGGTCAGGCTCTCGACACCCTGATCGCTCTTGAAGTGATACTTCACCCAGAAGCGCTCGCCGCTGGCGTTTACCCACATATAGGTGTGGCTGGAGTAGCCGTTCATATGCCGGTAGGTCTTGGGAATACCCCGGTCCCCCATCAGCCAGGTCACCTGGTGCGCGGACTCCGGCGACAGGGTCCAGAAATCCCACTGCATATCGTGGTCGCGCAAGCCGGAATCCGCGCGGCGCTTCTGCGAGCGGATAAAGTGCTGGAACTTCATCGGGTCGCGAATAAAAAACACCGGGGTATTGTTGCCCACCAGATCGTAGTTGCCCTCGCTGGTGTAGAACTTGAGCGCAAAGCCGCGGGGGTCGCGCCAGGTATCCGGACTGCCCTTCTCCCCGGCGACGGTGGAAAAGCGGATCAGGGTGTCGGTTTTTGTGCCCGGCTGGAATACCGCCGCCTTGGTATAGGCGCTGATATCCCTGGTCACCTCAAAGTGGCCGAAGGCACCGGAGCCCTTGGCATGGGGCTGGCGCTCGGGGATATGCTCGCGGTTGAAGTTGGCCATCTGCTCGATCAGGTAGTGATCCTGCAGGATGATGGGGCCATCGGGGCCGACCGTCAGGGAGTATTCGTCGCTGGCGACCGGGATCCCGGCATCGGTGGTAGTGCGGTTGTCCTTGCTCACGCGGGCTTCTCCTCGGAGTTTGACCATTGCTCCAAATCAGAGAAAACCATAGTGCAGATTGGTCTGCCGTGGATGAAATCCCCCGCCATCCACTGGTAAAATGCCCGGCTTTCGACCGGTGCGCCCTGCCCCTGCACCGGGCACATTCCACGAGAGCCCCGATGACCGACACCGCTGCATCCACTCCAACAAGCCCGCAACCGATCCGCCTGACCCAGTACAGTCACGGTGCCGGCTGCGGCTGCAAGATATCCCCGGCGGTGTTGGACAAGATCCTGGCGGACAGCGGCTCGCCCCTGGTTGACCCCAACCTGTGGGTGGGCAATGCGTCCCGCGATGACGCTGCGGTCTACGCCCTCGACGACGCGCGCGGCGTGGTCTCCACCACCGACTTCTTTATGCCGATCGTGGACGATCCCTACGATTTCGGCCGTATCGCCGCCACCAATGCCATCAGCGATATCTACGCCATGGGCGCCGACCCGCTGATGGCCATCGCCATTCTCGGCTGGCCGGTGAATGTACTGGCGCCGGAAGTGGCGCGGGAAGTGATTCGCGGCGGCCGCGCCGTGTGTGCCGAGGCCGGCATTCCCCTGGCCGGCGGCCACTCCATCGACGCCCCGGAGCCCATCTTCGGCCTGGCGGTCACCGGCGTGGTGGAAAAAGACCTACTGAAGCGCAACGACACCGCCACCGCCGGCTGCCGTCTGTACCTGAGCAAACCCCTCGGCATCGGCGTGCTTACCACCGCGGAAAAACAGGGCAAGTTGCGCGCAGAAGACGCCGGTGTCGCGCGCGACCTGATGTGCACCCTCAACCGCCCCGGCAGCCGCTTTGCCCGCCTGCCCGCGGTGAGGGCCATGACCGACGTTACCGGCTTCGGCCTGCTGGGCCACCTGGTGGAAATGGCGGACGGCAGTGGCCTGCACGCGCGGATTGATTTTGATGCCGTACCGCGCATTGATGGCGTCGACCACTACCTGGCACAGGGCTGTGTCCCCGGCGGTACCGGGCGCAACTTCGAGAGCTACGGACACCGCGTCCAGCTCGGGAATGACACCCACATGTCGCTGCTCGCCGACCCGCAGACCAGCGGCGGCCTGCTGGTAGCGGTCGAACCCGAAGGCGAAGCGGAATTTCTCGCCGCCGCCGCGGAATTCGGCCTCGAGCTGGCCCCCATCGGGGAACTGGAAAGTCAGAAGGCCGGCGGCCCCGCGGTGACCGTGGCATGAGTAAGCAGGCACTGAAACCGCAACACCGGCCCGACACCGAAAACTACCGGGAAATATTCCTGCGGGACCTGCCGCTGATCGATACCCGCGCGCCGGTGGAGTTCAACAAGGGCTCCTTCCCCAACGCCATAAACCTGCCGTTGATGACGGATATCGAGCGCCAGAAGGTGGGCACCTGCTACAAGCAGAAAGGCCAGCAGGCCGCCATCGCCCTTGGCCACGAGCTGGTGAGCGGCCAGGTAAAGCAGGCGCGGATCGATGCCTGGGCGAAATTTGCCGGGGCCCACCCGGACGGCTACCTGTTCTGTTTTCGCGGTGGGCTGCGCTCCCAGATCAGCCAGCAGTGGCTCACCGAGGCGGGCGTGGACTACCCCCGCATTAGCGGCGGTTACAAGGCGATGCGCACCTTTCTGATCGAGGAAATCGAAACCGCCGTGCGGGATTGCCAGTTCACCCTGGTCGGCGGCATGACCGGCACCGGCAAAACCGAAGTGCTGATGCAACTGGACAATGCCGTCGACCTGGAGGGCCACGCCAACCACCGCGGCTCCAGTTTCGGCAAGCGGGCCACCCCACAACCGCCGCAGATCGCGTTTGAAAATGCCCTGGCGATCGATTTCCTCAAACGTCGCGCCGCCGGGCAGGATCACTTTGTACTGGAAGACGAGAGCCGGCTGATCGGCCGCTGTTCCGTGCCGCTGCCCCTACACCAGGGCATGGCCACCTATCCACTGGTATGGCTGGACGACACCCTCGAGGGCCGTGTCGAGCGGATCCTGAAGGATTACGTCATCGACCTCTGCGCCGAGTTTGTTTTGGAGCATGGCACGGAAGAAGGACCGCAGGTATTCGCCGGCGCACTGCGCCAGAACCTGGCCAATATTACCAAGCGCCTGGGTGGCGCGCGCTATCAGCAGCTGGATGCGATCATGCAGGAGGCGCTGCAGCGGCAACTGGCCGACGGCACCGTCGACCGCCACCGGGACTGGATTAGCGCGCTGCTGCGGGATTACTACGATCCCATGTACAAACACCAGCTGGACAAGAAAGCCGGGCGCATCGTATTCCGCGGCAACCAGCAGGAAGTGGTGGCCTACCTGCGCGAACGGGCCCGCCAAAACTAATTGCGGTTGCCGACAAAAAGTCGGCAACCAACCCACACAATCCGTTAACCGTTTTTTCCACTATTGAACTGGAGAACTCGCATGCTCAAATACGCAAAGGCGCTTGCCGCCCTGTGTCTGCTGCCATTTGTTTTTCTGACCAGTGTTATCGCCGTTGCCGATAACCCTGGCGCTTCCGCCAAATCTACCCCCAAAGTACTGCGGGTTTCCGCCATCCCCGACGAGGCACCCACCGAACTATTGCGCAAGTTCAAGCCCCTGGGCCAATACCTGGAACGGCAGCTGGGGATGCCGGTGCAGTTTATCCCGGTGACCGATTACGCCGCGGTGGTGGAAGGCCTGGCGGCGGGCCGCGTGGACCTGGCGTGGCTCGGCGGCTTTACCTTCGTGCAGGCGCGCCTGAAAAGCGGCAATGCGATTCCGCTGGTGCAGCGGGAACAAGACCGCCGCTTCACCAGCAAATTCATCACCGCCGACCCGGCTGTAAAATCCCTGCGGGATCTCGAGGGCAAGCGCTTTGTGTTTGGCTCCATTTCCTCCACCTCCGGCAGCCTGATGCCGCGCTACTTTATGGCCAAGGAGGGCATCAAACCGGAAACCTTCTTCAGCCGGGTTGCCTACTCCGGGGCTCACGATGCCACCGCTGCCTGGGTGCAGGCGGGCAAGGCGGACGCCGGAGTGCTGAATGCCTCGGTGTGGGACAAGCTGGTGGCCGCCGGCAGGGTGGACACCGACAAGGTACGCGTGCTCGCCACCACCCCGCCCTACTTCGACTACAACTGGACCGCGCGCGGCGACCTGGACCCGGCACTGCTGACAAAAATCCAGCAGGCATTCCTTTCGCTGGATCCGGCAAACCCGGCACACAAGGCGATCCTCGACCTGCAGGCGGCAGAGCGCTTTATTGAAACCTCGCCGGAAAACTACCGCTCCATCGAGGACGCCGCACGCTCCGTGGGCCTGCTGAAGTGAGCATCGCCCTGCGCCGTGTACAGGTAACGCACAGCGCTGCTTGCGCGTCACCGGTACAGGCCCTCGCTGAAATCAACCTGGAAATCGCCGGCGGCGAGCGGGTGGCGATTATCGGACCTTCCGGTGCCGGCAAAAGCACCCTGCTGCGCCTGCTCGCCACTGCGCAGCGCCCGGACAGCGGCACCGTGGAGCTCCTGCAACAGCAGCCGTGGGCGCTGGGCGGCGGCTCACTGCAGAAGCTGCGTGCGCGTATCGGCCTGATCCAGCAGGCCCCGCCACTGCCGCCCCGCCAGCGTGTGGTTACCGCGGTCGCGGCCGGGCGCGCGGGACAGTGGTCCCGGTGCAAAAGCCTGCTCAACCTGATCTATCCGCTGGATGTTGCCGGTATCCACCTGGTGCTGGGTCGGCTGGACCTGGCGGATAAAATTTTTGATCGCTGCGACCAGCTATCCGGCGGTCAACTGCAGCGCGCGGCCATCGCCCGCACCCTGTACCAGCAACCGGAACTGATCCTCGCCGACGAACCGGTCTCGGCGATGGACCCGGTGCTGGCAGAACACACCCTGGCATTGCTGAATCGCGAGGCGCAGCAGCGCAGCGCCACCCTGGTGGTAAGCCTGCACAACCTGGAACTGGCCCTGCGGCACTTTCCGCGGGTGATCGGACTGCGCCGAGGCCGCATCCTGTTCGACAGGGCCGCCGCCGAAATTGGCGAGGGGGAGCTGGAACTGCTGTACGCCAACGAACAGTTGTTGGCCCCGCAGCAGTCGCCACTGCCGCAGCCGCCAGCCAACCGCTGCTGCTGAGCGGGGCGATTGCCGATGCCGCCAAACACTTCGCACGACATGTCTTCCACAAACGCGCAAACGGCACAGTTCCGCCAGCGCGACCCGGCGGCAGCGCCGCGCCTGCTGCTCGCGCTGACGTTCCTCCTGCTGTTGTGGCCCGGTCTGCACTACAGTGAGCTGGACCTCAGCGTGCTGTTCGACAGCGACAGTAGCAGCGCCATGGGCGCCCTGCTCGGGAACGCCTGGCCACCGGCACACGACCAGGCCTTTCTGGAACTGCTGTGGCACTCGACGCTGGAAACCCTGGCCATTGCCATCGCCGGGATCGCCCTGGCCCTGCCCGTGGCATTGCTGGCCGCACTCCTGGCCACCCGCGCCCTGTCCCGTGCCGCCCTGCACCAAAACGGCAGCCCGGCGCTCGCCGGACGCCTGCTGCGCTGGCCCCTGCGAGCGCTGTTGATTCTGTTGCGCAGCGTGCCGGAGATCGTGTGGGCACTGCTGCTGGTGCGCGCCGTGGGCCTCGGTCCCAGCGCCGGTGTGCTGGCCATCGCCATCAGCTACAGCGGCATGCTCGGGAAGGTATTTATGGAGATTTTCGAGTCCGTGGACCAGCGCCCGGCACGGGCACTGGTGGGAGCCGGCGCGCCGCGACTGATGGCGTTCCTGTACGGGATACTGCCCAATGCCGCGGCGGAAATGCTGTCTTACACCGTGTACCGCTGGGAGTGCGCGCTGCGCGCCTCGGTGGTCATGGGCTTTGTCGGCGCCGGCGGGCTCGGGCAACAACTGGAACTGTCCCTGCGCATGTTTGCCGGCGATGAAGTGCTGACGATTCTGCTGGTGTTCCTGCTGCTGGTACTGCTGGCAGACCAGCTCAGCAGGCTGCTGCGAAAGCGGCTGGTATGAAACGGGTGCCGCAAACACCAAGGCCTCCACTGCGCGCTGCCGGCATCCTGATACTGCTGGCGCTGATGGTTGCGGTAGTGGCCGCGATCCGTTTTCTTGCCCTCGATTTTTCGGGAGTTATGGAACCCGTCAGTCTCCAGCAGATGCGGGAATATTTTGTCCAGTTCCTGCAACCGGACCTGACCGCCTCGCACCTGCAGGCCATTGGTAACGCCGCCCTGGAAACCCTCGGCATGTCCGCCATCGGCACACTGCTGGCGGCCGTCTTCGGTGTGTGCCTGTCACTGCCTGCAGCGGGCTATTTCGGCCGGGTTGCGCAACACTGCGCGCGCGGGCTACTCAATATTCTGCGCGCAATTCCCGAACTGGTATGGGCCGCGCTGATGGTACTGGCCGCCGGACTCGGTCCCAATGCCGGCACCCTGGCCTTGGCCCTGCACACCACCGGTGTGCTCGGCCGGCTGTTTGCCGAAACACTGGAAAATACTCCCACAGGGCCAGCGGATGCCTTGCGCGGCTCCGGTGGTTCGCGGATCACTGCGTTCTGTTACGGCACCCTGCCAACACTCTGGCCACAATGGCTGGCCTATACGCTTTACCGCTGGGAAAACAATATCCGCATGTCCAGCGTACTCGGCTTTGTCGGTGCCGGCGGCCTCGGGCAGATGCTGTATATCCACCTGAGCCTGTTCCAGCAGGCGCAGGCAGCCAGCGTCATTCTCACCATGCTGCTGCTGGTCTTCGCGGTAGACAGCCTCAGCCTGTGGCTGCGGCAGCGCTATTTAGCCCGGTGACCAGCTATCCAGCCGACCCTGCACAGCTTTCGCTCCTTCCCCCTTTTTTCCACGTTCCGCCGAATCCCTGAATAGAGTACGTGACCATTGGTCGCGGCCATTAATTGGGCAAAAAGTTCATTTTTTTCACAAAAGTTAAAACCGTCTACCAAAAAATCCGACCCACGTCACACGATGTGACAAACCGTGACAAAACACACCTCAGGGTGCTGATCGCGCAACCGTCAAATTCAGTACACCTCTGCAACCACTGCTTTTTGAGCCACCCCACGGAAAGGAAAAATAAATGGTGAGCAGGTTCAACTGTCATTGGTGGGATTTAACAGAAGAGACAAAGGTAAGATTTATGAAGCGCTTTTACCGAGTGAGCAAAATTGCCGCGGCAATCCTCACGCTTTCAGGGGGCCTTTCCGCAACCCCGGCCTTTTCCCAGGTCGACACCCTGAGTGAGCAGCCGTCTGCAGGTGAACTGACCTTCACCCTGATTACCGGTGACAAGGTCACCGCAGTGGTCAAGGCAGATGGAGAACTGGCAGGCGTCCGCCTGGTTGGCGAAGACGGCAACGAAGTCGTCACCAGCATTTACCAGTACGGCAATGAGATCTATGTGGTGCCGCCGAAAGCGCAAAAGCTGGTTGATGCCAAAGCCATCGATATGGAGCTGTTCAACATCAACAAGCTCTACCAGGGCGGGTACGACGACAAGTCTACCGATAAGCTGCCGGTAATCGTCGAATATGTCGACGGCACCCTGGCCGGCGCGGCAACTCCGCAGGCACTTGCCGGCATGTCTCTGACCGGTGAAATCGAAATCATCGACAGCGCCGCCTTCGGCATTGAAAAAGCGCAGGCCGCAGAACTCTGGTCGAAGCTGACCACTGACAGCAGCGTCGAAGGCGTCTGGCTGGACGCGATGGTACACGCCCACGAAGTCTCCGCTTCTGCAGCCCTTACCCCGACCGTGCCGCTGACCGGCGCCCACGGCGAATTTGCCGCAAACTTTGACGGCGACGGCGTGACCGTCGCGGTACTGGATACCGGTTACGACGTCGAGCACCTGGACCTGGCCGGCCAGGTCATTGCTTCCAAAGATTTTACCTATTCCCGCAACGGTGTTGACGACCTGAACGGCCACGGCACCCACACCGCATCCACCGTTGCCGGTACCGGCGAAATTTCCGGTGGACTCTGGGCCGGTATGGCACCGGGCGCCGACCTGGTGATCGGCAAGGTCCTCGGCAACACCGGTGGCGGTTCCACTTACGGCATTCTGAACGGCATGCTGTGGGCCGTTGACCAGGGAGCCGACATCGTCAGCATGTCCCTGGGTGGCAGTGCGACTTCCTGTGACGGCCCGATGGTGGACATGGTGGAAGCGCTGAGCGATAAAGCCCTGTTCGTAATTTCCGCCGGCAACAGTTTCACCCGTGAAACCGTGGGCTCTCCGGGCTGTGCGCCGAGCGCGCTGACCGTGGCGGCGATCGATCGCGACAACGAGACTGCAGTATTCTCTTCCCGCGGTCCGTCTCCCGACGGCCACTCTCCCAAACCGGACATCGCCTCCCAGGGCGTTGACGTGGTGGCCGCCGCCTCCGGTGGATCCGGCGATACCGGCTACACCGCCCTGTCCGGTACTTCCATGTCGGCTCCGCACGTCTCCGGCGGCGCCGCCATCCTGAAGCAGGCGCGCCCGGAACTCAGCCCGCGCGAACTGAAGAAAGTTCTGACTTCCTCCGTTACCCCGAATGACTCCCATGTACTGGAGCAGGGCGCGGGACCGATGGACGTCAACGAGGCCATCGTTCAGGCCGTAGTCGGCGCCCCCAACATCGAGCTGGGCTTTTTCGGTGCCGGCCAGGAGTACGAGTTCACCGAAACCTCGGTAACCCTGGAAAACCTGTCTGCCGAAGACAAGACCTTCAAACTGAAATTGGACCTGATCGGTGAAGACGGCTCCACCCAGGTGCCCGCGACCCTCGCCGGCCTGGGTATCAAGTCCATCACCGTACCGGCACACGGCAGCGCCGAAGTTCCGCTGTGGATTGACCCGCTGGTTGGCCTGAACAGTGGCGCCTATGGCGCAATCACCGGCCGCATCGAAGGCACCACTACCGGCAACAACGACGAGCGCATAACCGTGTCGGTCTCTTTCTGGATCGACCAGCCCAGTGTGGAACTGAATTTCAGCGTCACCGACCACCGCGGTAAGCCCGCGACCTCACCGTCCAAAATCTACCTGATGAACGACGAAGACGACTGGGGCCGCTACGTGAGCGTCAACAATGGCGAGGCCAGCGTTACCGTACCGGAAGGCGAGTACAGCATTGTCGCCAACATCATGACCTACGATAACGACAGCGCCTACGGCGGCCTGGTGGAGTCTGCGGCACAGATGGCGGTTCTGCGCCGCAAGGTCGCAAGTGACTCTCATATCGAGTTTGATGCCCGCAATGCTGAAAAAGTGGAGTTCAAGGCCGACCAGCCCCTGGCACCCCAGGGCTATTCCTTCGGCTTTACCTATGCACTGGACGACGCCAAGTTCGCCAAGCTTGCCGCAATCGAGCTGGCCCCGGACTACGTCAATAACTTCTACGCCTGGTCTCAGGGCCATGACGATCGTTTCCGCTCCTTTGTCACTACCCGTGCACTGGCTCCGGAAACCGTAATGACCATGGAAAATGGCGAGGTCCTCGAATACGTCAACCAGGGCGAGGCTCTGTCCTTCCATGGCGAAGGCAGCGCTGAAATCGTGCCTGTTGGCGACGCTGGCTACAGCACAGACTGGTCTCAGTTTGACCTCGAAGGCAAGGTCGCGCTGATCTCCAACCCCTACTACCTGACCTCCTACATGGTCGGCAACGCCATGCAGCAGGGCGCCATTGGCGTGATCGCCTATCGCCCGGGTACCCACGGACGCTACAAGGGCCTGATTTCAGGTACCCCGCGGATCCCGGTGGTTGCGCTGAGCGCCGACCAGGGTGCGCGCCTGCACGCCGAGGTAGAAGCCGGTAACAACCTGGTCAGCTGGTCCGGTATCGCAGCGGAGCGCAGCCCCTACGCCTACTCCATCAACCACATTACCGATGGTCATATCGACGGCGGTCTGGTGCGTATTCACGACGAGCAGATGTACAAAATCACTGCCAAGTACCACACGCAAAATGATGGACATCCGGCGTGGACCGATATGATGGCGATGACCAACAGCACCGGAGAGTTTTACTCCACCGGTAGCCCCCAGATGGTCATGACTCCGGTCGAGCGAGACGAGTTCTACACCGCCACCAGCAAAAATGCCTGGACCAACATCGTGATGCCTAGCTCTCGCCTGAACAGCAATGGTGGCTACTTCGATGGTCCGCGGTTGATGACGCCGGGCGCGGGTGAGCAAACCTCCTGGTTCAAAGGCCCCCGCGGCGGCACCCTGCTGTCCAACGGATCTGCAATCGCCTATCGCAACACCAATGTGGTGCAGTTCAGCATTCCCGTATTCGGTGATGCGAACGGCCACGATGGTACCGGTGGCTACAACACCGTCGGCGCGTACGGTATCACCGTAAATGGCCAGAGCCAGTACCTCGACAGCGGAATGCTCACCGTGGGCAACGGCTCCGATGAGATTAAACTGGAAATTCGCTCCTACCCCCGCGGTGTAGGCGAACGCTCACCGATTAAAGACGAACTGGGTTCTTTCTACCAGGGCATCTATACCTTCACCACCAACGCCAGCCAGCAGGGCGCACAGCCTGTACTGGTTCCCGTCCTCGACACCCCGGTTGCGATCGACAATACCGCACCCGCTGGTGAACCGATGGCAATCAAACTGGCCGGCCTGATGGATGGTATTGGCGAGGTGGACCTGGCTTCCGTATCCCTGCAATACGGCTACGGTCAGGAGTGCGCACTGGAGAACGTATCCGCGTACATCTACTGCCCCGTGAACGACAAATTCTCCGCGAACGACTGGGTTGATGCTGAAATCAAACAGATCGAAGGCGAGTGGGTTGCAATTGTGCCGAACGCCGCAGCGGCTGGGGAATTTGTTCACCTGCGTGTAGAAATGTCCAGCAACTCTGGCAGCCACACCGAACAGACCACCATGCGTGTCTACAAACTGAAATAATTAAAAAAGTTGGAAGTCCCTTGATACCGCTGGTGTGAAAGCACCAGCGGTTTTTTTGTGGGCTATGAAATCTGTCGCCAGACATTCAGTCAAGCAAGCCGAACATCGCCGAGCACACCTGAAAAGCTATCGCCTGCTGACCTCGGCCTCGCTATGACAGACAAAACCATCAGGTTTACCTGTAAAACAGGCGCAGCTACGAGACTCACGTCTCCATGTGCGAACATATGTAGGTTTTATTCCATGCCGGGTACCAGCACGGACACCCAGCACCTCACTCCTCCTGCATGTCTGCGGCCGCCTGCAATGATGCCCTGCGACCATCTTGCGCCATGAATAATGTTCCGAAAGCCTCTTCCAGGGTCGCCGCGCCGGATTCGTCAATCAACTCAAGCATTTCATCAGAATCTGATATGGATTCCTGCGTACAACTAAAACTTCTTTTCAGCGTTGAGTGGCGAGAAAAGGCCTCCCCAATCAACCTTCCCGTTGACACCTCGTAGACATACAGGGTTGCCAATGTATTCAGTGCATTATTTCGAGCATAGTAACCACCGGTAGAGTTATATCTGTGCTCGCCATCCAGAATTACAATGCTTGACACATCACTGGCTATTGCCGGGAAACCCTCAAATTTAATGTTGCTCCAATCCCGGGCCCCAATATCATCATCAATAAAACTTATGACGTCTCTTGATAGAGGTGTTACATCCATCCCTCTCGAGTTAAGTTTCTCGGAAATCCTGGAAGAAAGGTTCTGATTAAAATCTGCGCCAAGCTCATAAGTATTACTTTTATTATTGAAAACAGTGAGTCCTACAAATGAGCAATACAGGTTGTCGCCCAAAGTGGAAACAACCGCGACCCGGTCAAGAAGATTGTGATCATTATCAGCAATCGGCTTGCCACTTTGCATGGAACATCCCGTTAACGCCAGGGCTACCAAAATCAATCTATACATACCCTATTCCTTTTAGGCCATAACGTCTTACTAATCAGCAGACAAAATTACGATGCTTCACCGCTCCACTGCTGTCCAGCCAATGTCAGTTTGGGGGAAGGGTGAAGCGAGCGCTTCAGTTCAGGATCCCAACCACGTCCATATAGTAATCGGTGTAGGTGTTGTAAGTTCCCCGCAGCCACAGGATTGCACTGTGCTCATCTCCAGATGCGAACAACGGTCTTATGTTGTGGCGTGCCGGGTCGTTGCTGAGCTGCTGCCATTGTATGGTATCGGTGCTATCTGCAGCGCTGACGTGCGCACGGAATACCTGGTGCTTGCCACCGAGCGCTTCTCCGGTAGAGGGATTCACGTCCGCGGAAATCACCACGCGCCCGGGGTCTTCCGGATCCAGCGAGACCAGGCCGGTATAGCTGGCTTCACGCTCGTACAGGCGAGTGCCCGCAAAGGCAATTTCACGGTCATGCCATTCCTTGCCATCCCATGAAGCAAGCCGGTAACGCTGGTCGGTATTACTCAAGTAAAGCGTATAGGCAATATGCGGATGTCCCTGGTCGTCGAAAGCGATATCGCTGGTCCAGGCACTATTGTTCGCGCTCAGGTCCAGGTGACGAAAGGCACCGCCACCGCCCTGAAAGATTTTCTCGGCTTCAGAGGGCTTGAGGGGGCCGTCGTCTTCCAGGTTCTTGATAAAGGTGCCGTCCGCCCGGTAAAAGCTGCCGTTCCTGAATTCGGCGTAGTAGATGCTGTTGCCAAAATCCCTGGGATGGGCATCGGTAAACGAGACGCCCACGGTGTCCGCACCATTGCCGGCATAACGCGCATAGGGACGCTGGACCCCCGCCACCTCGTTCTGGATAAAGTGCCTGGCTTCGCCCCACGTATTGCCGTCGTCACCGGAGGTGACAAAGGTCGGGTTCCACTGGATTCCGCGGTAAAAGTTATACAGGGTATCTTCATCACCGAGGCGGAATAGATTCATATACGTGGCCGGATCACCGGCCTCGATGGTTTTCTCTTCCCCCCAGGACAGGTAATCCTCACTGTCCGAAATCCGAGTGTAATGCTTGTTCTCGATACTATGGCGGGCATAAACCGTGAGCAGGCTGCCATCCCGGCGGGGATAGAAAACCGGTGCATTGTGGTCGTCTTTATCAAAGCCTTGATGGAGCACGCTCCGACCCAGGCGGATTTTCCGCTTCAGGTCGTATACACCGACCACGGCCTCGCCACCACCATTACCGGCAACGCCTCCGATAACCAGCTTGCCATCGTGCACGATCGCCCGCGGGTCCTGGAACCAGCACCAGCCGCCGTTGTGCATAAAGGTTTCCACCTTTACCGGGGAAGCCCGGGGAGCAACTGCGATATCCTGCTCTGCCTGCAGCATTTTGTAGAGCTCACTGCCGGCGGCGAGGAAGGCGCCCACACCGTAGACCTCGGTATAGTCCGGGAAAGAATCTCCCGGTGCCGCGCCCACCGGCTGTACATAGCCCAGCAGCCCTTCGTCGGTCACGGACTCGGCCAGCGCCTGCCAGGCGCGCATGACCGTAGGCTCGTAGGTCTCGCGATCCAGAATCCCCTGGTTGATACCCCAGGCCAAACCAAAAGTGTAAAAGGCCGTACCGCTGGTCTCCTTGATGGGATAGCCCTCGACGCCACCCAGCAGTCCCATAGACCAGGTGCCATCTTCACGCTGGATCGAGCGCAGCCGTTTCGCCATTTTCTTGTACAGGTCCAGGTAGAAATCCCGATGCTCCCAGGTCGCCGGGAGATCGGGAATCATCAGTGCCAGTCCACCAAACACCCAGCCGTTGCCGCGCGCCCAGAAAATATCTTCGCCATTCTTTTCACTCTTGGTGAAGTAGCTGGAGTCCCGCCAGAACAGGTGGTCTTTTTCGCTCCACAACAGGTCGTAGGTAGCGCGATACTCCCGATCCATGAACTCGAGATACTTCTGGTCGCCGGTCACTTTTGCCAGGCGGGCCCAGACTGGCGGTGCCATAAACAGCGCATCGCACCATCCCCAGCGGTCGTGGGCGTGGGTGTTTTCCGCTTCCCAGTCCAGAGTGCCGGTTTTCGGGTTTTGCAGAATCCAGTCGAATTGCTCCCGCACCGGGTTCAGCATTGCCGGATCATTGAAGTCTTCATAGAAGGAAAGATAGAACTGTCCGACGGTGTGATCATCGGCATGATAGGGGCGCTGATGCAGCTTCCAGTGATTGCGCTCGCCGATGTCACGCAGCCATTCCGTGTATTTCGGGTCGTCTGCGATCTTTCGCCACTGGTTCATACCCGCATAGAGCGCGCCGTGATGCCACTCCAGGTCGTGGTACTGTTCCCGGTTCATCCAGTCCGGTGGAACGGTAGGCAACGCGCGATACTTGCCTTCTTCGTCGAAGGTCTCAATCTGCCAGTCAGCAACCTTTTTGGTCAGCGCCTTGACGGAGTCGGGAGTAATGGGGGCATCAGCTTTTGCGGGGGTCCCGGTATCAGAGCCACAGCCCCACAACAGCACAACGACGCTTGCGATCAGAAATCGCGCGATATTATTCATAGTCTTTCTCTCGGCCGCTTACCTTTCCCACCCAGAAGCCGCCCGTGACTGGGCGATGTAAAGTTGTGACCTGAATCGGAAAGGCGTTCTTAAAATTATTTGTATTATTATACTACTCATCCTTTTCCCACGGGTAAAGCGGGTTGACCTCTCAGCCCTAGCTTCCCCGACTCCCGCTGCCCGTACCGAAGCGCCCCGAATACAGAAATTCCGCGCATAAAAAAAGCGGGCCTCGCAAGAGGCCCGCTTTTCTCGAGAAAGTACCGGTTATCTTACCAGCCGGTTACTTCCTTCAGTGCGTTACCGATTTCCGCCAGGGAGCGGACGGTTTTCACACCGGCGTCTTCCAGCGCAGCAAACTTCTCGTCTGCGGTGCCTTTACCACCGGAGATGATCGCACCGGCGTGGCCCATGCGCTTTCCGGGAGGAGCAGTTACACCAGCGATGTAGGAAACCACCGGCTTGGTGACGTTTTCCTTGATGTAAGCAGCCGCTTCTTCTTCCGCGGTACCGCCGATCTCACCGATCATGACGATCGCTTCGGTCTGCGGGTCATTCTGGAACATTTCCAGGATGTCGATGAAGTTGGAGCCCGGGATGGGGTCGCCACCGATGCCCACACAGGTGGACTGGCCGAAGCCGTGGTCGGTAGTCTGCTTGACCGCTTCGTAGGTCAGGGTACCGGAGCGGGAAACGATGCCCACTTTGCCCGGCTTGTGGATGTGGCCCGGCATGATGCCGATTTTGCACTCACCCGGAGTGATCACGCCCGGGCAGTTCGGGCCGATCAGGCGCACGCCCAGCTCGTCGCACTTAACCTTGGCATCCAGCATGTCCATGGTGGGAATGCCTTCGGTGATGCACACGATCAGCTTGATGCCGCCGTTGGCCGCTTCCAGGATGGAGTCCTTACAGAAAGGCGCCGGAACGTAGATTACGGAAGCTTCTGCACCAGTCGCTTCTACGGCTTCTTTCACGGTATCGAATACCGGCAGGCCCAGGTGAGTCTGGCCGCCTTTGCCCGGGGTTACACCGCCGACCATTTTTGTACCGTACTCGATCGCCTGCTCGGAGTGGAAAGTACCCTGGGAGCCGGTGAAGCCCTGGCAGATTACTTTGGTGTCTTTGTTAATCAGTACTGACATGATTATTTACCCTCCGCAGCTTTAACCACTTGCTCTGCCGCGTCGGTCAGGCTGGTGGCAGCGATGATGTTCAGGCCGCTGTCGCTCAGAACCTTGGCACCCAGTTCTGCGTTGTTACCTTCCAGGCGAACAACAACCGGAATTTTTACGCCGACTTCTTTCACTGCGCCGATCACGCCTTCGGCGATCATGTCACAGCGTACGATGCCGCCGAAGATGTTGATCAGAACTGCCTTTACGTTTTCGTCAGACAGAATGATCTTGAATGCTTCAACCACACGTTCTTTGGTCGCGCCGCCGCCAACGTCCAGGAAGTTGGCCGGCTTGCCGCCGTGCAGGTTGACGATGTCCATGGTACCCATGGCCAGACCGGCACCGTTTACCATGCAGCCGATGTTGCCATCGAGGGCTACGTAGTTGAGGTCCCACTTGGCTGCGTGTGCTTCGCGCTCGTCTTCCTGAGACGGGTCGTGCATTTCACGCAGGTCCGGGTGGCGGTACAGCGCGTTGCTGTCGATCACTACCTTGGCGTCCAGGCAGTGCAGGTTGCCTTCCGGGGTGATGACCAGCGGGTTGATTTCCAGCAGGGCCAGATCTTTCTCTTCGAACATCTTGGCCAGACCCAGGAAGATCTGGGTGAACTGCTTGATCTGGACGCCTTTCAGGCCCAGCTTGAACGCCAGTTCGCGCGCCTGGTAAGGCTGCGCGCCTACCAGCGGATCAACGGTCGCCTTGAGGATTTTTTCCGGGGTTTCTTCCGCAACTTTTTCAATCTCAACACCGCCTTCGGTGGAGGCCATGAATACGATGCGACGGGTAGAACGGTCTACAACCGCGCCCAGGTACAGTTCCTGGTCGATGTCGGTGCAGCTTTCTACCAGAATGCGGGAAACCGGCTGGCCGTTTTCGTCTGTCTGGTAAGTTACCAGGTTGTTACCCAGCCACTTCTTCGCAAATTCTTCAATTTCCGCTTTGGAGTCCACCAGCTTTACGCCGCCCGCTTTACCGCGGCCACCAGCGTGTACCTGGGCCTTAACAACCCACTTGTCGCCGCCGATTTCGTCTGCTGCCGCTGCTGCCGCTGCCGGGGTTTCCGCTGCAATGCCTTGGGAAACCGGCAATCCGTATGCTGCAAACAGTTGTTTGCCCTGATACTCATGCAAGTTCATAGTCAATACCAATTCACATTTGAAATGTGTTTACCAATTTGCAGATTGCTCTGCACCTTTAGACAGAATCCTGAAACTGCATCGTTACAAATCCAGGATTCTGAAATGAATCGGCGGGCTCTGGGCCCGCCTCTTGCGGAGGCTTTCGCCTCCGTATTACTTACGCTTTTTACGGTTGGCGATGTGAATCGCGTGACCGTTGGCTGCCAGAGCCGCTTCTTTCACCGCTTCGGACAGGGTCGGGTGGCCGAATACGGTCATGCCGATGTCTTCCGCGCTGGAACCGAATTCCATCGCGATCGCCACCTGCTGAACCAGGTCCGCGGCAGACGGGCCAACAATGTGGGCACCCAGAACGCGGTCGGTTTCGGCGTGCGCGATGATTTTCACCATGCCCGCAGTTTCGTTTGCAGCAACGGCACGGCCGGAAGCAACGAACGGGAACACACCTACGTTGTAGGGCTCGCCGTCGGCTTTTACCTGTTCTTCGGTACGGCCAACTGCGGCGATTTCCGGGTGGGTGTAGATCACGTTCGGAATCACGTCGTAGTTCATCATCGGCTTCTGGCCGGCGATGCGCTCTGCAACCACCACGCCTTCTTCAGACGCCTTGTGAGCCAGCATCGGGCCGCGCACCACGTCGCCGACTGCCCACACACCAGGTGCGGAAGTCATGCACAGGTCGTTGACGTAGATAAAGCCGCGCTCGTCCAGCTTCACACCGGCATCTTCAGACAGCAGGCCTTCGGTGTACGGACGACGGCCCACACACACGATCAGCTTGTCGAAGGTTTCCTGGTGTTCCTTACCGTCTTTGTCTTCGTAAGTGACGACAACTTCCTTGCCCTTCACTTCGCTGCCGGTTACGCGGCAGGACAGACGGATGTCCAGGCCCTGCTTCTTCAGGATCTTCTGGGATTCCTTGGCAATCTGCTGGTCCATGATGGACAGGAAGTTATCCAGGGCTTCCAGTACCACAACATCGGAACCCAGGCGGTTCCATACAGAGCCCAGCTCCAGGCCGATAACACCGGCACCGATCACGCCCAGGCGCTTCGGTACGGAAGTGAATTCCAGCGCGCCGGTGGAGTCGACGATAATCTTGTTGTCGATCGGAGCCGGCGGAATGTTCACCGGTACGGAGCCAGACGCCAGGATGACGTTTTCCGCTTCGTAAGTGGTGGTCTTGCCGTCGTGATCGGTCACTTCGACCTTCTTGCCCGCCAGCAGCTTGCCGGTGCCCTCGATGGAGGTCACCTTGTTGGCCATAAACAGGCCCGCGATACCGCCGGACATCTGCTTGACCACGCCGTCTTTGCGCTCGATCATTTTCTTCACATCGATTTTTACCTTGCCGGTATCGATGCCATGTACGTCGAGGGAATCTTGCGCTTCATGGAATTTCCAGGAGCTGTCCAGCAGCGCCTTGGACGGAATACAACCCACGTTCAGACAGGTGCCACCGTTGACGACTTTACCGTCTTTGTTGGTCCACTTTTCTACACAGGCAGTCTTCAGACCCAGCTGCGCCGCGCGGATTGCGGCCACATAACCACCGGGGCCGGAGCCGATTACGATTACGTCAAATTTTTCTGACATGGTCTGTTCCAAATTTGGTGAATTCAGTGTGCGAAAGGGGCCAATCCCGGCCCCTGATTTTTATACTTCCAGCAGGATGCGCGCCGGGTCTTCGATCATTTCCTTGATCGCAACCAGGAAGCCAACCGCTTCCTTGCCGTCAATCAGGCGGTGATCGTAAGACAGGGCCAGATACATCATCGGCAGGATTTCCACCTTGCCGTCTACCGCCATCGGGCGTTCCTGGATTTTGTGCATACCCAGGATCGCGGTCTGCGGCGGGTTCAGGATCGGCGTGGACAGCAGGGAACCAAATACACCACCGTTGGTGATGGTGAAGGTACCGCCGGTCATTTCCTCAATGGTCAGCTTGCCGTCGCGGGCGCGTACGCCCATGTCGCGGATGTTGTTCTCGATATCCGCCAGGCCCATATGCTCGGCATTGCGCAGTACCGGAACCACCAGACCTTTCGGGGAGGAAACCGCTACACCGATGTCCTGGTAACCGTGATACACGATGTCGTTACCGTCGATGGAAGCATTTACCGCGGTGTAACGCTTCAGCGCTTCGGTCGCCGCTTTGACGAAGAAGCCCATAAAGCCCAGGCGGGTGCCGTTGTGCTTCTTCTCGAACAGGTCCTTGTAGCTCTTGCGCAGATCCATGATCGGCTTCATGTTCACTTCGTTGAAGGTAGTGAGCATGGCGGTGGACTGGGAAGCATCCAGCAGGCGCTCGGCAATACGCTTGCGCATACGGGTCATGGGTACGCGCTTCTCTACGCGCTCGCCCGCGGCCACGGCCACTTCGGCCGCAGCACCCGGCGCCGCCGCGGCAGCCGGAGCAGAGCCAGCTTTCATCACGTCTTCTTTCAGTACGCGTCCGCCTTTGCCGGTGCCTTCAACACCGCCGAGGTCCACGCCTTTTTCCGCCGCCATTTTCTTGGCGGACGGCATGGCGATTTTCTCGCCGCCAGCAGCTGCGGCCGGCGCTTCGGATTTTTCTTCGGCTTTGGCTGCTTCACCACCAGATGCTTCGGCACTGCCGCCGGCACCTTCTTCAAACTTGGCGATAACTTCGTTGGAGAGAACGGTGTCGCCCTCGCCTTTGATGATTTCAGTGAGGGCGCCGTCTGCCGGAGCTACAACTTCCAGTACGACTTTGTCGGTTTCAATATCCACGATCAGTTCATCGCGGGACACGGCTTCGCCCGGTTGCTTGTGCCAGGTGGCAACGGTGCCATCCTGAACGGATTCGGGGAAAGTTGGCGCTTTAATCTCGATGGTCATTGTTCCTGTTTCCTGAGATTGCTCTTGGGCACCGGATTTCCCGGCACCCTGCTCTTCGTTGTACTGCTGCCTTATTTGACAGTCAGCGCCTCATTGATGAACGTATTCTGTTCTTCCAGGTGCGTGGACATATAGCCCGCCGCCGGTGCAGCAGAGGCTGCGCGGCCGACATATTCCAGCTCCAGTTTGGGGTGTGCCTCGTTCAGCAGACGACGCAGGTGATGCTGGCTGGAGTACCAGGCACCCTGGTTCATCGGCTCTTCCTGACACCAGGCGACGCTCTTGATGTTCTTGAATGCGGAAACCGCAGCCAGGAATTCGTCGTCCGGGAACGGATAGAGCTGTTCGAGACGGACAAGCGCCACGTCTTCCTGTTCGCGCTCCATGCGCGCTTCCAGCAGATGGTAGTAGACCTTGCCGGAGCACACGACCAGTCGCTTCACCTTGGCGGGATCCACAGCGTCGTCCTGGATGACGTTGTGGAACTTGCCATTGGCCAGTTCGTCCAGACTGGAGGTGGCCAGCTTGTGACGCAGGATCCACTTCGGGCTCATGATCACCAGCGGGCGACGCATCGGGCGCACGGCCTGACGGCGCAGCAGGTGGAAGATCTGTGCCGGGGTGGTGGCGTTACACACCTGGATATTGTGCTCGGCGCACAGCTGCATGAAACGCTCGAGGCGTGCGGAGGAGTGCTCCGGCCCCTGCCCTTCATAGCCGTGCGGCAGCAACATCACCAGGCCGCACATACGACCCCACTTGTGCTCACCGGAAGTGATGAACTGGTCGATCACCACCTGGGCGCCGTTGGCGAAGTCACCGAACTGCGCTTCCCACACCACCAGGGATTTCGGGGTGGTAGTGGCGTAGCCGTATTCAAACGCCAGCACCGCTTCCTCGGACAGCAGCGAGTCGTAAATATCGAAACGCGGCTGACCTTCGTACATGTGCTGCAGCGGTACGTAGCTCTGGCCGTCTTTCTGGCTGTGGACCACCGCGTGGCGGTGGGAGAAGGTACCGCGACCAACGTCTTCACCGGTGAAGCGGACCATGTAGCCCTCTTCCAGCAGCGTACCGTAGGCCAGGGTTTCCGCCATGCCCCAGTTCAGCGGCAGTGCGCCACCGGCCATCTTGCGGCGGTCTTCGTAAATTTTGGAGACCTGGCGCTGCATCACGACACCGTCGGGCACCGTGGTCATGCGGGTGGCCACGTCTTTCAGCTTCTGCATCGGGAAGCTGGTGTCACCTTCCACGGTCCACTCGTGATTCAGGTAGGGACGCCAGTCGACGAACATGGATTCGTCCGGCTCTTTCACCAGACCGGTGGCCACGTCTTCGCCGCGGTCGAGTTTGTCGCGGTAATCGTTGGCCAGCTTGTCGGCAGCAGCCTTGTCCAGCACACCTTCGGCGACCAGCCTTTCCGCGTACAGGGTACGGGTGGTCTTGTGCTTGCGGATGGTCTGGTACATCAGCGGCTGGGTGCCGGACGGATCATCGGTCTCGTTGTGGCCGCGACGGCGGTAACACACCAGGTCGATCACGATGTCTTTCTTGAACTCGTAGCGGTAGTCCACTGCCAGCAGGCCGGCCAGCACCACCGCTTCCGGGTCGTCACCGTTCACGTGCAGTACCGGCGCGTCGATCATCTTCGCCACATCGGTACAGTACTCGGTGGAGCGGGCGTCTTCGCGCTTGCTGGTGGTAAAGCCCACCTGGTTGTTCAGTACCAGGTGGATGGTGCCGCCGGTGTAGTAGCCGCGGGTCTGGGACATCTGCAGGGTTTCCTGCACCACACCCTGGCCGGCAAAGGCCGCGTCACCGTGGATATTGATCGGCATTACCTTCTCGCCGGTGCTGTCGCCGCGGCGGTCCTGGCGCGCGCGTACAGAACCAACCACCACCGGCGCACAGATTTCCAGGTGCGAGGGGTTGAAGGCCAGCGCCAGGTGCACTTCGCCACCGGGGGTCATCACGTTGGAAGAGAAGCCCTGGTGGTACTTCACGTCACCGGAGGTATCCAGGGTTTTCTTGCCCTCGAATTCCTCGAACAGGTCCGCCGGGTTTTTACCCAGGATATTGACCAGGGTATTCAGGCGGCCGCGGTGGGCCATGCCGATCACGATTTCTTTAACCGCGTAGGTACCGGAGCGGCGAATCAGCGCGTCCATCAGCGGGATCAGGCTCTCGCCGCCTTCCACACCAAAGCGCTTGGTGCCCGGGTACTTGGAGTCCAGGTGACGTTCCAGGCCTTCTGCAGCAGACAGGCGCTGCAGAATTTCAGTGCGGATGTCGTCGCCAAAGCTCGGCTTGCTCAGGCTGCGTTCCAGGCGCTGCTGGAACCACTGCTGTTCGTCCAGGTTGGACAGGTGCATGATTTCCGCACCCAGAGTGCCGCAGTAGGTGCTCTCCAGGCCCTGGACGATATCGCGCAGGGTGGCTTCGCCATTGCCGAAGAACAGGTCGCCGGTCTGGAAGGTGGTATCGAAATCGCCTTCGGTCAGGCCGTGGTAATTCAACTGCAGATCCGGCACCTGCTCGCGGGCCATGATGCCCAGCGGGTCGAGGGTCGCCTTTTTGTGGCCGCGGTGACGGTAGGAGTTGATGAGCTGCAGAACTTTGATCTGCTTGCGCTCGTGCTCAATATTGACTGAGCCGGCGCCGGGAGCGGAGAGAGGACGGGTGCGGTTTTTGGCCATCAGTTCGAAATGATGACGAATGGCCGCATGTGACACGTCGCCGCCGGCTACCCGGGGCAAGCTGTCGAAGTAATTGCGCCACTCTTCCGGGACGCCATTGGGGTCGTGCAGATAGGTCTCGTACAGCTCCTCCACATAGCCGGCGTTACCGCCGGAGATATGCGAAGTGCGCCAGAGCGCCTCCATAGTGCTTTCGTGCATTTAATGCCTACCTCGATTGTCGGCGCACACCCTCTGAAAATACTGCGCCGCTCTTTCCTGTCTTTTCACTCACAAAAGGGGAGGCGCTGAAAAGACACCTCCCCTTTTTCGTATAGGCCTGACAACTGCACTGCTATCGGCCTAATTGTGGTTATTTTTGGTGGGTAACCCACGCTCCCCGTCCTGGGAAAGCGCTGCACCTGGCTTCAGACGCTGCGCTATACGGCGCGGGTTATCAGCATATTGCGGATATGACCGATGGCCCGGGTGGGGTTCAACCCCTTGGGACACACGTTTACACAATTCTGGATACCGTGGCAGCGGAATACGCTGAAGGGGTCATCCAGTTTGCTCAGTCGCTCGTCGGTTGCCTCGTCGCGGCTGTCCGCCAGGAAGCGGTACGCCTGCAGCAGGCCAGCCGGGCCGATGAACTTGTCCGGGTTCCACCAGAAGGACGGGCAAGCGGTGGAACAGCAGGCGCACAGGATACACTCGTACAGGCCGTCCAGCTTCTCGCGATCTTCCGGCGACTGCAGGCGCTCGATGGCCGGAGCCGGGGTGTCGTTCTGCAGGAAAGGCTCGATCTTCTTGTACTGGGTGTAGAACTGTTCCATATCCACGACCAGGTCGCGGATCACCGGCAGGCCCGGCAGCGGGCGCAGGACCAGTTTGCCTTTCGGCGCGGCTTCGGAGATCGGCATGACGCAGGCCAGGCCGTTCTTGCCGGAGATGTTCATACCATCGGAGCCACACACGCCTTCACGGCAGGAGCGACGGAACGCCAGGGACGGGTCTTCCGCCTTCAGCAGTTCCAGCACGTCCAGCACCATCAGGTCTTTGCCCTGGGTGTCCAGCTCGTAATCCTGCATGTAAGGGGCAGAATCCGTGTCCGGGTTGTAACGGTAGATGCTTACTTTCAACATAATGCTTCCGCTCCCGAATTAGTAAGTACGCGCTTTCGGCTCGAAAGTGTCGACGGTCTTCGGCGCGAAGTTAACCGCACGTTTGCCGACACGCTTTTCAGCCGGGAAGTACATGGAGTGGCACAGCCAGTTCTCGTCGTCGCGCTCCTGGAAGTCTTCGCGGGCGTGGGCACCGCGACTTTCGGTGCGGACCTCTGCGGCGATGGCAGTTGCTTCCGCCACTTCCAGCAGGTTCTGCAGTTCCAGCGCTTCGATACGGGCGGTATTGAAGGCGCGGGACTTGTCGTCGAGACGCACATTGGCGATGCGCTCGCGCAGGCCTTCCAGCTTCTTCACACCCTCGGCCATGTAGTCGCCGCGACGGAATACACCGAAGTGGTTCTGCATCACGTTCTGCAGCTCGGTGCGCAGGCTCGCCGCGGATTCACCGTCATTGGTGGTTTCCAGACGATTCAGGCGCGCCATTGCCGCTTCGATATCGGATTCGGAAGCTTCGCGGTTTTCAACACCTTCGCGCAGCGCCTTCTCGATGAACAGGCCGGATGCGCGACCGAACACCACCAGGTCCAGCAGCGAGTTGCCGCCCAAGCGGTTGGCGCCGTGTACCGATACACAGGCAACTTCGCCACAGGCGTAGAAGCCGTCGACAACCTGGTCGTTACCGGAAGCGTCCTGGGTCAGGGCCTGGCCGTGAACGTTGGTGGGGATACCGCCCATCATGTAGTGACAGGTCGGCACCACCGGGATCGGCGCATTGACCGGATCCACGTGGGCGAAGGTCTTGGCCAGCTCACAGATACCCGGCAAGCGGCTGTGCAGCACTTCCTCACCCAGGTGGTCGAGCTTCAGGAATACGTGGTCGCCGTTGGGGCCAGCACCGCGGCCATCGAGGATTTCCAGCACCATGGAGCGGGCCACCACGTCGCGGGAAGCCAGGTCTTTGGCGTTGGGCGCGTAACGCTCCATAAAGCGCTCGCCGTCCTTGTTGATCAGGTAGCCGCCTTCACCGCGACAACCTTCGGTCACCAGCACGCCCGCGCCGGCAATGCCGGTGGGGTGGAACTGCCACATTTCGATGTCCTGCACCGGCATACCGGCACGCAGGGCCATACCGACACCGTCACCGGTGTTGATGTGCGCGTTGGTGGTGGAGGCGAAGATACGGCCGGCACCGCCGGTGGCGAATACGGTGGCCTTGGACTTGATGAATACGACTTCGCCGTCTTCGATACAGATGGCGATCACACCCACCACAGCACCGTCCTGGTTCTTCACCAGGTCGACCGCGAACCATTCGTTCAAGAACACGGTGTTGTGCTTGACGTTGTTCTGGTAAAGGGTGTGCAGCAGCGCGTGACCGGTACGGTCAGCAGCGGCACAGGTACGTGCAGCCTGACCACCGCGACCAAAGTCCTTGGACTGGCCGCCGAACGGGCGCTGGTAGATACGGCCTTCCTCGGTACGGGAAAAAGGCAGACCCATATGCTCCAGTTCGAACACCGCTTCCGGACCCACGGAGCACATGTACTCGATGGCATCCTGGTCGCCGATATAGTCGGAACCCTTTACGGTGTCGTACATGTGCCAGCGCCAGTCGTCGTTCGGGTCGTCACTGGCGATCGCGCAAGTGATACCGCCCTGGGCGGATACCGTGTGCGAACGGGTCGGGAATACTTTGGTGATTACCGCAGTCTTGAAACCGGACTGGGCCATCTGCAGCGCCGCGCGCATACCTGCGCCGCCGCCGCCAATTACGATACCGTCAAAGGTAATAGTTCGCATATTCGACATGTCTTACACACCCCACAGAATTTCAATGCCCCACACCGCGTAGAACACGGCAACCGCGCCCAGCAGCACTTCAACCAGGATGCGCAGGACAGTCGCCTTGCCACCCATCATGCGGTTGGTGAGGTAGTCAGTGATCACGGACCAGAGACCGATCCAGGCGTGTGCAATAGTGGAGATCAGGGCCACCAGGCTGAATACACGCACCCAGCGCTGCTCGAACAGCGCGGACCAGCTGTCGTAGCCGAAATCCTTGGAGAGAAAGATGAAGCCCACTATAAAGAGGGTGTAAGCCACCAGCACCACGGCACTGACGCGCTGAATGAACCAGTCGTACAGACCGCTACGACCAAATCCCGTTACTGCCTTTACCATATCAGTACCCCCGCCAGCAGAATGAGAATGACTGAAAGCACCAGTACTGTGACCGCACCGCGGCGACCACCATCCAGGCTCTCACCAATACCCACATCCATCAGCAGGTGACGCACACCAGCGATCAGGTGGTAAATGAGAGCAGCCAGGGCAACCCACAGAATGAGCTTTGCCGGGACACTGTTGAAAGTATCTGCTACTTCTTGAAAACCCTGCTCGGATTCCAAACTGGCGTCCAGCATGCACAGCAGCAGCGCGACGACAGCAAAAAGCACAACGCCGGAAATACGATGCAGAATGGAAACCAGTGCGGCAGCGGGGAGCTTGATAGTAGAAATGTCTAAATTGACAGGTCTGTTTTTATTCACAGGAAAAACACCTTGTTGCCCTGAAGACGGGGCGCCCGTTGATTCACTGTTAAGAAAGGGCGAGCTTGCTGTTCAATCTGCGCACAACCTGTAGAGGTCTTGTACAAACTGGCCTTACCAAGGCGCAAGCCGCGCGGATTATAGGCATTCGGGTTGCAAAAAACAACGAAGGCCCCGAGGTTTGCGGCAGCTTTGTATCAGTCGACTGCCACGCCACACAACCGACCAAGGTATGACCCGGGTAGAAGTCGGCCACCGAATTTCCCCCAGCGATATAAGCAGGGTAACAGGCAAATTCCCTGCCACCTGGGCCCAGCACCGAAGATCCTGCGGATAGGAAGCGGACTCAAACCCCTAATTTGGTTTGACAATTTGGGGCGCGGCACTTAAGTTTGGCCGCGCTCAAAAGCCCGCTAGCCTCATATCCGCGTCCGGATGCAGCCAACGACGGCCCTCCGAGCTCGTAGAATCCGGCACTTCCCGGGTTTTGCGTGGGCCCAATCGCAACTTGACCCATTAGAAGGTGCTCATAATAAGCGAGGGGCAAACCGCACCCGGCCCGTAGAACCACTGATGTAGTTCAGAGGTTTATGTGGAAAGAAAAAGCTGGCTAAAGAATAGTTTTTAGGAGTCCACAATGTCCGACAAGAAAGCTCAACTCACGGTCGACGGTTTCGACGGCGCTATTGACCTTCCGGTCCACTCTGGCACAGCCGGCCCTGACGTTGTCGACGTCTCAAGCCTCGCCGGCAAGGGCCTGTTTACCTACGACCCGGGCTTCATGTCCACCGCCTCCTGCGAATCCAAGATCACCTATATCGATGGCGCCAAGGGTGTTCTGCTGCACCGCGGCTACCCCATCGAGCAGCTGGCAGAAAAGTCTGACTATCTGGAAACCTGTTACCTGCTGATGAACGGCGAACTGCCGAACGTTCAGCAGAAGAAGGAATACGTCAGCAGCATCATGAACCACACCATGGTGCACGAATCACTGGTCAACTTCTTCAAGGGCTTCCGCTACGACGCCCACCCGATGGCCATGATGTGTGGCGTGGTTGGCGCCCTCGCCTCCTTCTACCACGACTCCCTCGATATCACCGACCCCGAACACCGCAAGATCTCCGCTGACCGCCTGATTGCCAAGATGCCGACCCTGGCCGCCATGTGCTACAAGCACAGCAAGGGCCAGCCGTTCATGTATCCGGACAACAGCCTCAGCTACTCCGAGAACTTCCTGCACATGATGTTCGGCAACCCCTGTGAGCCGAGCAAGATCGACCCGGTTGTGGCCAAGGCCATGGACGTGATCTTCCTGCTGCACGCGGACCACGAACAGAACGCCTCCACCTCTACCGTGCGTCTGGCAGGCTCCTCCGGTGCCAACCCCTTCGCCTGTATCTCCTCCGGTATTGCCACCCTGTGGGGCCCGGCGCACGGCGGCGCCAACGAAGCGGTACTGAACATGCTGGAAGAGATCGGCGACGAGAGCCGTATCGACGAGTACGTTGCCAAGGCCAAGGACAAGAACGACCCGTTCCGCCTGATGGGCTTCGGCCACCGCGTGTACAAGAACTTCGACCCGCGCTCCCGCGTGATGCAGGGCATCTGCGACGAGGTTCTGGGTGCCATGGGCGCCGAGAACGACCCGCTGCTGCGCATCGCCAAGAAGCTGGAAAAGATCGCGCTGGAAGACGAGTACTTCGTCGAGAAGAAACTCTACCCGAATGTGGACTTCTACTCCGGTATCATCATGAAGGCCATCGGTATCCCCACCGATATGTTCACCGTGATCTTCGCCACCGGCCGTACCGCCGGCTGGATCGCACACTGGAACGAGATGATCTCCAACCCGTACAAGATCGGTCGCCCGCGCCAGCTGTACACCGGCTACACCTCTCGCGACTACGTTTCCCTGGACGACCGCTAAGCGGCAACAGTGAAACCACAAAAAAACCCGGCAATTGCCGGGTTTTTTTGTGCCTGAAAACGCCCTGACATTAAGCCAGAGCGCTTCGGTTACATCAGGGCAGGTTATGCACGTGACTGCCAACCGGGCCGGAGAAGATACCGCCGTCGTGCATGTCCCAGTTGATGGACCAGGTCATCACGCCGTTGAAGGTGGGATAGGCCTGGCTCGGGGTCAGCGTATCGCAGTTCTGCTGCGCGGTGAGGCAGTCCAGCGCACGGTTGATATCCGCAGTCGTAGCAAAGCCGCTGCCCGCAGCGCTCGGGCCTGACGGCAGCGCCAGGCCGATCTGCGACGGTGCGAGTCCGTCGAAGAAGCCGGCGGAGCCACCCCCAAGCGGGAAGCCTTCGATCAGCATCAGCGCCGAGGAGACCATCATATCGACAGAACCGGCCGCATACGCCTGACCGCGATACGGCGTGGACAGGCCGCCGTTGTTGTACAGCTGCACGTGCAGCAGGTCCAGCTCATTGCGCAGCTGGTCGATCATCGGCAGGTAAGCGCCCCAGATGCCGGTGTAGGACACATAACCGCCCTGCACATAGGGATGTTCCGGCGCCATCGACAAGTACATGTTCGGGTAGCGCTGTTTCAACTGCTTTACCGCCGCAACCATGTTCTCGATCACCGGCGCCCCGTGCATCACCCCGGCACCGGATTCCAGGTCGATGTCGATACCGTCGAAACCGTACTCATCCATCATCGCTGCGGTACTGTTGACGAAGTTGGTGACGTTCTCCGCACTGTTCAGGGTCACGGTGCCGTTCTGGCCGCCGAAGGAGACGATCACGATCTTGCCCGCGGCGCGCTTGGCGGCGATATCCGCAATAAACTGCTGCTTGTCGAGCCCCGGATCCAGGTTGAATGCAACACTGCCGTTGCCCGCATCATCCGCAAAGGCCACCACGATCACATCCCACACATCGGAAACTGCGCTGATACGCACCAGGCCGGAACCATTGTCAAAGTTGTGCCAGTAGCCCACCAGTGCGTGCTTGGGCAGCAAGCCGCTGTTCCCTCCAGAAGAGCCGCCAGAAGAACCGCCAGAAGAGCCGCCCGAGGAACTGCCGCCGGAGGAACCGCTGGAGGAGCCTGAAGAGCCCGAGCCACCACTACCGGAACTGCTGGACGAGCTGCTGCCGCAGTCCCCTGCCAGGCTCCAGGCATCCTGCCAGTGCATCCCCACACCCGGCTCGTAAGCCCAGGCCGCGGAAGAGGAACACCAGCCGGCGATGTTGCAGATAAACTCCTGGCCGACGTTCTGTACCACATCACCGGCGCTGTATGCGGTACCCGCCAGGTACTGCGCCGAAGTACAGCTGCCACCACCGGAACTACCGGATCCGCCGGAAGAGCTCGATGAACTTGAAGAGCTCGAGGACGAGCTGGATGAAGAACTGGAACTCGAGGAGGAAGAACTGGAACCACCAGACGATGAGCTACCGTCACAGGCACCGTCGTATTTCCAAAAATCCCAGGTGCCGGAATTGGTCGCCGGGTTGTTGTTCTGGGTCCAGTAATTCGCGGTGTAGGCGTTACCCTGGTGTTGCACCGGATTCCCACCGACATAAATGGCGCTGCTTTCCCAGGTCGGGCGCGCACTGCAATCCACTGCTGCGGCCTCAACCGAGAAAAGCGCGAGGGCGATCAGCCCCAGTAAGCGACTTTTCATTGTTATTTCCTTTTTCGGCTTATCAATAAACAGAAAGAACAGAGGACGCCGTGGCGCCCTCTGCTTACTGCGGTACTACTTAATCAGAGAGGGAGTTAATTACAGGTCGCGGGACCGATTTCTTCCCAGTCGGAAGAAGTGTCCGGCTGCTGGCCCTGGGTCCACCACTTGGCGCGATAGCGCAGGCCGTTGTAATTGACCTCGTCGCCACCGTTGTAGGCAGTGGACGCATTCCAGGGAACTTCGATATCGCTGAGCAGCTTCCAGCTGGCGGCGCCGATACCGGGCTCATCCTGGGTCCAGTACTTGGCTTCCCACACCAGGTTGTCATGGCTCACCTGATCGCCACCGAGATAGGTGGAACCGGATTGCCAGGCCGGGAAACTGCCGGCATTCGGATCGGTGGTTGCACAGGTTTCGCCACTGCCGCCCTCATTGGTCACGGTGACGATAACGTCGGCGCTGACACTGTCCATGCCGTCGCTCACGGTCACGGTGAGAGCGAAGTCGGTGTCGGCGGAGACCTGCGGTGCGGTAATGCCGATGGTGGCACCGGTACCGCTGGCCATACCGGACCAGGTGTAGCTCAGGCTGTCGCCATCGGCGTCGGTAGCCACGGCAGTGACGGAATCAGTGGCGCCTTCGGCAATGGTGATGCTGGCAGGTACAGAGACTTCCGGCGGGGTGTTTTCAGCCAACAGGAACACGCTAACCTGATCCGGTGTTGCATCGCTCAGCTCGCCATCGCTGACGTTCAGCTCGAACACCAGTTCGTCTTCAACCGCGACTTGTGCAGCAGAGAAAGTCGGGGTGGCCGCCGCAGCGTCACTGAGGGTTACCGGGGTACCGCGGACCTGGGTCCAGGCATAGCTCAGGCTGTCGCCATCCGGATCGCTGGAAGCGGAACCATCCAGGGTCACAACAGCAGGCGTCACCACCATCTGATCAGCACCGGCATCGGATACCGGAGCGCGGTTTTCCTGACCTGCGGATACACTCACCACGACCGTGTCGGTGTCTGTCTCGGCACCGTCATTGACGCTCAGAGTGAAAGTCAGGTCACCGGAAACGCCCGGAGCAACGAAAGAGGCAACGGCACTGGTCGCGTTCTGCAGCGCAACCTCAGCACCACCGGTTTGAGTCCACTGGTAAGTCAGCGGGTCGTTGTCCAGGTCACTGGAGTCGCTGCCATCCAGGGTCACGCTCACGCCGCCGTCGACGGACTGGTCGCCGCCGGCACGTGCGGTCGGCTTGCGGTTACCGGGGCCATCACCATGGCCGAGGCTCTCGTGCATGGCATTGAGAATATCGCCGTTGTCCGCATCGATCTCCCAGGAGAAGAGACCGGCCAGGCTTTTCGACTGCACGTAGGCGCCCTTGGCCAGCACGGAGCGGTGGTTGTCATAGGTGATCAGGTCACCGGTGCTCGGCTTGAAGATGTAGGGCGCTTCCGCGGTAGCATCGTAATACTCCTGCCACTCTCCGGTGGCGATACGGCCGACAATATCGCGGTAGTCCACAACCCCCGCTTCCCAGGTGCCGCTAACCATGCCGGTAGCGGTACCGGTCATATGGTCGCCACCGGTCCAGCCGGAAACGCCGGTCCAGCCCCGGCCGTACATGGCAGCCCCCACCACCAGCTTGCCCGGATCCACACCCTCGGCGAGCAGCGCCTGAATGCCGTTGTCGGTGGTGTAGTCGGTGTCCGGGCGCCAGGACGGCGCATACAGCGCGGTCTGGTGACCGAGAACTTCGTTGCTCCAGCCACCGTAGAAGTCGTAGGTCATCACGAAGAAGTAATCCATGTACTGCTGAACAGCCATGTAGTCCACGTCTTCGATCTTGTCAGAGCCGGCACCGATGGCGGAGGTCAGCTCGTATTCACGACCGGTGTCCTGCTCAACCCGGTCCAGCATCGCGCGCAGGTCGCGCATCAGCAGGCGGTAGGTTTCACCGTCCGCCGCCGGGTCGCCGAGGCTTGCATTGGCACCCTGGCCGCCCGGGTATTCCCAGTCGATATCCACACCATCAAAGAATTTCCAGGTGCGGATAAATTCTTCCACCGAGTCCACAAAAGTCTTGCGCTTGGCCGTATCGCCAAAGAAAAAGAAGGGATCAGACAGGGTCCAGCCGCCGATGGAGGGCAGGATTTTCAGGTCCGGGTAGGCCTGCTTCAGAGCCATCAGCTGGCCAAAGTTGCCCTTGTAGGGATCCGAGAACGTCTGGCCGTTCTGGGATTTCTGCACCGCCGCAAACGGGTCGTGCAGAGAAACCTTGAAGTCCTCACGACCGGAACAGGAGCGCTGCAGCGCGGCAAAGCTGCCTTCAATTTCTTTCAGGCTGTCGTTGATGCCGTCGCCACCACAGATGGGTACGAAGCCGTAGATGATGTGCGTCAGGTTGTAGGCCGGGATTTTGTCCACGGAGAACTTGCGGCCGTATACGCCCCACTCCACAAAATAAGTACCGACAACGGAGCCGGAAGTGTTGGTATAAGGCTGGTTGTTTTCTCCGGCAGTCAGGGTAATCGGGTCCAGGTGGCTGCCATCGGTATCGGCGACGACGATATCCTTCGCCGCGGAAGTTGCGCAGCCGTCGTCGTTACACAGCGCGACCTGAAGCGCATACTGGCCGCCCTCGCTCACCTGCAGGGTGGCGGAACCGGTCTGGGTATCGCCGCCGCCACTGAGACTCTGCTCGAACACCACTTCGCCGTTCAGCAGGTACTGGGCGCTGGTGGCCGGATCACCGGACCACTTGGACCAGGCAACGGGTACTTCGGCGTAATCGTTGACGGTAATCAGCTGCTCGTAGGCGGTGGCGGCATCGTCCACCTCGATGATGGCAAAACTGGTTTCCATCCATTCGATGGTCGGCGCACCGGGCGCGGCGATGGCGGAAGAACTGGCAAGGCCGAGCGCTAACAGTGCGCGGCGCCAGTGGCTGGGTGTAAGCCCTTTCATTGATTTTCACCTTGTTCGTTATCTTTTTTTGATCAGGTTTATCAACGGGGACAGCTTGTCTGTGCGCGTTCCGCCATACCTCGGCGGGCACCCTTGCCCCCGATTGAACGGCATGCAACAACTTATGCCGGTACTGCTGGTACCTCTCGAATCCCCAGCTGCCGAGCAAAAACCTGCCGGCTTCCGGGGCAATATGACACCGCTGTCATTTTTAATAAAAATATGACAGCGGTGTCATAAGAGCATCACAGTATTGTGGTTTTGGTGGTTTGGCGAGCCCGGTCAGGCGCACTTGAGAGGTTAGTCACAAACAGGCTGCAATTTCTGGCGCCCAAAAATACAAGGCGGCCGATTTGCATCGACCGCCAGTCCCATTTACCCAAACAAGCTGACTGAAAACTACCCTACCTCTTTCCACTCGCTGAAATCACTTTCATGATCAGTGGCTGCCCAGTGCGGGCATATGTCGTAAGGGCATGTCCAGCCTCCGTTACGGACCGCTTCTTCTTGGCACTCCACCTCGTCCTGCGACGGGGGAGTCTTCCCGGGATGCTTCCATTATAGGCTCGCGCTTTCCCAATCCAAACCGCAAAGCCCGGTAGCAAGCCTCCGCAAGGTGCGCAGTAAGCGCAGAACCCAGTTGTCACTCTGGTTCAGGCAACCGGACTTTTCGGCGCGCGCCAGCGCAGGTTCCCCAGCGGGGCCTGCGCTAATGGAACCCCTCGCCAGGACCGGGAGTGGCCGCCGACAATTGCCTGGAAACCATTGTTTGTATTGAGCGTGCAACCGGCTACGCCGAAAGGGTTTCCGGCCAGCGGTAATCCGCCAGTTGGATACGCAGATCTTTTTTACTGATCTTTCCAGTGGCGGTATGGGGGATGGTTTCTACCACCAGGCAGTCGTCGGGAATCCACCAGCGGGCAACCTTGCCGTGAAAGCGATCCAGAATTTCAGTCGTATCCACGGCAGCACCCGGTGTGGGTACCACTACCAGCAGCGGTCGTTCATCCCATTTCTCATGGGCAATACCGATGACCGCCGCCTCACGGATTTCCGGCATGGCTACCGCAATATTTTCCAGCTCGATGGACGAAATCCATTCTCCGCCGGATTTGATCACGTCTTTGGTTCTGTCGGTTATGCCGAGGTAACCGTCTGCATCAATGGTCGCCACATCGCCAGTATCAAACCAGCCATCGGTAGTGAGAGCAGAAGCTTCGGACTTGAAATAGCGTTCGCAGATCCAGGGGCCCCGTACCTGTAATGCGCCAAACGCAATACCGTCGTGGGGCAGGCGTTTGCCGCTGTCATCGACGATGCGCATTTCCACTCCGAATGCCGCGCGCCCCTGTTTGAGCCGTCGTCTCCTGCGCTCTTGTGGCTGGATATTTTCCGGCAGCCAGCCGTTGAAAGTGCCGAGTGGACTCATTTCCGTCATACCCCAGGCGTGGTGGGTATAAACCCCGTGTCTCTTTTCAAACTCCTGCATGATCGACCAGGGACAGGCCGCGCCACCGACAATAACCCGTTGCAGGCTTGGAACTTCCTGTGCGGTTTCGCGCAGGTATTGCAACAGGGCCAGCCAGACCGTCGGCACCCCCGCCGCCACATTGACGTTTTCTTCCTGGATCAGGGCACACAGTGTTTCGCCGCAGCCCATTTTCGGGCCGGGCAACACCAGTTTCGCCCCCATAACCGGTGCGGCATAAGGGAGCGACCAGGCATTGACATGAAACATGGGCACCACCGGCATTACCGCTTCATATTCCTGCAGTGAGAATGCGTTCGGCATCAACACACCGTAGGTATGCAGGGTCATCGCGCGGTGGGAATAAAGCACCCCCTTGGGATTACCGGTGGTACCTGAGGTGTAGCAAAGTGCCGCCGCACTTTGTTCATTGAGTTCGGGCCACGAAAAACCAGATGGCTCGCCGGTAAGCAATGCTTCATAACAAATGGTGTTGCGCAAGGTGGTGGCCGGCATTTGTGCCTGGTCACACAGAATGACAAACCCCTTTACACCGGGAAGGCTGGCCGCGATCGATTCCACCACAGGCACAAACGCCGGGTCGATAAACAGCCAGCGATCTTCTGCATGCTGAATAATGTAGGCGATCTGTTCAGTAAACAGTCGCGGATTAATCGTGTGGCAAACCAGTCCACTGCACGAGGTTGCGTAGTACAGCTCGAAGTGCCGGTGATCATTCCAGGCCAGGGTTCCGATACAGTCGCCGGGTTGTGCCCCGAGTTTCTGCAACGCACTGGCGAGTTGCCCGGCGCGTTCAAAGGCCTCTCCGTAGGTATAGCGGTGGCGTGGATTGTCTGCGGTAATGGATACAATTTCACGGGTGGAAAAATTTTCCTGCGCGTGACGCATAATGCCAGTCAGGGTCAGCTGCCCCTGCATCATCAGGCCGTGCATAGCGTTCTCCCTCAGTTTTTAGATCGAAGCTGCCGGCGGCAGCTCCGGAGAAAAATGTCAGAGATCGATATCCAGCCGCAACGCCCACACCCGGGGATCACCGTAAAATCCGCTTACGATCGGGAATCCGGATCCTCGAAGGTCATAGCCCGTGTTGCGGTATTCCTCGTCGGTCAAATTCCGCCCTTCGAGCGCAAGCTGCCAGTTATCCGACGACACCGGGGTGAAAACCACCGCTGCGTTCCAGAGCCCGTAGGCTTCCTGGAAAACGATGTCACTCAGGTCCGTGGTCGGATAAACGTCATCTCGATAGCTGTAACTCAGACGCGCATCGATATTGCCGAACTCTGCGAGTGCAAAGCTGAAATCACCATTGACCGTATAGGCTAGTTCTGGGGTATTGGTAAATTCCTGATCATCAGCAACATTCACGCCCGCGGAAATGTATTCCCGGTAATAGGCATCCAGCCAGGTAGCATTGCCGCTCAGCGTGAAATAGTCGGTTGGCATCCACTGGTACTCCAGTTCGAGTCCGCGGATCACACCGGCGCCGGCATTGGTAAAATCACCGAAGAAGCTGTCCTTGTTGCCATCGCCGGTGGTGTCCACACCGGTAAAGATGCTGAGCTGAATATCCTTGTAGTCACTGTAAAAGGCCGCGGCATTCACCCGCAGGGATTCGCCAATATCTGCCTTGACGCCCAGCTCGTAACTGGCGACCTCCTCCGGCTTGTAGGGATTCTGTGATTCGGGAACCTGCACGGTGTTGGCGCGGATATTGAAGCCACCGCTCTTGAAGCCCTCACTGTAACTGGCGTAAAGCAGCGTTGTTTCATTGAACTGGTGATCGATACCAATACGGGGAGAGAAGTCCGTCCAGGTTTCCGCACCTTCGAAATCCGCACTGACCTGACCGTTGGGAATCGTGAAATCTGCATCCGCCATATTCTGGTTAAGCACCACGGCGCGCTTCTTCTCGCGGTTGAAGCGCCCCCCGAGGTTGAGCGCAGTAGCGTCCGTGAAGTTATAGCTGAGGTCACCAAACAGCGCTGCGGCGTCGGTGTCCACCTCGCCACCACTTGAACCATAAATCGCGAGAGTGGGCCCAATGATCGGCACCAGTGCAGGCGCTACCAGCACTGTCGGAACACCGAAGCGGTTGCGCACCTCGCCACCCGCTGTCGCGTCCAGCAGATAAAGCCCGAATACACCGCTCAGGGCATCGCCGTTGTACTGCCACTGGAATTCCTGGCTCAGTTGTTCGTCGTGCTGTACGCCGTCTACGTCGGCAATGGGATAGGGTCCGAGGTCAAAGTCAATGGCCTGGTTGAACTCCCCCTCGCGGCGGGCAGTGATGGACTTGAACGTCCAGTTACCCTCGCCCTGCCAGCCGACAGTGAGAGCAGTACCGGAATTGTCGGTATCGTTGCTCTGGTTGGCGAAGCCATTGTCCACATCATAGCGGTGATCGCTGACCGGCAGCGGCGCCTCACCACTGAAGAAAGACTCGACACCATTGACCACCATACGCTGGGCACCGGGCACGGCCGAGCGATCATAGACAGCATCGTGGGCCAGGTTTACCGACCAGTTGGCGTCAGGGCGCCACTCCAGTACCGCTCGCCCCGCATACAACTGCTTGTCGGAAACCTCCGCGCCGGTGAGACGGTTTTTGCCAAAACCATCGCGCTCGAAGCTGCCCACCGCCAGGCTGGCGAAAAGGCTTTCGGACAGTGGAGTAATGATGGACGCGGCGAAATCCCGCTGGTTATAGCTGCCGAGCGCCGTCTTCAGCGCGATTTCCGTTTCATCACCGATCGGGCGACTCACGTATTTGATCGCACCGCCGATGGTATTGCGCCCGTACAGGGTTCCCTGAGGACCGCGCAACACTTCCACCCGCTCCACGTCCAGCATTTCCAGCAGGGCGCCCTGGGGGCGAGCGAGGTACACATCATCCACGTAGATACCCACTCCCGGCTCCACGCCCCACAGAGGGTCCGACTGCCCCACACCACGGATATATGCGGTCACCGTGGAACTGGTGGCGCGTGCAGGATAGACCGTAAGCCCGGGTACCTGCGACTGCAGATCCGACAGATCGGAAATACCGGCAATCAGCATGTCCTTGCCACTGATGGCACTGACCGCCTGCGGCACTTCCTGCAGGGATTCGTCGCGCCGGCGCGCGGAGACCACAATTTCCTCGATCGCCTGTACCTGACTGCGCTCGGCGGCAGCGCTCTGGGCTGCAGCCTGGGGCGCACCGATCACACCGGTGCCGCCGAGGCCGGCAATGGCCAGGGTGAGCAAACACTTTTGAAATCCAGGTACCACGTTATTTTTATTAGACATACCCAATTCCTCTCTCGCTATTTTTTTATGGTTGAAATCAGTCGACGGATGCCTGCGCCAACAGGGTGCCCTCCTTCGCGGTGTGTTTGCGCAGAAATGTGCGGATATTCAGGTTGCATTGCTCCGGCGCATCCATCGGTGAGGCGTGGCCGGAATTTTCGATGATGGAAAGCTGCGCGTTTTGCATAGTCGCCGCGTAAGCGGCCTTGTAGGAGACCGGGGTGTAATCGTTGTCCGCGGTCATGATCAGTGCCGGAACCGGGCTGCCAGCAATACCCGGCCATACGTTGAAACGACCGATTGCCCGCAGGATTTTCAGGTAGCTGCGACTGTCCGCGGCGGCAATACTCTGCAGGAATTTTTCCCGCAGTGACTGCTGCGCGGGGTCGGGAAACAGCTTCGGCGCGATACTTTTGGCCAGTGCCGGCAAACCCAGGCTGCGAATCATCAGGGTGCGCAATGCGACCAGTAATCTGAGCCGCCAGCGCCCCTTATTCATGCCGGGACCGGAATTGATCACGGTTACCGTACGCAGGCGCTGTGGATGGCTGGCCACCAGTTGCAGCGTCACCATTCCACCGAGGGAGAGTCCGGCCACATGGGCACGCTCGATGGCGAGATGGTCCAGCAGCGCCAGGGCATCTGCCGCGAGAGCCTCTATGGTTACGGGTCCGGTCAGCGTCGCGCTGTCACCGTGCCCGGGAAAATCGAGGGTCAGTATGCGGAACTCACCATTGAGGCTCTCTATTTGGGGTTGCCAGTCATCACCTCTGGAACCGAGGCCGTGCAACAGTAACAGGGGTTCACCCTGCCCCTGGGTATCGGTGAACTGCAGCCTGCGGCCGTCACGGGAAAAATACGGCATGGTTCTGTCTCATATCGCTGTTGTTATTGTTCTGTGGGTGGGGCTGGTCTGTACTTCGCTCTATTCGGCGGCCCCTGGTTCAGCGGCCCCGCCCCAATTTCGCAACCCCGACCCCACTTCCGCTGGCTCGCCCGATCTGGCGGGGAAAACCTAAAAATGGAATCGGAATACGAATTCCGATACCGAAAGCGTACTCCCCGCCCCCACCTCGTGCAAGTGGAATTCATCCACCCAGGTGGAAAATGATGCCAATTAGGGAGAAGACTGGCGTGGGGTTTAACGCGGACCGCGCAGATAGCCCAACAGCAACCGGGCAATTTCCCTTCGCAGGGACTCTGCCGGCAAACCACCCAGGGTGCCGGTTACCGTATGCTGGTTCAGAGCCCCCAGCACCATGTGGACCCCGGTGGCCACCGCCTGGCGGGGATTGTCGTGCAGCACCTGGTCCAGGAACGGCTCGAGACAATCGCAGGCAGTTGAGGATATGTGTGTATTGAGCTGGTGCACCCGATCCCGGAAGGCGGCACTGCGGGAGGCCCGCAAAATAACCGCGCGGAGTACGCCGCGACGCCCGGTATAGACATCGATATAGGTATCCGTAAGCAGGCGCACGCCCTCACCGAGATCGCGACAGTCTGCACCGGCACCACGCAGTGATGCGGTAGCATCCGCAAGCCGCTGCATGAATCGCTGCAGCAGCAATTGCGAGAGGGTTTCCTTGTCTCCCAGCAGCCGGTAGAACGTCCCCACGGATGATTCAGCCCGGCTCGCGATTTCCGCCACGCTGGCTTCTTCGAACTGATTGTCGGCCAGCAACTCTTCCCCGGCCTTCAACAACCGTTCCAGGGCCTGCCGGCTGCGAACCTGGCTTGGCTCCGGCACCTGTACAAGCGTTAGATCAGGTTGTGACATAGCTTTTCTTCCATCCTTCCCCAGCGGCAATTCGGCTGTATTCTGATGCCCGAACTGAGCCCGGCAAGAGCGAGCTTACCCCATCACTGCCGCACTACATACGCCTAATCTCTGTCGAAAAGATTTTTGTGGTGGTCAAAACACGACCATACACTGATTCCGACCAGCGTCAGTCAAGCAAACTGAAGAAAGACCGAAGGTCATTCTCGCTGATCCTCAAACAAGCGAAGTGAAGGGGTATTTATGCAGATGCAATCAATCAAGCGTTTGGGGCTGGTTACAGTGCTGACATCCAGTCTGCTCGGCGCAGGCTGCGCCTCCATGAGTGACACCGACCGTCGTGTGGGTACCGGCATTGGCGTCGGCGCGGTAACCGGGGCCCTGATTTCCGGCAGTCCCGGCGGCACCGCCGTAGGTGCGGCACTGGGTGGTGTCGGCGGCTGGCTCTACGACCGCGAGAAGAAAAGACGCTACTACTACGACAGCCGCGGCCGCCGGGTTTACGAGCGCTAATGGCAGCTGCCTGAGCAAAAAAGGAGAACCCTTACCGGTTCTCCTTTTTGCCATTCACTTTCCGCTTTTGAGGGGCTTGATCAGGCCCTCCAGGCCTTCGATCTTGATTTCCAGCGTCATCGCCATCAATTGCCCCAGGCGGCCGTTGGGGAAGCCCTTTTTCGCAAACCAGAGCAGGTACTCCTCCGGCAGGTCAATCAGCGGGCGGCCGGCATATTTCCCGAAGGGCATGGGTGTGCGCGCAATATCCACCAGATCCTGCTTTTCCATGGGTGTACCTCGGTTAAATCGCCTATTTTACAGGTTGGCAAACGCAACGGGGGACATTGCGACTTGTGAATGGCGCAGTTTTTCGTGCGGCGGGATCTGTGAGAATATTCCTCACACGTGGCCGCCGACGGCCCTGTTTATTTTTCAACCACACCAACCAATTTCCAGGAAACCATTTAAGGAATTTCCGTGAAAAGTTATTCAAAACTCCCGCTGGCGATGGGGCTTTCCCTTGCCGCAGTATTGTTGGGCGCCTGTAGCAAATCCACCGACGATAAGGTGGCCGTTGAAGCCGACACCGGCGCCGCCAAGCCGGCCGTAACCACAGAGGAAACCGTCTCCACCGAGGGGATGTGGATGCCCCGCCAGCTGCCGGAAATCGGCGACAAGCTGAAGAGCCTGGGGCTGGAACTGGATCCGAAAACCATGACGGACCTGACCCAGTTCCCGATGAACGCCGTGGTCAGCCTCGGTGGCTGCTCCGCGTCTTTCGTCTCGCCCCAGGGCCTGGTCGCCACCAACCACCACTGTGCTTACGGCTCCATTTCCTACAACTCCACCGAAGACAACGACCTGCTGGCCAACGGCTTCCTCGCCAAGACCCTGGACGAAGAGCTGCAGGCGGCACCGGGCTCGCGCATCTACGTCACCGTGGACATGCAGGAAGTCACCGACAAGGTGAAGAGCAAACTCAGCGACGACATGGATGGTGCCACCCGCTTCAAGGCCATTGAAGATGCGGAAAAGGCCCTGGTGGCCGAGTGTGAATCCGACCCCGGCCACCGCTGCGAGGTCTACAGCTATTACGGCGGAGCCAGCTACTACCTCATCAAACAACTGGCAATCCGCGACGTGCGCCTGGTACACGCGCCGGCGGCCTCCATCGGCAAATTCGGCGGCGATATCGATAACTGGATGTGGCCGCGCCATACCGGCGACTACTCCTTCCTGCGCGCCTATGTAGGCCCGGATGGCAAACCGGCGGACTTCTCCAAAGACAACGTTCCCTACAAACCCAAGCACTTCCTCAAAGTAGCCACCAAGGGTCCCGAGAAAGGTGACTTCGTGATGGTTGCCGGTTACCCCGGCCGCACCAACCGCTACCGCACCGCGGAAGAAGTCAGCAACAACTTCACCTGGTACTACCCCACCATGCAGAAGGTGCTGGAAGAGTGGTCCGGGGTGATCGGCAAGGCCACCGAGAACAACAAGGACGCGGCACTCAAGTACGCCAGCCTGGTTGCCGGCCTCAACAACTACTCGAAAAACTTCACCGGCATGATGGAGGGCTACAACCGCAGCGACCTTCTGCAGCGCAAGCAGCAGCTGGAAAAAGACCTGCAGGCGTGGATCGAAGCCAACCCGGAATCCAAGGAAAAATACGCTTCCGTAATCAGCGACCTGCAACAGCTGATCAGCGAGCAGCAGTCCACCCAGGAGCGCGATATGCTGCTGGGCTACATGAGCCGCTCGTCCATGCTGAGCTCGGCACAGCGCCTCTACCGCCTGAGCCTGGAGAAGCAGAAGCCGAACATGGAGCGCGAGCCCGGTTACCAGGAACGGGACATGACCCGTTTCACCGAGAGCATGAAGCGCATCGAACGCAACTTCGAGCCGACCGTGGACCAGGCCATCTGGACCTACTTTATCGAGCGCTACAATGCGCTGCCGCAAGACCAGCACCTGGAAAGCTTCGACAGCTATTTCGCCGGTGACCTGAGCGGCGACGCACTGCAGCAGAAACTGGGTGCGATGTACGAAAAAACCGGCCTCACCGACACCGAGACCCGCCTCGAGTGGATGGACAAGTCCCCGGAAGATTTCCGCAACAGCGACGATCCGTTCATCCAGCTGGCCGTGGCCACCTACGACGACCGCTACGCACTCGAGCAGCGCGACAAGGCCATGTCAGGCAAGTTCGCCGAACTGCGCCCGCAGTACATGGACCTGCTGATCGCCTACTACAACGAGCAGGGCAAGCCGGTCTACCCGGATGCCAACAGCTCCCTGCGCCTGACCTACGGCCTGGTCAAGGGCTACACCCCGCCCGCCGGCACCATCAAGGGGCCCGCCGATGGTAACGACGGCAAGGACGGCTTTGTGCCCTTCACCACCCTGCGCGGCATCGAGGCCAAGTACACAGGCGAAGATCCGTTCGATGCACCCCAGGCACTGCTGGGTGCAATCAAGAACAAGGACTACGGCCGTTTCTACAAAGAAGAGCTGGATTCCGTACCGGTCAACTTCCTCACCACCGTGGACATCACCGGCGGCAACTCCGGTTCTGCCACCATGAATGGCAAGGGTGAACTGATCGGCCTGGTATTCGACGGCACCTACGACAGCATCAATGCGGACTGGGACTTCAACGACAACACCCGCGCGATTCACGTGGACGTGGCGTATATGCTGTGGGTGATGGAGAAGGTGGACCACGCAGACAATCTGCTGGAAGAGATGGGGGTTGCGGCTCCGAAACAGTAATTCAGCGGACCTTAAGCAAAAAAGCCGGCATTAATGCCGGCTTTTTTATTTACACTAATTTGGTCTTGGTTTTCCCACAGCGCTGGCAGCGGTACTCGGTCACCAGCTTGCCCTGCTTCACATCAAACTTGCGCTCGGTCACCACCACCCATTTGTGGAAACCGTCCCGGCACAGGCTGCTGCCCTTGTGTTTTTCCCAGGCAGTCTTTCTCTTGAATGGCAGTACGTCACCCATAATGTTCTCCGTCAGACCTCACCGCCGGCCGCGTGCGCAGATGCCCAGGCCCACTGAAAATTAAACCCACCCAGCCAGCCGGTCACATCCAGCACCTCGCCGATAAAATACAGTCCCGGCTGTTTCTGGCTCTCCATGCTGCGGGAAGAAACCTCGTTGGTATCCACTCCGCCCAGTGTCACCTCCGCAGTGCGGTAACCCTCGGTGCCCTCCGGAATCAGGCTCCAGGTCTGCAGCTTTTCGCCAAGGGTTTTTAGTTCACTCTCGCCATACTGCTTCAGCGGCTTGCTCTCAATCCCGTTCAGCTGCAGGAAAAACTGCACCAGTTTTTTGCTCCAGAGCTCCGCCAGGATCGTGTGCAGAAAACTTTCCGGCTTTTTACCGCGCTGCTCGCCGAGCCATTGTGCCAGGTCCAACCCCGGAGCCAGGTCGAATTCCACCGCCTTGCCTTCACGCCAGTGGCTGGAAATCTGCAGCACCGCCGGGCCGGACAAACCCTTGTGGGTAAACAGCATCTGCTCGTGGAAGTGCCCCTGCTCACAGCTGGCATTGACCGCCAGGGAAGTGCCCGGCAATTCCTGCTGCCGCGCCAGCGCGCGTTTGTTCAGGGTAAACGGCACCAGCGCCGCGCGGGTGGGAATTAGGTTGTGGCCGAACTGCCTGGCAATATCGTAGCCAAATCCGGTCGCGCCCATGGTGGGAATCGACAGGCCGCCGGTGGCGATCACCAGGGATTCGCACACCACCTTGCCGAGACTGGTGTGCACTTCAAAGCCTTTCCCACCCTCTCCCTCTAGGGTCTCCAGAGGCTCGATGCGCTGGATCTCGCAGCGGGTGCGAATCTGGGCCCTGGCCTCGCGGCACTCCGTGAGCAGCAGGTCGACAATATCCCGGGACTTGTTGTCGCAGAACAGCTGGCCGAGGGTCTTCTCGTGATAGGGGATACCGTGCTTTTCCACCAGCGCAATAAAGTCCCACTGGGTGTAGCGGGCCAGGGCGGATTTACAGAAGTGGGGGTTTTCGCTGTAGAAGTTGTCCGGCGCCGTGTACAGATTGGTGAAGTTGCAGCGGCCGCCGCCGGACATCAGGATTTTCTTGCCGACCTTGTTGGCGTGGTCCAGCACCAGCACGCTGCGCCCGCGCTTGCCCGCCACCGCCGCACACATCAGGCCGGCGGCGCCGGCGCCGATGATCAGTACATCGGCCTGGGCGGGAAAGTCTGTCATGGCAAAACTTTGTCAGATTGGAAGATCAGGTCTTCGGCAGGGTCACGCCGCGCTGGCCCTGGTATTTGCCGCCGCGGTCCTTGTAGGACACATCGCAGATCTCGTCGGACTCGAAGAACAGCATCTGCGCCACACCTTCATTAGCGTAGATCTTCGCCGGCAGGTTGGTGGTGTTGGAGAATTCCAGGGTCACGTGGCCTTCCCACTCCGGCTCCAGCGGGGTCACATTGACGATGATGCCGCAGCGGGCGTAGGTGGACTTGCCCAGGCAGATGGTCAGCACCGAGCGCGGGATACGGAAGTACTCCACGGTGCGCGCCAGGGCAAAGGAGTTCGGCGGGATCACGCAGTAGTCGCCGGTCACATCCACAAAGCTGTCTTCGTCAAATGCCTTGGGGTCCACGGTGGCGGAGTGCACATTGGTGAAGATCTTGAACTCGCTGGCACAGCGCACATCGTAGCCGTAGCTGGAGGTGCCGTAGGAGATCAGGCGGTCACCGGATTCACCGTGGCGTACCTGGCCCGGTTCAAAGGGCTCGATCATGCCCTCGTGCTCAGCCATACGACGAATCCACTTATCGGATTTGATGCTCACCCTGCCCCCTCGATTTATACAAATGTCTGGTCACACAAAAGAGGCCGAATCATAGCCGGTTTGACCTGTTCGAAAAAGTGCCAACCTAGTTGGTACAGGCTTGCCGACACTGGACGACTACTGTATAAATTGCCAGTAGATACTGTATGCACATCCAGTCAACCCCGTTTCAAAAGCCCGTGCGGAGCAAGCCGATCGTGAACAGCGCCGAAAACTTCATGCAAAACAAGCAGTTAAGTAACCAGGCCGACAGTCAGCCAGCAACCCAGCCGCTA